>Ga0066256_1002034_pt1 | contig 23988 bp, 2 predicted proteins | sample ThiBio_1000_biof_FD_87107 | JGI IMG/M metagenome (GOLD analysis project Ga0066256, IMG submission 87107) | Wastewater bioreactor microbial communities from Cape Town, South Africa - Thiocy_expt_1000_biof (version 2) | ecosystem: Engineered > Bioreactor > Thiocyanate-remediating >... | reverse complement strand
CCTGCGCCGTCGGTGGGTTGGCCATTCCGCCGGCGCTGGCGTTTGCAGTAGAGGTCGATGGCTGCCGAGCAGGGCAAGCGTCAGAATCGGTGACCTGCGTTACATGTGGCGGCGGGGATTTTAGTCTGGGCGGCAGGGGTGCAGTATGCACAGGCTGCCCGCCCGCCGGCGCCACCTGCGTCGCCGGCATCCTGACGCTGCTGCCGCACTACTTCCGCCCAGCGGCGCAGGCTGGCGTGCCGCTGGGGCCAGACACCGAACTACATCCATGCTACAACGCCGAGGCGTGCACGCTGGAGTACAACGCCGACAACGCCAGCAGCAACGCCAGCGTTGCCATCTACGGCTGCGCATATGGCTACACCGGGCCGCTGTGTGGCGTGTGTGACACGGACGTGAACTACGCGCGGTTCGGCGAGGCGTGCGCACTGTGTTGGGATGCTGGCGCGTCGTGGACCTTCCTTATCGCAGTGGTTGTCATTGTGCTGGCGGTGCTGACGCGTGTGGCGCTACGCACCGACACCAGTCGGTCCGACGCGTCCATCGTGCTGCGCATCACGTTGGGGTACCTGCAGGCTGTGGGCAGCCTGCGTGTGTTCCGCGCCGGTAGTACCAAAGCGTACGATAGCGTGATGGGGTGGACGGAGGTGGTGAGCGCCAGTCCGTTGTCCGTGGGCGCGCTGCAGTGCATCCTGCGGCTGCCCTACCTGTTCCAGTACGTTGTCACTGTGGCGTTGCCGGTGCTGGCGTCGGCGGCGGTGGTGGTGATCTTCCACGCAGCCACCACAGGCTGGTCAATACACTGCAAGCCGCGCTGCGGCATGGACACGTCGGCGTTCAAAACGGCAGTCTCCGCATGGTGGGCATCCAAACGGCACCTGTCCACGCTGCTGTTTGTGCTGTTCCTGGCGTACATGCCCATCGTGTCGGCGTCGCTGCGCGCGCTGGACTGCATCGAACCCGTGGCGGGACACCGGTATCTGCGGTCTGACCTGCGTGTGGAGTGCGGCGTGGGGGAACATGCCGCCGCGCGCGCGCTGGCGGTTGCCGTGCTTGTTGCCCTTGGCATTGGCTTCCCCGCCGGCTTAGCATGGCTGTTGGGTACCGCGCGCAACGACCAGCTTGCTGACGCAGGCTTCCACGCCACCTGGGGCTTCCTGTTTGACGGCTACCGCGCGCCGACGCGCAGCCTGGCGGCGGCGTCAGCGACTGCTGCCGGTACGGGCGGCAAGCTAGCTGTTGTGCAACCCGCCAGTGGCACGCGAGGCGGCCGCCGGCGGTCGTCGGTCGTGCCCGAGCGACTGACGCAGACATGGGTGGTGTCGGGCGACAGCCGCGTGTGGTGGGAGGCGGTCGTGCTGTGCCGCAAAGCAGGTGTGGTGCTGCTGGCGGTAACGCTGACCAACCCCTACCTGCAGTGCGTCGGCGCGACACTGTGGTTCCTGGGCGCATTCATTCTACAAGTGCGCTACAGCCCATACACCAAGCCGCTGTTCAATCGGTTGGAGACGGCCAGCCTGGTGACGACGCTGCTCACCGCCATCATATCCACCGCACTGTTGCAGTACAACGTGGGTGTGTCGTCTGCCGACCTGCACCCGCCCGACGCCATGGCGGACATTGAGTGGGCGGTCACCGTGCTGCTGGCGGTGCTCAACGTTGGCACGTTTGTCGCGCTGGCGGGACTTTGGCTGTACCTGCAGTGTGCCCGTGCACGCGGCATCGTGCGCGGCGCGTCAGCGGTGACGGCGCTGGTAGGGCGGGTGGCACGCATGCGCGCAGTACCGGTACTTGCTCGCGGCAGGGCACCAGCAGTCACCACGACGCCGCCACCTCGCCTGCCGCCGCCGTCGTCGCCGCCGCCCGCCAAACATGTTTCCGCCTCCGCCGGCGGCGACGGGTCATTCGTCACGTCTACAGCAAACCCGTTGCGCGCGGCGGTGCAGCCACACCACAGTGCACTCGCTGCCGTCACGGGGGTTGTGGATGACGCCGCGGTGGCGTCACCCGTGCCGTCGGCCGTCGCCAGCCGGCGGCATGTGGCCGGCGCGCAGTGGCACGCCGCGGATGACGACGATGCGGCGTCACTTACGGGCGGCGCGCCAACATCGACTGCCACACATGGGGCAGCCCTCCCGTCACGCGGCGTGGCGTTTGCGGCCACGCCCGTCGACCGCAGCCGCCTGCGTTGATGCATCCGACTGCTCTAGCGTTGCGCACGCAATGCGCGCCCTGCGCCGCGCCGCTGCGCGGTGTCACTTGTGTAACTTACTCTTGTGTTGCAATGTTGCATTTGTACGTGCGCCATCGCTGCTGCACATACCCCCTTAGCGCTAGTATGTTCAATGTTTGAACTCGTCGCCACAGGCAACCCCATCCAGTGGCCCAGCGCCGCCCAGCGCCCCGCCGCGCCACCGTGGACGCCGTCACGTTGCCGTTGCTGGCCGTTGCTGGCTGTCGTCAACCGTTGGCCGCTCTGGCTCCCTGCTACTCAAGCTCACAAAGTGTCAACTATTCATGCCCTTCCACCGGTGCACTCACGCCCAAATTTCATTAGTTATCATTTTGTATCCCCGCTGTCCTACTTGTGCCCTTTCTGTGTCGTACAGTTGCGCGCCTGTAAATTTGCTGCCTCGCTTTTCTGTGACCCCCTATCTCCTACCCCCCTCCCGCCTACTACTGACTGACTGATAACTGATACCTCGGCTGCTACTGCTACTACTAACCAACAGCTCATCGTCCAGCTATCACTGTCGTTGACACTGGTTGGGGCCACAGGCTGCTGTAAAGGCCGCTGCTGCTGCTGCTGCTGCTGTCGCTGCAGCTGTCAGTCTCGTAGCCAGGCGTCAGTTGCGACCTGCTGCTGCTGCTGTCTGTCGCTGCTAACGGCAGCAGCACAGCCGCAGGCGGCGGGGTGTGACAGGGAGACAGCGAGGGAGGGGCAGCGGGCCCGGAGTTTATTGTATAGGTGCATTGCATATTCATCCGCGGCCAGGGGCGGGCTGGCGCTCCCGGGTGCGCTGAGCAACTTTCGTTGCTTGCGCACCACCCTCATCGTCATCGTCGTACCCTTCCACCCACCTGCTGCTGCGGCTGCTGCTGAAAGCAACCCAAGTGACATCCAAGCAGCCGTCACAGCGGTACCAACGGCTTAACGGGAACAAGGGCCAAGCAGGGAGGACCCACCAGTTCCCAGACGCCGTCGACACCACCCCCGACTCAAAACGAAGTGACCAACGACCTGATGGCGGCGCCCCAGGAGCGCGCCTGCTGGGGCGCGTTGACGCTGGATGCCGCGCTGGCAGGCACAATACCATGGCAGGCGACGGCAGCAGCTGCGGGTGGCGTGGCGGCCGGGCCGGCAACCCCGCCTACGCAGCTGGCAACTGACCTGCCGCTGCTGGATGCCGCAGCGGCGCTGACGACAACGGCAGCGTCGCCGCTGACGGCAGCCGCACAGGCGTGGACGCGGCATGTGGCAGCTGCAACCGCCGGTGCGGTGGCACGGGGTGAGGCAGTACGCGCACGCGTGGCGGCTGCCGGCGTGGCAAGCCGAGCGACGCTGGGCGCGCATGGCGACCTGTTGGCGGCGCTGGTGGCTGCGCTACCGGCTGCTGCTGGCGCCGGCGCGGGCGGCGTGCCTGCGGGTGCGCCAGCCACCGCACTGCCGCTTCTCAGCGCGCCGCCCCACCTGCGACGAGTACCCTCGGTCCCCGCACTGCTGACGCTGCCGGTACTGGAAAGCGTGCGTGCCGCGCTGCTGCCGCTAGCTGCCAAGGCCGCCACCTCGCCACCCGTGCCTCTTGGCACCGCGCTGGTGCGGGTGCCGCCTGCCAGCGACTGCCTGGAAGCGAGCCTTGCGACTGCAGCAGCTGCGGCAGCTGTAGCAGATGCGCGCACCGCAGCCGCCGCACTGGATGTGGCGGTGCTGCTGGCAGTGGCGGATGGCGGCCTGGACTGGGCGCTACGCGTGGTTCGTGCCGTCAATGCCTTGCCGCCCCTCACGCTGCCGCTGCCGCTACCTGCGGGGTCGCCTGCGCCAGAAGTGTTGGTGGCACCACCGATGTCATCGCAACAGCAGCAGCTGCAACCGCAGCCGTCGCAGGTAGCCGCATCAGATGCCGCCGCCACCACTACCGGCACCAGCAAGCCAGCCACCGGTAGCAGTGGTGCGCTGCCGTCGCTGTCGCCCGTGCGTGTAGGCAGCCTTACCACCGTGTCGCTCCGTGCGCTGGGTGGCACACCCGGAGTGACCGGTGGTGGTGCCGCACCCGGTGCACCGCCCGCTGCCGCTGCCGTGCGGCTGTTCCCGCACCCGCCTGGCGCCGCTGCCACTGCCGCGGCTGCCGCCACTGCCATCGCGGGTGGCGGCGGCAGCCCAGGTGATGATGACGGCGCCGCCCCCTCGCCCTTTGCAAGCGCGACGCTGCCCGTCAAGCGCCCCATGACAAAACCCGGCCGCGGCAGCAGCGGCGGCGGCGGCAGCAGTGGGCTGGGTGGGCTTGACGAGTTTAGTATCAGCGGCGCGGGCGGAGGCGCCGCACCAGGGGCTGCCACCCTGCCTGCCGCGTCAGCACCCCTGGACAAGCAGCCGCTACGGCTGGCTGCCATGCTGACTGCCTCGCCGCCGTTTGTGACTGTCGATGGCCCAGCTGCTGACGCTGGCGGCAGCGCGCACTCGTTGCCCCTGCTGTCAACAGCATCGCCGCCGGGCTTCCGGTTGCATGGCGCTGCCGGCGGTGGTGGCGGTGGCAGTGGCGGCGGCAGCGCCGTCACGCAACAAGACGCAGGAGGGACGCCACCGCGACTGCAGCGCGGCGGCAGCGGGTTGCTGCCGGCGCTGGCTGCCTCACCACCACACGTGGCACTGCTGTCGTCGCCGCCCACGCAGTCCACCATGTCGCTTGCCACGCCCTCTGCTACCGCCTCGCCGCTGCGGCCACCGTCGTCCGCTTCGCCTGCGCGGCCGCTGTTACGCATGGCAGGTGCCGGGTCGTTGGCAGAGGTACGCGCAGATGCCAAGGAGCGCGTTGCAGCGGGTGCTGTGCCAGCAGCAGCGCCGTCGCTGCCGTGGGGCACGCACCTGTCGCCAGCAGTGAGCCGCTTGTTGGCAGACCTGGTGGATGCAGCAGCTGCTGCTGCTGGCGGCGCTGCTGCAGGGGCACAACAAGGGTCGCCGGCTGTGCCACCATGGCACGCCGCCGCGCTGGCGGGCGACACGGCGCGGTGGGAGGAGGTGCAAGCGGCGCTGCGGAATGAGGTGTGGGCGGTGGGGCAGAATGCATATGGTGAGCTGGGGCTGGGGGACACGCGGGCGCGCGCCACCGTGACGCAGGTAGGCGCGCTGGCCGGGCGTGCCGTGTCGGGCATCGCTGCCGGCAACGAGCACTCGGCGGCGGGACCGGGGTTGGGGGGGGCGGTGGTGGGGGGCTACAAGGAACGGGGCCGGGGGGGGGGGGGTGCCCGCACGGGGGGGGACGCCATCCGCCCTGTGGCGCCATTCTGGGGGGGCGACGCCCCCGCCCCCGCCGCCGCTGCCCCCACCGCCTCTGCCGTGTACGCGTTCAACGGCTGCGAGCACACATTCATTGCCACCGCGCCCACCGGTGCCCTGTTTGCCACCGGCTTCAACTCACGCGGCCAGTGCGGCGTGGCGGGCCCCGCGCCGCCCCTCGTCCCCACCGCCGTCGTGTTCCCTGTGCCGCCTGCCCTTCCTGCCCGCGTTACCGTCACCCTCCTAGCCTGCTCCTACTATCACTCCCTGTTTCTGGCGGACACCGGCGCCGTGTTTGGCACGGGGCGCAGCGACACGGGGCAGCTGGGCCTGCCCACCAAGGACGACATCCTCACCCCCGCCCTCATCCTGCCGCTGCATGAGCCCGCGTACCAGGCGGCGGTGGCTCCGCGGCCCACGCTGGGCGGCGCACTGGAGGACGCGCTGGAGTATGTGGATCTCGAGGAGCTGCCGCCGGAGGTGCTGGCAAACACGACGGAGGAGGCGGCCGCCTTCCGCTTGGCAGCGGACGCCATTGGCACTGATATGGCGGAGCGCCTGCGTGTGCGGGGGGCACCGGTCGCCACGGCCGGCAGCAGCGGCAGCAGCGCGCCTGCCTGCCCGAACCATGCCGCTGCCGTGGTGCGCGTGGTGGCGCTGGCGGTAGGGCAGTACCACAGCGTGCTGGTGCTGGCAGACGGCCGCGTGTTCACGTGCGGCCGCAATGACTACGGCCAGGCGGGCTTGTCGCTGGCGTCGTGCACGCGCGTGTTCACGCGCGCACTGCGCGGCGCGCTGGTGGAGCCGCGCGTGGAGTGGCGGGCGCGGCGGGAGGAGGCGGCGGCGGTGGCGGCGGCGGTGCCGGCGGCGTCGCCGTCCGTCACGCCTGACGACTGCGTGCCGGTGCCGGTGGTGGCCGCCGCGTGCGGTACCTGCCCCGCCATGCGGGCACGGGGGGCGGCCGGGGGGTTGCCGGGGGCCCCGACGGGCCGGGCGGTGGGGGGGGTGGGCTGGTCGGCCCCCAGGGGGTCGACCCCCCGCCTGGTCCGCTTCCCGCCGCCGCCCGAGCTGCCCGTCAGCGCGCTGGCCGGCGTGGACCGCGCCAGCCGCGTCGCCGCGCTGGCTGCCGCTGCCGCGCTGGATGGCCGGGCGACCATTGTGGCGGCCGGCTGCTATCACAGCGTCGTGGTGCTGGGTGCCGGCGCCGCGCAACGCGTGTTTGCCTTTGGGCGCAACCAGCACGGCCAGCTGGGACTGGGTGACACCAAGGAGCGTTACCTGCCGACCCTGATGCCTTTCCCACGCCTGGCGTCCCCCGTCGCGCCGCCGTCCAGCGCCGCGGTATGGAATGTGGCGGCCGCCGCCACTGGCTTCTACCACACCCTGTTTCTGCTCAAGGCGCGCCCACCGTGGCCGGCGTGGGCACGCCCCACGCCGTCGCCGCCGCTGCCATTAGGGTTGCTGGGCGGTGCGGCGGCAGCGGCGCCGCCCACCGGCGGCCTGGCAGCCGATCCCGCTACTGTGCTCGCTGCCGGCCTGGCGTGCCTGCTTGCTCGCGCTACCGGGGTGGCGCGACCAGGTGCACCCCTCCCGGCACCATCATTTCCCCTCCTGTCCTTGCCGTCAGTCCTGCCGCCGCCCCCACCGACGCCGACGCTGCCACAGCAGGGGCCGACGCAGGCACTGCACTCCTGGCGAGGCCCAGCCCCCGCTGCCATGGCACCCGGCACCCACACGCCGGCGCGGCCCACCTTCTCGTTGCTGGCTGCTGCCGCCGCCCCCGGCGTCGACCCATCATTGGCGATCCATCTGCCGCTGGCCATGCCGGCGCCGCCGCTGGGACCGTCACCCCAGCGCCCCCAGCAGCCGGGTGTGCTACTTCGCGGCGGGGCTGCAAGTGCGCCCATGGGGGTGGTAAGCCCATCGCCGCCGCTTTCCCCAGCACCCGCCGGTGTGAGTGTGGGAGTGCGCCTGCCAGTTGCCGCCAGCCCGGCGGCAGCGGGTGGTAGCGGCAGTGGTGCCAACCACAATGGCTCACCATTGGCACTGAAGCCGCTGCGTGGCGGCGGTGGTGGCGGCGGAGGTGGTGAGGGGGCTGGCATGCCTGCGGTTGGACGCACGCCGCTGGGCGCGCTGCAACGCATGCCCAGCGGCGGGGCGGCGGATGACATGCGACTGGGCGAGGCGGGGGATGCGTCCTTCCTGCTCACCATCCGTGGCCTGCGGGCACGTTGGGTGGAGTCTGGCGGGCCGGCGGTGGCAGCCGAGGCTGGCACCAGTGCCGACAGCGTGGCGGCGTGGTGTGCAGGCATGGCGGCACTAGGCGACATGGCAGCAGCAGGCGCGACGGCGACGGGGGCGGGGGCGGTGCCACTGTCCGCGCAGGCACACGCAGCGGCGCTGGCAGCACTGCTGCAAGTGGGCGTGGCGTTGCAGGTGGGCGGCGCGTTTACTGCCGCTACCACCACCGCATGTGCGGCGTCAATGAGCACGCCAGCTGCGCCGCCCACCGCAGCCGGGTTGCCAGCGCCGCTGGCACCACTGGCGGCTGCGCTTCGCGCGGCTGCAGCGACGCACCCCGCACGCGCCGTGGTGGCGATGCTGCCGGTGGAGGCGTTGCTCCGCGCTGCACTGACGCCCGGCGGCGCGCCTGCTGTTGCACCCTGGATGACGCTGCTCTGCTCCGTGCCGTCTGCCGCCGACACCGTGCTGGCGGGCGCGCTGCAAGCCGTGTCGGCGGCTGAAGCCGCGGCTCCCGCCGCTGACAGCGTGCTGGCCGCCGTGGGTGAGCTGTGCGTGGCGGGCGGCAGCGTGGAGACAGTGACGGCGCTCGTAGCGGCGGGTGCAGGTGGGAACACCTGGCTGGCATGGTGCCGTTTGCTGGGTCGCATAGATGCCGCCTTGCTGCACATGGCGGCCGCGCCGCGTGGCGTCGTTGCAGAGCTGTGGCACCGCGCCGCGCCGCTGCGTGACGTGATGCTGAAGCAGGTGCTGCAGCCGGGTGCCGGCAGCAGTGCGGTGCCGCACGCCGCCCTCGTGGCGGCGCTGGTTGATGACGCGCTGCTGCCGTACGTGGGGCAGCTGCAGGCATGTGCCAGCCGGCCGCCGTTTGCTGGTGACGGTGCGGCGCTGGCAAGCGCGGCTGCCACCGCTTTGGCTGCCACCGCAGCGAGTGCACTGCCGGCACTTTGCCAAGCGGCGACCGGTGATGCAGCTGCCGCCGCGCGGGGTCACCTTATGCGCGCCCTGACCGCGGCATCCACAGCGCTGGCAGGCGTGCCCCGTGGCGACACGGCAGCGCGCTCAGCCACTGCCGCCGCCGCCGCCGCTGTGTCGTTGCTTACGACCGTGCGCCTGAACCTCACCCTCTGCCTCACTGCACACACCGCTCCTCTGCCACCGCCCCCACCCACCCTACCGGCCCTCGACGCGTTTGCATGGCGCGCCGTGGAGGACCCCGCGCCAGCGGCAACCAACGCCGGCTGGGTTGCGTTACAAGCGCTGATTTCCACCGCCCGGGCACACGCCTACGCTGTGGCGGGCAGGCCCACGGCCACGACGGCGCACTGGCTGACTAGCTACGCTGGGCGGGATGCTAGCTACCGCGCCGCCACCATGCAAGGCCGGCTGCCGTGGTCGGATGGGCCAGCCACGTGGCGTTGCGGCGCCGCCGAGGTGGTGGTGGCGAGTGACGCTGATGCCGCTGCTGCTGTGGAGGCCGCCTTCCTGGCGGCCATGTTGTTCCACCGTGCCGCCTTTGCGGCGCTGCGTATCGCTGCCGCCCCCGCGGTAGGTGCAGGCCCAGTTCCCGCTGCAGCTGCCGCCGCCCTGCCGTACGCCGCCGCGGTTCGCAAGTGGCTGTCGAGCGAGCGACAGCGGTGCGAGGGCAGCACGGCGTTTCGGGACCGCGCAGCTGCAGCATGGCAGGCCACAGTAGCGGTGCTGAGCGGTGCGCCAGCAGTGCTGCCAGTTGCACTAGCGCCGCCGCCCGCTGCGGTACCTGCGCCGCCGCGTGCGCGCCGTGGGCGGCGCGCCTGCCTCATTGTGCTGGCGGCAGCGCGGCTGATTGTAGCGGCGCGTGGTCGTGCGCGCGCAGCGCCAGCGACAGCGTGCACCTGGCGTCCAGCCGCGCCACCTGCTGTGGTCTCCGCGGCACCGTTGCCGCTGCATGACGCTCTGTTTGCGCGACTGGCTGCTGGTGCTAGTGCGACGGGTGGCGCGCTGCGCCCGACCGCGGAGCAGGCAGCTGCGGTGACGGCATGCGCGGCTGCCCGCTGCGCTGACCTGGACACCCTGGCTGCAATTGCGTACGCACTGCGCCCGGGCAGCGCTGTGGTGGGGGACGATGCTGCCGTTGGCGCCGTTGTAGCAGCTGCAATACGGTATGCCGCGTGTCCGGGCGTGTCGTCATCCGTGCTGCCCCTGGGCGCCGCCATGGAGCCGGCCGCGATGTTTGTGGGTGCACCCGCCCCTGCCGCGCGTGCTTCCATCGCCGCCGCGCTGTGCCGCCTTGTGGCCGCGCTGCTGCCGCCGCCATCGTACGTCATGCCAGCGCCCGCCGCCTGGCCCCTAATGGCGCTGCTGCCGCCGCCGGCCTGCAGCGACGCTGCTACCGCCGGCTGGCGAGCAGTGATCGCCAACGTGGCGCGGTGCTTGGCGGGCAGCAGCGACACGGCGGCAGCGCACTCGGCGGCTGTTGCGCTGCTCGCTGCCGCTGGGCTGCATGCGGCGGCAGGGGGTGACAGTGGGGAGGATGCGCGGGCGGCGTGGCGCACCTGCCACAATGTGGAGACCGCTGTGCGTGCGCTGCTGCCACCCGTTGGCGCTGCCTCCCTGGCACCTGCCCCGGGTGCGATTGCTGCTGTCGATGCGGCCGCGCGTGGGAGTGGTGCCTGGGTATCGCTGGCGCGCTACGTGCCTGGCCCGTCGTACACAGGCGGCGGCATTGCTGTGGGTGACGTCCGCCACATGGCGGGCTTGCAGTCCAGTCCACCGGCGGGCGGCGCTGCCGCTGCTGGTGCTGACGCGCCACCACCCGCGCCCGAGTGGCGGCGGCGCGGCCTACCGCCAGACTTCTCTGTCAGTGTGTGGCTACACCCCGCCCGTGACGCTGCCGTCGGCCGCCGTGCCGTGTTGTGCCGCGCCACGGGGCCGCCGCAATCGCGGGGCGGCGCCTTCCTTGCGCCGCTCATTGTGTACCGGCCAGACCAGCGCGCGCTGGAGGTGACGGTGGCAGGCCGGTGCTGCGGCAGCGGCACCACCACTGTCGTCACCGCGCAGGCCGCCGACTGCATGCGGCTGGGCACCTGGACGCACGTGTGCGTCACCTTTGAGGTGGGCCCCGTCCTCGCGTTTGCTGACGTGGCATCGTTTGACATTGCGCGCCTGCGCGTGTACGTCAACGGCCAGCTGGTACAGCAGAAGCGCGTGCCGCTATCAGCCCCCGGCACTGGTGGAGGTGTCGGCGCTGGTGCAGGTGCGGGCGTTGGTGGCGGGGCATCCAGTGGATGCAGCAGCTGCAGTAGTGCGGCAGGTGGCGGCGTGGGTAGCACCCTGCCCTGGACGCTGCAGCTGGGCTGCCTTCCTACCGCACTCGGTGCCGCTGTGCGCACCCTGCTGCAGCCAGCCATCCCGCGCGGCGGCAGTGGGCGTAGTAGCGGCGGCGGGGGCGGCACGCCGCACGTGCTTGACGCGCTCGCCGCACTAGAAGGCGGCGGTGGCAGCGGCGGTGGCGCCTCGTTGGATGACGGGTTTGCATCTGACATGAAGCTGGCTGACGAAGATACTGCCACGCTGGCGGCGGCTCTTGGTGGCGGTGGTGGGTTGGGTGACGCCGGCGGCCGGCGTGGTGGCGGCGGCGGGCCTGCGCTATTTGCGGCGGCGTACCTGGCGGGTGGGTTGGAGGGCGAGGCGGCGGGTGCCGCGGTATGGCCGTTTGCGTTGGTGCTGGAGGACGCGCAGGTGCTGCACGCGGGTGGCTTGCCGCAGGTGGTGCGTGACCGCCTGGAGTCGGCACCCACCGCCAACTTCTTGCCGGTGCTGCATGTTGCCGGCAGCGCGGCGGCACGCGGCGCTGCCAGCCGCACTGCTGTGGCAGCCAGTGTGGCGGCAGTCCACCGCGCTGTGGCGGGTGCCGGCGTGGCGGCGACGCTGCGGTGGGCGCACCTGACTGCGCTTGCCGTTACCGCTCTGACGAACCTGCCACCTGCCTCCACGCCCCGTCGCCGCACCGCACTGGCTGCACTGCTGGCTGACGCACAGTGGCCGACGCGGTTGGTGCGGCTCGCTACCGTGCCGGCTGCCGCTGCTGCCGCCACCGCGGCGGCGTTGGAAACGTCTGCAGCCGCTGCCGCCGCCGCAGGCATGGCGCACGCCCTGCTGCCTGCCGCGGGCGAGCGGCGCGCGGTGTCGGCACTGTTTACCGCGTGTGCTGCGTGCGACAGCCACCCTGCCGCCGGCGCGCGTGCGGGCGCCGCGCTGCTGCGCGCCGCACCTGACGCCTGCGTGCCAGCATGGGCTGCTGCCCTGACTGCCGCCTGCACGGCAGCGGCGCCGGCGCTTGGCCCGGCAGCCGCCGCCTGGCTGCTGCCGCCGCACCGTGCCGGCTACGACGTCATCACACTGCTGGCGCAAACCGCGTTTGCGCACCGGCATGCGCTGCCGCGCCGCCTGTGCGGTGACGGCAGCGTCGTGGCCGCCGGCGTGCCGCCGCTGGCGCTGGTTGCCGGGCTGCTGCGGCAGCTGGGCGGCGTGGCGGGTGAGGTGGGCGTGGGTGCACAGGTGGTGGTGGCGCGCGACGCAGTGGATGGTGCGGCGGCAGAGGTGAACAGCGGCGGTGGCGCCGGCGGTGGCTGGTTGGGTGGCATACGGCTACCAGGCGCCCCAGCAGCACCGCCACCCCGCCGGGTGCGCCTGGCGGCCGCGTCTGGCGCGCGCTGGGTATGGGAGCCGTCGCCGCCGTCGCCTGCCAGCGCGGAGGATGCTGCGTCCGCCAGTGACGCAGTGGGCGCTGCTGACGCGCCCACCTCGCCTGCCATTCCTCCGCCGGCGGTGCCACCCAGCGGCGCCACGTCCCCCGCAGCTGCGTTCACAGCCACCGTGCTGGCGCTGGATGCGTCGTACGCCGCTGTGGCGCTGCATGGCAGTATACCAGTCATCACGCCTGCCGCTGTGGCGGCGTGTCTCGCGTCTAGTAGTGGCACGCGCCCGGAGGAAGAGGCCAGTGGCATTGTGTCGGCAGCGGCCCGCAGCAGCCACGCGGCGGGGTGCGGGTGTGCCGTGTGTGCAGGCGCGCCGGCAGTACCGGCATGGGACGGCACGCTGGCGGGCGGGTTAGCAGCTGCGGGGGCGCTGGCGACCCCCGGCGCCGCCCTTTATGGGGCCCCGATTTGGCTTTTGTCCCCGGCCGGCGTCCCTTCCATTTGTAGCGCGGCCGCCCGCATCCCGGGCCGCCTCGACCCCACGCCGCCGGTTGCCACCGCACTGCTGACCGCCCTGTCCGCCTGTGGCGCGTGCTTGTGCCACACGCCGCTGCCCACCGCAGCCGCTGGCACCGGGGGTGCGCCAGCCGCGCCGCCGCTGTTTGCTGCCTCCGCCGCTGCCAACGCCGCGCGTGTTGCGTGGGTGGCAGGTCTTGCCGCCGTGCCACCCGCCGCGCTGGCCCCGCGGCTGGCACGCCTGGTGGCGGCGTGTGGCGTCGCAGCGCTGGCACCCCTGCATGCCATTGCCACCACGCTGGCGTCCCTAGCTAGCCACGTGCTCCACCTGCCCGCCGTGGTATCCACGCCTGACCTGGACGCCTACCTGGCGCTGCTCACTGCGCGCATCCGGGCGCAAGGCGGTGTGGTAGCAGGCGACGCTGCTGCTGCATGGCTTCCCACCGCCGCTGCTGATGACGACGCCGTGTATATTGCCGCCCTTGAGGCAGGCGTGGCAGCACGCATTGGCCCCGCAGCTTCTGCCGCCGCCGCTGCCACTGCATCGGCAGCGTCGTCACCGCGCACGCCTAGCCCTGCTGCCGCCATCTCGGCGGGTGGCGGGGGCGACACGATTGTCTTGCTGGCACCACCCGCACCCGAGTTTGTTGCACCCGCAGCTGCCACCGCCGCCTCTGCCGCCACTTCCGCCAGCGGCGGCAGCAGTGGGGATGGAGGTGGCAGTGGCACTGTCACGCCCTCCAGCAGTCTGTTTGTATCTGCTGCGCTGGCTGCACTTGGTCTCGCCGTCCGGGGTGGCGCCGGCGGTGGTGGCGTCCTTGACGACGACGACCTGGACGAGGAGGAGGAGGATGCGGAGGGTGATGATGATGATGACGACGACGGCAGCGATGGCATGCCGCGGGGCGGTGGGACGCCGCCGCTGGGCGCGGGCGGCGAGGGCGACGGCGGGGCGGTGGATGAGGCGCTGTCCACGCTGTTGGGACTGGGGTTTGAGCGCGCATGGTGCGTGGTGGCGCTGCAACTGAACGACCACGACGCCGCCGTGGCGGCCGGCTGGATTGTTGACAACCTGGACCTGCTGCAGCAAGTGTATGCCCCGCAAGAAAACGCTGGCCTGCCGGTAGCCGCCGACGCCGGCGTCGAAGGTGGTGGCGCCGCTGCACTGCAGGTGCCGCCGCCACCGCCGCCACCACCACCACCGCCGCCGCCACCGCATGGTACAGAGTTGGCAGCGCTGCAGCCGCTGGCGGCTGCCATGGCCGCTGCCGCGGCAGCGGTGGCAGCCACGGGCAGTGGCGATGGCGGTGCTGCTGCGGCGGCAGCTGCCGCAGCGGCAGCGGCTGCTGTAGTGACAGCGTTGCCGCCGACGCCACTGCCGCCCGCGCTCACGGAGTCGGCCGCCTCCAGCACGCCGGCGGCACTGGCGGCCGCGTTTCAGGATGCGTTGGACGGCTTCCAGCGCGTGGGCGGCAGCAGCGCGGCACCAGCCACACGGTATGCGCCACGGTACTACCTCACGGGGCTGGAGGTGTGTGAGGAGGACTACTTCCCCAATGACGCCATCCTGTTCAGCTTCCACGAGTGCACTGCCGGCTGGCGGCGCGTGGTCGCGGCGGCGGTGCGGGAGGCGAGCGGCGGCGGCGCCTCCGCTTCCATGGCGGCGGGAGACGGCGACGAGGCGGGCGGCGGCAGCGGCGGCGGCGGCGGCGGTGCAGGGCTGGAGGAGGATGGCGAGCAGGCGCGGTTTGATGGCGTGCTGCGGCCGGGGCAGGTGATGCTGCACTCGCTCATGGTGGATGAGGACGGCGACGCCACGGCGCGGGAGGAGGGCGCGTTGAGCGCCGGCGCGCTGCGCGGCTTGCGCATGCAGTTCCCTGCCACCGCCGGCGTGTTTGATGCCATGAAGCCGCCACGGCTGGAGGGCCTGCCGGCGCCCGCGCGCGAGGTTGCGGGCGGCGCGGCGCGGTACATCTCGTTACAGTGCGCCGTCGTGGCGGCGGCGCAGGTGGGCCACCTGGCCACCAGCTCGTACGCCATGCTGGGCCCCGGTCCCATCCTGTCACCTGGCCGCGCGGCAGCCGCGGCGGTGGCAGGCGCCGACACGGTGGGTGCGGGCGTGGCGTGGGGGCTGGGCGCGTCGCCGCGCGCGGGCGGTGATCCACCCGCTGCGGCGGGCGGCGGGCACGCTGGCGTTGTGGCTGCCATGCTGACGCGCCTCCTGCTTGCCGCCGTGCACGCCCTGCCACCTGCCGACCTGCTGGCGGCGCATGACGTCGCCGCCACCGCCGCTGCCGTGCTGCATGCGCGGGCTGCGGTGGTGGCGTGGCTGCCACCGCACCCACTGCCGCTGGCGCACCCCACCGCGGACCGCCTGCTCCCTGCGCTGCTGGCGGCCGCTCCGCTGCTGGCGCTGCGCCAGTCGCCCGCCGTCACGTCGTACCGGCCGGGGGCGCTGGCGGTGTGGAACCCCGCGGCCGCCGCGGTGGCGGCTGGCACCGCCATCCCGCCACGCGGCGGCCAGCCGCCCGTCCACCAGCCGCGTCGCCGGGTGGAGGCGTTCTTGGGCACCCTGTTGGCGGCCGAGGCGCAAGGTGCTGCGACTGCTGCCGCCCCGCCGTCGCCCGCCGCCGCCCCGCTGATTGCCGCCGCCCTGGATGGCCTTGCTGTGGTGGCGGCGGGAGGGGAGGGTGGTGGGGGCAGTAACGGGCTGGACCGCATGCCGTGGGGCCGGCGCAACTACTGGGACGTGGATGCCGCACTGAGTGGCCCGGCGCCGGAGGTGGCGGTGTGGCTGTGGGGCGTGCTGGCGGAACACGCTGGCACCACGCCGCACACGCACGCGCGGCTGGCTGCCACGCTGGCAACCACCCCCGCCACCTTTGTTGCGTTGCTGCGTGCCGTGGTTGGCACACCCAGCCTGCCGTTGCGCAGCCTGGCTGCCACCGTGCTGGCGTGGTGGCTGCGGTGCGCAAGCAGTGACGGCGGCGCGTTGGTGCGTGGGTGGGACGCTGCTGCAGGGCGCACGGTTGGCATCGCGTTGGAGGCGCTGGACAGCCACCTGCGCGGCGCGCTGCGCGTGCTCATGCACTTTGAGAAGGACACCTGCCGCATGTACTACTCCAAGCACGTGCTTGCGGTGGCGGACCTGGCGGCCGTGGTTTGGCGGTGGCGGCAGCGGGGGCCCGCTGTACTTCCGCCGCCGTCGTTGTTGCCGCCGTCGCCGCCGTCAAGCAGCCTGGAGCCCGTCATCTCCCTGCGCGACGTGGATTACAACAGTGCGGTGGTGGTTATCCGCCCACCGGCAGCCGCAACCACGGGTCGACTGACTGTGCACCTTCGCCGGCTGCCGCCTGGCGCAGGTATGCCACCGCTGCCACTAGCGCGCGCCTGCCCTTGTGCGCAGGCGACGGCACCGGGTCTGCCGCCGCCGCCCTGTTGGCACGCCCTACCCACCGGGTCACGCGCGTCAGCGTGGCCCGGCTCCGTGGATGCCGGCGGCGGCGGCGAGGCGCCGTGGCAGCTGGTTGCCTGCACGCCGGTGGCGCCGGGCGGCGCGTGGGAGGTGACGCTGGGCGACATGTGGCCTGGCAGCACGTATGCCGTCGTGGCGGCATGGACGCCGACGTCGACGCCTGCCGTTGAGGAGGTTGCCACTGCGGTAGCGGTGGTGGCCACGCCCGCTGCGCCGCACTTTTGCTGGGACCCGCGCGCCGCGGGGCCAGGTGTGCTGGTGGCGCCCGCCGACCCCAGCCGCCCCGCGCACGCCGCCGCCTCGACGCTGTGCAGCCGCCTGGCGGACGAGGATGCGCCCATGACCGCCACGTACCTGGGCTCCGAGTCGTGGTCGCTGGTGCTGGGGTCGGTGGGGTTCACAGTGGGTCACAACCGGTGGGCGGTGCGCGTGGAACGCACGCCGTCCGCGTACCTGTTTGTTGGCGTTGCCTCGTCGGCCGCCAACCCGTGCGCCTTCCTGGGCGCAGATGAGCATGGGTGGGGCCTGCTGGCAGACCAGGCGCTGTACCACCGGCACGCAAAGGTGGCGTCATACGGCGTGCCGTTCAGCACCGGCGACGTGGTGGAGGTGGAGCTGGATTGCGACGCCGGCACGCTGTCGTTTGCCGTAAACGGCGCGCCGCAGGGCATCGCATTTGCAGGCCTGTCTGGCAAGCTGTACCCCGCGCTGGGGTTCTACAGCCAGGGCCAGCGCGTGTCGCTGCTGCCGGCGCTCACGCTGGTGGGCGGGTTTGGCGTCAATGTGCCGGGTGCGCCGTCACAGGTGAGCGGGGAGGAGGTGGGCGAGCTGGGTGACGTGTGTGAGGCATTGCTGGGCAGCGACAGTGGTGGTGGTGGCGGTGGCGGCGGTGGTGTGTGGGCGACGCCTGCGCCACCTGCAGCGCACAGTGCGTGGCGGTACGTGACTGGGTGGCTGGCTGGCTCACAGCGGCGTGTCATGACCAAGTGCGGTTACGAACTGACGGTGGACACGTCGCCCGCCGCGCTGGCGGCGGCGTTGGCAGCCGGCGTCGCGCCGCCGCTGCGGCCATGCCGCTGGCGCGCCGGCGATCGTGCGGAGCTGCCCCGCGGGGCGGCAGAGGTTGTGGGCGCACATGCAGGGTGCGTGTGGGTGGCGCGCGAGGACGAGCTGGGCGCGTGGTACCTGCCGCGTCATGAGGCGCAGGCGCTGGCGGCTGGCAGCATTGGCGGCGCGTCAGGCGCGGCGGCGGAAGAGGCGCCGCCGGCTGACGGCGGCGTTGCCACCGCTGCCGCACTGGTACAGCCGCAGCCTTGGCTCCTGGCTGCCCTGTTTGCTGACGCCGGCGTGTTGTGGGACGTCATTACCAGCCCACCCCTGCTGGCCGCGCTGGGGTGGTCGCTTGACGCCGACGCTGCGGTGGTGGATGCGGTGAATGGCGCGTGTGACGCTGGCGGCGGCAACCCATGGAACGTGACGCCGGCGGAGGTGGCCACCCGCTTCCTGCCGCCCATCCTGGCGAGCCCTACCGTCACACCCGGCTCTGGTCCCGCGTTGGACGCCGCGGTTGCCGCGCTACCACACGCCGCGCGCGATGCGGTGGTCGGGGCAACGGGCGCACGGCACGCACTCACTGCCACCGTCGCGGTTGCCCGGTTTGGTGTGTTGCGGTGGTGGAATGACGCGCTGCGCGCCGTCCTGCCGCTGCTGGACTTTACGGGCCAGGGCGCGGATGCCGCGCCGCTGGATGCCAACCTGCCCAACGCCGTGCTACGGGTGGATGCACGCCGGTCTGCCGCGCACGCCCTGACGCCCGCCCTGCTGACTGCCGTGGCAGGCTTGCGCGGCGTCATCTTCCGGCACACCAAGCGCGCGGTGGTGACCAGCGTGCTGGAGCGCACCACCACACTGCCCAAGCGCACGGAGGATGTGTACGACTTCCCAGAGGACCTGCCGTTTGTGTCAGTGAACCGGCTGGCGGCGCTGGCGGCGTTGCGGCATGTGGGCGGTGGTGGTGGCGCCGCCGCTGACGGCGACGAGCCCGCCGCGGCCACCTGGCACCGGCTGCGCGGCTCCGTGTTTGGCCAGCTGCTGGCGGCGCTGCACCCGCTGTCGGGGCCCACGCTGCGCCTTGGGTTCACGCACCCCATGGACGACGGCCAGCAGCGCTGCTTCCGTGTGCGCCTGGAGGGCGAGGGCAGCGACGACTACTCGGGCCCGTACCGCGAGGTGTTCACCATGGTGGCGGCAGAGGTGGCAGCGTTGGCGCCGGAGGGTGAGCCTGACAGCAGCGCCGGTGGTGGTGGTGCCACGGCACTAGGCCTGTTTGTGCGCACCGCGTCCGCGGTGGCAGGCGTGGGGGAGGCACAAGAGCTGCTGACGCTGGCGCCCGCGCCGCTGGGCAGCGAGGTGGTGGGCGACGTGGATGACGGCGGCGTGCCCCGCATCGTGCTGGACCCCGACGCGGAGTCGTCGCTCGTGTTTTTTGGCCAGCTGCTGGGCATGGCGTGGCGGTCGCGCATTCACATGCCGCTGCCGCTGGCGGCCGGGTTCTGGAAGGCGCTGACGTTGCAGCCGCCCGCCGCCGACGACCTGCCGCAGCTGGATGAGCACGCGGCGGCGCTGCTGACGGCGGTGGAGGCGGCGGCGGGTGAGGCAGCGACCGAGGCGGCAGCCGAGGCTGGCATCATAGTCACTGACGCAGCACCCCTACTGGCTGCACTGGCGGCGTGCCCCGCTGCCGCTGGGGCGCTGGATGCACCGGTGCCTGGGTATGAGGAGGTGGAGTGGGAGGTGACACTGACGGGATGCACCGTGCCGGTGGCGTTGACGGTGCCGCCTGGGCCGGCAGGGGGGCGCACTGTCACGGTGCGCCAGGTGTTGGATGGCAGCTACCGGGCAGCCGTAACGACAGCGCGGCTGCATGAGGCGGCGGTGGCGGTGGCTGCTGTCCGGCGTGGCTTTCTGTCTGTCATCCCCGCTGCCATCCTGCCGCTGCTGCGCGGCAGCGACCTAGAGCTGGCGGTATGTGGCAGCGCAGACATTGACATTGACCGCCTGGCTGCAAACACGGAGTACGACGAGCACGTGGCGCCCGGCGACGCGCACGTGCAGTCGCTGTGGCGTGTGCTGCGTGACTTCACGCCGGCGCAGCGCGCCGCCTTCCTGCGCTTTGCCTGGGGCCGCTCCACCCTGCCGGCGCCCGGCGCCGAGTTCCTGCAGAAGTTCAAGCTGCAGGATGTCCGCCCCGCTGCCGTCCCTGCCGCGCCCGGTGCGCCGCAGGGGCCGACTGCAGGCGACAGTGATGGTGGTGGTGGCGGCGGCAGTGGCGGCGGCGGTGGTGACGATGGCGACTTGGACGTTGTGAGCGACGGAGAGGGCAGCTCAGCGACCAGTGGTAGTGACGACAGTGACAGCAGTGACGACACCAGCGACGACGAGGCGGCGCACCTGCCAGTGCGTGGTGCGCTACCACCCGCCGCTGCCGCATTCATGCGCATGCAGGTTGCGTCGGCGCGGCGTGCACGCAGCGCCACCGGCAGCTTGCTGCCCGTGCCGCCGAGTCGCGGGCAAGACCTGGTTGGGTTTGGTGGCATGCCCCGTGCTGGCGGGGGGGCAGGCGGGGGCGGCACGCCCGCACGAGGGGAGGCCGCCGGCGGGCGCCGCTCCGTCGGGGGGCCCGCGCTGCCTGGTGGGCCCGGTGCCCCCCTGCCTGCACGTCGCGGCAGCGTTGTGCCACCGGCGCCACCGCCTGTGCCATCGCGCCGCCGGCCTGCCACTGCCATGTCGCCGCCACGCGTTGCCCTCCCTGGCGGCCGTCCGAATGGCGGTCGCGGCGGCGGGCGTGACGCCGGCACTGCCGCAGCCTTTGCACCGCTTGCATCTCCACCTACCGCTGGTGCACCTGCTGCTGCGGCCGCCGCGGCTGCTGCTGCTGCTGCCGCACCGACACTGGCGCCGGCAGCGGCGGCGGCAACGACGGAACTGGCGGTGCTGGGCGTGCGGTTGACGCTAGGGGCCCGGGACGGCGACGGGGATGGCGGCGGCGGCGGCGGCGGTGGCGGTGGCGGCGGCCACGCCGGTGCCGTGCTGTCGGCGGAGGAGCAGGCACGTGTGGATGTCATGCTGCCCACCTCCCACGTGTGCTTCTTTGCCGTGCGACTGCCGCGGTACAGCAGCGACGACGTCATGCGCCGGCAGCTGCTGTATGCCATCACCAACTGCGTCGCCATGGACGCCGACTACCGCGTCACGGATGACGACGGCGGCGAGGCGGCGGCGTGGACAGCGGCACCATAGATTGTCCAAACGGCGGGAGTTGAAATGCATGAAACAACGCGGAGTATATGATATGATAATAGGGTAGGGGGGCAGGCCACGCCAGTCAACAAAGGTCACATCGGCAGGCAAGGCAGGTAACAATCATAAGTACAAGCAAGCAACGCACGTGGGCGCAGCCCTAGTTACGGGGGCCGCCCATGCCCACCGCCGACTCCAAGTCGCTTTCGCTGCCGTCGCCGCTGGCAATGGACTCAAACGGCGCGCGGCGCGGCACGGTGCCAACGGCGTGGTGCGGTCCCGTGCCGCTGCCGCTGGACGCAAAGCTGCCAGAGTGGGTGGGGCCGACGGGTGTGGTAGGCAGGGCGGCGCCGGAGGGCACGCGAGGGAGGCCCGGCGGCGGGGCGCCGGGTGGCAGGGGGCGCACCTGGTGCGACTTGAGGGAGATGCCGCTGCCGCGGCGTTCGCCGCTGGCGCCGCCGCCGGCGCTGGGGGAGGGGTGCGAGATGAGGGGCGTGCGGTCGGTGTCAGGGGCGCCGGCGGCGGGTGGGGGCGGCACGTAGCCATACGGCGCCACCGTGGTGTTCAGGCCGTACGTGGAGGGCTGGACGGGCACGCGGTGCGTGGCGGTGACAGCAGAGGTGGCGGCGGCGAGGGCAGCGGCAGTTGAGGCGTAGGTGGGCGGGGTGGCGGACCCGCCGCCGCCGCCTCCACTGCCGTCGCCGTGGCCCTCCTCCAGCAGGGCGCTGTTGATGGCAAGCTTACGCACGAAGCGCGGCTTGGGGTTCACCATGTCCTCGTGCGCAAAGCGGTTCAGGTCCTCGGGCGTCAGGTGCACGCCCTCAAAGTCCACGGAGTCCACCTTCTTGTACTGCGCGTACACGTTGCGCAGCGGCATGCAGGAGACGGCGAGGTAGTCGACGAGCGTGACGGCGACGGCGACGAGGCCGAGGGAGGAGGTGAGGGAGACGAGGAGGGTGGGGAGGTCAAACTGGCCCACGTTGCCAGACTGGCGCACCAGGATGCGGATGCCGTGGCGGTCCAGGATGGTGCGGTGCGTCACGCCGGAGCCGGGGTTGGGCAGCACCTCCTCCGCCTTGAACTCGGCGTCCTGCACCGCGCTCACGCTGTACGTGTACTCGTAGTACGACTCCAGGAAGGAGCCGGTGTCGGCGTAGTAGTTGGAGTACTGCACCGACACGACGAGCACGATGCCGGCGGCGCGGCTCGTCTCGTTCAGCGCCGCGCCCGCCGACTGGTCCAGCGAGTTCACGCCGCCCGCCACCAGCAGCGCCATGAGCGGCACGATGTCCGCCTGCCGGCCGTTGGCGGCGCCGACGCGGATGACGGTGGGGTCGCAGCCGGCTGGGAAGATGGAGTACACGCTGCAGGGGTTCATGTGCGCGCCTGACTGGTCCAGCAGGTAGCCCTTCATGCCCATGGCGGACAGCGAGATGCCGAGCGTCTGCGACGTGAAGGTGTGGTCCAGCAGCAGCGTGAACCACTCCACGTTGCCCACGTAGTACGTGTTCTGCGGCCCGTTCACGTAGGAGCAGGTGGGCACCGGCTGGTGGTCGCAGCCGTCCGGCAGCGTGGAGTTGTACTCCGAGATGCGGGTGGACACGAACATGGCGTACGGCTCCAGCATGGGCGCCACGGCGTCGTACTGGTCGTAGTAGCGGCAGGGCGCCTGGTAGGGGTACGGCAGCGGGTTGACGGCGGGCGGCGGCGCGGTGCCGCCGGTGCAGTAGCTCGTGTTGAGGGGGTCGATGTTGTACGCCGGCGCGGGCAGCCGCAGCTGCAGGCGCGTGGAGCCCACGCCGTCCAGCGCCTTGATACGGTAGCGCTGCTGCACCACGACGGAGTACACGACGACGTACACAAAGATGGCAAAGCTGAAGAAGAAGTTGAGACAGCCCAGCCGGTAGTCCTTGATGCGCACCTGCCGCACCGTCGTGTAGCTGCACAGATCGTTCAAGTGCGCCTTGCGGCACCGGCAGCCAGCCATGGTTGGTGGGGGTGGGGTGGGGAAGGGGGAGAGGGATGGGGGGAGGGAAGGAGTGGGTATGGGTGTGGTGGTGGGTGTGGTGTGTGGGTGTGCACACCGAGATATGGTTGGCTGTCTTGCTCCCAGTCCTCGATGGCGGGAAACCAGCTGTGGTATTCCTGCACTGCTTCCAACTACCAGTGCGTCCCTCAACTCCTGCCGCAGTGCCGCTGCCACTCGTCTCAAACCAGTGCCGAACCCAACCTTGTGGTGGTACCACTGGGTGGCCGCACCAGTAGCAGGTAGCAGGTAGGAGGTAGGAGGCGAGAGAGGGGGTGACGGCAACAAAAATTGGGAGGCACACGCCACAGTGACGTCAGATCGAACGCCACGTCCACCACAACCCATACACACCACGCGCCCTGCCCCGATTTTACGGCGCGCCCGTCGTGCCGCTGTCGCTTTTGTTTGTCGGCAGTTGGCCTGGGAGTGACGGTAGTAGGCGACGAGAGAGACATGACAGGCGGAGGCGGAGCCGCGGAGCAGTCTGCCAGTCTCAACAGACGCAGATGCCATCATGCTGGCCCATGCACATGTGCTCAGATGTGCTGGGTGGTGTGGCCGTGTGACTACGATACGGTTCAACAAACACTCGCACGCACGCGCGCGCAGCGCGTGCGCGCCACTGCACGAACTAGGCGCACAAAAAACTAGGCGCGCGCGGTGCCGCGCGTCCAGCGCGCGTTGGCGGGCGGGTAGCGCGGGCCCTGCGGCGCGAAGGGGTACACGTTGCGCGGCGAGTGGCGGTCGGCGCCCACCCACTGCATGCGCAGGCCGCGCGCGGCGGCCTCCGCCTCCGGCGGGCGGTGGTGGTGGAAGGCGTCAAAGAGCGCCTGCACGACGCCGTACGCCTCGCGGCGGCGCGAGCCCACGATCTTGGCGGACACGTTATCGATGCCCACAATGTCAAAGATGTCTTGCAGCAGCGGCGGCGCGTTGTTGTACGCCGCGGCGCCCGGCATGGTGCGCAGGATGACGTACACGTTGTTCTTCTTGCCGATGAGGTCGTGGTGCAGCTGCCGCTTGTGCAGGCTGATGTGGATCATGTCGCGCTGCGCGTTGGCGAGCGCCATCTTGGTGGCCTGGAACGGCTCCTTGTGCTTGCCCATGCCGAACCCCGCGCCGCCCTGCTCGTTGCCCACCACGATCATGCACCGCGTGGACGCCACCATGCCGCCGCTCACCACCTGCTGTACCTGGTCCACCGCCGTCAGCAGCGCGTGCAGCGGCCAGATGGGCCGGCTCACAATCGGCAGCG
>Ga0066256_1002032_pt1 | contig 23994 bp, 11 predicted proteins | sample ThiBio_1000_biof_FD_87107 | JGI IMG/M metagenome (GOLD analysis project Ga0066256, IMG submission 87107) | Wastewater bioreactor microbial communities from Cape Town, South Africa - Thiocy_expt_1000_biof (version 2) | ecosystem: Engineered > Bioreactor > Thiocyanate-remediating >... | reverse complement strand
CGGGGCGCTGGGGGGGGGGGGGCGGGGGGGGGGGGTGGGCGCCCCGGGGCCGCCGCGGGCGGGCGTGCGGGCCCGGAGCGCGGGGGGGGGCGGGCGCCCGCCGCCCGGCGCGCCGGCGGGGGGGGGGGTCCCGCGGGCCCCGGCCCGCCGGGGGGGGGGGGGGGGGGGCGGGCCCCCCCAGAAAAACCGCCGGGGGGGGGGGGGGCCGCCCCGCCGCCCCCCCCGCCACTCTGTGACGGTGACGGCGCGCTGCCGGGGGCGGCGCCGCCACCCAACAGCAGTGCGAGCTGCGCTGCCAGCGCGGGCGTGGCAGAGTAGCCCTTGGCAGACTCAGACACGGCGTCAGGGGTGAGGGCTGGCAGGGAGTAGCCGGCGCGCAGCCGGTTCACTTCATCCATCAGGAAGGTGCGCTCCGCGCACTCCTGGTGCACCACCGCCTCTAGGTGGCTGATGCGGTCGGCGGAGGTGTTGGCTGCCGTGCGCAGCGCAATGAGCTGCCGCTCCAGCGACACGCCGCCGTCCGCGCCGCCGCCATCACCGTCATCCGCCTCGCCCCCGCCGCCGCTTGCGGCAGCATTCAGGCGCGCCAGCCGCTTCAGCAATGTGTCCAGCTCACGCTGCAGGTAGTCATTGCGCGATTGCATGCCGGCGTACTCGCCACGCAACGACGCCAGGTCCAGCGTGGCGTCGTCGCGCTGCTGCTCCGCGGCGGCCGCCCCCGCCTTGGCCCGCGCGGCGTCCGCTTGCGCCTCTGCCAGCCGGCTCTCTGCAGCGCTTGTGCGCGCCGCCAGCGCCGCCGTCGTCGCCGCCGCGTCTGCGGCAGTCGCCTCAGCAGCCGCCTCTGCCGCCGCGCGCGCAGCCTCCACCTCGCGGTACTCCGCCTGCAGCGCGGCGTACGCGGTGGTGAGGGTGGCATGCGACGCCGCTACCGCCTCCGCCTCCCGGCGCGCTATGCTGCCCGCCTCGCGGCCGGTGGCAACCTGGCTGTGCAGCAGCCGCAGCTGCGTATCGCGGTCGGACACCAGGCGCTCTAGGGTGGCAATGGTGGCGACGTCGGTGGCATGCGTCGCCTCGGCGGCCAGTCGCGCCTCCTCTGCTGCTGCCACCCGCGTCGCGGCGTCCCGCAGCGCGGCCTCCGCCTCCGACTGTGCCGACGCGTGCACTGTGGCGGCAGCAGACGTGGCGGCAGTGAGGGCGGCTACGGCAGCTGCGGCGGTTGCCGCTGCCTCGTCCCGGTCACGTACCGCTGCCGCCACTGCAGCTTGCAGCTCATGCACCTCGGCAGCATGCCGCGCAGCGGCGTCCGCCGCCGCCGCCGCACTGGCATCCGCCGCCGCCTGGGTGTGCGCAAGCCGCTCCGCGGCAGCAACCTCCGCGGCATGCGCTCTTGCGTCAGCTGCCTGCACCTGCGCCGCCGCGTCGTCGCGGATGACCGCAATCGCGGCGGCGGCATCGCTGCCAGCGGTTGCCACTGCTGTCGACGCGTCAGCGATGGCGCGTGCCATGCCGTCGCGCAGGCTGGCTGCCTCGCGGCGCAGTGCGCGGTGTGCCACCGCTAGCGCCGCAGCCCGGCCTGCCACCTCAGCCAGCGCCAGCCGCATGCGTTGTAGCTCCATGGCGGAGTCTGCCGCCGCGGCAGCGCGGTCTGCGCCCCAACTTGCTGCCGCGCTCATGCCGCCGCTGCCGCTGCCGTCCCCTGCCGCCTCCCGCCGCCGCTCCGCGTCAAATGCCTCCACCGCGGCGCGCACCTTGCCCGCGGTCACCGCCTCCGCCTCTGCTGCCTCCGCCTCCAGCTCCGCCACCCGCGCCGCCGCGGCATCAGCGCGCTCCCGAGCCGCGTCGCGCTCTGCCTCCACGGCACCCGTGCGCGCAATGCGCTCCTGCCACGCCACCAGCTCACCCTTCGCGGCCGCTAGCTGCCGCTGTAGCGACTGCACCTCGCTGTAGATGAGGTACGACACGCCGCAGTAGGTGCACACGGTGTCGTCGCGGGCGGCGGTGCGCAGCTCGGGCGGCAGTGACTCGGGGCCGGGCCCCGCACGCAGCTCAGCAGCCGACGCCACCACGGGGCCCTCTGACCCCGCAATCCCCATCTCACCCTTTAGCTTTGACAGCAGCTGCTCCATGTCGCCCCCTGCCGCCGCCGTAGCTGCCGCCGCGCCGCCGGCGGTGGGTGGTTCTGTCGGTCTTCCTATCATTGAATGTTCTGTATGCCGCGGTGTTGATGCCGCTGCTCCTGCTGCCATCGACTTGCTGTCACTGCCACCAGCAGCTGCGTGTGGCGTGGCGTCGTCTGCCGTGTGCGGTGTGCCTTCTGCGCCGCCGCCAGGTGTGCCACCCTCCACGTCTGCATCGTCGGACCCCCGTCGTGAGCTGCCCGCGCCGCCGTGGGTGGCGCCACCGGAGCCGCTAGTGCCACCGGGGCTGATCGGGCTGCCGTCGGAGCCAGCGTGGCCGTCAGCGTTCGTATTGCCGCCCTCGCCACCCCCGCTCGCTTCCCCAGCAGCAGCAGCAGCGGGGCGAGCGCCTACTGCGGTGGCGGCGGCTGTATCCTCATGGTGGCTGGCAGGGTTTCTGGCTAACTCCACCGCCCCGGCGCCCTCGCTGTCAGCCTTGCCATCGTCTGCCATGCTACCGCCCAGGTGGTGCTGGCGCGCGGGGTGAGGCAGGCTGGGCGATTGGGAGTTGGGAGGACGAGGGAGGAGGGCAAGTGCAACGACACGCAGCCGGCTGCTGTCGTTCAACTGCGCACCCGGGGCCCCGGGCCGTCAAATCAGTAGTAGGAACCGCACCGCGCCCTCATGTACGTGTAACCGTCGCCTCCGCATTACTATTTATCATGGTATTGCCGCCTTTTTATCGCGTCCCGTTCCATCGGGTAACTCTTACGTTCCACTGCTGTGATCACGAAGTGGTTGTCTGTTGCTGCTGTTGTAACGGCCGCTCCTTCTTCCTCCTCCTTCGCATCTGCTGCTGCTGGTAACTACAAAACCACGGGATTTCGGGAAATGGGATATTGCAAGGGCGGGAAGACGCAGCGCGGGGAAGCGCAGAAATAAGGAGGTGGTAACATACGCAAGTGAACTGCGTTAGTATTTATCTTGTCAATTGCGTCGTTATTTTTTATGCCCCGCGATTCACGCTGTGCTGCTAGGCACCACCGGGGATATGGTTTGACCTTTGGGTGGAATGGCGGCGGCGGCAGCGACGGAGGCGGATGGTGGCGTGGCCGCGGGTGTTGCGGCAACAACAGACCTGAGTGCAAGTTTACATGCGCGTGGCCGCAGCATGGGCAGCGGCGGCGGTTGGCCAACACAGTATCACCGCCACGACGCGCTGGCTACATCGGTGCCATCAGTAGCCGCCCCTGCTGCTGCTGTCACTTCCACTGCCACGCGCCACGATGGAGAGGCGCACGCGCGGTGGCGGCAGCGTGCAAGCTGGATGGTAGTAGTGGTAGTGTTTGTGTGGGGTGTGTGGCGGTTAGGACGGCAGACGCGGCAGACGCGACGCGCGGCGGCGGTTGCTGCTCATGCGGTTGCAGGGGCAGGACCACCACCGCATCTGGTCGCCCTCTTGTTCCTGTGCGCTGGTGGCTCGTGGTTGGTGCACCTGCGGCGGCGTGGCGCTAGTGATGATGGCGGGGGTGCGTTAGTAGCAGGTGGGCGGGCGGTAGTAAGTGGCGCGGCGGCGAGTGTGGTGCGCGCGGCGCGCGCCGCCGCGGCAGCAGCAACCTCGACGTGGACGGCCATGACGGCGTCCACCGTGACAGAGGTGACGCACGTTGCCGCCGGCGGCGTGCGGTGGCTGCAGGCGCGGTTGGCAGCCACCATTGAGTCGCGGGTGGACCTGCTGACAACCACCGCGCTGGCGCGCATGCAGGACGCCATCATAGACCGCGACATGCCAGCGCCCCTGCGGCAGGTCATTGGCGACACGATTGCGCGTGCGGCCCCCGACGTGCAGCGCGCCGTGCTGCACCAGGTGCATGCGCTGCTGGCGTCGCCAACTGGCGGCGCACTCCTACCGCCGCTGCCCCGTCCGCCAGCCGTGCCGCCGCCGCCCCGTGTGGTGGACACTGCCATGGCGTATACTGGTGGCGGAGGCGGCGGTGGCGACGTGGATGCGGCACCACAGCTTGTCAGCTGGGTACCCTGCTGCCACCGGGCAGCGGTAGCAGCACAGGGCGGCTGGCGTGCGTGGCGTGCAGCCGTGCTGTACGAGCTGTCGCCGTACGACAAGTCCATGTGGGCAGTGATGCGCCGCCCCGCGTACTGGGTGCTGACGGGCGTCGGCCTGCTGCCACTGCCAGCGCTGTCGTACACCTGGTGGCTGATGCTGTTTGTCATGAAGGACCGAACTGATGAATACCAGCTGGCGGATTTCATTGTGGGGTTTGAGACCTCCAAGTTCTTTGCCAACGGCGTGTGGGGCCTGGTGCAGGGCGCGGTGCGGTACTACCTATGCACCACCTTCCCGCTCGTGTTCCCGTGCGCCACCGTGGCGCCCGGTGTGTCACACGCCGACGCGCTGTTCCTCATCCTGCAGGTGGCGCTCGTGTTGTGGACCTTTCACTTGCTGCGCGTGTTGCCCACCGCGCACGCCCCGCCCCCCGTCCTGCACGTTGCCGCCGTCGCCACACCGGCGGTGCCGTTCGCGGCGGGGGGGGGGGGGGGGGGGGGGGGGGGCGGGGGAACGGGGCGTGCGGCTGGGAGGCCGTCGCGGGTGGTGCCCCGGGGGGGACGACTCATGGGGGGGGGGGGGGGGGGGGTTGTGCCAGCCACACCGGCGCCGCTGCCGCCGCCACAACCGCCGGAGGGGGAGCTGCGCTCGTGGCTGTACACCGCCGCCGCGGGGTACCACCACCGCGGCGGCGCGGTGCAGGCGCTGTTCCGCTACCAGCTGTCCGTTGTTGCCGCCTGCGCCGTGCTGGCAGCGGCGGCATACGCCGCAGATGCCGCCATTGCAGCGCGTGCGCTGCCTGGTGTTGCACCCTGCGCCGCCCTCGGTGGCGTGTGCTTCCCCCTTGTTGGTGTCAGCAGCGGCAGCAGCGGCGGCGGCGGCGCCACGGTGTTTGCACCTACTCTGGTGCCAGGCGCGCTGTATTGGATTCGCACGCTGTACGGCTTGGCGGCGCTGCCGTACGTGCTGTTCAAGCTGCCGCTGGTAGGGCGCCTGTACATTACGCGCCGCGCCAGCGGGTACGACGCCGCCGGCGCCACGCGCCTGACAGCTGCCATGCCTGCGCCGGCGCCAGTGCCTGCGCCGCCTGCGCCTGCGCCAGCGCATGTGCCGCCTGGCACGGCTGGTCGTGGTGCTGGGCCGCTGCTGGTGGACAGTCCGCTGCCGGGAGGAGAATCATCGTCAAGCGACGACGACTCGGCGGCTTCGCAGTCGGGCAACGACGACGGGGCTGGCGAAGGCAGAGGAGTTTGAATTGGTGTAAGGTATCATGAGCTTCCGTCAGACATGTCTGCCGGTTGGGGTGGTTTCCGTCAGACATGTCTGCCGGTCATGGTGGCGCTGCCGTGACTCCACCCAACCACAGCACACACGCATAAACGCATGAAGCGCACGGCAGTTTTGCTGAGGAAGGTGCACCGTGCAAGAATGGAGGCCATGTTTGCGTTCTACGGGGTGGCAGCGGACGCTGTGCCGCTGTCAATACGCCGTCTCTTCATGCTCTCCGCTGCTGTGCTGGCCGCCATGCCTGCAGGTGAGGACCGCAACCAGCTGACGAGTGCGATGTGGAGTGTCTTTGCGATAGTCTACGTCGACAACACTCTCACTCTGCACGCCGCGTACAACATGGCGTATGCTGCGGTGGCCGGCAGCGCACCGAATGCGCCCGCCGCCGCGCCCGCGGCGTAGACACCGCCTCTGGCGCAGCGCCCAACCCCACCACCACGCTGCCGCTGGCGCCCGACGCCGCACCGCTGGCCAACGCTACGCTGCCGCACGCTGCGGCGGCAGCCGCTGCGGACGGCGCACGCAGCAAGTAAACTTGAAGTGATACAACACTACAGTGAGATTTTGACAGGCATCAGGTAGGCAGCACGTCGGACGTTGCGTCGGGTGGCGGGTGGGCGGCGGGTGGTGTTGCGGGTGGGCGCGTGATGGTGGTGAGCGCGAGCGCGGCTGCGCTCGCGCTATCGGCGACGAGGTCACGGTAGAAGCGCGCCGCAGCGAGCAGCACCGGCAGGTACGGCTTGCCCTTGAACATGCTGTTCAGCTTGTCGTCAGTGGTGTTGGCAGCCAGCCGGACATAGGACGATCGGCCCAGCACCCCCATGCTGTAGGCAGCGCCACACACAGCTATGACGGCGCACCCGCCTTCACTGGCGCACATGTCCACAAATGCGGCAGCAGCCGCGTCCGCCGCGTCGTGGCGCCCCAGGCGCCTCAACGTGCTCAGTACCTGGTCGCTGGATGAGCGGCAGAACGTCGCCACGTCAGGGAAGATGGGCTTCACAATGAGAGTCATGGCGACAGCGGACTGTGCCACTGCCTGGTACCACTCGTCCGGTGGGCCATCCAGCGGAATCTGCCAGAGAGCCAGCCGCAGCTCCGCCAGCAAGTCGTCGGACTCGTCACTGGGCGAGCCCGGTGGCGTGACCACCTCCATCCCCGCCGCCATGTGACTCTCTCGCTCCGCTGCCATTGTGGTGGATGATCCTCTCCCTCAAGCAGCGCTGCCACGGTGTGTTCCACGCAGTGTGGCGGCGCCGCACAACACTGCAGTGCGGCAGCATGCTTGTGCGGTTGGTTGTGCACGCTTTCTTGCACGCGCCGTCGCGCAACTGCAATTGTTTGAGTGGCGCAATGTAGGGTGCCCGCGCGTTGGCGGCGTTGCCCTCTCTCCTCCCTGCTCCTTGGTGCTCACGGTCCGAGTCAGGATGTGCAGAGAACGTTCTGCGGAACCGTGGCGCCGTCAGACATGTCTGACAGAAACGCGCTGCGCTGCCACCGCTGAGTCGCCGACACGAGTGGCGGCCCCGCCGCCGCGCACACGCAGAATTGACGCCACACACGCGCATTGCAGCCAACATTTGTTGCATCCGTGCGCACCTGTGCTTACTACCCTGCGCAACGCACCACCACGTCTCAAGATGCTGACGGCCAGCGTTCGGAAGGGCGTCGCAGAGGCAGCAGGTACGCACGCGCCCTGCCAGGCTGCCCACACCACGCGCCACAACCACACCATGTCGCCCCGCACCGCGCCGCACCGCACCACACCACACCACACCCACACTGCCTGCAGCTGCCGGCGGCGCTGGCGCGGCGGCGGGCGGTGCCGGCGCGTCCATGGCCATGGACGAGGACGCCACGGCGGACTTCATTGAGGTGGGCGAGCTGCAGAAGTTTGGCGTCAACGTGGCGGACATCTCCAAGCTGAAGGCGGGGTACGTGGCACTGTATGAGGTGGGGGTGGGGTGTGGGGGTGGGGGGGCGGTGGTGTGGGGACGTGCGCACTGCTGCACCTGTCACACGCGTCACCCTGAGAGCCCTACCACCACTCTCTCTGCGCCCCACTGTCACCTCTGCAGGGGCCTGCACACCGTGGGGCAGGTGCTGGCCACGCCCACCAAGGCGCTGCTCGCCATCAAGGGCATCAGCGACGCCAAGTTGGAGAAGGTGCGTGCGCATATTTTTTTCGCCTCAGGTTTGTGCACCCTGCCTCCCATAATCACTGTTGTATCCCCCCTCCTCCCTCCTCCTGCTGCTGCAGATCATGGAGGCGTGCCGCCGGCTGAAGAACGTCGGGTTCATGACGGGCTCCGAGGCGCTGCTGGCGTCCAAGGTATGTGGGTGGCTACCCACCCGTGCCGCCGCTGCCGTGCACAACGCCATCACCGCACCACACACCGCACCGTGCAGAGCCGCATCAAGATTACGACGGGCAGCAAGGAGCTGGACGCCATCCTTGGCGGCGGCGTGGAGACGGGCGTCATCACGGAGGTGTTTGGCGAGTTCCGCACCGGCAAGACGCAGCTGGCCGCCATGCTGTGCGTGACGGCGCAGCTGGGGCGGGAGCACGGCGGCGGCGCCGGCAAGGTCATCTACCTGGACACCGAGAACGCGTTGTACGTGTCGCGTTGTGCATTTCATGCGGCCGGCTGGCGACACCCCTACCACACCACCCCCACCCAACCCACCACACACCCCACCCAACCCAACCCACCGGCAGCCGGCCGGAGCGCGTGGGCGAGATTGCGGAGAAGCGGTTTGGGCTGGACCCCGCCACCGTGCTGGACAACCTGCTGGTGGCCAAGCCGCTGACGCACGAGGCGCAGATGGAGATGATCACGGCCGCCATCGCCAAGATCGCGGAGGACGACGAGCCGTACCGCCTCATCGTGCTGGACTCCATCATGGGCCTGTTCCGGGTGGAGTTCTCGGGCCGCGGCGAGCTGGCGGAGCGGCAGCAGAAGCTGGGGCAGCACGTGGTGGCGCTGCTGAAGATGGCGGCGGAGTTCAACGTGGCGGTGCTGGTCACCAACCAGGTGACGGCGGACCCCGGCAACATGTTCGTGGCGGACGCCAAGAAGCCGGTGGGCGGCAACATCCTGGCGCACTTTGTGCAGACGCGCATCTACCTGCGGAAGGGCAAGGCCAACCAGCGCATCGCCAAGATCTACGCCGGCCCCTTCCCGGAGCTGGAGGCCACCTTCGCGTTGACTGAGTCGGGCATCGCGGACGGCGAGTAGCCGCCACGCCGCGCGCTGCTTGTTGCTTGTTGAACAGTTGAACGTCCGCACGCCTGCCACTAATTACTTATCACTCGGGTTGGATCACCACCGCCACCTCGCGCGAGCTGGCGTCGCAGGAGCGCTCGCAGGAGTACACCAGGACGGTGAGGAAGTCGACGCCGCCGCCCGCGCCCGCCGCCGTGTCCACATCAAGGGCGGACAGCAGGGGCGGGAAGAGCTGCAGCTCAAAGGCGCGGCGAGCGCCACAGGGGCACGGCGGCACGGGCAGGCGGCGCAGCGCGGTGGGTGACAGGGGCGCAATGGGGGCCGCGTCAAAGGCATAGCGCAGCACGGGGCCGCCGGACGCCGTCAGGTAGCGCTGGAAGCGCAACAGGTAGCGAAACTTGGGCGGCACGCGTTCATACCCGTCATCGCCGCCGCCGCCGCCACCACCACCCTTGCCACTACCACTACCATCACCACCACGCTTTGTACGCCGCCGTGACGCGCCCTTCCGTCGGTCGCCGCCGGCCCGCCCCGCCGCCCGCTTGGCGTCCTTGGCATGCACCTTGTCATCGTCGCCGCCATCGTCGCCGTCGTCGTCGCCGCTATCACTGCCGCTTGCGTCAATGCCGCCGTCGTCGCCAGCAGCTGCACCACCCACAACCGCGTCGCTACTGGTGCCCGCCGCCTTCAAGCTTGCCTCCCAGCTCTCGTACTCGCGCAGCAGGCTGGCAGCATGCCGATCCGCCGCACTACCTCCGCCGCCGCCGCCGCCGCCTCCCGCCCGCCCACCTGCACTTCGCCCGGCCCCACTACCATCGTCGCTATCACTGGAGCTTGCCACCTCATCCGCCTCGTCGTCATACACATGCACAGACCGCGGCGCAAAGTATGGTGTGCCGTCCCACGCTGGTGACAGGGTGTACACTTCCCGCCGCACGGGGGCGCTAGTGGTTGCAGAAGTCGTGCCAGGTGTCGCAGCGGCAGTGGCAGCAGCAGCGGCGGCAGTAGCAGCGGCGACGGCGGCAGCTTCTGCTGTAAGGTCGTCAGCAGTTCGCCACCCACCACCAGCGCCACTATCATCACCCCGCTCGTCAGCACCCCAAGCGTCACCCGCACCCCAGTCATCTGCCGCTGCGGCAGGCGCCGGGATGGTAGCGGGCGCGGGCGCAGGTGCAGCCACAGCCGCCGCCGGCGTCGGTGTTGTCACTGGCGCCGCAGCCGCAGCCGCAGCCGCTGCTGGGGCCACAACTGCTGCGTCCGCAGGCGCAGGTGCCGCCTGTGTCCGCAGCACCACCCACGTGCCATGCCGCGCGCTCGCGCCCTCGGCAGCGTTGCATGCCGCCGTATTGCAGCCAAACACGAGCAGGCTGCGGTCAACCTCAGTCGGCGCGTGTACCTGCGCAAACAGGTGCAGTGGCTTGTGGCAGCTGTCGCACACGGGCGGCGCTGGCTCAACTGACCCACTATAAAACGCAGGCCGCCCGCCCGCCCGACTGTCATACGGCGCACCTGTCACACCCGGCGCAACCGCCTTGCCTTCAATATACCCCAGCTGCCCGCCGCCCCCACCTGCACCTACCTCCGCCGCCGCCGCCGCCGCCGCCGCCACTGCTGCCGCTGCTGCCATGGTGCGAGAGGAGAGGAAAGGGACGACAATAATTTGCGACAGTCGATTATGTGAACGCGACGATGGGGGACAAAAATAGCGGCTGCATGCAGCATCAATCACACTGACAGTGCAATTACTGCTGAAATTGATGAGATTCACGGCGCGGGTTGCATTGCACTAGTTGTGTATTTTTGGCAGCAGGCAGGTGTCGCTCCCCTCCTCCTTTTCCCTCCACTTCTCGCACCCTCCACACCACCTCGCAGCAGCAGCAGCATGGCGGCGGCGGCGGCGATAGCGTGGCGCGCAACGTCACGGGCGGCGGCATGTGCGGCAGCGACCGCTACGGCTCGGCCGTATGGCGGGCGTGTCCTTGCAGTGACGCGTGGCGCAGCGGGCGCAGCAGCGGCAGCAGCTGTATGGCCGGCCGCGCTGAGCGCAACGGGTGCGACGGGTGCTACAGCTGGCGTGCGGTGGGAGTCGCATTCCACCAGCGGCAGCAGCAGCGGCGGTGGCAGCAGCAGCGGCAGTGGTGGTAGTGGCGGCGGCGGCAGTGGAGTGATGACGGACATGCTCACGCCGACGCAGCTGGCGGTGTCACTGGCGGCGGCGGGCAAGACGCGCCATGACTGGATGCTGTCGCTGCGCAAGCGGCCGGGGTGGGAGAAGGAAGTGGTGGCGGGGTGGACGCTGCACTTGCACGGCGCAGGGGAGAAGCCGGCGGGCGCGCCGGATGGCGCAGTGTGGACGGAGCCGCCCATGAAGCGCGCCTTTGAGATTGACGTGGGGTTCATCTCATTCTTTGGGCACGCGCTGCGCGCCATGACGCCGGCGCAGCGCCAGGCGGCCATCCGCGCCTGGATTGCGGTGCCGGTGCGGGAGCTGTCGGAGGCCGGGCTGCGCGCCTCCGTGCTGCACATTGCGGAGCCGGACGCCATGCTGTACTGGGTGAACTCGCACCTGGACTCAGTGAAGGAGCTGCGCAGCAGCGCGACCACCGACGAGGAGCGCGGCGTACGTGTCCGCGCTGCCGATTGGGTGACGACAAGCCGTGGTCTGGCCGTCACGAAGCCCTACTCACGACCCCTCCCCCCTTCACCCTCCCCGCAGCTTGCTGACGACCTGGGGCGCGCGCTGCAGCATATCAAGATGGTGCCCTCGGTGCCTGCCACCGAGTGGCCCTCCCCGCTGGCAGATGCCACGTTCCAGGACACGTGGCGTAGCCGGCACATGCTGCAAGATTGCCTGTGTACGTGAGCGCGTGCGAGTGGTAGGGCCTGACACCACACAGTGTAATAATTACATCCCCGCTCACGGTGCCCTCCTGCAGTCCCGCTGGCGTTCCGCAAGGTGCGCGCGATGTCCAACCCCAACCTCTCCGAAGGCGGCTGGCAGCACATGCAAGATTCCGTGGCGGCTGCCTCAGAGGCGCTGTTTGCGTGCTGGATGGCCACAGGTATGACTGAGCAGGGGCGCGGCTTAAGTCGGGTGGGCGTGATTGCACGCGGCTCACACGCGCGCTGCTCCCACAATGGCAACCCCTTGCAGGCTCCATGGCAGCGCTGGAGCGGCTGCTGGAGGTGTATGGCGCGGCGTGGGGGCCGTTTGCAGCGCGGAACAAGAGCGCGCTGATGTACTTGATTGACCCGTCGGCCGACCTGCCGGACGCGGTACGTAATTAACTTAGTGGGCCGCTTGCATGCAGCAACAAGTTATTAGTATGCGCACCACGCCACGCCCCTCCACCACATATACTGCAGGCGCAGGCGGGGCAGTCGGTCGCGGAGCAGTGGTACGCGCGCATTGCGGCGGTGACGGCGCGGCGCGTGCTGTCCGACTTGATGGCGGCGGCGTCCGTGATGCCGGAGGTGCTGGAAATGATTGCAAACAAGGCGGCGCAGCTGGCAGCGACTGGTGCGGCCGGCTCGCCAGAGCTGCAGTACGCGGCGGCGTTGGGTGAGGCGGCAGAGTTTGTGGGCAAGGTGGTCGCCGACATGGCGGCAGACGAAGCTGCAGCTGGCGAGCCGGCAGCCAAGTAGCCAATCAACAGTCAACTTTAAGTTACAATGGCCCCCTCCACACACGCGGTCTGAGTGTACAATAATACTGAACTCATGCATCCAGCTTGACAAACACGCGGGTGCGTGAAAACACGCGCACCGCGTCCTCCAGCTGCGTGATCTTGGCCTCCAGCTCCGCCTTCCGGCGCTGCTGGCTGGGCACCACCACCGTGAGCTTGAACTTGGACAGCGCGTCGCGCGTCTCGGTGATACCCGCATCCAGCATGGCCAGCGTCGCCAGCCGCTCGTCCTCCGGCATCAGCCGCATGCCCGGCGGCACGTCCTTCTCCGCCTCCTTCTTGGCCGCCACAGCCGCCTCCGCCGCCCACTCCGCTTGCCGCGCCCGCAAGTACTCTGGCACCGTGCCGTACTCTGCGTGCTTCTCTGGCGTGCTGCCGGCAGTGCCCGGCCGCGATGTCGGCCGCCCGGCCTCCACCGCACTCCGGATGTTGGTGTGCACAAAGTCGCGCGCCGACTTGGTCCGCACCGGCACCGCATCCGTCACCTTGGGCACCGACGCCTTGCGCGGCACCACCTCCGGCCGCACATACCGCGCTGGCAGGGCTGCACAGGTTGGGAGTGGCGTGGCGGGGTTAAGGGCAGGCGAGTCAACAGGTGGCACGGGCGAGCAGTCACCACGCACCTGCCGCCGGCTCCTCCTTGTGGTGCAAGAAAGCATACCGTGCCACAGGCGCCGCTTCCGCCGCGTCGTCGTCGCTAGCAGCAGCTGCAGCTGCTGCTGCCCGCCGTGCAGCAACTGCGGCGGCGGCGGGCGCCACAGCAACAGCGGGCGGCGCGGGGACTGATGCCGCTGCCGCGGCAGCTGCCACCCGGGACGGCACATCCTCAAACCGCTTCATCTTGAATGCCGCGGGCGCCGGCGCCGCTGCAGCCTCGCGCGCCGCGGCGGCATCCTCCTCCAACCCCGCCAGGTGCGCAATGTTCTCGCGCATAAAGTCGCGCCGGAACGTGGCTGCATGTTTGGGTGCCGTTTGGGTAGGCGGGTGTTGGGGTGCATCATTGGTTCCCGCGGGTACCAATCCCCCACCACGTTACGCACCCTTGGGCGGCGCCAGCAAGCCAGAGATGGCGGACGAGTCGTTGTGTCCGCGGCGCGCCGCCATGGTGACTGTCTTGCAGTGTGTGTCGTGTCGTGTCACCACACTGTCGTTGCCTCCTGAGGGGCTGGTACCGGTGGGTTCACAAAATGGTATCACGAAGCACACCCAGGCGCAACAACAGAAGCAGCACACCGCAACAACCGTTCCACAAGCACGTAATTGCACAATAGTATATTGCAAGCCACCGGCGCAATCAATACTTTCACAATGTGTAATACGCGGTGCAAGTGCAGCGAACCCGCCAACGGCTAAAACACCTCTCCTGCTTCCTGCCACCTGCAGTAGTGCTGGTTGACTTACCGGTGCTGGTTGTGTCACCGTAGGATTGGTACTACTCATCATACTCAAGCGGCATGTCAGTGGTAGGTCAGTGGCACTTGACAACTGGTTGGGTGCGCCGCGCAGCGCATGGCACCTCGGGCGCCGCAGCTGCAGCGCCGGGCTGGCGTGCACGTGCGCGCGCGGCGCGCTATCACGCGACAACGGCAGGGGGGGCACGCGGTCCAAACGACTCGACAGCAACACACGCGTACACACACGGGAATAGACACACACGCACACGCCACGCAATCACCACGCGAACACAATCGTGCCGTTACTGTTAATGCGCCCGCGCCGTGGGGCGTGGGGAACAATAAGCAAATGACGGCAGCCGGGGGTGCCACTGCGGCACTGCCGCCCCGCCGCGCTGCCCAACGACACGCCATCGTTACACCATGCCCGGGCGGGAGGAGGGCAGGCGGTACGGCACGCCGGCGCGTGGGCTGCCGCCATCACGGGGGCCGTAGCCGGGCGACATGGGGCCGGCGCCAGTAAACCCGGGGCCGCCAGGGCCGCCACCCCCGCCGGGGCCGTAGCCAGGGCCTGGCCCGTAATCCATGCCACGGCCACCGCCAGGCCCGCCGCCGCCCGGCCCGCCACGGCCACCGCCGCTGTAAGGGCCCGGGCCGCCCGGCCCTCCGTGGCCGTAACCGTAGCCTGGTCCGCCACCGGGCGCGCGCGCGCCCACGTCCGTGGGGATGGCACTGCGGGTGTACGCGGCGCCGCGGGGCTCGGGGATGCTGGAGGCGGCGGATGGGCCACCCGGCGGCATGCCGGCAGCGGCCGGCGCGGCGCTGCCACCGGCACCACCGACGCCCGCCTCCGCGGCGGCCGCCGCCTTGCGTGCCACCTCAAACGTGTCGCGCTCCGCCGCCTGGTAGTGCCACCATGCCACCAGCGCGCTGCCGATGCCGATCATGGCGCCCGCCGCGATGTCGTCTGTGAAGTGGAAGTGGTCGCGGAAGCGCGACACGCCGATGTACGCCGCCACGATGAGCGGCCACGAGGTGACAAACAGCGCCGCCAGCGTGAAGTGCGTGCCGGCGCGCATGCCCACCGCCGACCGCAGGTACAGGGTGAGGAACAGGAGGCCGGAGAAGGCGGTGCCGGCGTGCCCCGACGGGAACGACGACACGGAGGAGCGGACGTTGGCGGTGGAGGCCCAGCACTTGGACAGGTCGCCCAGCGCGCCGGGCGTGATGGCCGCCGTGTAGTCCGTCATGTTGATGGCGCCCGCCAGCGCGTCGCGGTAGCCGGCGTAGTTGCAGTAGGCAAAGAAGTTGGGCCGCGGGCGGCCAAACGACAGCTTCAGGGTGTGGTAGATGGCCTGCGCCAGGATGAGCGACTGGATGAGGCCCAGCAGCGCAAAGAACACGGAGGTGGCCACCTTCCGCCACTCGTCCGCCTTGCGCCACCCCGCGCCGCCCTGCACCAGCGCGATGAGCAGCAGCGGCAGCACAAAGGAGACGCCCACCAGCGCGCCCGTCGACACCGCCTCCTTCACGTACGGCTGCGCCAGCGTGAGGTCGCCCTCCAGGAAGGTGGGCACGGGCGTCAGCACGGGGTGCGAGTCGATGCCAAACGAGTACGCCACCAGGAACACGGTCACAAACAGCTCGCCCGCCAGGATGAGCACCCACTCGGGCGGCAGCGCCGCCGGCATCAGCGACGCCAACATCTTGCCCCACTACGTGCCTGCTGGCGGCGCAGGTGTGTCTAACGGCCGCACCTGTTCTGTCCGCACCTGTTACTACTATCAGCAACAGACAAGCAAACAACCGGTGCCACTGCTACCCTGCTCCTACCCTGCTGCTGTTGCTTCCAGCCAGATACCAGCCACTGCTTGCACGCAACACGCCCCTGCCCCTCCCGTGTCTCGCTCGCGTCTGTCTGCTGTGGCTGTTGCCTGTTGCCCGTTCCGTTACCTGCCGCACCACGTAGACGTGCGCCGTGTCACCACCAAATAAATGCACGCGACGCACACGCCAAGTCGCGCCACTGCGCAACACAGGTGTCAATCACACGTGACTGCCCATTAACTGCGTCGTTGCGTGCGTGTCGGCGGCGTGCGTTGATGGTTCACCGCATGCCACCCGGCCAACTCTGACTCTGACACGAGCACGGCCGACAGGAATTTGGGAGAGGCGAGGAGGAGGAGAGAGCAAGAGGAGGCAAGGGAGGCTGGGGCGGCAGTGGGGCCACATACGCAGCTACTAAATAGCTACAAACACGGTGGATCCGAGATAGGACACACGGGCGGCAGGGCCGCAGATGTGTGTGTGCATTCAACTGTCATCGGCCTGTTAGTGATCGACGTTTGTTATTAAACGCGGTTGTGAATCTTGTGAACTCTGACCACTGTCACGACAGCGGCAGCGTCGTCACCGTCACAGCAGCAGCCGCAGCAGCAGTCGCAGCTGCCAGCGAGTGTACGCTGGCACTGCTGCACTGCAGCGAGCTGCTTCATATCAACTGTGGATCTGCTGCTGGCCAACTGCTGCGATTGCTGTCGATAGTTGCGCGGCTGCCAGCCATCACAGCCATCTGTGCAACATCGCTGCACCTACCGCCACCTACGTCGTCACACCATGGGGCACGCGACGTCGGTGCTGGAGGCTGCCACGAAGCAGTTCGAGGGCGTGTTTGTGGGCGGCGACGGGAAGGCGCTGCCGGCCGAGTGGCCGGACAAGCTGGCAGCCTTCCTGTCGGTGGTGCCGTACTGGGCGGGCGGCGGCGAGGGGCGGACGCGGTACAGCGTGGACAGCATCAAGTCGGTGCGCGTGCTGGAGGCGCTGGTGGCAGCGCTGGCGACGGAGGTGCGCGGCGTGCGGCTGGCGGAGCGCGAATATGGCGTGGCGGCGGAGCGCGTGCACCTGGTGCTGGAGGGCATTGACAAGGTGCTGGCTGCCAAGAATGTGTACAAGGCGGCTGGCGGCGTGGCATGGGCGCCGCTGGTGATGGTGGTGCGCGCGACGGCGCGGTCGGGCGCCACCGGCCTCCTGCTGCATGCCGCAGCGGTGGTGCACGGGCTGATCGAGCGCGTGGGGTTTGTGGAAGCCAACACCGCCAGCAAGTCTGCCAACCAGGTGAAGCGCGAGGCGGCCGCAAAGGCGGCGTTCCTGGCGGCGTGCGGCGCTGACGCGCTGGTGGAGGCGCTGGCCACCTGCACCGCAGGCACGGAACCGGCGGTGGCAGATGCGCTGTGCCGCCTCCTGCTGTCGCTGCTGGCAACGCGGCAGGACACGACGCCGTTTGACACCGTGGCGCTGCTGCTCACCGCCCTGGAGCCGCTGCAGGGCCTGCTGTGGGCGTGGTCCCGCCGCGTTGACTACCCGCGCCTTGCCGTCTCTGCCGCCGGCCTGCTGCGTGCCCTGTTCCTGGAGTCGGACGCCGCGCATGCGGCGGCACTGCAGGCGGGCGGCGTGGCGTGGGGCGCGCTGGTGTGGCACCTGCGCGCATCGCTGGCGCCCACCTCCGCCGACGCCGACTTTGCGCGGTACTCTGAGGAGGAGGCTGCCGCGCTGGCGGCGCTGGCGGGCGCGGTGGGCATGGACGCGGCGGCGCCCGACGCGCCAACCCTGCGCCCCGCTGGCGAGTTTGCCCTGTCTCCCCCACATGCTCGCCACCTCATCCGCCCCGCCGCGCCGCTGCACCCGCTGGTGCGCGAGGCGTCGCGCGAGCTGGTGGCGCTGCTGACGCTGCACAACCCGCCCGCCCTCGCTGCCGTGCACCGCGCCCTACCCCCCGAGCTGGCTGCCCGCTTCCCGCGTGCACCCGCCCGCCCCGCTGGCGGTCCACCCACCGCCGCCCTGCCGCGTGATACCCATCGCGCTGCTCTCCCTATGTTCCTCTCCCCCGCCGCGCGCCGCGCACCCACGGTTGACGCCGCCGCCACCGTGGCCCGTGACGGCACCATTGTGCCGCCGCCGCCGTTGCCAGGCAGCCCGCCGCCGCCCTCCCAGCCTGCCCTCGATGCCGCGCTGGCGGGCCTTTGGCACTCCGACGCTGACATGCCGGTGGGCCTGGGCCCGCATGGCGCGCTGTGGTGGGACCCCACCGTCGCGTGCGCCACCCGCAACCGGCACCAGCGTGAGGTGCAGGCAGCACGCGTGAAGGTGGCATGGCTGGGCGTCGTGCCGGTGGCTGCACACGTGTTTGCCGACGACGACCTCGCGCAAGCGCCGCCGCCGCCCCCACCATCCGCAGACAGCGCGCCCGCCGCTATTGTGCCCGCTGTGTCTGGTGACGTGCATGACAGCTCCAGCGGCGTCAGGCCGCCCATAGTGGCAGAGGTTGCGGATGTGCCCGCCCCGATGAATGCCGCCCCGCCGCCGCCACCACCAAGCACGACAGCAGCAGAGACTGCCGCCGCCGCCTCGGTCGCTGCCGCTGCTGCGGTAGCCGCCGTTAGTGCGCCACAGGTCAGCTTGCAAACAGCGGAGTGGGCGTGGCCAGCCGTGTGGCAGCTGCTGATGGGTGGTGACACGTTTCGGGTGGATGCACGGTGGGACCGCGCTTGCCTGGCGGAGCTGCGCGGTGCGCTGTATGCCGTTGAGGCCGGCCTGGACGCGGAGCGGCGGGCATACAAGCGCGCGCAGTTGGCGGCTGCTGGCGTACTTACTGGCGGCGGCAGCAGCAGCAGCAGCAGCGGCAGCAGCAGCGGCGGTAGCGGCAGCGGCAGTGGCGGCAATGCGTTGCGAAGGAGCAGCAGCGGCAGCATCATTGTGGGTCTTGCGCCACCAGGCAGCAGCAGTGGCGGTGGGAGCGGCGGCGGCGGTAGTAGTGGCGGCGCGGGCGGGGGCGGCGGAAGCGCATTTGGTGCAAGCATTAGTGGGGCAGCAGCTGGCGACGCCACAGCATACGAGGCGCGGTACGCGGCGCCTGGGTGGGGCGCCATGGCTGCCAGCTACGTGTGGTACGGGCGCGACGCACTGGAGGTGGATGACGCGTCGCTGTACGTTGCTGACACGCGTGGCCTGCCGCCGGACCGCGTACGCAATGCGGCGTGCGTGCTGACGGTGCCAACACCAGCGGTGGGTTGGGACGCCGGCGCCTTTGGCGTCACGTTCCGTGCCCTGGCTGACTGCCACAGCACAGAGGGGCTGTACATTGCGCCGCTCATCCGGGAGCTGTCTACGTCGACGGCCGGTGAGCGCACCGCTGCGCCGGAGGTATTCCCTGCCCCCTCCCGCCCGCCGCCTGCCTCCCCCACCTTCCTGGCCCTTGCGGCAGCGTCAGAGGCCAACCCGCGCCGCCGGCTGGCGTGCCTGCATGCGCTGCGGCTACTGGCGTCTGCCTCTCTGCCGCAGCTCGACGCCGCCACGGCAGACGCGCGGGCGCTGTCACGCATGTTCCCCGTGCCTGGCGCCACCAAGGCGCACCTGCTGCTCACGCCGGACGCCTTTGTGTCCCGCGAAGTGGTGAGCAGCCTGCTGGCGGTTGTGGCAGGTGCCAATGCCGGCTTGCGTGACGTGGCGGTGTCTGCACCGCTGGGCGGCGCTGACGCTGCCGTTGTTGCCGCGCTCTCCGCAGATGCGCCCTTTGTGGTGGAGGCGCCAGCTGGCACGCGGGTGGACGGCGATGACAGCGACAGCGCCTACAACTTCACGGCGGGTGCGCCCGGTGGCGTCGGCGGCGTCACTGGCACGCGATCTGCACAAGTTTCGTGGCGTGGACGGCGAGTGCGGCTGCTGGGTGACGCGCCTCGGTCGGTTGCCGGTGAGGCAGCGCATTGGCAGTACCTGTGGCGCCAGGAGGCGCTACTCACGCTGCGCGTCCTGTTGGCCCTGCCTGCCAATGCGCGCACTTTTGCGGCGCTGCCCGACGCACCCGCCGCCCTCCTGCCGCTGCTTGTGGTGCCGCCCGGGCACGCGTCGGAGCCGCCGGAGCGGTGTGCTGACGAGGCGGCCGCTGGTGGTGGCGGTGGCGACGGCGAGGGAGCCGGGGGCGGTAAGCCGCTGCCGGCAGCACTGCAGGCAGCCACGACTGGTGCCATCCTTGCTGCCACATCTTCGCCCCTGTTGCAGCGCCCCATTGCCTGCCATGATGCCGGTGTGGCGTTGCAGGCGGCGCTGCAGTCTGCCAGGAACCCATTTTCTCCCGCCTCGGCATCCACGTCCACCCCCGCCTCACCACCGCCGGCTACAGGCGGCAATCCTTTCTGCGCCTCACCAGCGACCCCAGCTGGCGGCAACCCATTTGCCGCCGCGGCAGCACCGCCAGTTCCCAGCAACCCTTTTGCTGCGGCGTCACCGCCGCCTGCGCCACCAGCTGCCCCGCCTGCAGCCACCGGCGGTGGCGGCGGCAGTGGCCTGTTGATGGCGCTGGTGGGTGAGCCGCTACTGGATCCCGATACCGCACTGGCGGTGCCGCAGGTGCGCGCCGACGCGCCGGTGGTGGCACGCCTAGCGGCGGAGGCGCTGGCAGCGGCGCTGGCGGCGTGGCCGCCCGCGGCTGCCGTGTTTGCCACGCCTGACGCGGCGCAGGCACTGGTGCTGCCCCTACTGCAAGCACCCGAGCACCCACGCGTCGTGGCACTGGTGCTGCGCCTGCTGCGCGCCGTTGTGCGTGGCACGCCCGGCTTTGCGCCAGCATGGGAGGCACACGGCCTCTTCCCTGCCTTGTTGCTCACAGCGCAGCGCGGGTCCACCTACACGCCACCGGCGCCGGGTGCCCGCCGGACGGTGTTCCGCGAGGTCGGCGAGGGCGGCCTGTGCGCGGATGCAGTGGAGCTGCTGGCGGCGCTGCACCTGGCGGGTCACGACGCGCGGGTGGCAGGGTGGACGTCATTCATTACCGCGCCGCCCGCTACCGCGGCAGCGTTGTTGGCCGCCCGGCCGCCGGGTGAGAGCGACCTGGTGCCGGCCGGCGAGCGGTCGCGCCGGCTGGTGGGCGGCGTCGTGGCAGCGGGAGCCGAAGGCGACGCTGACGCTGGCTCCGCCCTCGCGCCCTTCCTCCCGGCCTCCCTCATTGCGCTGCTGCGGCGGCAGGGCGTGGAGGCGTTTGCCGCCACCTTCAACGCTGACCTCACCACCACCGCCACCGTGCTGTGGTCTGCCGAGCTGGTGGACTCGCTGCTGGGCGAGCTGCGCAACCAGCTGGCGGCGCCCATCACATGGGTGCACGGCGCGTACCCCACCGCCAGCCACAGCGGCCGGCGGCTGTCCATGGACCCGCGCCGCGCCGCGCTGCTGGCGCGCAAGGCGCTGGCCAGCGCCACCGCCGCGTCACGCACGCTGGCAGCGAGCGGCGCGCTGTTCCCGTACGCCCGCAGTGCCGCGCGCGCCGCAGCGGCGGCGTCGACCAGCGCCGCTCCCACCACCGCACCCCTCGCTGCCGGCGCGCAGGTCACCGCCACCCTGGCATGTCGCGGCGGCGCGTTCCTTGCCACCCTGCCGCTTGCTGCCATGCCGGTGCCGCGGCGCGTGCGGTACCCGCAGCTGGAGGACGAGCCGCGTGTGGCGGGCGTGTATGTGCGCGCGTTTGTGGCGGGCGCCAGCGTCGCCATGTCCATCGCCGACTTTAGCCGCGAGCTGCTGGCGGCGCTGCACATGGAGGTTGCGGGCGTCGCCATTGCGCACTACCTGCTTGCTACCGAGTACGGCAGCGCCGGCCTGGAGAGCGCTGCCGCTGCTGCAGCTGCTGCTGCTGCGGTGGCAGCAGGCAGCGACGACGCAGGGGCCGGCAATGAAGATGATGAATGGGGCGCTAGCGGCGCCAGCGGCGGTGGGGCGGCAGCGGTGGGGGCGACGGCGGCTGCGGGCGGGCTGCCGGGCCTGGTGCGCGCCTACCGCCGTCACCACTTCCGCACCCTGCTGCTGCTGCAAGCGGTGCGGCGCGTCGTGTTTGAGGCGCCCGGCACGCGGTTTGACTCGGGTGCTTACGCGGCGTTGGGCGTGCTGCTGGGCATTGCAATGGGCATATACCCGTCATTTGTGTCATTGGGCGCGTCCAGCCTGCACGGCGTGCTGGATGCGCTGGCAAGCGGCGCCAGCGAGAAGGCGGTGGCAGCGCTGTTGGTAGGGAGTCGGTCGCCGTCACGCACACCACCGGCCACGCCTGGCGGCAGCGGCGGGGAGGATAGCAGCCGCGTGCGCCTCACGCTCGCGTCCAGCGTGGCAGTTGCCTCCGCCGGGTTGCCGCCGGCCCTCCTCCTCCTGCTGCCGCCAGATGCCTCTGATGGCGATGGCGGTGGCTCTGCTGCCGCGCTGCGGCAACTGCACAGCGCCGTACATGGCCTGGCACTGCGCACGGCGGTGACGGGCACCGGTACTAGTGGCATTCGCGGGGCCGCCGGCGGCGGCAGTGGGAGTAGTAGTGATACCGGCGGCAGTGGCGGCGGTGCCGCTGCTGGCGGCAGCGGGGGCGGTGGCAGCGGGAGCAGCGGTGGGGGTGGGGGCGGAGGCGGCGGCAGCAGCAGCGGGAGTAGCCACGGTGTCACGGGTGACTCACACGCCGTCGCCAGTGGTGGGGCCGGTGCAGGTGGCGGCAGCGTGACTCGTGTCGGTAGTGGCGGCGGTGGCAGCGGTAGCGGCGGCGGCAGCAGCAGTGGCGGTGCCGCTGTGACGCTGCCAGCGCACCTGCTGGAGGCGGGCGACACGCCGTGTAGCAGCCCGGGTGCCGCTGCCACGGGCATCCTGGTTGGCACAAACTCCACCTCCCTGCTTGCGGTCCTACTGGACCTCCTGTCGGCCGTGTTCAAGCCCGCATCGCAGCCGGTGGCGAGCCGCAAGTCGGTGGCCATTGCGGTGGAGGCGCAGCTGGTGCGCCGCCTGGTGGCATTTGTTGCATGGCTGGTGCCCCTGGCGGGTGAGGCAACGACCACGGCGGCGGCCGCTGCAACCGCGCCCGAGTCCCTGCTTGCTGCAGGCCTGCCAGAGCGCGGGGACGCCGCATGCAGCCTGCTGGCAGCGCCGTCTGACCCCTCCCACCTGCCTGCCGATGCCCGTGCGCGCATCTTCCTGGGCGCGCCGCTGCTGGTGGGCATACTGCGCCTGCTGGCGTGGGTGGCGAGCACCGACCCCGGCACACAGGCGTTCCTGGGGACGCCCCTGCTGCTGGCGCCTGTGCTGCGGTGCGCTCGTGCACCGTGGTGGCACGGCGACACCGGCGTTGCGCCGACCGCCGGCAGCGATGGTACGTGGGCGCCCTCGGTTGCCATGACGTGCTCCACCCTGCTGCGTGCCGTGCCACCCGCGCTGGCAGTGACGCGCCTGCTTGCCACCGTGTTTGCCATGCGCCCGCTGCTGCTCAAGGTGGGCGCGCCGCTCATCTGCCTGGCCACCGCGGTGGGTGGCGTGCGTGCCACCACCAGCGCCACGCTGGCGGCGGCGCACGACAAGCGGCTGTCGGTGGGCATCGGCATTGGCGCGCTGTCTGCCGGCTTTTCCACCGCCGAAGTAACGCGCGGTGGCGGCGAGGCGGCGTCTGCGGCAGACGAGGCGGCGCTGCGGGCAGAGCAGAAAAGCGCGGATATGGAGGACATGGGTGAGGCGGGCGTGCCAGGCGCGGGGCAGAGCATGTTGCTGTGGCCGGTGCGGTTGGCAGCAGAAGGCGTGCTGCGCGTGTTGTGCGACCGCACGGACAGCAGCAGCAGTGCGAGTAGTGGTGGCGGTGACGCGGTGGCAGACATTGCGGCCGAGGCAGCTGCAGCCATGGCGGGAGACGGCAGCGGCGGCAGCGGTAGCGGGCGGCCCAGCATGGCGGGTAGCAGCAGCCGGCCGAGCGGCAGCATCAGTGCCGCGTCTCCCAGCCGCACCGTGTTCATGGATGCCTCGCGTGCCGTCGCGCGCTCCATGTCGATGCGCCGCCCGTCTGCCGCGGCCGCGAGCTTTGCGGTGGCTGCAAATGACGTGTCGGTGCGCGGCGCGGCACCCACCAGCGCTGACCTGGCGGCGGTGACGGCGGTGGAAGCCATCCTGACCAACCTGCTGACGCCCGGCGTGTACCGCCTGCTGGTACCGCCCACCGCGGTGCTGGACGCCGCGCGCGCCAACGCGCAGGCGCAGGAGCTGTACGACGCGCTATGCGGCGGCGTGCGGTCCTGCCTGCCGGTGGTGCGCGCATGGACCGATGTGGGGCACACGGCAGCAGTGTGGACGCACGCGATGCAGGGGCAGTTGCTGTTCACGCTGTCGCGTGAGGTGGCGGGTCTGGATGCTGGCGCGGTGCCAGCACCTGTCAGCGAGCAC
>Ga0066256_1001978_pt1 | contig 24010 bp, 30 predicted proteins | sample ThiBio_1000_biof_FD_87107 | JGI IMG/M metagenome (GOLD analysis project Ga0066256, IMG submission 87107) | Wastewater bioreactor microbial communities from Cape Town, South Africa - Thiocy_expt_1000_biof (version 2) | ecosystem: Engineered > Bioreactor > Thiocyanate-remediating >... | reverse complement strand
CTGGCGGTCAGGGTGCGGGGCGAGATCGACGACGCCGGTGCGATAGCTGTCGCGGGCAAGCTGGCGATCTAGATCGGTCCAGCGCTCCGCCGCGACCTGCCGTGCGAGATTGCGGCGAATCTCGTGATCGGTGCGCGGCCCCAGTTCCTGGGTGACGAGATCCTGTGCGCGGGCGCGCATGCCTTCCTTGATGTAGTCACGGGAGATGACGAGGTCCTGCCCGTCCCCGGTACGTCCGCGCAGGATGATATGGACGTGCGGATTGTCGGTATTCCAGTGATCGACGCCGACCCAGTCAAGGCGGGTGCCTAAGTCCTTCTCCATTCGCCCCATGAGCTCACGGGCGTATGTCTTGAGGTCGGACATCTCGACCGCGTCCTCCGGCGAGACGATGAAACGGAAATGGTGCCGGTCGTCCTGGATCCGCTCGGCGAAGGCCTTGGGATCGGCGTCTTCAATCTCCGGGCCGAACAGCCGGGCCTTCTCCCCATCCCGGGTGACGCCCTCGCGCCTGAGATAGCTGAGGTGGGCGGAGAGCGGTGTGGCCCGAGCGGTGTGCCGGACGACGCGTGTCTTGATCACCGTGTTGCGCGATCGGCTGGTGAGCAGACGATTGGCCTGCACGGTCGCACGCTGGCCGCGCCCGAAACGCGAGCGGTCGCCCGAGCGGATCTTGCCGGAGCGCGAGACGCTGCCGCCGGCGCGCTGAGCGGCCGCCAGTGCCTGGGCGATGAAGGGCCGCGCCTGTTGCGTTCCGGTGGAGCGGATACGACCAGGCCGGAGGCGGAAATCGTCCTCACCGCTCATGTCCCCGGTCCCGCACATCGCGCAAGCTCCCGGAAATCCTTGCTAGAATGGCAAATGCGCAGGCTGCGCCGATCGGGCGCACCTCGCGAAAATGCGCCATAAGCCCCTGAAAACACACGACCGAACGAAGGCGCACATCGCCTGCTTTTATCTCGCCCTCCCTCGGTTGTGTCTCCCGCTGCCCCTCCCCACCCCGCAATCCCAACGATCCAGCCGCATGCAACAACAGAGACCACGACAATCATCGCAATGCCTCCTGTTCGACGTTGCGGACCACGAACAGGCCATCGGACGGCGGTGCAAGCGCCGACGGATCTACAATCGCACGGTCGACGGAAGGACTGCCGAAGGGGAGATTGGCGGTCTCTCTCCCATCACCATTTCCGGCGGGAGAACGCGCGGCGAACAGCGGCGCAATCGACCATGAAGAGCGCGAAGGGCGAACGACCGTGCGCTGAGGGGCGGCTGTATCCCCGTCGATCAGCGACATAATCCTCGCGACGTAATCGACAGTCTCGGTCGGAAGTGGTTCGTCGGAAACAAGATGTTTTTCATAGCGACCGGGGCCGGCATTGTAGGCCGCGAGGAAACCCGGGAAGCCATAGAGATCATGCAGTTCTGCGAGATAGGCAGCGCCCGCAAGAATGTTGTCACGTGGCTGATAAGGATCGGCGCCAAGGCGATACCGGGTGCGTAATTCTGTCCATGTCGCCAGCATGATCTGCATCAGGCCCATCGCGCCTTTCGGCGAGACGGCAAGCGGATCACGATCGCTTTCGGCCTGCATGACGGCGCTTATCCATCGTTCGGGAATGGCGAAACGGCTGGCAGCTTCAGTGATATGCTTTGCCCATGGATCGGACGGCGAAGCGATCGTGACTGCGCGATCCGACATGGCATCGGGTTTCAGAGGATCAGCCGATGCCACGCATGGCTGCGCGGCGATCATGATGACCGCGACGAACATCGCCGTGATCACTGGAACAGCAGCGTAAGCACCGCCGTCCCGAAACGCCATCAGCCTGCCATCGTGCTCGCTACCGTCAAGGGCAAGGCTACGCCGTCGGCCACTATTTTCCGGACGGGCGACACCTGATGACGCGTCCGCTTCCCGGAAAACAGGCCGCCGCCCCTGACCTGCGCTGCGCGCAACGGCTTGCTTGCAGGCGATCGGGTCGAGGGGATTGATCGGCGCTCGATCGATCAAGGGGATTACGCCTGAAGGTTCGCGGGAAGGATGGCAGCGCATGACGGTCACCCCTGTTCATCGCGCCGAGTCTTGCGCGTCCAGTGAAGGGCCCAGACATCCTTGGTCGTGCCAGACTCGAACATCCGGGCGCGGATCGGCTCGACGAAGGACGGATCATCGATGGTCACGGACAGATACGCCCCTGCCCTCTCTCCGGTGCGATCCCACGCCGCGCCAACCTCAATTCCATCGCCGAATATGCGATGGTTCGGCGCATTTTCGGCGTCTGTCTCATCGGCAGGCAGGATGGTCACCTCGGCATCAAGGGTCAGCGTACGGATACGCCCGAAAAAGCCGTCACTGTTGCGGGTGAAGGTCCCGATCTGGGTCATGTATAATTCCTTTCGTTGGTGGGGGCGCAAGCCATTCACGGCTCGTCGGTTACCGGCTCGTGGAAACTCTCTGCGGCCGGATGGGGATCGTCGGCCGTCCAGAGTGGGACCGCCCGGCCGACGACGGTTGTGAGGGGAAGCGGTCCGAAATAGCGGCTGTCGAAACTGTCGGGTGCATCCCAGTTCATGAAGAAGGCTTCGCTCTCGGCGATCTGCCGGCATCCCTGCCAGACGGGGAGCGATCGGCCCTGGCTGTCGCGCCCGCGAGCCTGTCCGTAACTCATGCCGTAAGCGGTGATGTCAGTGCCGGAGCGGCAAACTTCGGTGCCACCGAGCGCCAGCACGCGCTTGAGAAGCGGCAAGCCCTTCGGCAGATAGCGACGCTCGTCTAGGAAGCTTGCCAGCTCGTCGGGCGGCATGACCACAGCCAGATCGCTGACGTCGATACGATCGACCGGAACGACTCGATAAAGCCCAACGGGCGCACTGGCGCTGGCGTTCCAGATCAGCCTTTTCGGTATTTCGATAAATGCCGAAACGCTGGTGGTGAGTACCGAAAAACATGTCACCATCACCCATGCGAAGCGCGTCATGCTGTGCCTCCAGTGCGATCGTTGGCGGTGGTGTGGCCTGCGATTGGGAAAATGCTTCGACGCTTGAGCCAGGCGCGATGCTGCTCGCGGGTGTAGGTCCGAAACGGCTCGTTGACACTGAGGCGATTGTGGACATGCCGCCAGTGATTTGGCGCGACCTCGGCCGGATCGATGCCAAGTGCTTCGATCCCGTCGATGGTGTTGAGCACCGTTTCAACCTTCGGCCAACCGTGGATGCGCAAAAGGATGTCGCCGCCGGGACGCACGAAGGGAAGCGTCTGGAACGCTTCGCCTGCCGCCACCGCGCGCAGAATATCGATACGGGAAACGACCGTGCCGTAATCGTTCGCCGCCCAACGGACGAAGGCGAACACGCTACCGGACGTGATCCGGCCAAAGCGGATCCAGTGCTCGATCCGATTCTCGCGCCATGTCAGCTCAACCAGCGTTCGACTGGGCAGAATGCTGTCAATGTGCGTCCCCATCTTCATCGTCCCGCTCCCGAGGTGGATGGCGAGAGGGGTGCAATGAGGGTGCAGGCATATGACGCTTCATGCGATCCACCGGCCGCCGATGCAGGGCGGTCCGTTAGAAAGATTCCGAAGGAATCCAGGTTAGGAACGTTAGAGGCGCGAATAACAGAAAGAACACGGATGTTTAAGTCCGCTTTCGGTCCCGGATAGCACGGGAATCCGGTCCCCGATAGCACGGGCCTAGCGGTCCTCGATAGCACGGGTCTGTCCACAGCTTGCTCACAGTCTGATCGTCCGGCGACGCGGCGCGCGCAACGCGGCGATGCCAGACGGATCGGTTGAGGTGGGTTGAAAGGTCAGGCGGGTACGACCGTCCGGATTGGTGACGAGTGCCAGGCGATAGCCAGGCAGCGGCTGGCGCTCGACGATGCCCCGCAGGTCATAAACAAAGTGCTTGAGGGGCGAGAGGCTGCCGGACTTCAGGTGCAGGTGCTTGAGATCGAAGCTCCAGCCCCCTGTCTGGCGTCCGCCGTGCTTGCGCACCAGCCGGTAGAGCCAACGTTCAAAGCCGCCCCTGAGATCGAAATAGTCTCGGTCGATGGTGAGGATCAGCGCATCGTCGATGACCCCAGCATAGAACCAGTCCGGCAGGATGAGTTCGATGCCGAGCGGCCGTCCTTGAGCATCCAGCCGCTCCTTCCATTCGGCGATCCAGGAGAAGCGATGCCTGCGCCGTTCGGACGGCTGGCGGATCGTGGTGGCGATCGTGGTGGATTGCAGCCGGTCGAGGGCTGCCTTCAGCCGTTCATAGCTGCGGGCGGAATCGTCCCGGCGGATGAAGGTGAGGATTTCATAAGGGGTGGCCGACATCAGCCGTGAGGTCCGCAGGCCGTTGTCGCGAGCTTCGACGATCTGCGACGCAGCCCAGATCAGGATGTCCGCGTCCCATATGGTCGCCATGCCGTGTTCGGCAGTCGCCTCCACGCGGATCGATACCTCGCCCATGCGAAAATCGATCGGCGTCACGCGCCGGGATTTGGCCAATGAGAAGAACGGCCAGGACATGAGGTCCTGTGCATCGCGGGCGGCGATATTGCCGCCACTTGGCTGAAACAGCTCAAGCTGCTGTCCCTGATATGTCCTGTGTCCCATCATCGCGGCCATCCGGGCGATCAGCGCGGCAGGCCAATGGCGCGAGCGGCCGCCGCCATTTGCGGCATGCGCGCGCTCGAAACGGCCTCGGATGTCGACCGGCGTGCGGACGCGTCAATCCAGGCGTTGATGTCGGTGACGGCATAGACGACCCGGCCGCCGAGCTTGTGATAGACCGGCCCGGTTCCATCGCAGCGATGCTTTTCGAGCGTGCGGGGCGAAAGATCGAGAAGGCGGGCGGCTTCGGCGGTGCGCACGAAGCGCGGCCAGGTACTGTCGGTTTTTTCCTGCATTGTCTGCCTCCATCGCGGCTGCCGTCAAAGCGGCGGGTCGGCTGCGACAATGGCGAAAAAACTGCGGCTTTGCGGAGTGACAGAATTCACCAGCAAGCAACCTGTCCCCGGCGAACGAAGGCAGGCCTCACCGCCACTCATGCGGAGCTGGCGCGCGCATGAGCGGCGTTGCGGAAAAGCTGTCCCTTGGTCGGACTACCCCGCAAGATGCGACGGTAGCCACCGCCGACATAGTCCCTGCCCTCAGCGATAAGACGAGCAAGGTGCCGTCGCGCAGAAGTATTTTGCCAGTCCACGGCCGAGATGGTCCGAAAGTCACGACTGAAAACGACACTGGCAATCTCACGCCTCGATGCGCCGTCACGAAGCCCATCCAGAATCCGCAGCATGAGAATGAAGCGGTGCCGATGAAATGCTGAAATCTGTTGCTGGCGCATGGCGGGCCCCGCCTCTTTGCGCGTCAGCCATCCGTGCATTCGTCGCAGGCTGTGCAAACGAATATCGAGATCCGCGTCCATCGGCAGCATGACAGCCAGTCTGGAGGGTGGCGCGCTCCCAGCAAACCAGATTCGCAAACTGGCACTCACCTCAGAGGCTGGAATGTAGACCGCACTATCGCGATCCACTCCCCTCACCGATGCCGGCAGATCTCTCGGATCAAATTCCAGGCATCCGGAAAACCCGGCTGGAGCGTCAGCGACGACGATGGCCTCCGGATCAAGATCGGGGCGCCAAAGAGGGTGCGCCAGCCATGCAGGGACATCCGGGTCCAGCGCGAAAGGCAATCCCCCATCGGGTGATCAGACCCTGCAGGGCGTTGCGTTTCGCCGCCGTGCCGCCCGGACTGGTAAAGGCAGCAAAGTCAGACCGATAATCGCTGTTTCGCCGGAGAAATTCGAAGGCAAAGCCGCTGCGGTCAAGTGGCAGGAATTGAATGGCGAACTGCGGCGAGGACCAAACTCTCTCGGAAACCATGGGGTACTCCTACGCGATACAACAGGAAGCACAGGACCGCTGACGACACAGCCAGCAGCGGATCGGGACAAAACGGACAGATGAACAGACGAACTGGAGGGGAAGGTTAACTATGGCGTGACGTCAGATCTTGATCTGATTCCGCCTCACTGCTTCAACAATCGTATGGACGACATTCGACGTGTCGAGTTTGTCTTTCGAATTTCGGAGATGGGTGTTCACCGTGTTTTTCGAAATGCTCAGGATGACGGACACTTCCCAGGCCGTCTTGCCTTGCGAAGTCCAGGTGAGAACCTCGACTTCCCGGGGCGTCAGTTTTCTGAACTGTGAAATCGATAGACCTATCATTCGTCGTCTCACGAGCAAAAGGCATGAAAAGGCATTCATGAGCCTCGCCTGAGTGGTGAGGCCGATGTTCAATTCACGTCTATAGCCGCAACAAAATGCGGAAATCTGCGATGTAAGCCGCCAAGGATCATCCGCAACGTTCTAAAGAACAACAATCCTTGAGGCGATTATCATCATCGAAAAGCGGCGACACAAGTCCCGGAGCTTGCGAATGATGACTATAGTATGTGGCCTATGAGGCCGCGATTTGATTATTTTCCCCCATGAAACTCACGGCTCTTTTTGCAAGAAATCTTCGACTCTGTCGGCAGCACCGCGGGCTCTCGCAAGAACGCCTGGCTGTGTTCGCCGGGCTTGACCGAAGCTACATCGGCAAGCTGGAACGGGAGCTGAGTTCTCCGACGCTGGACGCGGTCGAGGCCCTGTCATCTGCCATGCAGATCGATTTCGAGGTTCTGATCCGGCGACAGCCTCCCGATGCCCCAAAAAGGAACTGAGGTCTGGAGAGCGTTGCGACAGTCTCACATAATAAATTGATTTAGTAAGAGAAAATCTAAGATCCGATCGTCGTCATTTACGAAACCAGATCCTTTACTTCGACGCCCAAGGCCCCCGCCAGGCGACTGAGCGACACAATCGTCGGATTGCGCCGGCCTGCTTCGAGACCGCTGAGATACGCCCGAGTGAGCCCAGAGCGGTGCGACAGCTCTTCCTGTGAAAGAGCCCGCTCACGCCGGATGCGCAAAACATTGAGACCGACAATCGCCCGTATATCCATCGGGTGATTTTTCGGTTCGCGCACACTCTATGACGACACACTATAGTGAACATTCGTCTTGACAGGACACGGTGCGGGTGCATTTAATGTGCACTATATGGAACACTGTTTCGATAATAGGAACACTAGATGTCTAACAGCCTTTCCCTCGAAAAGGGCCTCCACATCCTTGGCCTCCTGAAAAGCTCGAACGAAGCGCTCGGTGTCAGAGAAATCGCGCGCCGGCTGGATCTGAGCCCGGCCGTTGCACAGCGGATGCTCAACACGCTGGCCTCGCAAGGCTATGTCGAGCAGGACGCAGATACCCGCCGCTATCAGATTGGTTACGCGGTCCTCGGACTGGCGCAGCATGTGTTTCAGCGCGGGCGGCTGCTGTCGCTCACAGAGGCTGAGCTGCAGACCATGGCATCGGAAAGTGGCTTCAACGGATTCCTGGGCGTGCGGCGCGGCGCCACCGGCGTTTATGTGCTTGGCGTCCAGTCCGACAGTCCGGTGGTCATTCGCGCCCAGCCGGGGGAAGTGATGCCGCTGCATTCGACGGCGCTGGGAAAGGCGCTGTTGTTCAACCTGTCGGATGAGGCAGTCGCCAACCTCCTCGGGGAAGGTCCTTTCGAGTCCCGTACGTCAAGGACCCTGACGAACCTGCAAGGCCTGATTGAACAGCTGCATCTCGCCCATTCGCTCGGCTATACCACCGCAATCTCGGAAAATATCGAGGGTGTGATCTCCGTTGGGGCGCCGATCTACGATGCCGGCGGCGGCACCATCGCCGCGATGAGCGTCGCCTTCCCCCGCGCGCTCCAACCGAAGACCAAGATCACCGACATTGCGCAGAAAGTGCTGGGCGCTGCAGCCCGCATTTCGAAAGCCATGGGGTTCGACGAAACCACTTCGAGCAAAGGGAGGCCAGAGACCGATGTTGCTTAATCACGAGCGGCTGCGAGCGGCGATGTCCGCACATCAACTCGACGCCATTGTCGCCACTGCGCCTGAGAACGTGCTCTACACCAGCGGGTTCTGGTCGCTGCCACAATGGATACGGCGTGGTCCACAGGCATTTGTCGTCTGGACATCAGGTGAAGCCGATGGGCAGCCTGTCGTCATCGCCGGCACATCGACACTGGACCTGGTGGCGGATCAACAGGTGGCAGCGGGAATACGCCGATATGGTGCCTTCCCCATCGATCACGCGCCGTCGATTGATCTCGACCCGGTCAGCGCCCGTCAGGCGGCGCTTCATGCGCTTGCCGATGATGGTGACGCGATCAAGGCCCTTGTCCTGGAAATCCGGCAGGCCGGACTCGAGAGGGCCCGGATCGGCTTAGACGAAATGGGGCTTCTCCCTGGTGACACCGAAAGACTGCGCAGCGAACTGCCCGGTGTGACATGGGTCATGGCGGCACAGATCTTTCGCAACATCCGTGCCGTCAAAACGCCGCTGGAGATCGAACGGCTCAGAACGGTCGCGGCCATCACGGAGCGGTCTGTCGCGGCGGCACTCGCTATAGTGACGGAGGGCGTCAGCGAAATCGAGCTTGCCAGGGCATTTCACGGCCAAACGGTACGCGAGGATGCTTTCCCCGTTCTCGGGTGTATCGGTTTTGGCGAACGCAGCGCGCTCATGAACGTCCAGCCTTCCGAGCGACGGCTACGCCAGGGTGACATCATCCGCTTCGACGTGGGCGGTCACTATGGCAATTACCGCGCCGATATTGCCCGTATCGCGAGCCTGGGTTCACCCTCCAAGGAAATCCAGATGAAATATGATGCCCTGAACAAGGGCGTTCAACGCGGCATCGAGCTGATCCGGCCGGGCTTAGCTGCCCGCGACGTCTTCCAGGCTGTTGTCGAGACCGTCCGGAGCGAAGGGATCGCTCAGTATCAGCGAAGCCATATCGGACACGGCATTGGCCTTGACGGCTACGACGCACCGCTGCTTTCTGCAACAAGCAGTGACGTGCTGGAGGAAGGCATGGTCGTCTGCATCGAGACGCCCTATTACGAGCTCGGTCGGATCGGCCTGCAGGTCGAGGACATGCTCGTCGTCCGGGCCGATGGCGCGGACATGCTGTCGAACAACGGCAACAGCATGACGGTGCTGGGCTAATGGCTCGCGCCGCGGCATATGCCTGTTACCGATGTGGACAGGAATTCCCGCTTGATCTGGTGATCGATTCCAGGGGATGCCCTACCTGCTTTGCCGAGGCGCCGTCGAACCTCCACATGGTCTATCGACACGCGGATGGCGGTCCGCCGGTCGGCTCGGACAGGTCCCTGCCCTCGCTTTGGCGCTATGCCGACAGGCTGCCATTTGACAGGCGGGACGCGATTTCGCTTGGCGAAGGGCTCACGCCGCTGCTGCCGGCGACAAAGCTCGGAGCGGCAATCGGCGTCCCCGGACTTCTCGTCAAGAACGAGGGTTGCAATCCAACCTGGTCGCACAAGGATCGCTTTTCGACCGTCGCGATCACGGCAGCCGTCCAATCGGGAGCAAGGGTCGTGGCCACCAGCTCAACTGGCAATGCCGGGGCCTCGCTTGCCGCCTATGCCGCGCGGGCCGGACTGCCCTGTATCGTCGCAACGCTTGCCGGATCGGCCGGCCCGATGCTGACGCAGATCCGCAAATACGGGGCCCGGGTCGTTCCCTTCCAGAACAAGGCGGACCGCTGGGCTTTTCTCGCGGAAGGCGTCGAGCGGTTCGGATGGTTTGCGACCTCACCCTATCGCCACCCTGTCGTCGGCAGCCACCCGATCGGCATCGAGGGTTACAAGACGATTGCGTTCGAGATCGTCGAACAGATGGGCGGCAAGCCCCCTGACTGGTGTGCCTTGCCGGTGTGTTACGGCGACGCTTTGGCTGGCATCTGGCTCGGATTTCACGAAATGCTTGAGCGTGGTGCGATCGACAGGATGCCGAAACTGCTGGCAGCCGAGGTGCACGGGTCGCTGGAGCGGGCCATCGCGCAGCAGACGGATCGTATCCCGGATATGCCTACAGCCTTTGACGCGCTGGCCGTTTCGATCGGCGCGACCCGCAGCACCTTCCAGGCGCTGAAGGCACTGCGCCAAACGAAAGGCGCTGCCCTGGCCATCTCCAATGCGGGGCTGGTGGCCCTGCAAGAGAAAGTCGCAGCCACCGAAGGCCTGTTTCTCGAACTGTCCTCAACGATCCCGATTGCAGCGATCAGAGAGGCCAGACAGCGAAACATAATCGGCCGCGATGAAACGGTCGTGGCGGTGGTGACGGCATCCGGCCTGAAAGACATCGACAGATCCGCATCGCCGGACACGGCATCGCCCTTTGGTGATGTCGAGAGCGCCCTCGCGGTCTTCGCGAATGGAGGACTGCACTGACATCGGCCAACGATGGGCCGGCCACGCATATGTTTCAAGAATAAGGGGAACACCTATGCCTATGGAAAGAAGAAAATTTATAGCAGTCACCGCACTTCTGACGACGATCGCGCCGCGCATGTCCTGGTCGCAGCAACATAGCTATCCAGCGGGAAATCCAACTCTTGTCGTCGGCTTTGCTGCCGGAGGCGCCGGCGACATCGCCACCCGCGTCGTTGCCAATTATGTCAAAGAGGCACGCGGTGTCGTGGCCACGCCAGACTTTCGTCCAGGTGCTGGCGGCACGATCGCGACGGATCAGGTGCGCCGCGCACCCGCTGATGGCTCGGTCCTGTCGCTCTATTCGGTCAGCCCCCTGCTGGTTGCGCCGCATCTCCAGAAAGTCCCCTACGTTTCCACACGCGATTTCACCTATATCGCAAGTTATGCCGGGATCTCGGTGCCCTGCTTCGTCCGCAGCGACAGCCCCTTCCAAACCTGGGACGAGCTTCTCGACTATGCCCGCAAGGAACCGTCAAAACTGCGGTGGGCAACGGCTGCACCCCGGGGCCTCGCCCATATCGCAACCGATGCGGCATTCCGCACGGAGAAGGCGGTTGCGACCTTTGTGCCGTTCCGCGGAGGTGCCGATGCGGTGACGGCCCTCTTGGGCGGCCATATCGATATGGTCGTGTCCTCCGACTTCGGCCCGCACTTGGCCGCAGGCTCCGTGCGCCTGCTCGCCGAAACCAGCCCCAATCCGAATGCGGGACAAGCCGGCATAGTCAGCTTTGCCGAGCGGGGTTATCCGATTGCCATTCCGGCCTCCTATGGCCTGTTTGGACCAGCGGGTTTGCCCAAGGACGTCATTGCCTGGTGGGAAGATGCGATCGGCGAGATGATCGCCAGTCCGATGTATGCCGACTTCATCCGGGTCATCAACGGCTATCCGCTGTTCCAGAAGAGCGATGAATTTACGCAAATGGCCGGGCTGGCCTATACGCGGATTGGACAGCAGATCGATGAGATGGGGATCCGTCTATGAACATCGCCCGCCTTGTCCCTTACACCCTGATGGTCCTTGGCCTTGGCGCGGCGGTGAACGCCGCCAATCTCCAGCTTTGGGCCTATGGAGAACCCGGTTCAGGCATGTTCCCCTTTCTGGCCGCAGTTCTCCTGGTTTGCACAAGCCTCGGATGCAGCTTGGAGAAAACGGCAGCAACGGAACCCGTCGAGCTTCCCCGTCTTTTGACCTATTGCGCCGCGCTTGGGCTTTTCTGCCTGATGCTGCAATTGATCGGATTTGCGCTCTCGGCATTCCTCTTTCTCACTTCCGTCTTCAGGTTCATCGAACGGATGGACTGGACCTGGTCACTGCTTCTGGCCTTCGCCTTTGCCTTTTCGACCTGGGGCTTGTTCGAAGGGCTTCTGTCTGTGCCGCTTCCGCGCGGCGAATGGAGCCTGTGATGCTCGACTCCTTTTCGCAACTGTTTATGGGCCTCGGTATCGCGCTCGAACCAACCAATCTCGCCATTGCGCTCCTCGGCGCAATCCTTGGAACAGCCGTCGGCGTTCTCCCGGGCCTTGGGCCCTCTGCCACAGTCAGCCTTTTGCTGCCGGTCACCATGATGCTCGACCAGACCGGCGCCATCATCCTGCTCGCCGGCATCTATTACGGTTCGCTCTATGGAGGCTCCATCACCTCTGTCCTGATGCGCGTGCCGGGCGAAGCCGCCAGCCTTGTCAGTTGCTTCGATGGCTATCCGATGGCGCGCCAGGGCCGCGCGGGCGCCGCCCTTGGCATCAGCGCCTTTGGCAGTTTCATCGCCGGCATCAGTGCGACCCTTGCCATCACGATCGTTGGTCCGGCCTTCACCTCGGTTGCTCTCGCCTTCGGACCGATCGAAAAGACATCGATCGTGGCGCTCGGCTTAGTGCTGGCCGCCAGCATCGGCGAAGGGCCGCGCATCAGAGCCTGGACGATGGTGTCGCTCGGTCTTCTTCTGTCGACGGTCGGCGTCGACCTGATCTCCGGCGAGGAACGCTTCGCCTTCGGGGTCAGTTACCTGCGAGACGGCTTCAATATTGCCGTTCTTGCCATGGGTCTGTTTGGCGTCAGCGAAATGCTGATGCTGATCGAGCGGAAAGTATCGCCCGACACCGCCCCGATGCCGTCCTACCGTTTGCGGGACCTGCTTCCGACGGCAAACGACTGGAAGGTCTCAACCGGGCCGATTGCACGCGGGACGGTGCTCGGCTTTTTTCTCGGGCTGATGCCCGGCGGTGGCGCCCTCGTCGCCGGTTTCGCGAGCTATATGCTGGAGAAAAAGATCTCCCGATCCCCGGAACGTTTTGGCAAGGGCGCGATCGAAGGTGTCGCGGGACCGGAAAGCGCCAACAACGCCGCCGCCCAGGCAAGCTTCATTCCCATGCTCTGCCTTGGCATTCCGGCCAATGCGGTCATCGGCATCATCATGGGCGCGCTGCTGATGCAGAATGTCGTGCCGGGTCCGCAGATCCTGACGGAACATCCCGAGCTTTTCTGGGGCATCGTGGCCAGCATGCTGGTCGGCAACGCCATGCTGATTATCCTCAACGTGCCGCTGATCCGGGTCTTCGTCCTGCTTTTGAGGATACCGCAGGCGATGTTGGCGCCACTCATTGTGCTCTTCTGCGTCATCGGCGCCTTCAGCATGAACAACAGTCTGTTCGATGTCGGGGTGGTGATCGGGTGTGGCTTTGTCGCCTATGGGCTGCGCAAGGCCGGCTTCGATCTGGCTCCGCTGCTGCTCGCCTTTCTGCTCGGATCGCTGTTCGAGGAAAACCTCCGGCAGGGGCTGATCCTTGGCCTCGGCAATCCGCTGGTTTTCCTCGACAGTCCGATCAGCCTGACGGTGATCCTCTTCACGATCGCCGTCTTGATGGCCCCGCTGGCAAAGACACTGAAAACCCGGATGGCGCGTTAGCCCTGCTGAACCTGAATGGCGCGATGTCAGATCATCGCGCCATTGTCCGAGAACGGGCGTCATTCACACGCCAGCGACCCGCAATCCTGGCCGGACCTCAGAGCGTCGAATCCGAAGTCCTGAGCGTGCCAGTCCCTACTGCTGCAGATCCGGTAACATCTTGCCAAACCGGGCCTTGGATCCTATTGTAGGTTATATCACTACTTTTCGAGGTCCATCATGGAAGAAGCCGTTTCGGCCGCAGATGCCAATCGTCGTTTCTCCGTCATTCTGCGTGGTGTGCGGGAGGGCAACAGCTATGTGGTTACCAGCCACGGCAAGCCTGTCGCCCGTATCCTGCCGGCTGACACACAGGAGGAAACGAGATCTGGCGCTCGCTCGGCCCTGTTGTCACGCCTTGCCAAACAGCCGGTCGTCAACGCGGGACGATGGTCGCGCGATGAGCTTTACGAGGACTGAGCGTGAAGGTCGCTTTCGACACCAATGTTCTCGCCTATGCGGAGGGCGTGAACAGCAGCGAAAAGCGGGATATCGCGCTTGATCTTCTGCAACGCATTTCCCAGACGTCCGTCGTGATCCCGGTTCAGACACTCGGTGAACTTTTCAACGTCCTGGTGCGCAAGGCGGGCAGAAACCGCAGCGATGCGCGTGATGCGGTGCTTGGCTGGCGCGATACGTTTCCTGTCGCGGCCACCACGGCCGAGACCATGGTCACGGCCATGGATCTCGTCAGCGATCACAAGTTCAGCATTTGGGATGCCGTTATCCTCACCGTCGCTTCGCAGGCCGGTTGCCGTATCCTGTTGTCAGAAGACATGCAGGAGGGCTTTACCTGGGGCGGCGTGACGGTCGTCAATCCCTTCGCAGACACGCGGCATGAACTGCTCGCCATTCTCCTGGGCGAACGATCCGGATAAGGCAGGTCGGACCCCGATGGATATGCTCCATATCGATGCCATGCAGATGGCCGATCCACCGGAGAAAAATGAAGAGTATCGGAGCTTTCAGCATCGCGGCGGCCCTGCCTGAAGGGCCGTGAAAGCGGGAATTCTCGACACGCTTTTGACGGAAACAGGGACGCCGCAGGAGGTTTAGCATCGCGCCGCGAAGCGGAAACCGGGATCGACGTCCCCCGGCAAAAGCGTTCCGAGTGGGGCGACTTCTTGCCTCGCTAGAATGGCGACGCAACGCGTTGCCCTGCCGCTTTGTACGGAGAGTGGATCAACTGTTTTACAGCCGCCGCCGTGACCATTCGATATGCGTCCACGCGTCTTCTCGCGCCGGCGCGATGCGCAAGAGCTTCGACGGTGCGGCTCTCCTCACAGCCGGCCATCCTTCAAGACTTTCCAGCCAGGCGTCCGAATAGACCGTGGACTGGTAGCGATAGCCCTCGTCCGGCAGGATCACGGCGACAGTGTCGTTCGGGTGCGTCCTAGTGAACCAGTCGGCCACGAGATGGGCCGCACCGCTGGTGGGTCCGACGTACATGGCATGATCGCGATACAGATCGCGGGTGGCGGCAAACGCCTGAAACGCACCGACCCAATGCACCTCATCGATCAGGGCATGATCGAGGTTCTTCGGTAAAATGCTGTTGCCAAGCCCGCGCAGCAGGCGGGGACCGGCACTGTGACCGAACAGAACGCTGTTGTTGGTATCCACCGCGATCGCTCGCAGTCCGGGAAACAACTGGCGCAGATAGGTCGCCGTGCCACACAGCGAGCCGCCCGATCCGACACAGCCAACCAGGCAGTCGATGCGACCTATCTTCTCGACAAGGATTTCCGCAAGCCGTGCATAGGCGCCAGGATTGTCGGGATTATCATATTGTTGCGGCCAGAAGGCATCCGGGCGGGTCTCAAGAACGTGGTGAAGTGCTGCGAGACGTCCGCCTTGATTGCCAGTGCGGCTCTCATCGTCCACCAGGATGACAGATGCACCCAATTGCTCCAGTCTCGCCCTAAACGGCGCATCCATGAGGCTCGTGGCACTGACGATCGTCAGCGTATAGCCACGCTCGACCGACAGCATCGCGAGCGCCAGGGCAAAGGTCCCGGAGCTCGTTTCGACGATACGACTGCCCGGCTTCAGGAGCCCGCGCTCCTCGGCGCGATCGAGCATGAAACGGGCGGGCAGCAGCTTCATCAGGCGAAACTGCGCGGCATGGAGATTTGGTGAGAGTGGCACGATCCGGGGCGTCTCAAAATCCGCAAGATAGCTTTCGATGGTCATTCCAGCACCCATGCCGGCGCACCGTCCGCATTCACCGCGAAGCGGATGATATCGGTGAACCCTTCCCTTTGCGCAGCACGCGCAATGCTCTCGGCCCGATCGGCTGCGCCGTTGTCGCGCGCATCGAGGAGGATGCCCATACGGTTGCCGCTATGCGCGACCTGGACACCGAGGCCGCCAGCGGTCTTCGCCAGCCGGACGAGGTCGTCGAACCGCCGCTTCGCCAGATAGCCTTGGTTGATCCGGGCACTGGCTGTTGCGACGCGGCCGATCGATTTCGGATCCTGCTGCGCAATCGCATGGCGCACATGGCCCCGCAGAACCCGGAAGGTTTCGATCTCCGTGCTGGTGTAACGCGCGGGCGGCATGTCGACTGTATCAACCGGTTTGTCCTCAGATGAGGAGAACCCGATGACGTAAAGCGGCGGATAATCACCGGGCAGATAGTCGAGCACCCTCCCCTCGCGATGGGCAAACAGCACAGCCTGCCCGGCAAAGGCGATCGCATCTGTCGCGGTCTCTGCAGCAACGGCAAGGCGGCACAAAGTCGTGCGGCTGATTTGCGCGCGGGCTGCCGCCGCAATGGCGTAAATACTCGCCGCGACATCGGCCGTCGACGATCCGTAACCACAGCCAAGCGGAATCGTGCTTTCAATTGTCAGGCAGCCCTGGGCAGTTGGATATCCCAGCGCATCAAGCGCGAGCCGGGCTGCGCGGGCCGCCTTCGCTCTGCCTTCGGGGCGGGTGCGAATGTCCGATCCGTCATCAGGCCAGAACGTGACCTGCGATTGTTTGCCGGCAAGCGGGAGCGTGAGCAAGCCTCGGTGAAGCCTGCCATCACCGTCTGGAAAGACACCCTGGAGAATTTCGCCGTGATGGGCCATGGCCGTGCCGGAGCCTACCTGCAGGGACTTTGAGGCCGTTTCAGCTGGCGTGATCGCCGCAGAAGAATGGTTCGCGTCTGACTGGGTCATGCCGCAATCTCCCGTGATCTTTCGCTTTCTCCGACTTTCCTACAAGTCGGCGCTTGCGTCCCTCCTCACATATCAGGAGTTGTCAGGCCCTTGCGCCGCACTATGGCACGCGTGCCGACTGCCCTGGAACATTTGCACCATGGTCATTTCGCGGGGCCAGTGGGTGATCTTGCGAGCCGGGCGACGCCCGGCGAGCGGCGGCGGTGCGTCAGGCACCGCGGCCGCCAGCGAGATCCACCCTTCGCGGACGGCATTCGCTCGGCCACATATCGGAAGAACGCGCGTCTGACCGGGGAAACCGGCCGCGACGCCTATGCAACGCCGCGTCCGGTCCTGTCGTTTAAGCCGCGCGCTCCAGCAGGCCTTTTGCCTTTGCCTCCAGCTCAAGGCGCCCGTCCTGATGGGTTTTCGTACGGGCATGAGCGGTCAGACCTTGCACGAAATCAAAAACGCTTTCCGGTGGGCGACCTTCCTCGCGCAACACGGTCTCGATGATCCTCCCGGTTTCCGCCCTGGAGAAACCGCGTCTGCGCAGGAAGTTTTCTCGGTCCTCATCCGTACGGGCAACAATCTTTTCCCGCGCCGCCTTGATCCCGGCCACGAAGGGTGCGGCGCTCGACTTGGCGAAGCTCGTTAATGCGGGTGCCGCCTCATAGGCGAAGCGCTGCGCGGCAAACTTGCTGTGGCGGATTGTGATCTGCTCGAAATTCTCGACGCCCCATAGATTGCGGTTCATGCACACGGCACGAAGATAGAAGGAGGCGATGCCGAGCGTCTTGGCGCCGACTTCGCTGTTCCAGCAATAGAAGCCGCGAAAATACAGGTCAGGATCGCCATTTGGCAGGCGTCCGGCCTCGATCGGGTGCGTGTCGTCAACCAGAAACAGGAACACGTCCCGGTCGCTGGCATAAAGGGTCGTCGTGTCCTTGGTGACGTCCACGAAAGGGTTGTGGGTCATCGACGCCCAATCCAGGACGCCGGGCACTTTCCACATGGTATCGCCGACCCCATTGCCGGCGATCTTCATCACCGCCGCCACCAGTTCATGGTCGAATATCCTGCCGTAGTCGGGACCGGTGACCGCCCGAAGCTCGATGCGGCCGGTATCCGCTTCGTAAGTCTTCACAAGCTCAGTGCGGTGCGACAGCAGGCCGTGCTGCAGATTGATGGCGGCCAGCGGTGCAGGCAGGTGGCGCAGATAGGTGGATGGTACACCGACAAGGCTGCAGAGCTGGCCAAAGCTCCAATGCGTCGGAGCGATGGGGTCTTCGCGTCCAGGCACGATCAGCGCCAACCGCTCGGCATTGTCACGGCTTGCCTCGACACGCACCGCCCGGCTTTCCACGGTGCGGGTCGTGGCACGATCCGACCTCGCCGTGACGCTGTCATAGAGATCCGGCAACGAAAGATAGCGCTCATCATCGGGACGCGAAAACCATTCCGAAGAAACCCGACCGTTATGCCCACCACGCGACACGTCGACCCGAAACGCCTTGTCAACCTGCTGGCTGGTCTCCCTGCTATCGATAAAATTCATGACCTTGCTCCTTTTCTTTCCCGTTAATGCCGAAGGCATGTCCCTCGACATGCTTTCCGGGGGCGCGCGAGCGCGCGGGGATGGAGGGGGCAAATGCCGGCGAGCATGGCCGGCCTGCCAGGCTTAAGCGGAACGAAATCGTGATGATCGAACATGGGGATCAGTGGCCGTTCTGCGAACCGGCGGGCCTGCCATGCGCAGGCGGCGTTTGCGGGGAGCAAGGGGAAAAGTTTCCCTTGGCTCCCCGCATCGATCAGCTGAATACCCGTGAAGCCGATCAGGGCAATGGGAGCGCAGCTCTCCGCATATTCGAAGGGCGGCGGGCCTGAGCATGGCGAAGCCCCGCTTTCGCGGGGCCCGGCCGTTGCCCTTATCAGTTGGCCGTGCGGCGGCGCGACCAGATGAGGGACAGTTCCTCGCCTTCCGCCTCGACCAGGCTGGCATAGATCGGAGCGGCGAAGCTCGGATCGTCGAGCTTGACGGAGAGATAGGCGTTGCCCTTGTCGGACTGCTTTTTCCATGCGGCCCCGAATTCCACGTTTTGCGGTGCACCGCAAAATACCGATTATGCTGAGACGGTGATTATGCAGAGTGTCGGTCGCTGAAGGCCGGATTTGCCGGTGATTTCGGCGGATTCTGCTCCGCATAATCCCGGAGGCTGAGATGGATAGTGCGTCTTAAAAAACGGGCGCCTTTGGCCTATGTTGATCCCCACGATCGTTTTGGCGAAAGCTGCAAAGTTGGCGGAAAAGAATGATGCATGGGAAAACATTGTTCGCATTCGACGGCGGCTGGCTGATCTGGATGACGAACGGATAGCGCTTGAGCGTGAGCTGGAAGCGTTTGAGCAGCAGCTGATTTCAGATAGCCAGGCCCACGCAAATAAGCCGGTCTTCGCAGACGCTCCTGTGACAAACAGCTCACGTTCAGTGGAAAAGGTGCAGTTGTTCCGGCAGCTGTTTGCCGGACGTCCCGACGTCTTTCCGGTTCGCTGGAACAACAAGAAGGACGGACGCTCCGGCTATTCACCAGCCTGTTCTAATGAGTGGGCGAAAGGAATCTGCGGCAAGCCGAAGGTGAAATGTGGAGACTGCCCGCATCAGGCGTTCATCCCATATTCCGACGATATCATCGAAAAGCACCTTCGTGGCGGCGATGCCCGTTCAGGCGACTTTGTTGCCGGCGTATATCCATTGCTGCAGGACGAGACATGCTGGTTCCTTGCGGCTGACTTCGACAAGGAAAGCTGGGTGGACGACACCAGAGCTCTGCTGGCCACTTGTCGTGCAAAAGGAATTTCCGCTGCCCTTGAACGGTCGAGGTCGGGAAACGGTGGCCATGTGTGGATATTCTTCTCAGAACCCGTTCCCGCAAAGATCGCCCGACTACTTGGTGCCGCACTGATAACGGAGACGATGGAGAACCGTCCCGAGATCGGCTTCACGTCTTACGACCGTTTCTTTCCCAACCAGGATACCATGCCGCTTGGCGGCTTCGGCAATCTGATCGCGCTTCCTCTGCAAAGGAAAGCCCGTGAAAATGGCAACAGCGTTTTTGTCGATGGCGACCTACGACCTTACGATGACCAGTGGGCATACCTGTCGTCTTTACCCAGGTTGTCGGCGGACGAAGTCTTCAGGATTGCCGACGAAGCCGAATTGTCGGGGCGGGTCTTGGGCGTCCGTATGCCAGTCGATGACGAACATGCCGATGAGCCGTGGAAGATGTTGCCGTCACGTCGTAGCGAGCCGCAGCGAATAGAGGCTGCGATCCCGCAAAGCATCAAGGTCGTGATCGCTGATCAGGTTTACATTGATAGGACCGAGCTTCCGTCCGCACTGATTGCGCAGTTCGTGCGCCTGGCAGCATTCCAGAACCCGGAATTCTATCGCGCACAAGCAATGCGATTGCCGACATTCGGCAAGCCTCGGATCATCTCCTGTGCCGAGCTTCATCCACGCCATGTCGCGCTGCCACGAGGCTGCTTCGACGAAGCAATTGAGCTCATTAAGAGCCATGGCACGACGGCCATTCTGGAGGATCACCGCGAGGACGGAGACGCGCTACCCGTCGGCGTCTCGTTCCTAGGGGAACTGCGACGGCCACAATCGCGGGCCTTTGATGCTCTTGTCGTCAACGATAACGGCGTGCTCGCCGCCACGACCGCCTTCGGCAAAACAGTTGTCGCAGCTGCACTCATTGCACATCGAAGCCGCAACACGCTTGTTCTTGTTCACCGCAGGGAGCTTCTCACCCAGTGGGTTGAGCGTCTGAGTTCCTTCTTGAGCATCGACCCAAAGCAGATCGGCACTATCGGTGGCGGGAAAAGGAAGCCGACAGGGATCATTGATGTAGCGCTGATCCAAAGCCTGGTTAGGAATGGCGAGGTCGATGACATCGTCGGCAATTACGGTCATCTGATTGTCGACGAGTGCCACCATCTGTCCGCTGCAAGTTTTGAACTTGTCGCTCGCAGATCGAAGGCGCGATATGTCGTCGGGCTGTCAGCGACGGTCGCCCGAAAAGACGGACATCATCCGATTATCTTCATGCAATGCGGCCCCGTTCGCCATCGGGTCGATGCGAGAGTTCAAGCTGCCGAGCGTGGCATTCGCCACCGTGCCCGCGACCGTTCGACGAAGTTTGAGTTGCCAGCGTCGCTCGTCTCGGCAGAGCGCCCGTCAATGCCAGCGATCTATGCGGCCCTTGCGCAGGACCAAGGCCGAAATGACCTGATATTCGATGACGTGCTGAAATCCCTCGAGGCAAAACGTTCGCCCATCCTTCTTACGGAGCGGAAGGATCACCTCGATTATCTGCAGCAGAAGTTCTCGCCGTTCGTGAAAAATCTGGTGGTGCTGCGCGGTGGCATGTCGGCGAAGGATCGCAAGCAAGCCAACACGGCGTTGAAGGTCGCAGACGATGATGAGCGTCTGATACTTGCGATAGGGCGCTATATCGGGGAAGGCTTCGATGACGCCCGGCTCGACACGTTGTTCCTGACCATGCCGATCGCCTGGAAGGGAACTCTGGCGCAGTATGTCGGCCGTCTGCATCGCCAGCATGATTGCAAGCGGGACGTCCTGGTCGTCGATTATGTCGACAGCACCGTTCCGGTGCTGGCCCGGATGGCCGCAAAGCGACGATTGGGTTATCGCGCGCTGGGCTATGTGATCGAATGAGGGCACCCCGCTTTGAGCGGAGCGCCGTGGTTCTGGTCAGCGAGACCAGATGAGCTTGTGCTCGCCCTTGTCGCCCTGGACGAGGGAGGCGTAGACGGGCGCCGTGAAGGACGGGTCGTCGAGCTTGAGCGAGAGATATTCGGCGCCCGTTTCGCGGGCGGTCCGGCTCCAGCCTGCTCCGAACTCGACACCCGTTGCTGTGACCCGGAAGTCCGGGGCGCGATCGTTGTCGCGGTCGCAGGGCTTGATGGATGCCTTGACGTTGAGGGTGAGGGTCTTGATGGTCCCTGCATAGGTGCCGGTTTCGTCGCGGGTGAAGGTGCCGATCTGAGCCATTGTCGTATCTCCTGAGGTTGTTCGAAGCCGCCCGATGCGGCCTCGATGGCGGTCGAGAGGCGACGGATTGGACGGACTGCATCCGCAGGACCGCAGCATCAGCGAAGGACGGCGGCAGCCGAGCTTGTTGGCTCGCGAGGAATGACCGCTTGCGGTCAGGGGAAGAAGGTCGGCGGAGCCGTTGCAGGCCAGGGCCGGTTCGGTGCCAGACCAGCCCCAAAGAGAGGCCCTATGGAGGCCTTCGCGCCGTCAGCAGAGAACGATGTGGTTGGTCAGTGTCTCCTCATCCGCATGATTAGCCGCCGCCCGGGCCATCATGCCCTTCCGCCGCCAAGCTGCCATCTGCCTGAAGGACGAGACAAGCTGCGCCCGACATGGGATTGCCGCCGCCATGTCGAGCGCGATATCAGATGAAGCGGATCAGACCGTATCGGTGGAGAACTCTGCTCTGGAGCGCACCCGTTCTGACTACGCCGGTACTTCCAAATCCGAAAGCAACGATGCGATCAGTGCATCCGGAGCCTTAAACCGGCCCCGCCTCAGTTCCGGCGGAACAACCGCCTCGACAGCTTCCAACTTCTCGGATGGGTCCATGCGGAGGTAAACCTCCGTCGTGCGGATATCGGCGTGGCCGAGCCAGAGGGCGACCTTGCGGATGTCGCGGGTCGCCTGCAGCATGACGACTGCGCAGCCGTGCCGAAGCTGATGAGGTGAGACGCGACGGTCGCGAAGCGATACGCAGCTCTCGGCTGCTTTGACGACATACTTGTCGAGGACATACTCGAAGCCGGCACGGGTCATCGGGTCGCCCTGAGCATTGACGAAGAGCTCCGGTACGCGGACTGCGCCCCGGACGCTCAGCCAGGCACGAAGGTCCCTCGCAGTTTCCTTCCAGAGCGGCAGGCAGCGTTCCTTGCGGCCCTTTCCCAGAACTGTCACGCTCGCGCCGTGGCGCAGCGACAGATTTGCCGTCAAAACTCCGATCAATTCTGACACTCGCAAGCCCCCGGCGAAGCAGAGATGCATCATCGCCCGATCACGGATGCCAGATCTCGTCGTAAGGTCGGGTCCGTTAAGAATCGCTCGGACCTCTTCCATTGTCAGATGGCGAATGAGCTTCTGATCGTGGCGTTTGGTCGGGATCGCATGGACCCGCCCGATCTGCTCCAGTGCGGACGGCACCCTGTGCTCGAGGTAGCGCATGAACGCCTTGATGGCGGCGAGCCGCACATTGCGCGTCGACGCGCTGTTGCCGCGATCCTGTTCAATGTGCGCGAGGAAAGCCACGATCATCGGTGCATCGAGGTCTTCAATCCTGAGCAAAGACGGCCGTGTGCCGAGCCGTTTTGCTGCGAAGTTGAATAGCAGCTTGAAGCTGAACGCGTATGTCTCGCAGCTTTGTGGGCTGTAACCTCGCTGTCGAGGCATGTAGTCTCGCAGGAAGCCGGTGATGAGAGGGGCGAGCTCCGTCATGCGGCATTCTCCCCGACCAAAGCTTCTGCCGCCGCGGCGATGTCGGCCATCATCTCCGGCGTCGCCTGAAGATACCAGTATGTATTGTGGATACTGACATGACCCAGGTACGTCGACAGGGCGACGAAGTGCCTGGCAACTGCGCTGCGATCGGCGCCGCATTGTTCCAGCACCCGGGTTGCGAACGTATGACGAAGGTCATGGATGCGTGGCTGTTGACCTCGCTCCGGCGCAATACCCGCTCGTCGCAGCAGGGAGCGGAACGTACAATTGACGGTCGTCGGGTAGAGCTGTCGGTGCTGGACGGATGGGAAGAGCCAATCGCTCTCGCCCGCGCATTGGCGCCGGATATCAAGATAGCCCTGGAGCGCTTCGATGACGGTGGCGTGCAGCGGCACCAGGCGGCTCTTGCGGAACTTTGTTTCCCGAATGTGCAAAACGCCATCGGGCAGGATGTCATCGAGCCTGAGTGCAAGAGCTTCGGAGATGCGAAGTCCAGTGGCCGCGATCAGACCGAAGAGCATGACATAGAGTTCGACGCAGCGGATTGGGCTTTTGGAGCCTGAGATTGCCGGCAGCATCGAGGATCCGGGCGATCTCGCCCTTTGTGTAGATGTAGGGCACCGGTCGATTAGTGGTCCGCTTGATATCCGCGGGCGGGATCTCGTGACGAGGATCTTCCGCATGAAGAAAGCGGGCAAACCCGATCAGGTTCGTCAGGCGATGCGCCATGGAGTTCGGCGTTTTAGCAGCCGTCGGCAACCATGTGAGAACCGTTGCAGCCAGAATGTGGCTCTCGCCCCGCTCGGATGCAAAGCGCGAGAACGCCAGAAGATGCCGTTCGGCCTTGATCAGCTTGTAACCGAGGGCTCGGCGTAGACTAAGATAGCGATTGACGTCAGCGCTCAGCATGGCAACCTCCCTCCCCAGGGCTGCGCGATTTCCGACAGCAGGCCGATGTCGACCTTGGCATACAC
>Ga0066256_1002027_pt1 | contig 24041 bp, 20 predicted proteins | sample ThiBio_1000_biof_FD_87107 | JGI IMG/M metagenome (GOLD analysis project Ga0066256, IMG submission 87107) | Wastewater bioreactor microbial communities from Cape Town, South Africa - Thiocy_expt_1000_biof (version 2) | ecosystem: Engineered > Bioreactor > Thiocyanate-remediating >... | reverse complement strand
TCGCGCAGCACCACCGAGAAGTGGCTGGCCACCTCGAGCTCGCCGATGATCGGGTGGATGCGCTCGAAGAGCGACTCCAGGCTTTGCGCGGCCTGCGCCGCTTCCGAGATCGCGTAGAGCGCGGCCTGCCGCCTCTCGTGCTGCTTGCGCTCGGTGATGTCGTGCGCCACGGCAAGCCGCACCTGCTGGTCGGGCAGCCAGCGCGCCGTCCAGAGAATGTGCGCAATGCGCCCGTCCTTGCGCACGTAGCGGTTCTCGAACTGCAGTTGCAGGTCGCCCGCCATGATGCTGGCGACCTGGCTCTGCGTTTCCGGCAGGTCGTCCGGATGCAGAAATTCCAAGATGCGTCGGCCCACCACCTCCTGCGGCGCATAGCCGAAGATGCGTTCGAACGCGGCGCTGACGAAGACGATCCGGCTGTCGGCCTCGACGACGCATACCGCATCAAGCAGCAGATCAATCAGCTTCAGGGAGGAAATGTCGTGCATGAAGCGGCAGGGGCGGCGTTTGGGAGCGGGTGGTGCGCCATTGTGCCGGTCTGCACCGCGCGGCGCTGGCGCCGGGGCAATAGGCGGCCAAAGCCCCACGGAGGGCGTTCGCCCTAAGGGTGGGCGGGCAAGCTCAGCGTCAGCGTGGCCGGCGCACCGGCCGGCCCGAGGTGCGCCTCGCGCGGCGCAAGGGCCTGCAGCACCAGGTCGCCATCGACCTTCGCGCCGACGCGGAAGGGCTTCGCGGGCTGCCCGGCGACCGCGATCAAGGCGGCGCCGTGGCGGCCGTCCCGGTCGGCCAGCACCCCCACCAGGGTGTAGCGGCTGGCGACCGCGGCGGGCGCACCCGGCGCCGGCGCCCCAGCGGGCGCCGCCCCCAGCAGCCGCGCGATCGCCTGGACGTCCGGCGCGGCAACCGGGGCCGGGCTGGTGGGTGCGGCGGGCAGGGAGGCCGGGGTGCTCAGGCGCAGCCCCCAGGCCACCACGCTGGCGGCGGCAAGCGCCCAGAGCGCAAGCGTGGCAAGGCGCACGGGCCAGGGGCTGGAGGTGGGGCGGCTCATCGCACGATTATCATTCAGCGAACCGCGCCCGCCACCCGTTCTTGCCCACCGCCAACGCATCCATGATCCCTGCCCACGCCCTTGCCCGCTCCGCGCACCGACGCCTTGCCGCCGGTTTCACCCTGATCGAGCTGATGGTGGTGCTGGTGATCATCGGCGTGCTGGCGGCGCTGATCGTCCCGAACGTGCTCGACCGCGCCGACGACGCGCGCAGCACGGCGGCGCGCACCGACGTCACCAACCTGATGCAGGCCCTCAAGCTCTACCGCCTGGACAACCAGCGCTACCCGACGGCCGAGCAAGGCCTGCAGGCGCTGGTGGCACGCCCCAGCGCCGGCCCCGCGCCCATCAACTGGAAGCCCTACCTGGAAAAGCTCCCCAACGACCCCTGGGGCCGGCCCTACCAATATCTGAGCCCGGGCATCAAGGGCGAGGTGGACGTGATGTCGTTCGGCGCCGACGGCCAGTCCGGCGGCGAGGGCAAGGATGCCGACATTGGCAGTTGGCAATAAAGAAATAGTGCCCCCACGCTCCCGCACTGCGTGTCGGTCGCTGCCCCCCGAGGGGGCGCAGCCTTGCTTGGGGCGGCCCGGCGCTGCGGCTGGACCGCCCCCACGCTCGCGCACCGCGGCGCGGCGCAGCCAGGGCTTCACGCTGCTTGAACTGCTGCTGGTCGTGAGCATCATGGCGCTGGCCACCGCCGGGGTGTCGGTGGCGCTGCGCGATCCTTCCGAGACACAGCTCGAACGCGAGGCCGAACGCCTGGCTGCCCTGCTGGAAGGCGCGCGCGCCCAGTCGCGCGCGGCCGGCGTACCGGTGCGCTGGCGCCCGACCCCGCGCGGTTTCCAGTTCGAGGGCCTGGCGGGCGGTGCCCTGCCCAATGCCTGGCTGAACGCGGACACGCGCGCCTACGTGGCGGCGCCGGTGCTGCTCGGGCCCGAGCCGCTGATCCCGCCGCAGGCCGTGGAGCTGAGCCAGCTCCAGCATCCCGAGCGGCGCCTGCGCGTTGCCACCGACGGCCTGCGCCCGTTCGCCGTGCAGGGACTGCCGTGAGGCGCCAGCGCCACCCCGCGCCCTGGGGTTTCACGCTGATCGAGGTGCTGGTGGCGCTCGCCATCGTGGCCATCGCGCTGCTGGCAGGTAGCCAGGCGACGGGCGCCCTGGTGCGCAACGGCGAGCGCCAGTCCGAAGTCCTGCTGGCGCAGTTGTGCGCGGAAAACGCGCTCGTCGCGGTGCGCCTGTCGCGCCAGATGCCCGCCCTGGGCGAGAGCGCGCAAGCCTGCGAGCAGGCGGGCGAGCGCTTCGAGGTGACGCTGACCGTGCGGCCCACGCCGAATCCGAGCTTTCGCCGCGTCGATGCCCAGGTGCACGGACGCAGCGGCCCGGTGCTGCGGCTGTCGACCATCGTGGGGCGGCGATGAGCGCGCTGCTTGCGCGCCGAGGGCGCGGCTTCACGCTGATCGAGCTGCTGGTCGCCATTGCCCTGCTGGGCCTGATGGCGCTCATGAGCTGGCGCGGGCTCGACGGCATGGAGCGCGCGCAGCAGCAGACCGAGCAGCGCGGCGACGCACTGCTGGTGCTGCAGGCGGCGCTCGGCCAATGGAGCACCGACCTGGACGCGGTGCTGGCCCTGCCCCACACCACGCCCATCGACTGGGACGGCCAGGTGCTGCGCCTGACGCGGCGCAGCAGCGCCGGCGGCGGTGCGGGCGCCTTGGTGGTCGCCTGGAGCCGGCGCGAAGTGGGTGGCACGGCGCAGTGGCTGCGCTGGCAATCGCCCCCCGTGGCCACGCGCGGCGACTGGCAGAGCGCCTGGGACCAGGCCGCCGTGTGGGCGCGCAGCCCCGGCGCGGCCGAGCGCCAGGGCGAAGTGGCGCTGCTGCCGCTGACCGGCTGGCAGATCTATTACTTCCGCGGCAACGCCTGGAGCAACCCCCTGTCGAGCCGCGGCGCCCCCGCGACGCCCGAAGGCGTGCCGGCGAGCACCGCCCTCAAACCGCTGCTGCTGGTGCCGGACGGCATCCGCCTGGAGCTGGACCTGGGCACGAACGGCGCGCTCGCCGGCCGGCTGACGCAGGACTGGGTCAACCCTCTGAACGGAGGCGGCAAATCGTGAACCGTGCCGCCCGACGCCCCGGCGCGCGCGGCGCCGCGCTGCTCGCCGCCATGCTCACGGTGACGCTGGTGGCGAGCTTCGCCGCCGCCGCCCTGTGGCAGCAGTGGCGCGGCGTGACCATCGAGGCGGCCGAGCGCGCACGCGTGCAGGCGGCATGGATTCTCATCGGCGCGCTCGACTGGTCGCGCCTGATCCTGCACGAGGACGCGCGCGCCGGCGGCGGCGACCACCTGGCCGAGCCCTGGGCGGTGCCGCTGGAGGAGGCGCGCCTGTCCACCTTTCTCGCGGCGCAGGACGGCCACGCCCAGGACGTGGCCGGCACCGACACCGCGGACGCCTTCCTCTCGGGCCGCATCGTCGACCTGCAGTCGCGCCTGAACCTGGCCAGCCTGGTGGTCGGGGGTACGGTGCAACCCTCCGTGCATGCCCAGTTCACGCGCCTGTTCGCCCAGCTGGGCCTGCCCGGCCCGCAGCTCGACGCGCTGGAGCAGGCGCTGGTGCGCGCCACGGCGCCCGAGCCGGCGCAGGCCGGCCAGGCCGCGCTCATGCCCCAGCAGCTGGAGCAGCTCGCCTGGCTCGGGGTTTCGGCGGCGAACATCGCGCTGCTCGCGCCCTACGTCACGGTGCTGCCGGAGCGCGCGCCGGTGAACCTCAATACCGCCCCGCCCGAGGTGCTGCAGGCCGCCATCGAAGGGCTGGACCGTGCCGGCGCCGAGATGCTGGCCACGGCGCGCGAGGCCCGGCCGTTCCGCTCGCTCGACGATGTGCGCGCCCTGCTGCGCCGGGACGCGGCGCTCTCGCCCACCGACCTGAGCGTCGGCAGCAGCTACTTCGAGGTGCATGGGCGCCTGCGCCTGGAGGGCGCCACGGTGCGCGAGCGCTCGCTGGTGTACCGCCTCGGCACCCAGGTGAGCACGCTCTGGCGCACGCGCGCCGCCGGCCCGGACCCCCTGGACGCGCCGCCTACAATGGCCCGCGAAATTCGCCCATGAGCCTGCTTGTCCTCACCCTCCCCCTGGCCGGCGCCAGCGCCAGCCCCGATTACAGCTACACGCTGAGCCAGGACGGCCACCAGGCCACGCGCCACGGCCGCGCCAGCGCGGCGCTGCTGCCCGCCACCGGCCGGGCGGCGGGCGAACTCGTGGCCGTGGTGCCGGCGCAGGCGCTGTCGTGGCAGCGCGTGCAGCTGCCGCCCGGCGTGGCCACCAACAGCCCGCGCTTGCGCGCCGTGCTCGAAGGCCTGCTTGAAGACCTGCTGCTCGACGAGCCCGCCCGGCTGCACTTCGCCCTGGCCCCGGGCGCAGCCGCTGGCGGCAGCGCCTGGGTCGCCGTGTGCGACCGGCAATGGCTGCGCAGCGCGCTGCAGGCACTCGAAGCGGCGGGCCGCCCGGTGGCGCGCGTGGTGCCCGAAATCGCCCCCGGCGCCGAAACACCCGCCCTGCACTTTGCCGGCACGCCGGAAGCGCCGTTGCTGCTGGCAAGCGGCCTGCCGCCGGACGGCGCCGTGGCCGTGCTGCCGCCGGTGCCGGCGGCGCTGGCGCTGCTGCCCGCACGGGGCGACGAACCCCTTGCCGCGAGCGCCGAACCGGCCGTCGCAGCCCTGGCCGAACAGCTCCTGGGCCGCCCGGTGGCTTTGGCATCGGCCGGCGAGCGCGCGCTCCAGGCGGCGCAGAGCCGCTGGGACCTGGCGCAGTTCGACCTGGCCAGCACCGGCCGCACGCGCATCCTGCGCAAGGCCGGCGGGCTGTTCGGCGCGTTGCTCCGGGCGCCCCAGTGGCGGGCCGCGCGTTGGGCCGGCGCTCTGCTGCTGCTGGCACAAGTCGTTGGCCTGAACGCCTGGGCCTGGCAGGAGCGCACGGCACTTGCCACCAAGCGGGCGGCGGTGCGCAGCACGCTGACCCAGAATTTCCCCCATGTGCAGGTGGTGGTGGACGCGCCGCTGCAGATGGAACGCGAACTCGCACTCTTGCGCCAGGCAAGCGGCGCACTCGCCCCCGGCGACCTCGAACCCATGCTGGCGGCGGCGGGGAGCGTGCTTGCCGCCTCGGGCAGCGGCGCCAGCGCCATCGACTTCAGCCCCGGCGCCCTGCAGTTGCGCGGTCTGGAGGTCGCGCCCGACACCCGCGCCGCCGCCGAGGGGCCGCTGCAAGCCCAGGGCTACGCGCTGCGCACCGAGGGCGAGAGCCTGTGGCTGCGCCTGGGGACCGCGCCATGAGCGCGCAGGACATCGCAGCCCCCGCCTGGCAGGCCCGCTGGCAGGGCATGGCACCGCGCGAGCGCCGCCTGGTGCTGGCGGCGGCGCTGCTGGTGGCCGGCGCCCTGGCCTGGTGGCTGCTGCTCGCCCCAGCCCTGCGCACCCTGCGCGAGGCGCCGGCGCAGCACGCGCAGCTCGACGCCCAACTCGAACGCATGCAGGCACTCGCCGCCGAGGCGCGCCTGCTGCAGGCCGACGCCAGCGCCCGTCCCGGCACGGCGGAAGCGCAGCGCGCGCTGCAGGCCGCCACGGCCGCACTCGGGCCGGGCGCACGCGTCAGCCTGGCGGGCGACCGCGCCACCGTCGGCCTGCAAGGCGTGAGCGCGGCAGCCATCGCCCCATGGCTGGCGCAGGTGCGCGCCAATGCGCGCAGCGTGCCGGTGCAGGCGCAGCTCATGCGCAGCCGGCCCAAGGCGCAACCCGTGCCGGCCTCGGCCGCCGCGGCGACCGGTTCCGCACCGTCCACCAGCGCCGCCCCCGGCGAAGCACGCTGGGACGGCGCCGTCGTATTCACCCTCCCAGGGCGCTAGCTTGGCCCTGAATACTTCTTCCCGGCCCCCCACGCCCGCACCCGGCGCGCGGCGCCGCCACGCGCCCGGCGGCGCGGCGCGTGCGCCCTGGGGCTGGGCGCTGGCCGGCGCCCTGCTCGGGGGCAGCGGGGCGCTGCTGGCCGCGCTGCCGGCGCAGTGGCTGGCCGCCGGCCTGGCATCGGCCAGCGGGGGGCAGCTGCAGCTGGCGGCGGCACGCGGCACGGTCTGGAACGGGTCGGCCCAGCTGCTGCTCACCGGCGGCGCGGCCAGCCAGAGCAGCGCCGCGCTGCCGGGCCGCGTGCACTGGCGCCTGCGCCCGGGGGTGGCGGGCCTCAACACGCACATCCAGGCCGACTGCTGCACTGCGGCACCGCTGCAGCTGCAGGTGCAACCGCGCTGGGGCGGCGTGCGCCTGCAGCTCTCCGACGGCCAGAGCCGCTGGCCGGCGGCCGTGCTCGCCGGGCTGGGGACACCCTGGAACACGCTGCAGCTGCAAGGCCAGCTGGCGCTGCGCACGCACGGCCTGGTCGTCGAGTCGGTGCGCGGCCGGGTGGTGCTGCACGGGTCGGCCGAGCTCGACGCGCTGGGCGTGTCCTCGCGCCTGTCCACGCTGCGCCCCATGGGCAGCTACCGCCTGGCGCTGGCCGGTGGCCAGGCGCCGACACTGCGCCTGTCCACGCTTTCGGGCGCGCTGGAACTCTCCGGCAGCGGCCGCTGGGTGGGCGAGCGCCTGCGTTTCGCCGGCGAGGCCCGGGCCGCGCCGGGGCGCGAGCCGGCGCTTTCGAACCTGCTCAACATCATCGGGCGGCGCAGCGGTGCGCGCTCGCTCATCTCCCTCGGGTAACACAGCCGACACCTATGCCTAGCCTAAACCCGCACCGCCTGCCCCGCACTATTATTTCAATAGCTGCATTCGCTTTATGCATAAGCGCTGGAGGCCAAATTAATGCCCAAACCAGCGCCGCGCCCAACCCGCAGAGCGTGCGCCCGGGCGAACCCGTCACGCTGAACTTCGCCGGGGCCGAGATCGAAGCCGTGGCGCGCACCATGGCCACCATCACGGGGCGCAACGTCGTGGTCGATCCGCGCGTCAAGGGCACGCTCAACCTGGTGACCGAGCGTGCGGTGACGCCGGCCGCCGCGTTCGAGCAGTTCCTCGCGGCGCTGCGTCTGCAGGGCTACACCGTGGTCGAGGCCGGCGGCCTGTACAAGGTGGTGCCCGAGGCCGAGGGCAAGCTGCAGGGCAGCAGCGTGCGCGTCTGGCAGGGCGGCGCGCCGGCCAGCACCGGCGGCGGGCAGATCGTGACGCAGATCTTCAAGCTCAACTTCGAGAACGCCGCCAACCTGGTCCCGGTGCTGCGCCCGCTGATCAGCCCGAACAACACCATCAACATCAACCCGGGCAACAACTCGCTCGTCATCACCGACTACGCCGACAACCTGGCGCGGCTGGCGCGCATCGTCGCCGCCATGGACGTCTCGAACGCGAGCGATGTCGAGGTGATCCCGCTGCGCAACGCGGTGGCCACCGACCTGGCCCCACTGGTGGCGCGCCTGATCGACGGCAGCACGCCGCCCGGCGCCCCTGCGGCGGCCCCCGGCGCGCAGGGGCAGACGGACACCTCGTTCAAGACCACGCTGCTGGCCGAACCGAACAGCAACTCGCTCATCCTGCGCGCCGCCAACCCGGCGCGGCTCGCCCAGGTGCGCGCCCTGGTGCACAAGCTCGACCAGGCGCCCACGCCCGGCAGCAGCGCCGCCAACGGCAACATCCACGTCGTCTATCTGAAGAACGCCGACGCGACCAAGCTCGCCGCCACGCTGCGCGCCGCCATTGCCGCCTCGGCAGCGGCAGCCAACGCCGCCGGCGCGCCGGCCGTACCGGGCAGCCCGCCGGTGGGCAGCGCAGCGCCGGCGCCCGCCACCGGCGGCCTGTCCGCCAGCAACGCCACAAGCGCCGGCAACAGCGGTGGCGGCCTGTCGGCCGCGAGCGGCAGCCTGGGCGGCGCGAGCAGCATGCAGCCCTCCACCGGCGGGCAGATCCAGGCCGACCCGGCGACCAACTCGCTCATCATCACCGCGCCCGAGCCGCAGTACCGGCAGCTGCGCACCGTCATCGACCAGCTCGACGGCCGGCGCGCCCAGGTGCTGGTGGAAAGCCTGATCGTCGAAGTCACCGCCGGCAAGCTGGCGGAATTCGGCATCCAGTGGCAGGGCGTGCTGGGCAAGCAGGGCGACGGCACGATCGGCGTGATCGGCACCAACTCCGACCAGTCGGGCGCCAACATCGTCAACCTCGCCGCCGGCATCGCCAGCGGCTCGACCACCGCCACCGCCACGGCGCTCTCGACCCTGGGCAAGGGGATCAACCTGGCTCTCGCGCCGCGCGTCAATGGCCAGTACTACCTGGGAGCGCTGGCCAACTTCCTGCAAAACAGCGGCGACGCCAACGTGCTGTCCACGCCGAACATCATGACGCTGGACAACGAGGAAGCGCGCATCCTGATCGGCAACAACGTGCCCTTCCCGACCGGCTCCTATGCCAACACCACGGGCAGCAGCACCGTCAACCCCTTCACCACCGTGGAGCGCAAGGACGTCGGCCTGATGCTGCGTGTGCGCCCGCAGATCAGCGAGAACGGCACGGTGAAGATGGCGATCTACCAGGAAATCTCGAAGATCGAAGCCAGCACGCTCAAGGACCCCAACGGCCCGACCACGAGCAAGCGCTCGGTCGAGTCGAACGTGGTGGTGGACGACGGCAACATCATCGTCATCGGCGGCCTGCTGGAAGACGCCTACAGTTCCGGCGAAGACAAGGTGCCGGTGTTCGGCGACGTGCCGGTGCTCGGCAACCTGTTCCGGAGCGAGAACCGCTCGCGCCGCAAGACCAACCTGATGATCTTCCTGCGGCCCACCGTGGTGCGCGACGCCGCCACCAGCGACGCCCTGATGGTGGACCGCTACGAAGCCATCCGCGCGCTGCAGCAGAGCACGCAGCCGGCGCCCAGCATCCTGCTGCGCCCGGTGTCGGAATCGCCCGTGCTGCCACCGTTGCCCGAACGCACCGCCGCGCCGCGCACCAACATCGTGACGCAGCCGCTGCCTGCGCCGGCCGGCGACTGAACGCCCCATGGCCTACCCCCTGCCCTACGCCTTCGCGCGCGGCGCCCAGCTGCTGCTGGAATCCGACGGCGAGCAGTTCGTGCTCTGGCACGGCCCCGCGCCGCAGGCCAGTGCGCTCGGCGAAGTGCTGCGCAAGTACCCGGTGCGGCGTCTGCAGGTGCTGGACGCCGGCACGCTGGCGCAGCGCATCAGCGCCGCCTACGCGCAGCGCGAATCGAGCGCTGCCACCGTGGTGAGCGAGGTGCAGAGCGACGCCGACCTCTCGCGCATGATGCAGGAGCTGCCGGCCGTCGAGGACTTGCTCGAAGCCGCCGACGACGCGCCCATCATCCGCATGCTCAACGCCCTGCTCACGCAGGCCGCGCGCGACGGCGCGAGCGACATCCACATCGAGCCCTACGAGCGCCACAGCAGCGTGCGCTTTCGCGTCGACGGCCAGCTGCGCGAGGTGGTGCAGCCCAACCGCGCGCTGCACGCGGCCCTGATCAGCCGCCTGAAGATCATGGCCGACCTCGATATCTCCGAGAAGCGCCTGCCGCAGGACGGGCGCATCAGCCTGCGCCTGGGCACGCGCGCCATCGACGTGCGCGTCTCCACCCTGCCCAGCGCCCACGGCGAACGCGCCGTGCTGCGCCTGCTCGACAAGAGCGAGGACCGGCTGACGCTCGAAGCCGTCGGCATGCAGGGCGAGACGCTGGCGCGCTTCACGGGCCTGATCGCGCAGCCGCACGGCATCGTGCTCGTCACCGGCCCCACCGGCTCGGGCAAGACGACCACGCTGTACGCCGCGCTGGGCCGCCTGGACGCCGCGCACAGCAACATCATGACGGTCGAAGACCCGATCGAGTACGAGCTGCCCGGCGTCGGGCAGACACAGGTCAACGCCAAGATCGACCTGACGTTCGCCAAGGCGCTGCGCGCCATCCTGCGCCAGGACCCGGACGCCATCATGATCGGTGAAATCCGCGATTTCGAGACGGCGCAGATCGCCATCCAGGCCAGCCTCACCGGCCATCTGGTGCTGGCCACCTTGCACACCAACGACGCCGCCAGCGCCGCCACGCGCCTGATCGACATGGGCGTCGAGCCCTTCCTGCTGTCGAGCTCGCTGCTCGGCGTGCTCGCCCAGCGCCTGGTGCGCAAGACCTGCACGCACTGCGCCGGCCGCGGGTGCGAGGCCTGCGGCCAGACGGGCTACAGCGGCCGCACCGGCCTGTTCGAGCTGCTGGTGACGGACGACGCGCTGCGCGCACAAATCCACAACCGCGCCTCGGAGGCCGAGATCCGCGCCACCGCGCTGGCCGGCGGCATGCGGCTGATGCGCGAGGACGGCGAACGCCTGGTGGCGGCCGGCATCACCAGCCGCGAGGAAGTGCTGCGCGTCACGCGCGACTAAGCACTTGTCGCAGGGCCGGCCAGGCGCGCGTCCCAGCTTTCCACCGCGCCCGACTCCAGCCGCCGCCGCAGCAAGCGCTCCCAGTTCGGCGGCAGGGGCAGGGCCAGCGCGGCGCGCAACTCGGCCGCGTCCAGGCTGGGCCGGTAGAGCAGGTCCAGCAGGCGCGCCAGCGGCCACTCGGGATGCGGGCGTGCCTGCAGCACCAGCTCGGCGCCCGCCCACACGGCGCCCGCTTCCAGCACGCGGGAGTACCACCCGGTGCGCCCGGTGTGCTGCACCTGCGCGGCCATGTCGGCACGGCCGAAGCGTTCGTTCAGCTTCCAGCAGGGCTGGCGCGCCTGCGACACCTCGAGCAGCGCTTCGCCCACGCGGTAGCGGTCGCCAAGGCAGACGTCCGCCTCGGTCAGGCCGCGCGTGTGGAGGTTCTCGCCGAACGCCGCTGGGGCATCGAGCAGCGGGTGGGCGCCGATCTCCGCGCGCCAGGCCGCGTAATGCTCGCTGGGGTAGTGGTGCACCGCCTTGTCCGGCCCGCCGTGCACGCGCAGGTCGCCCTGCTCGTCGCCATCGACACCGAGCGCACCGCAAGCAATGCGGCCTGTGCGGGCGCGTTTGTCGATCGCGCTGCGCGCGCCGCGCGCATAGGCCACGGCCGGGCCGGTGCAGACGGCCAGCACGCAGCCGGCCACGTCAACGCCCCAGGCTGCGCTTGAGCTGCTTGAGCAGCAGCACCACCTGGTTCGACGCGTGGCGGTAGCCGCCGTTGAAGACGCGCACGGCCCGGTCGTATTCGCCGGCGCGGCTCAACTCCACCACCAGCGCCGCCTGCGAGTGGAAATAGGCGTGGCGCGCAACCAGCACTTCGAACGCCTGGTACTGGCCCAGCATGCGTTGCCCGCTGCCGGCAAGCCATTTGCCGAGCGGGCAGGCCGTCGGATCGCGCAGGGTTTCCAGGTCGATGGGGGTGTCGATCTCGCCCGTCAGCTGCTGGCGCAGGCGTTCCTTCCAGTCCTCGTGCGCGCTGATGGCCGCGTCGATGTCGAATTCCGAGGCCAGCGTGTGGGCGTATTCCGCGTCGAGCACCAGCTCGCTGGCGTTGTCCTCGAACGCCCAGGTGGTGTCCTGGCTGTCCGGGTCCTGCTCGCGCAGTTTGAACATCTTGCTGAAGAATCCCATAGGGCACCCGCTGCTGCGCCGTGGTGGCGCCAGGAAGCCATCATAGCCATCTGCAGCAAATGGATACATTTCTCCCCACGGAATGCCCCATACCCCCGCGCGCGCAGGGCCGGGCGGCGCGGGCCACAATGGCCGCATGACCGCTCTTTCGATGCTTGATCTGGTCGCCGTGCGCGAAGGCCACAGCGTGCGCGAAGCGCTGGCCATCGCGCTGCAGACCGCCCGCCACGCCGAATCCCTGGGGTTCGCGCGCTACTGGTTGGCCGAACACCACAACATGGAGGGCATTGCCAGCTCGGCGACCGCCGTGCTGGTCGGCCACATCGCCGGCGGCACCACGCGCATGCGCGTGGGCTCCGGCGGCGTGATGCTGCCCAACCACGCGCCGCTGGTGGTGGCCGAGGCCTTCGGCACGCTCGCCGAGCTGTACCCGGACCGCATCGACCTGGGCCTGGGGCGCGCGCCCGGCACCGACCCGCTGACCATGCGCGCGCTGCGCCGCGACCGGCGCGAGACCGAGGAAGATTTCCCGCGCGAAGTCGCCGAACTGCAGCGCCTGCTGGCGCCCGCCGAGCCCGGCCAGCGCCTGGTGGCCACGCCCGGGGCGGGCACCGAGGTGCCCATCTGGCTGCTCGGCTCCAGCCTGTTCTCGGCCCAACTCGCGGCCGAACGCGGCCTGCCCTATGCGTTTGCCTCGCACTTCGCGCCCCGCCTGCTGCTGCAAGCCATCGCCCTGTACCGCAGCCTGTACCGGCCGTCGGCACGCTGGCCCAGGCCTTATGTGACCATCGGCGTGCCGCTGATCGCCGCGCCCACGGACGCGGAGGCCGAATTCCTCGCCAGCAGCAGCTACCAACGCGTGCTCGGCATCCTCAAGGGCGAGCGGCGCAAGCTCGCGCCGCCGGTGGCCGGCCTGGCCGAGCAGCTTTCGCCGGCCGAACGCGCGGCGGTGGGCGAGTTCCTGGCCGCCGCAGTCGTCGGCGGGCCAGAGACAGTGCACGCCGGCCTGCAGGCGCTGGTGCAGGCCACGCAGGCCGACGAGCTGATGCTGGTGTGCGACGTCTTCGACCCGGCGCTGCGCCTGCGCTCGCTCGACATCGCCGCAGCCGCGCACGCGCGTCTCCGGGCTGCGCCGAGCCTGTAGTTATATTATTTTTATAGCTACTACCCCTAGTACCACAAGCGCTAGAGGCCTATTTCGCTAATAATTCAGCGCGCCAGGTAGCCGCCGTCCACCGGGTAGTAGGCGCCGGTCACGAAGGACGCCTTGCTGCTGCTCAGCCACAGCACCAGCTCGGCGACTTCCTCCGCGCGGCCGAGCCGCCCTATGGGGTGCGCGGCGACCAGCATGTCGTTCACGGCGCGGTTTTCCTCCAGCGCGCTGATCATCGGCGTGTGGATGAAGCCCGGCCCCACGGCATTGACGCGCACGCCCTGCGCGCTGTATTCGAGCGCGGTGGCCTGCGTCAACCCGAGCACGCCGTGCTTGGCGGCACTGTAGGCCGGAGAACCGGCAAAGCCTACGGCGCCGAGGATGGACGCCATGTTGACGATGGCCCCACCGCCGTTCTTGAGCATCGCCGGCAGCTGGTACTTCATGCCGTAGAACACGCCCGAGAGGTTGATGGCGATGACCTGCGCCCAGGCGTCGAGCGGGTAGTCGGCCGTCGGCGCCTGCGCGCCGCCGATGCCGGCGTTGTTGCAGGCGATGTCCAGGCGGCCGAACTTCTGCACCGCGCGCTGCACCAGCGCTTCGCAGTCTTCGGGCTTGCCCACGTCGGCGGCGGCAAACAGCGCCTCGCTGCCAGCAGCACGCACCGCTTCCGCGGTCTCCTCGCCGCCATCGCGATCGACGTCGGACACCACCACCCTGGCGCCTTCGCGCGCCCAGGCCAGCGCCACCGCCCGGCCTATGCCCGATGCGCCTCCCGTGACCAGCGCGACCTTGTCTTTCAGCATGGGATCTCCTTGTCTGCCGCCCGGTCCACATGCCAGGCGCCTGTGACCATTGTGGCCTGCGCCGCAGCGGCCGACCAGCTCGCCAAGCCGCTACCATTGCCGCCATGTTCACCCGTGCCGCGCCCCATGCCCGCCTTTGCCTTTGAAGCGCTTGACGCCCAGGGCCGGACGCAGAGCGGCATGCTCGAAGCCGACAGCGCCAAGGCCGCGCGCGGCCAGTTGCGCGCCCAGGCGCTGGTGCCGCTGTCCGTCGCTCCGGCCGGCGAAGCGGGTGCCCCGGCCGGTGGTCAGGGCCGCGGCACCTGGCTGCAGCGGCCGGCATTCAGCAGCACGGCGCTGGCCATCTGGACGCGCCAGGTCGCCGGGCTGGTGTCCTCGGGCCTGACGCTGGAGCGCGCGCTCACCGCGCTGGCGGACGAAACCGACGACGAGCGCCAGCGCCACCTGATTGCCGTGCTGCGCGCCGAAGTCAACGCCGGTGCGCCCTTCGCCAAGGCCCTGGCGCAACACCCGCGCGAGTTTTCCGACATCTACTGCGCCGTCATCGGCGCCGGCGAGCACAGCGGCCAGCTCGGCCTGGTGCTCGAACGCCTGGCCGACGACCTGGAAGAGCGCCAGGCGCTCAAGGCCAAGCTCGTGGGCGCAGCGCTGTACCCGGCCATCGTCACCGTGGTGGCCATCGCCATCGTGGTCTTCCTTGTCAGTTACGTGGTGCCGCAGGTGGCCAGCGTGTTCGCCGGCTCCCGCCGCGCACTGCCGTTCCTCACCGTTGCCATGCTGGCCGTGAGCGCCTTCGTGCGCAGCTACGGCCTGTGGGTCTTGATTGCTAGTGTATTAATAGCTATCGGCGCCCGCTACGCTTACGCGAGCGCTGTATTTCGGCAGAAAACGGACGCCGCATTCCTGCGCCTGCCCGTCGTCGGCCGCCTGGCGCGCGGCTACAACGCCGCCCGCTTCGCCAGCACGCTGGCCATGCTCTCCGGGGCTGGCGTGCCCATCCTCAAGGCGCTGCAGGCCGCCGCCGAGACGGTGAACAACCGTGCCATGCGCGCCGATGCGCTCGACGCGCTGGTGCAGGTGCGCGAAGGGGCGCCGCTCGCCTCGGCCCTCGCGCAGAAGAAGCGCTTCCCCGGCCTGCTGTCCATGTTTGCGCGGCTGGGCGAACAGACCGGCCAGCTGCCGCTGATGCTGCAGCGCGCCGCCCGCCAGCTGGCCACCGAGGTGCAGCGCCGCGCCCTGCAACTGGCCACCATCCTGGAGCCGCTGCTCATCGTCGGCATGGGCCTGGTGGTGATGCTGATCGTGCTGGCCGTGCTGCTGCCCATCATCCAGCTCAACCAGTTCGTGAAATGAAGCCCCCCCTGAGCCGCTTCGCGTCTTCCCCCCCTCCTTCGGGAGGGGGACGCACCCGGTGGCCTGGCAAAGCCAGTTCCACGGGTGCGCTGGCGTACCTCGCGCCGGTTTCGACCGGCATGGCGGGATATACCGCACCAATTACCAGGACGGGAGCCCGAACATGGGCGTGACCCTGAGCGACAAGCTGGTTGTCGCGATTTCCTCGCGCGCGCTGTTCGACTTCGAGGAAGAGAACCGCGTCTTCGACGCCGAGAACCCGCACGCCTACATGCGCCTGCAGCAAGAGCGCCTGGCCGTGCCGGCGCGGCCGGGCGTCGCCTTCCCGCTGGTGCGCAAGCTGCTGGCGTTCAACAGCGCGGCGGCGCAGCGGGTGGAAGTGGTGATGCTTTCGCGCAACGACCCGGTGACGGCGCTGCGCATCTTCCGCTCGGTGGAGAGCGCCGGGCTGCAGCTGGAACGCGGCGTGTTCACGCAGGGGCGCGACCCGTTCCGCTATTTGCGCCCGCTGGGCGCGCACCTGTTCCTCTCGGCCAATGAGCGCGACGTGGGCGAGGCGCTGCAGCTCGGGTTCCCCGCCGCCCGGGTGCTGACCGAATCGGTCGCCGCCGGCATCAACTACCCGGACGAATTGCGCATCGCCTTCGACGGCGACGCGGTGCTGTTCTCGGACGAGGCCGAACGCGTCTACCAGGAGGGCGGGCTGGAAGCCTTCGTCGACCACGAGACCAGCAAGGCCGCCCTGCCGCTCTCGGGCGGCCCGTTCAAGCCGCTGCTGGCCGCGCTGCACCAGTTGCAGCAGCAGGCGGACGTGTCGGGGATGCGCCTGCGCATCGCGCTCGTCACGGCGCGCAGCGCGCCCGCGCACGAACGCGCCATCAACACGCTGATGCGCTGGAACCTGGCGGTGGACGAAGCCATGTTCCTGGGTGGCCTGGAAAAAGGCCCCTTCCTGCGGGAATTCGAACCGGATTTTTTCTTCGACGACCAGAGCGGGCACGTGAACTCGGCGGCGCGCCACGTTCCGGCCGGGCATGTGCGCAGCCTCTGAGCCGGCGCGCGGCGCTCAGAGGCCGGAGGTGCGTTTGACCTTGGGGTCGGAGTAGGTCAGGGGTTCGTTGTTCGCCTGCTGCGCGATGCGCTCGGCGAGCGTTGTCTTGTTGACGTCCTGCGCCAGCTCGATGGCGCTGCCGCTGGCGCGCCACATCGACTGGATGAACTCGATCATCTGCTTGTAGAGCGGCTCCTTGGGCGGCTCGGGGGGCTTTTCGATTTCCTTTTTTTCGGCCACCTCGGTCCAGTCGCGGTTCGCCTGGTCGGGGTCGGAGGGCTTTTCCGGCGTCTTCACGATGGCGCCTGCACCCAGCCGGTCCATCGATTCCACCGGGTTGGGCGCGTGGGGGGGCCGCACCGGGACCGCCCCCGAAGCGCCGGTGGAGTAGAGATCGGCGCCCTGGGGACGCCAGCTTGTCGATCGATCAACAGGTGGCAGTTGCATGGCAGTGGCCTCGGTTTTTGGAGGGGGCGAGCCGGGTTTCCTCCCATCTCGTACGTCCATTTCGGCGAAAAGCGGGGGAACTTAAGGCCTTTTCTGCCGATTACCGCAAAACCAAGGGTAATTCCCTATCAAGAAGCGCCTGGCGCTACAAAAACCGCTCCAAAAGGCGCCGCGAATGCCGGTCCAGGGCGCCGGTATCGGCAATCCGGTACTGCACGCCCTCCGCGCTGGCGATCAGCAAGCGCGTGCGCCCGGCCAGGCGCCGGATGTCCTCCTCGGCCTTCAAGGTCAGCTCGGTACGGCCCCGGTCGGTCTCGATCTGCCAGACGCTGGGCGTGGCAAAACCGGACACCGAGACGATGCGCGTGATCTCCGGGGCAAACTCGCGCACGGCCAGTTCTTCTTCGATCAGCGTACGCAGCGCGGCGGGCAGATCGACCAGCCGCTCCACCCAGAGGCGCTCGTGCCCGTCCTGACCGAGCAGCGAGAGGCCCTCGCCCGGCGCCGCGATGGGGAAGGCGCGCATCGGCACCACGCCGGCGTGTTCGCTGCCATCGGCCAGGGTCAGCAGCAGCCTGCCGTGGGCGTCACGACGCAATTGGATCTTGGAAATGCTCATTCCTGCCCCGCCGGGTGGGCGCTGTGCGCCAGGTTTTCGGGCAACACGCCGGCCGCCTGCGCATCCTCCTCGGCACGCCGCGCCTGCGCCTCGTACAGGCGCCAGTAGGCGCCGCGCCGCGCCATCAGGGCGTCGTGCGGGCCGACCTCGACGATTTCTCCGCGGTCCATGACCACCAAGCGGTCGGCCTTGCGCAAGGTGGAGAGCCGGTGCGCGATGGCGATCGTGGTGCGGCCCTGGACCAGGTTGTCCAGCGCCCGCTGGATTTCCTTCTCGGTTTCGGTGTCCACGGCCGAGGTGGCTTCGTCCAGGATCAGGATGCGCGGGTCGATCAGCAGCGCGCGTGCGATGCTGATGCGCTGGCGTTCGCCCCCCGAGAGCCCCTGGCCGCGCTCGCCGACCAGCGAGTCGTAGCCGTGCGGCAGGCGCAGGATGAACTCGTGCGCGTGCGCCGCGCGCGCGGCGGCGACGATCTCGGCGCGCGTGGCGTCGGGTTTGCCGTAGGCGATGTTCTCGGCGATGGTGCCGAAGAACAGGAAGGGCTCCTGCAGCACCAGGCCGATCTGCCGCCGGTAGTCGGCGAGCGCAAAGCGCCGGATGTCGGTGCCATCGAGCGCAATCGCGCCCTCGGTCACGTCGTAGAAGCGGCAGATCAGGTTCACCAGCGTGCTCTTGCCCGAGCCGCTGTGCCCGACCAGGCCGATCATTTCGCCGGGGCGGATGTCCAGGTCCAGGTGCTTGATGACCGCGCGGCTGCCATAGCGGAAACCCACGCCGCGCAGGCCGATCGCCCCTTGCACGCGCTCCATGCGCACCGGGTTCGCCGGCTCGGGCACGTTGCTCACGTGGTCCAGGATGTCGAAGATGCGCTTGGCGCCCGCCGCCGCCTTCTGCGTGACGGAGACGATGCGGCTCATGGAATCGAGCCGACCATAGAACCGGCCGATGTAGGCGATGAACGCGGTCAGCACGCCGACCGTGATCTGGCTTTTGGACACCAGCCAGATGCCGAAGCCCCAGACCACCAGCAGGCCGATTTCGGTCAACAACGAGACTGTCGGCGTGAACAGCGACCAGGTCTTGTTCAGCTTGTCGTTGACCTGCAGGTTGTGCTGGTTGGCGTCGTGAAAGCGGCGCGCCTCGCGCTTTTCCTGGGCAAAGGCCTTGACCACGCGGATGCCGGGAATGGTGTCGGCGAGCACGTTGGTGACCTCGCTCCACACCCGGTCGATCTTCTCGAAGCCGGTGCGCAGGCGGTCGCGCACGGTGTGGATCATCCAGCCGATGAAGGGCAGCGGGACCAGGGTGACGAGCGCCAGCCAGGGGTTGATGGAAAACAGGATCGCCGCCGTCATGCAGATCATCAGCACGTCGGTGAGGAAATCGAGCGCGTGCAGGGAGAGGAAGACGTTGATGCGGTCGGTCTCCGAGCCGATCCGCGCCATCAGATCGCCGGTGCGCTTGCCACCGAAGTAGTCGAGCGACAAGCGCAGCAGGTGCTCGTAGGTGGTGGTGCGCAAATCCGCGCCGATGCGCTCGGACACCAGCGCCAGGATGTAGGTGCGCGCCCAGCCCAGGCCCCAAGCGAGCAGCGCGGCGGCCAGCAGCCCCCCGAGGTACAGCAGCACCAGCGACGGTTCGATCTGCTGGCCGTTCTGGAACGGGATCAGGATGTCGTCCATCAGGGGGATGGTCAGGTACGGTGGCACCAGCGTGGCGGCGGTCGACGCCAGGGTCAGCGCGAAACCGGCTGCCAGCTGCTTCTTGTAGGGGCGCGCGAAGCGCCACAGGCGCAGCAACACCCAGGTAGATGGGAGCTGCGGCTGGGCGCGGGCGCAGACCGGGCACTCCTCGGCGTCCGCCGGCATCTCGGTGTGGCACACCGGACACAGTGCCTCGTCGTCGTTCGCCGCGCCCTGGTCCAGACCGCCGCGCACGATCTGCACGGTGCGCAGCTCGAACTGCCGCGCCAGGCGCTGCGCCTGAGGGTTGCGGGCCAGGGTGAAATGCCAGAACGCCAAACGCCCACGGTCGTCGTGCAGTTCCAGCGTGCCGACACCGCCGTGGTCCAACAGGCGCAAGCCCAGGCCCGGCGCCAGCGCCCATTCGCGCCACTCGCCCCCCTCTGTGCAGGCCAGCAGGCGCTGGCTGGTCAACGCCAGCAGGCCGTGCGCAAAATGCAAGGTCCCGCTCAGGTCAACCTGCAGGCTGGCGAGCACGTTTTCATTGGGCGCGAGCCGGCGGCTGAGTTCTGCCTCCAAAGGGCGGGGCGCGGCGCCAGGTTCTGCCGCACGGTGGTGATGTTGCATCTTGATTTGATTGAGCGCCCAGTGCGCAGAACAGCCAACACGGTGGCCGCAGCCGAATTTTCCCCCAAACACGCAGCCAGCCGGCGACGGTATGCTTGCATCCATGCCTTCTGGCGCGCCCCGGCACGGCCGCAGCGCCCGCCCACAACGCACCACGCGCCCCCGGCGCCGACCCATGACCGCTTTTAATGACATCGCCCTGCTGCGCATCCACTACCTGCGCGGCCCGAACATCTGGACCTACCGCCCCGTGCTGGAAGTCTGGCTCGATCTCGGCGCGCTCGAAGAGCACCCGTCGCACCAGCTGCCCGGGTTCAACGAGCGCCTCACCGCCTGGCTGCCCGCGCTGGTCGAACACCACTGCGGCGTGGGCGAACGCGGCGGCTTCCTGCAGCGCCTGCAGGAAGGCACCTGGTGCGGCCACGTGCTGGAGCATGTGGTCATCGAACTGCTCAACCTGGCGGGCATGCCGACGGGCTTCGGGCAGACACGCAGCACCTCGCGGCCGGGCGTCTACCGCATGGTGTTCCGGGCCCGCGAAGAGCAGGTCGCCCGCAGCGCCCTGACCGAAGGGCATGCGCTGATCATGGCCGCCATCAACGACCGGCCCTTCGACGTGAACGCCGCGGTGGCGCGCGTGCGCACAGTGGTCGATGACCGCTACCTCGGCCCGAGCACGGCGTGCATCGTCACCGCCGCCGCCGACCGGGGCATTCCGCACATCCGCCTGAACGACGGCAACCTGGTGCAATTGGGCTACGGCGCGGCGCAGCGGCGCATCTGGACGGCCGAGACCGAATTCACCAGCGCCATCGCCGAAGGCATCGCCAGCGACAAGGACCTGACCAAGCAGCTGCTGGCGGCCGCCGGCGTGCCGGTGCCCGAGGGCCGTGCCGTGGCCAGCGCCGAAGACGCCTGGGACGCCGCCGAGGACATCGGCCTGCCGGTGGCGGTCAAGCCGTCGGACGGCAACCATGCGCGCGGCGTGTCGCTCAACCTGAAGACGCGCGACGAAGTCATGAGCGCCTTCACCGCCGCCCAGCAGGAAGGCTCCGAGGTGCTGGTCGAGCGCTTCATCCCGGGCCAGGAACACCGGCTGCTGGTGGTCGGCGGCAAGGTCGTGGCCGCCACGCGCGGCGAGATCATCCGCGTCAGTGGCGACGGCCGCTCCAGCATCGGCCAGCTGATCGACGCCCATGTCAACACCGACCCGCGCCGCGGCGTCGAGGAACACCTGCCGCTGGAAACCCTGCGCCACGATGACCCGGTGCTGCTGCTGCTGCTGCAGCGCCAGGGTCTGGCCATCGACAGTGTGCTGCCTCGCGGTGAATCGGCCGTGGTGCAGCGCACCGGCAACATGTCGATCGACGTCACCGGACAAGTGCACCCCGACGTGGCCGAGCTGGTCGCGCTGGCGACACGGGTGGTCGGGCTGGACATCGCCGGCATCGACCTGGTGGCCGAGGACATCGGCCAACCGCTGGCCGCGCAGGGCGGCGCCATCGTCGAGGTCAACGCCGGGCCCGGCCTCTTGATGCACCTCAAGCCCGCGATCGGCCGCGCCCAGCCGGTGGGCGACGCCATCGTCAACCACCTGTTCCCGGCCGGCGCAACGGGTCGCGTGCCGATCGTCGGCGTGCTCAGCGACGGCGAAAGCGCGCTGGCCGCACGGCTGATCGCCGCCCTGATGCAGTGGCACGGCCTGCATACCGCGTTGGCCTGCCGCGACGGTCTGTTCCTGGGCCCGCGCCAGCTGGTCACCGGCAGTGCGCTGGGCTATGCCATCGGCGAGCGCATGCTGATCAACCGCACCGTGCAGGCGGCCGTGTTCGAAACCTCGCCGCGCGATATCCTGTCCGAGGGTCTGCCCTACGACCGCTGCCAGGTCGGCGTGGTCATGCACATGCCCGGCCCCGAGGGCCTGGAAGACCTGTACGTCACCGAGGCCGATCAGCTGCCCGGCATCGTGCGCACGCAGGTCGACGTGGTGCTGCCCGAAGGCGCGGCGGTGCTGAACGCCGATGACGCCGAGGTGCTGGCGCTGGCCGACTACTCGGACGGCGAAGTGCTGCTCTACAGCCTGGACCCGGCCGGTCCGGCGCTGACGGCACACCGGGCGCGCAAGGGCCGTGCCGCCTTCGCGCGCGGCGACCACATCCTGCTGGCGCAGGGCGCCGAAGAAATCCCGCTAGTGAACCTGTCGGCGCCCGAATTTTCCGCCATCACCCAGGAGCCCCCCGAGGACGTGCGCCCCTACGTACTGGCCGCCGTGGCGGCCGCCTGGTCGCTGGGCGTGCCGGTCGAACTGATCCGTGCAGGTTTGTTGCACTTTTGTGAAGCGACACCGGCCGGCGCTGTCCACTGAGCGCCCGGCTCAGCCGTTGCGTCATTCAGCCTACTTCTTCCAGGACCATCATGGAAATCACCCGCATTCGCGCGCTGCGCGGCCCCAACCTACGGAGCCGCCACACGGCCATCGAGGCCGTGGTCACCTGCGACGAAGCCGAGCGCGATCTGCACCGAAACCCCGCCTTTGAAAGGCAGCTGCGCGAGCTGTTCCCGGACGTGGGAACACTGCAAGCCAATCAACCCGGCAAGCTCAGCACGCCCATGTCCATGGCCCACGCCCTAGAGCTGGTGACCCTGGCCCTGCAGGCGCAGGCTGGCTGCCCAGTCACCTTCAGCCGCACCACCCCGACCGAGATCGAGGGCACCTTCCAGGTCGCGGTGCAATACACCGAGGAAGCCGTGGGCCGGCTGGCCTTCGAGAAGGCCCAGCTGCTGTGCCGCGCCGCCGCCGAAGGCGGTTCGTTCGATCTCGCCGCCACGCTCGCCGAGTTGCGCGAACTGGACGAGGACGAGCGCCTGGGCCCGTCGACGGGCGCCATCGTTGACGCCGCCGTGCGGCGTGGCATTCCCTTCCGGCGCCTGACACGCGGCAGCCTGGTGCAGCTGGGCTGGGGCAGTCGCCAGCGCCGCATCCAGGCGGCCGAGGTGGACGGCACCAGCGCCATCGCCGAATCCATTGCCCAGGACAAGGACCTGACCAAGAAGCTGCTGCACGCCGCCGGCGTGCCGGTGCCGCTGGGGCGCCCCGTGACCGACCTGGAAGACGCCTGGGCCGCCGCGCAGGAGATCGGCCTGCCCGTGGTGGTCAAGCCGCAGGACGGCAACCAGGGCAAGGGCGTCACCGTCGGCATCGTGGACCGCGAGCATTTCGACATCGCCTACCGCGCCGCCGGCGACTACGGCACCGTGATGGTCGAGCGCTACCTGCCGGGCCACGACTTCCGGTTGCTGGTGGTCGGCAACAAGCTGGTGGCGGCGGCGCGGCGCGATCCGCCACTGGTCATCGGCGACGGCGAGCACACGGTGCGCCAGCTGGTGGCCGAGGTCAACAAGGACCCGCGCCGCGGTGAGGGCCACGGCACCTCGCTGACCAAGATCCGCATCGACGCCATTGCCGAGGCCCGCCTGACCGCGCAGGGCCTGACGCCCGACAGCGTGCCCGCCAAGGGCCAGCGCGTGGTGATGCGCAACAACGCCAACCTGTCCACCGGTGGCACCGCCACCGACGTCACCGACAGCGTGCACCCGCAGGTGGCCGCGCGCGCCATCGAGGCCGCCCAGACTGTGGGCCTGGACATCTGCGGCGTCGACGTGGTGTGCGAGACCGTGATCAAGCCGTTGGAAGAGCAGAACGGCGGCATCGTCGAGGTCAACGCCGCGCCGGGCCTGCGCATGCACCTGACGCCCTCCTTCGGCAAGGGCCGCGACGTCGGCCAGGCGGTGATCGACCACATGTACCCCGATGGCGGCAACGGTCGCATCCCGGTCATCGCCGTCACCGGCACCAATGGCAAGACCACCACCGTGCGCCTGGCGGCGCACTTGCTCAAGACCAGCGGCCTGCGCGTGGGCATGACCAATACCGACGGCGTGTACGTCAATGGCCGCCAGATCGATTCCGGCGACTGCTCCGGCCCGCGCAGCGCGCGCAACGTGCTGGCGCACCCGGACGTCGACGCCGCCGTGCTGGAAACCGCGCGCGGCGGCCTGCTGCGCGAGGGCTTGGCCTTCGACCAGTGCGATGTGGCCGTGGTCACCAACATGGGCGGCGGCGACCACCTGGGGCTGAACTACATCACCACGCTGGAAGACCTGAAGGTGCTCAAGCGCGTGATCGTGCTCAACGTGGCACCCACCGGCACCGCGGTGCTCAACGCCGCCGACCCGGCGGTGGTTGCCATGGCGCCGCACTGCCCCGGCCACATCACCTTCTTTGCCCAGGACGGCCAGAATCCGGTCATCGCCACGCACCGGGCACAGGGCAAGCGCGTCGTGTTCGTCGACGGCGGAGACATCGTCTGCGCCGAAGGCCACGCCGTCCGGCGCCTGCCGCTGGCCCGCGTGCCGCTCACGCGCAAGGGGCAGATCGGCTTCCAGATCGAGAACTGCATGGCCTCGGTGGCGGCAGCCTGGGCCGTGGGCGTGTCCTGGGAAGCGATCCAGAAAGGACTGGCCAGCTTCATCAGCGACTTGCACGGCGTGCCGGGCCGCTTCAACGTGTTCGACTACCGCGGCGCCACCGCGATCGCCGACTACGGCCACAACCCGGATGCCATCGCGGCCCTGGTGGCGGGGGCCGGCAACATCGCCG
>Ga0066256_1002021_pt1 | contig 24102 bp, 19 predicted proteins | sample ThiBio_1000_biof_FD_87107 | JGI IMG/M metagenome (GOLD analysis project Ga0066256, IMG submission 87107) | Wastewater bioreactor microbial communities from Cape Town, South Africa - Thiocy_expt_1000_biof (version 2) | ecosystem: Engineered > Bioreactor > Thiocyanate-remediating >... | reverse complement strand
TCCGCGACCGCGATCGCAATCGTTTCCGCATGGACGTCCAAGCCCACCCATCGTGTAGTCTTCTTCATCGACCGGCTCCTGTCGTGTGTAGCTCTGCGCAGCTTCCCGCCGCGTAACCTACGACCTCGCGACTTGAGCCGGTCACTTCATGTAACTAGCGCCGAGCCGTCGTCAGCGAGGCGCGACGTCGAGGAGCGCGCCATGGCTGATCGCACGCTGGATCTGCCGCTCGAGATCCTCCTCGAGCGAAGCCGTGAGGCGAGGTCCTTCGTCCATCGCCGCATGAGGGGACGTGGGAGCGTAGCTGTACGCGACCTCTCGCGAGCTCGTCGCGTGGACGTCTCCCGCGCACGTCACGCGGCGCTCGTCGAAGTCGTAGAGGTAGGCGCGCCCGGTGAGCTCGCCTGGCTCGAAGCTTCGCGGAGTCGTTCGCTCCGGATGTTTCATCGACGTCGTGACGAGGACGACGTCGTATCGGAGTCGCGCGGCCGGGTTGGTCATTCGAGCCGCGAGCCCGTTCGCGTAGAAGATCGCCTCCGCCGTTCGACCAGCGGCGAGGTGTTCGTCGGCGCGGTTGACGTCGGCGAGCATGTTCGCGACGGACGGGCTCGGGAGATCGCGATCGCCCGTCTCGACGATGAGCAGCGGGAATGCCCGCTGACCACGGACGAGACGGTTCACCTCCGGGAGCACGACCGCGCACGGTCGACCGCCGGGCGCGACGCTTGCGTCGAGCGCAGCGTTGATCGTGGCGGCGAACCTCGCCTGCTCGCGCTCCGCGAAATCCCGCGCGGACGCGATCGTGTCGCGCGCGTTCGAGAGCGCGGCCGCTGCGCGCGAGTCCACGAGCTCCGGAGCTCGCGGGCGGATGCGTGGTGACGGTGACTCGATGAGCGCGATCACCGAGAGCGCCGCGAGCGTGCCGCAGATCGTCGTCGCGATCCGCCGCGCGCGCGAAGCCCGTACGCGTAGGAGCGCCTCGTAGGCGTCCGCTTCGTCCGGACCCTCCGGCTCGGGCGGCGCCGCGGTGCGATACGGAGTCGACACTACCTTCACAGTAGGTAGGCGCTCCCATCCTGGCAACGCCGGGGCGTCGAGGTAGACTCGGCGCGTCGATGGCGTGGCGTGACTCCGACGAAATCTTGCTCCAGCGGCTCGAGGACGAGGCGATCGTCGAGGCGCTCTTCGCCTCTCGCGTAGGCGTTGAGCCATCGGTGACGCCGAGTCGCCTCCATCCGCGTGCGGGCGGCCTCGTCGCCGAGCTCCGCAAGCTGCCGGCCGGGGCAGAGGCCGTCACGGCGGCCGTCGGGGGCGATGTCGTGCGGCTCGGGCGCTTCATCGACGATCTCGAGCTTCGTGCGGCTCCGCCGGAGCTCCTGCATCACCTTGCGCTCTTTCATCGGACGGCCGCGACGGCGCTCGAGCACAGGTCGCCCGAGTCGGCAGCGAACGCGTGGGTCCACTCGCTCGCGGCGTGGCTCGCGCTCGCGGAGGAGCGTCTCTACCTCGTGCAGCTCGAGCAGCTCGTGATCGGAGGTGACGCGACGCAAAAGAGGCGAGCCGATGCAGGGATTCCACCCGAACGCATCCCGCTCGAGCTCGTCGCCGACGTCGCGAAGCGCGCGGAGTCGACGGCCGCCGACCTCGGAGCGCCGGGGCGGGCCGCGCTGCTCGCGCTCGCGAGGACCGACGAGGCGGCTCGGATCGCGGGCGCTTCTCCCGAGGCGACACGTCGTGCGCGAGCGGAGGCCGAGCGCCGCCGGAACGCCGCGATCGAAGCTGCTCTGGCCGTGATCGCCGAGGGGCTCGACGAAGCGAACGTGCGTGGCGAGCTCGCTACGTCGGGGCGCACGCTTCTACTTCGTGCCGTTCCCGTCTGGACCTGGACCTCGTACGACGAGGCCGTCGAGCACTTCGTCGTCGAGCGTGTCGACAAGATCGGGTGGGAGCTCTATCGCGCGCGGAGCTGGGACGCGCTCCGCTACCTCCTCGATCCGTTCAGGCCGATGTTCGAGAACTTGGCGTCCCGGATCGAGCGTGACCCGAGCCGGATCGCGTACGCGGCAGCATGCGCTCAGATGTTCGTCTTCCTCGCGGAGGTCGACCGGTACCTGCCGCGGAAGCTCGAGATGGCCGAGCGGGCGGTGAAGATCTGTCCGACGCATCGCAATGGTCGGCTCGTCCTTGCGGCCGCGCTGTGCGATCAGGCGATGGAGGCCATGCGCGCGATGGTCGTCTTCGCTCTTCGATCCGAGCTCGAGCGTGTCGAAGTCCTCCTCGAGCGCGCGGAGTCGCTCTACCCGCAGACGAGCGAGCTGCCCGAGGCCAGGAGCATGCTCGTACGTGTCAGGAAGGGCCGCATCGCGGTCTGACGAGGCGGTCTGACGAGGTCAGATGAGGCTCAGCGGAGCCAGCCGATCTCCTTGGCGGTCATCGTGCCGACCGCGAGCTCCTCGAGCGACTCGGGGACCACTTCAGTGCCCTCGGACACGGGACGGTTCCGACCCATCACCTCGGCGAAGCGTTGAGGGAAGAGCGGCATCCGATCGGGCTCGGCCAGGCCCTCGGGCGCGCGCGTCCGCCCGTTCGCGTCGTACTTGTCGGTGGCGCCGAGCGTGTGCATGAGCTCGTGTGCCACGACGAAGAGCGCGAGGTCGACCATCGACGTGTCGAGCTCCACGTCGACGAAGCCGATGCGTCCGTGCTGCTGGCTCTGCCCTTCGACGACGCTCTTCGCCGTCGTCGCCGGGCGACGCGCGCTCACGTAGATGCGCGTGTCCCAGTGATCGGGCTCGACGCCGGCCCGTGGATCCACATCGCGAAGCCAGCGTTCGAGATCGACGGCCTGCTTAGCGAGATCGACCGGGCCGTCGCCGGTGGGGGTCGGTGGTTGCACGGCGACGTCGACCGGTCCGAGGATGCGAATGCGAAACGGCTTGGGGATCCCGGGTCGGTGTCGCTCGGCCTCGGCGCGCAGGCGCTCCTCGAGCGCGGAGACGCGCTCGTTCAGATCCGCGATCGCGTCGGCCTCGACCCGCTCGCTCCCGCCGACGTGGACGAGCACGACGGCGACGTCGACCGTGCGCTCCCAGTCGTTGCGGGCGCGCCGGCTCCGCAGATCGCGGACGGCATAGAGGGCCACGACGAAGAGGATGAACAGCAGGACCGAGACGCGGATCGCGAAGAAGCGCCGCTTTCGCGCCGTGCGCCGCGCCACATCGTCGTTGCCTGCGCTCTCCGTCATGGCGGTCCCGATCCGTCCATGGCTCGAGCATACTTCGCTCTCCACGCTGGTGTCGCCGCGGAGGCCGAACGGCGCTATTCGTTCGTGAGTGTCGAATCCGTTCGAGCGCTACGACCTCGACCCTCGAGAGGGCATCGCTGCCATCACGCAGCGACTGAAGGAGCTCGCGGAGGAGGCGAAGGACGACGCCGAGCGTGAGCGGATCCGCGAGGCGTGGGAGGAGCTCACGCTGCATCCGGCGCGGCGGCTCAAGGCCGCGCTCTTCGCGCACCCGGAGACGCGCGGCCCGCTCGGGATGCCGCCGTCGTTCCCGCGCAGGCGAGCGGCGCAGGCCGGTCCGACTGCGGTCGGGCTCGAGCTCCGCGACCTCGCAGCGCGGCCGAGCGTGCTGCTTGCCCTCGGGGTCTCCGAGGTGAAGGACGAAGACGCGGTTCCGCCCTTCGAGGACGACCCTGTGCTTCGAGGCCTGCCCTGACCTAACCTGGGCGGCATGCCCTTCCTCGATCGCGCCGTCGGAATCGATCTCGGGACGACCAACTCCGAGGTTGCCTGGCTCCCGCCCTCCGAGCGCGACATCGTCATCTTCGCCGATCGCTTCGGCCGGAGGACCGTTCCGTCCGCGGTGTCGTGGGACGAGAAGTCCGGCGCGTTCCTCGTCGGTCATGCGGCGCGCGGCAAGCGCGGAAGCGAGGCCGCTCCCGTCGAGTCGATCAAGCGCAAGATGGGGCAGAGGGCGACGGTGGCGGTCGGCCCGCATGCGCTCTCTCCGGAGGAGCTCAGCGCGAAGATCCTCGCCGAGCTGAAGGGACGCATCCAGGAGACGCTCGTGCAAGAGGCCGGACGGCGCAAAGCGGCGTCGCTCGAGGCGAGGCTCGACCTGCGAGCGACGCGTGCGGTCATCACCGTGCCGGCGTACTTCGATGCGCCTCAGGTCGAGGCCACGCGCCGCGCAGGCGAGCTCGCGGGCCTCGACGTGATCGGCATCCTACAGGAGCCCACCGCGGCCGCCATCTATCACACGTGGAAGCGGCGCCTCGAGGACGGCAACTTCCTCGTCTACGACCTCGGCGGCGGCACGTTCGACGTCTCGATCCTTCGCTGCGTCGGCGGCGAGTACCAGGTGCTCGCGATCGACGGGGACAACTACCTCGGCGGCGATGACTTCGATCGCCGCTATGCCGAGCATCTCCGCAAGCAGCTCGTGGAGAAGGGCTACGCGCTCGACCTCGACGTGAAGAATGACGAGGGCGATCGGCGGATCTTCGCGCGGCTCGTCCACCTCGCTCAGGAGATCAAGGAGTCGCTCTCGACGACCGAGGTCGTCCACATGAACAAGAGCGACATCGTGATGGACACGACGATCGCGTGCTGCGAGCGCGCGCTCGCGCAGAGCCGTGAGATCGCCAACGTCGGCGTGGAGGAGATCGATCACGTCATCCTCGTCGGCGGCTCCACGCGTGTGCCGCTCGTCGTCCGACGCGTCACCGAGTCGTTCTGTACGCCTCCGGGGATCACGAAGCGCGATGGCCGGAGTCCCGAGCCGCTCCGCGACGACGTCGATACCTGCGTCGCGCTCGGAGCCGCCGTCCATGCGGCGCACGTCGGGGGGACGATCCTCGGGGACGAGAACATCCGCGTGCGCATCACGACGCCGCTCGTCGCCCAGGGCACGAAGCTTCGCCTCGGCCTGACCGTGGAGGCGGCTCCGAAGACCGCGACGAGCGTCGCGATCTGGGAGGGGGAGCACGCGCTCGCCGAAGGGCCGCTCGGGAAGGACGTGATGCGCTTCGAGTTGCCGCTCGGCGAGGCGGAGGTGACCGAGGCCACGCTCGCGCTCCAGACCTCGGTCGGCGCTCCGGTCGGCGAGCTTCCGCTCACGCTCCACCGCGGCGATCTCCGCCCGCGGCCGACGGCGCTGTCGCGGGCCTCGGTCGTCGCGAAGGACATCGCGCTCGAGGTCGTCCGCGGCGGCAAGCGCGATCGGAAGGTCCTCCTCGCGCGCGGGACGGGGCTCCCCGCGCAGGTCACGCACCTGTTCTTCACCGCGGATCAGAGCGGCGCGGTCGTCCTTCGGATCTTGCAGAACCGCCTGCCGATCAAGACGCTGGCGGTGGATGTCCCGAAGGAGCTCCCCGTCGGCAGCCCGGTCGAAGTGATCCTTCGCTGCGACGAGTCGATGCGGCTCGAGGCGCAGGCGACGGTGGGCTCGCAGCAGATCCAGGCGCACATCGAGCCGCCACCGAGCCCGACCGGCGACGCCGGGGACGTCGAGGCGCTGCTCGAGCGCGCGGAGAAGGCCAAGCGCGCGCTCTGGGGCGGCCTCGGCTCCGAGTTCTCTCGCGAGGCCGATCGCCTCGTGGTCGGCATTCGGGAGGTGCTCCAGACGGACCCCGACAAGCTCGTGGCGCTCTGCGAACGTCTCCGTCATCTCGTGGACGAGTTCCACGGGGGCGTCGGCGAGGCGCTCGTCCCTCCCATGGCGCGCATGGAGGACGCTTTCGACACGCTCCGCCGCGTCGTCTATCGCGCGAGCGGCATGCTGATGGGCATGGAGCGGGCCGAGTGGGACAAGCGGATCGATGCGCTCTACGACCGGGCGATGGAGGCGCACTCTGCTGGTGATGGCCCGACGTGGCGTCGGGTCTACAACGAGGTCCAGGCGCTATCGGAGACGGCGTACCAGGAAGAGTTCTCGCTCATGCGGATGGATGATCCGGCGTGGATCGCGCGCCGGACGCTCACGCTCGCGTGGCGCGCGCAGCGTGTCGAGCAGACGCTGGCGGAGCTCGTCCCGAGCACGACCGACGAGATTCGCGCGATGCAGGCAGCGGAGCAAGCGCGGATCGAGAAGTGGCTCGCCGATGGCGTGAAGCAGCCGCTCGCAGCGCTGCACGAAGCGGACGGCAAGCGTGAGTCGTCCGAGCTGCGCCGCTCGATCGAGAAGGTCGACGCCGAGATCGATCGCATCGAGGCCGCCGTCGAGCGGCTGCCCTCGATCGGCCTCGTCACCGACCGCGGCTCGGGGAGCTGAGGGAGGCCGTTCGACGATGAGCGTTGCCGCGTCGGTCGCCCTCGCAGTCGCCGAGCGAGTCGAGCGTACGGGTGGCCCGCGCGCCGGGCTCGTCGCGTGGAAGACGCTCGCCGGCAACACGACCGACGGCGAGGTGCGCGGCAAGGCGCTCCTTGCTGCGCTCCGTTGCGCGCTCGCGCTTCGTGACACGGGCGCGCTCACCGAGCTCACGGAGCAGTGGGCGAGCGTCGACTGCGGCGTGTGGGACGAGGCCGTCGCTTCGTCGTGCAAGGCGCTGGTGCGTGCCGGTCTCCTCCCGCGCGCGATCGCGCTCGCACATGCCGAGACCCAGCGGCATCGCACGGCGCGATCGCTCTACTGCTTCGCGCGCTGTCTCGACGTGGCGAGAGACGCCTCGGCGGCTGCTGTCTTCCGCGAGGCGATCGCGCGCGCCGAGCGGGAGGGGGCGCGCGAGATCGAGCTCGCGTCGCGCGTCAGTCGAGCCGCGCTCCTCTCGCGCTAGTGGCAGACGATGAGTGAGGCCCTCGAGGAGGCGCGGCGCGTCGATCCGAAGGAGGTGCCGCCGGAGGCGCGGCTGGTCGTTGCGCGCGTGCAGCTCCGGTCTCCGAGCCGCTTCGTGCGTGCGGCCGCGATCGGCGTTCTGGACGAGATCGTCGTGGCCGATGACGCGTCGCTCGCGACCCGCGCGCTCACGCTCGTCGCCCGCTGGGCGGACGACGCCGGTGATGCGCTCACTTCGCTCGAGGCCGATCGACTGGTCGCGCTCTTCGGTCGCGAGCGCGTCGTGAAGGTGTCGCCCCGCGTGAAGGACGTCGCGCGTTCGCTCGCGCGCATCGCGGGATCGAAGGACGATATTGCGCTCTCGGAAGCGCTTGGCGAAGCTGTGCGAAGCGCCCCGGAGCTGGCACCGCTCCACGCCCGTGCGCGCGACATCCTTCGCGGCCGCTTCGAGGCAGCGCCGATCGAGCCGCCGTCGCCTCCGCCGGTGGGGACGGCCGCGCGGCGAGCGTTTCGATGGTCCGAGATGCTCGACGTCGTGGTCGCGATGCGCGATCGCGCGCCCGCGCGTGCTGCACGGACCCTGCGCGCGCTCGCCGAGGCCATCGAGGCCGGCGAGTACCTCCCGGCGCAGGTGCTCGGCGTCGCCCAGGCCGCGCTCACCTACGACGACGACGAGCTCCGCGAAGCCGCTGCACGCCTGGTCCGTGCGCGTCTCGAGCGCGCGTCGGGGGGCGCTCCGCCTCGTGGATATGCGCTCCTCGCGGACACGCTCGCGAGTCTGGGAATGGCAGAGCTATCCGTCGCCGCGCGCCGCGCAGCGGTCGTCGCCAACGAGCCCGGCGCGGCCGAGTCGCTCGGCACGTCGCTGGCGCGCGAGGGCTGGGAGCTCGCGAAAGCCGGCAATCGCGTGCAGGCGATCGAGAAGCTCCGCGAGGCGAAGGCGGTCCTCGTCGGGCGCAAGGCGTAACAGCGCGTCGTCGAGCCCCGGCGATCTCCCCGGTGCGGACGTCCGCATGTTCACCTCGAGCCTGCGCACACGGTTGACTGTCATCGCTCGAGGCGATGATCTTCGTCGCCCATGAGCACGCTCCCCGTCACCGTCGCCAGTGAATCCAACGGCCGTCGAGGGTTGATCCTCGGCCTCGCGATCCATGGCGACATGGCCGTCGCCGTCGGCGGGCAAGGGCGCGATTTGATCCTGCTGTCGAAGGACGGTGTGACCTGGAAGGAAGTCCGGGGGAAGGGGAAGGGACTTCGAGGCGCTCTCCTTCGCGACGACGGGCTCTGGGTCACCGGCGAGTATGGCTACCTGGCGAAGTCGGAGGATCTCGGCAAGACGTGGACGGCGATCAAGACGAAGACCGGCGGGTGCCTCTTCGGTGTGGTCGCGAATGACGACGGCTACGTCTGGGTCGCTGGCGATGACGGCTACCTCGCCGTCTCGAAGAACGGAACGACACTCACGAAGGTGTCGGGGGTAGGCGAGTCGATCGCGCGGATCTGGAATAGCCCGCTCGGCGTGCTCGTCCCGGCCGACGCGCCCGGTCACCTCTACCTCGCGAAGGGCGGAGCGGTCACCAAGACGGGCGCCAAGGCGGGCTCCGACCTCATGTCCGCGGTCGTCACGCCCGCGGGGACCGTGATCACGGTCGGCGCCAAGGGCGTCGTCCTTCGCTCGGAGGATCGAGGCGAGAGCTTCGAGAAGATCGACGTGGCGACGACGGGACTGCTCTGCGCCGTCGAGTGTTTCGAGGATGGCCGCGTGGTCATCGTCGGAGAGAGGGGCACCATTCTGCTCTCGAACGACGACGGGAAGACGTTCGAGCGGATCAGGCACGCTGCCTCGGGCGGGACGTTCTGGTGCTGCCGGCGCTACAAGGACGTGATCCTCGCCGGCGGTGAAGATGGCCTCGTCGTCACGATCGGTGAGCCGCGCGCGGTGCAGGCAGCTGCGGTCGACACGAAGACCTCGGTCGAGTCGACCTCCGAGGCGACGAAGGCGAAGACCAAGACGAAGGAGAGCGCGGCATCTCCGGGCGCGCTCGGTGCAGCGCCGCCATCGAAGCCGCATTGGGCCGCGCCGCCGCCGTCGACGGTGCGCCAAGCCTGGGAGGCTCCGGCCTCGCTTCCGATCGAGTCGAAGAACGGTGTGTGGTGGACGCCGGCGCTCCGCGCGATGCTCTATCCGCGGCGCGGCGGGATCGCGACCACGGTTCGTCCGCTGCCGACGCTCGAGGAGGCGTGGTCGACGCTTCGCCGGATCCTCTGGGCCGCGGATCGCTCGGGGATGGAGAGGAAGTCACGGCCGTCGGGCATCTGGGGCTTCGCGTCCTCCCAGAGCGGGACGGAGCGGCTCATCGGCGAGCGCATCCTCGACCCGGTCGCGCGCGTCGGGACCTCGGAGGAGGACGCCGCGCTCGTCGCGCTCTCGTTCGAGAAGTACAGCGGCTTCATCGCCGACTTTCATGAGGACCTCTTCGAGGCGCTCGCGGACTTCCTCGTCGTCACCGTCGGTCTCGCCGAGGCGCTGCGACGCTGCTACGCCGGGCTCGAGGACGAGCTCCCGTACGTCGGAGTCGGGCCGTTCGGTCGTCTGCGCGAGCTCCTCGCCGTCGCCGAGGACGCGGAATACGCTGCCGCTCGCGCGGCCATCCTCGCGAGCAACGAGGAGGCGATCGCGAAAGATCCGAAGGCCGATCGTCACATCGCCGATCTTCGCTGGGCAACGACCTTCCTGCTCCCGCTCGGTCCTCTGGCCGGAGAGGAAGAGCGAGAGCTCCACGAGCGCGCGCTCCCGAACACGGTGAAGTTCGGTGACTTCGGCGTTCATGCCTGCGGGATCGCCGCTGGCGACCTCGCCACGCTCGAGCACTTCCTGAAGAAGAACGGAAAGACGAGGCACGAGTTCTTCTCCCCGTTCAACGGGCGGATGTATCTTGCATCTGTCCTCGAGATCGCCGGGAAGGACGCCGCTCCCGTGCTCGCACGGATGAAGCCATCCGACCCGTTCGACGACGATGCCCTCCACAACAACCTGTGGTGCCAGCTCATCGCGCACGTCGATGCTCCGGGGATCCTCGAGGCGCTCTATGCGGAGCACAAGACGGAGGGCTACGTGTGGGGCACGGCCGGGCTCGTGGTGCGGGCGAAGAACGACGCCGACCTCGCCCTGCTCATCGAGGCCGAGGTGTCGCGCACGGCTTCGCCGCCGAAGCGGCGGCTTCCGGGGAGCGAGATCCCGGACGAGCTCACGCAGCCCGTTCCCTACGTGCCGCCTCCCGCTCGCCATGGCGCGGCGTTCGCGTCGCGCGTCGTCGTCGAGCCCGAGGCGACCTGGCGCGACGACGAGCGCGAGCAGGCAATGGCCCAGAGCGTCTACGACGACGCGATCAAGTGGAACGGCGTCTCGCTTCGAAAGCTGACGCCGGAGGCGGTCGAGGCATTTATCGCCCATCGGGAGAAGTGGGCCCTGCCGTCCGCGATCCAGGATTTCGCGCTCGCGTCGCGATCGATCCACGAGCGTCTCATGGCGCTCGGCTTCTCGCCCTCGGAGTACTGGTCGCGCTGGGCGCTTCCGGGGGTGATGGTCAACAGCGGCCTCGCGCTCCTTCCGCTCCTTCGCGCGGCCCTCGAGGATCCGACGTCGTCCGAGAACGCGCTCGCGGCGGCGGAGCCGTTCGGTGAGGTCGCGGTCGTCCCGGCGGTCGCGAAGGCGTTCGCCGGCAAGAAGCAGAAGGCGCTCGCGCGCTCGTGGCTCCTTCGCCTCCCGCGTCATGGCATCGCCGGTGCGCTGGCGCTCTTGTCGGAGGGCGGCGCGCCGGGCGCCGACGCGACGCGCGTGCTTCGCTATCTCGACGGCCGCGGTCATCGCGCGTCGATCCTCGAGCTCGCTGCGGCCTACGACGTGGCTGCGGTCACGCGCGTCCTCGACGAGGACCCGCTCGCCGCCCCGAAGGTGAAGAAGCCCGTCCTCCCGGCGTTCGCCGATGCGGGCGCGCTGCCGGAGCTGGTCGCGGTGGACGGAAAGAAGGTCGACGCAAAGGACGTCGGTGAGCTCCTCGTCCAGCTCGCGTTCTCCAACGCCGACGAGGTCCACCCCGGCGTCATCGCTGCCAAGTCGCGTTACACCGCGAAGTCGCGAGCCGAGCTCGCCTGGGCGCTCTTCGATGCCTGGTTGAAGTCCGGCGCCGACGCCAAGCAGGGGTGGTGCATGCAGGCGGTGGGCTTCCTCGGGGACGACGAGTGCGCGCGGAGGCTCGCGGCGCTCGCGAAGGGGTGGCCCGGCGAGAACGCGAGCGCGCGTGCCCAGGCGGCCCTCGATGCGCTGCTCAACATCGGGACCGATACCGCGCTCGTGAACATCAATCTCCTCGCCGAGAAGTCGAAGTTCCCGGCGTTCAAGGCCGCTGCACGAGAGCGCATCGACGCGATCGCGTTCGCGCGCGGCCTCACGGCTGACGAGCTCGCGGATCGTCTCGTCCCGACGCTCGGTCTCGAGGAGGAGGGGGCGACGGTGCTCGACCTCGGCGGCCGGACCTTCGCGATCGTCTTCGGTGAGGATCTCCTGCCACGAGTGAAGGACGCGGACGGGAAGGTCCATGCGGATCTGCCCAAGCCGAGCAAGAGCGACGCGAAGGATCTCGCGAAGGCTGCCAAGACCAAGCTCGCCGCGCTGAAGAAGGACGCGCGCACCACGGCGTCGCTCCAGATCGCACGAATGGAGCGCGCCATGCGCAGCGCCAGGGCGATCTCGGCGAGCGTCTTCACGAGCTGCTTCGCGGAGCACCCGTGGATGACGCACCTCGCGCGTCGCTTCGTGTGGGGCGCCTACGAGGGGACCTCGCTGAAGAGCTCGTTCCGTGTGGCGGAGGACGGGAGTCTAGCGAACGTCGACGACGCGGCGTTCGAGCTCTCGCCGGAGATGACGGTGACGCTCCTTCATCCGCTCGCGCTCCCGAAGGGCGAGGTCGAGCGCTGGGGCCAGCTCTTCGCCGACTACGAGATCCTGCAGCCGTTCCCGCAGCTCGCGCGGCCGGTCTTCACGATCGAGGATGCGGAGCGGACGACGAAGGTCCTCTCGCGGTACGACGGTAGAACCGTGAGCTACTCCGCGCTGCGCGGCCTCGAGGCGCGCGGCTGGGAGCGCTGGTACGACGCGAGCGTGCAGATGGCGCAGCGCCTCGATTCGAAGAGCGTCGTCGTGCTCGGCACCGAGCCGGGATGGCATCCGTCGGAGACCGCGGCCGACATCGAACCCCAGCGGATCGACGGGCTCCACCTCACGATCGAGGGTGACGGCTTCGGCAGCCTCCCGCCGCTCGTGTTCTCCGAGATCGTCTACGACCTCGAGACGCTCACGTCATCGTCCTGAAGCGAAGCCTACGGGCGCACCTGGGGCGCACGCTGGCTCGAGGGCGGGGGCGCCGGGACCGTCTGCCACTCGCTTCGCGGCGGGAGTGCCGGAGGGACGTCGCACGCGAAGCCGTGCGCGGCTGTGGGCCTCCAGCCCGTCGACGTGATGAGGCGAGCGCCGCGCTTGTAGGCGACGTACGACCAGAACCAGTTGAAGAGCACGGCGAGGCGGTTCTTGAATCCGATCAAGTAGAAGACGTGGATGAAGAGCCACGCGAGCCATGCGAGGAAGCCCGTCATCTTCACGCCGCGAGCCCAGGCGATCGCGCGCGAGCGGCCGATCGTCGCCATCGAGCCCTTGTCGAAGTACTGGAACGGCGGCCGTGGCGGGCTTCCGCCGCTCTCGACCTCCTCTTCGATGACCTTCGCGACATAGCGGCCCTGTTGCATCGCGACGGGGCTCACCCCGGGAAGCACTTGGCCCTTCTGCTCGAAGCGGGCCATGTCGCCGAGCGCGAAGACCTCCGGATGATCCGGCAGCGAGCAATCCTGTCCGACGATGACCCGGCCCTGCCGGTCGCGTGGGACACCGAGGCATTCCGTGAGCGCGCTGGCTCGCACACCGGCCCCCCAGAGGACGGTCGCCGCGTGGATGCGGTCTCGTTCACGGCCCGAGCCGAGGTCTGGCACATCGTCGGCGTTCTCGCCTTCGAGCTCGACGCCGTGCTCGTCGATCGACACGACGCGTGAGTGCGTCCTGACCTCGACGCCGAGCTCGGCGAGCTGCTCGACGGCGCTCTGCGCGAGGTCCTCCGGAAAGCTCGGAAGAATGCGCGGACCGGCCTCGACGAGGATCACCTTGGTCTGGCGCGGATCGGCGAGCCGGAAGTCCTGCGCGAGGACGTGGCTCGCGAGCTCCGCGATCGCGCCGCTCAGCTCGACGCCGGTGGGGCCGCCGCCGATCACGGCGAAGGTGAGGAGCTTCATTCGCTCCTTTGGGTCGTCGACCTTCTCGGCGCGCTCGAAGGCGAGCAGGACGCGTCGTCGAATCTCGAGCGCATCCTCGACCGACTTGAGCCCGGGCGCCACGGCTCCCACTCGTCGTGCCCGAAGAAGCCGTTCCTTGCACCGACCGCGAGGACGAGCCAGTCGTAGCTCTCGACGAGGTCGTTTCCGTCGCTCGGGTCTGCGATGTGGATCCGCTTGTCCGCGAGGTCGACACCGGTGACCTCGCCGAGCACGACCCGCACGTTCTTTTGGTCGGCGAGGATGCCCCGGATGGGGGAGGCGATCTCGCTCGGTGCGAGGCCAGCGATGGCGACCTGATAGAGGAGGGGCTGGAAGAGGTGGTAGTTGAGCCGATCGACGAGGAGGATCTCGACGTCGACGTCGTCGAGCGCTTTCGCGGCTTCGAGCCCGCCGAAGCCGCCGCCGACGATCACCACCCGGCGCTTCCTATCGTTCATGGCCTCGTAAGAGGAGATGGGGCCATCGAGCGCCATGTCAAGGCGGGCGCGCTCGCGCTCGGTGGAAGCGCGACGGGATGAAGCATCGAGGTGAACCGGGCGTCCCATCCACGGTATTTGCACCAACGACACAGGGAACGCGCCGGAGCGCAACATGGCTCTGGCACCTTCATGCTCGGGCCGAGCCGGTATCGGGCGCAGCAGTACCGAGCATGCAGGGCCTCCGATGGGCACGTTCGAGACAACCGCCATCCTCGCCGTCCTCTCCGTCCTCGCGTTCATCGCGCACCGCGCGTCGCCAAGCGTCGAACCGTCGGCGCCCGACAACGGCTGAGCCCGCGCCGGACGAGGAGCTGAGGCGCCGCGAGCCGCGGCGAGCGTCCTCGACGGCGCCGATGCACGCTTTGCTGGATCGACGCACGAACGATGTATCGTGGCGCGATGTCGAAGAAGCGCGCTGCTCGACCCAAGAGCAAGCGGACGGAGCGCCGTGAAGCCGAGCGCGATGCGGTGAAGCTCGCGGAGGCCAGGATCCGGCTCGCATCGCTCGAGGCCGGTGGCTCACCCGAGCGCCCGATCGAGGTCACGAGCGCGTCGATCGTCGAGCCGCATGCCGCGAGTCTCGGCTGCGCGGCGTGTGGCGGGACCACGCGCGTCGAGGAGCACGCCGCGGTGACGCTGCCGGATTCGAGCGGCGTTCCGCGCTCGCTTCGTGTTGCACGGACGCGCTGCGCGCGCTGTGGTGTTCAGCGTCAGATCTACTTCCGCCTCGGGACGACGCTCGCGAACTAGTAGAGGCCCAGGCGGATACAACCGGACGCTCGCGGAGGCGGCATGGGCTAACATGGGGCTCGTCCATGCGTCGCCGTTTGCTCTTTGCTTGTTGGGCCAGCGCGTCCTTGGCCGTCGTCGCCTTCTTCGCGGCATGTGGCGGTGAAGAGCGCGCACGACCGATCGCGGACGCCGGCAGTGATGGCCCGGTGCTCATCGGCAACGAGGCGGGGCCGGCCGAACCCGAGGAGGAGCCGCCGCCGGGCGACGTCTGCGGGATCCGTGACGGGCTCCAGCCTTCGGCGTCATGGCCGCTCCGGGGTGGCTGCACCACGCGTGCGGGGTGGTCGGAGCTCGCCGGCCCGACGACCGCACAGGTCTCGGTCAGCGTCCCGGCGCCGGTGGGCGAGAGCTCGCCGGCCGTGAGCGCGAACGGGATCACGTGGGTCGGCGCCGCCGACGGCGACATCCTCGCGGTGACGAGCAGCGGGACGGTGCGCTGGGCGCATCGCACGGGCGGGCCGGTGAAGTCATCGCCTGCGGTCGACACGACCGGCAACGCGATCGTCGGGAGCGCCGACGGTTTCCTCTACGCGATCGCTCCGAGCGACGGTGCAGCGGATCCGGACGCCGGGACCGACGACGCCGGCTCCTCGTATCCGCCGGCGAAGGTCGTCTTCGCGCTCGCGGTCGGACCGATTGCATCGTCGCCGGTCATCGGCGGCGATGGCACGATCTACGTCGGCACCACCTCCGGAAAGCTCGTCGCGGTCCCAAAGGACGGCAGCGCAGTGAAGTGGAGCGTGACGACGAGCGACACGCTCGGGTCTTCGCCTGCGCTCGGACAGGACGGCACGATCTACGTCGGCAGCACCGATCGCAAGCTCTACGCAATCTCGCCCGACGGCGCGACGAAGTGGGCGCTCGAGCTCAGCTCGCCGATCCACGGCTCGCCCGCGGTCGGCGGCGACGGGAGCGTCTACGTCGGCACCTCCGACGGCAAGCTGCACGCCGTGAGCGCCGCCGGCGCCGAGCGCTGGTCGTACGCGACCGGCGGTGCGATCACGGGCACGCCGGCCGTCTATGCCGGAGCCGTCTACGTCGGCTCGGAGGACAAGAAGCTCCACGCCGTCTCGACCGTGGATGGGGGCGCTCGATGGGTGTTCACCACGCAGGGGGCCGTCGCGACGCCTCTCATCGGTCCCGACGGCACGATCTACGTCGGCGCGGCGGACGCACGCGTCTATGCGATCACCCCGAAGGGCAACCTCTTCTACGCGGTGAGCGTGAAGGGCAGCGTCAAGAGCGCGCCGGCGATCGGCGTGGGCCCGGCGCTCTACGTCACGACCGAGAACGCGCTCGTGGTGATCGGTCCCTGAGCGCTCGCGCGTCGTGTGTTAACGTGCACGATCGATGCGTAAGCTCGTAGTCACGCTGGTCGCGTTCGCTGCTGGTGGTGCGTTCCTCCTCGCCTGCGAGAACGGTCCGCCCGTGAAGACGGCGTCAGGGGAGCGAATCGATCGCCTGACCATCGAGGAGCGCTTCGCCACGAGTGACGAGGTGAAGGAGACGAGCCTCCGTGGCGAGCGGCTCCGCAACGCCGTCGAGCTCATGGACAAGCACGGCGTCACGAGCCTGAAGGGGAGCTTCGAGTCGAAGGCGGTCGTCCACACCGGCAGCGTGACGTTGATCGTCAAGCCGGTGGAAAGACAGGAGCGGCGCATCGTCGTGCAGACCTGCGCCCAGGAGAACGTCTGTCCGTTCCTCGAGGCCGCGCTGGCGAAGGGCCTGATCGAGCACAAGCCGGTGGCCTGCAAGAGCGAAGCGCCCTGCGAGAAGTGATCCGCACGCGCGGTGTTCCCGCGTCCGACGTCACCAGGGCAGCTCTTGCCCGTTCGCGTGGAAGAAGCGGCCGCTCTTCTCGAGTGTGAGCCCGTCGAGGCGCGCGATGAGGCCACGGGTGGGGCGTCGGCAGCGCGCGGTCACGCGGAGCTCGCGTCAGTGGAGGACGAAGTTGTTGAGCGCCTGGACGATGACGCCGACGATGCTCTCGCCCGCGATCCCGCCAGCGGCGATCGCGACGAGGTATTTCTCCGCCCAGTCCTTCTTCCACGCCGTCGCGATCGTCCCGAAGAGCGCGCCCGCGAACATCGCGAGCGGATAGAAGAACGGCAGGACCATCCCGAGGCCGAGACCGGTCGGGGAGGGGAGATACTTCTTGTACTGCTTCGGCGCGAAGATCTCGGCGAGCGCGAGCGCCACGCCGATCCCCACGCCCCACCAGATCGCGCTCTGAGACATCGGGTGGAGGTTCCCCAACCCGAACTTGAACACCTCCGCGACCGCCTTCCACTGCTGCGCGGCGACGGCAGGGAAGACGGCCGGCCGAGCCTCGGTGCCGGTGAGCGGCAGCGCGTTCGGTACGAGGAGGAGGTAGCCGAGGCTGCTCGCGACCGTCCCGGTGAAGATGCCGAGCGCCTGCGCCATGAACTGGCGCCGCGGGTTCGCGCCGAGGAGGTAGCCGGTCTTGAGGTCGTTGAGTAGGTCGGCGCTCGCGTGGGACGAGCCGGCGGTGATGCCCGCGGTCTGGAGGTTCGCCGTCGAGCTCTGCGGGATGAGCACGCCGTAGGTGAGCTGCATGATCTTGCCGAGCGGTCCGCCCGGGGTGATGTCGCTCTCGCCGGTCGCGCGGCATGCGACGATCGCGAGCACGAACGTCATCGCCACCGCGAGGATCCCGTAGTGCACCGGGATCTCGAAGTAGAGATGCGCGATGGAGATGATGCCGGTCGCGGAGACGACGAGCCCGCCGAGGAACCAGCTCGTCGGCACCTCGATGTCCTCCGGCCGCACGTCGCCGTTGGCAGCGGTGGCGTCGGAGCGCTCGGCCTGTCCGCGATACGGGTGAGCCGACTTCTTCGGGAGCATCCCGGCGAGCGCGCGTCCGATCGTGCGCCACTGGGCGGCGAACGCGACGAGTCCGCTCGAGACGAGCAGCGGCGCGCCCGTCCAGATGCCGATCTCCTTCCACGCCGTCTGCGGTCGCGCCGCTGCGCCGACCATCTTCCCGGCTGCGTTCTGCCACTCCCAGTCGAGCGCCGGCGGCGCGAGGAAGAAGGCGACGACGAGGCCACCGACGACCATCCACGCGGTGATGCGGACTCCGATCAGGATCCCGGCGAAGGCGAGCGCGACGCCGTGATCGAGCTTGATGTGGTAGTCGCTCGGAAGGAACGGCCGGCCTTCGGGATGGATGCGCGGCGGTCCCGCGGTCGCGAGGCGATGCCACAGGCCGGGGAAGAGCGACGCGATCCAGTCGAAGACGTTGGACTGTCCCGGGAGGATCGTGTCGCGCACGACCTCGCCCGTCTTCGGATCGCGCACCTGGAGGATCTCGAGGTCCTTGAGGAGGGGGACGAGGCCGGAGACGGCGGCTGCTGCGAAGAGCGCGCGTGCCTTTGCGAGCGCCTCCGTTCCGCGGCTGTAGAGTCCCTGCAGCGTGACCGCGGCCGCAGTCCCCGACGGGAACTTCAGCTTCTCGCGGTTGATCATCCCGCGCTTCATCGGGATCGCGAGCGTGACGCCGAGGAGCGCGAGGAAGAACACCCACGCAGCGACGACGAGCGGAGGCAGCTGCGTGCCCTTCGGATTCGCCTCCGTGACCGTGAGGAGGAGCATCGCCGGGATCGCCGAGATGAGCATGAAGCCCGTCGCGTATCCGGCGGACGACGCCGTCGAGACGGTCGTCGTGTTCTCGAGGATGGAGAGACCGCTCCGCGGGATCCCGAGCTTGTTCAGCACGATGCCGAGCAGCCACGGTCCGGGAAGGAGCACCTTCTTCCACGTCGGCCAGCGCGGGGCTTCGCGCGAGAGGTTCGTGAGGCCCGTCCACACGGCGTACGAGAGGATCGCCGCGGAGAGGTTCACGCCGAGGAACCAGCCCGTCTTCAGGCCGATGTAGATGTTCGTGAACGAGAGGAAGAAGCCGAGGACGCTCCCGAGCACCACGGCGCGAACGGTGAGCTGCGTCGCTCCCGGTCGGTAGATCCGCGCGTACCATTCGGGCTCGTCGATCTGGAGCACACGCTCGGGCGCAATGTCGAGAGGACGGCTCGCGTCCACTTCCTCCGGCGTCTCGGCGGGGCGCTGGAACAGGCTCACGCCATTTGCATACTAGAAACGTGGCACCGAGGCCGAAGCAACAGCAGCCGGCCACCGGCGAACCCTCGCGTTGCTCGGCAGCGCCGGCCACGCGCAACTCGAGACGGCGTGCGTGCTCGCCATCGACTAGAGTCGCACCTGATGTCGAAACGGTTGCTCCGCAGCATATGCGTCTTCTGTGGCTCGCGTCCGGGAGTCGATCCTGCGTTCATGGATGCGGGAGCGGCGATGGGTCGTGCGATCGCCGCCCGAGGGCTCACGCTGGTCTACGGCGGCGCGCGGGTCGGCCTCATGGGCGCCGTCGCGAACGCGGCGCTCGAAGCAGGCGGGCGTGTCGTCGGCGTGATCCCGAAGTCGCTCGTCACGAAGGAGATCGCGCACGACGGTCTCTCCGAGCTCTTCCTCACCGAGACGATGCACGAGCGGAAGGACCGGATGATCACGCTGAGCGACGCGTTCGTCGCGCTCCCCGGCGGCTTCGGCACTTACGACGAGATCTTCGAGACGATCACGCTCGCGCAGATCGGCATCCACGACAAGCCGAACGCGATGCTCGACACGAACGGCTTCTTCCAGCCTCTCGTCGCCCTGCTCCGTCACACGATCGGCCACGGCTTCGCCGCGCCCGAGCACGAGCAGCTCTTGGTGATCGAGCGCGAGCCCGAGGCCTTGCTCGACGCGATCGCGGCGTGGACGCCGCCGCCGCTCGGCTCGAAGTTGCTCGATCGACGAGGCACGCCGTGACGCCGCGCGGGATCGATGCCGCGCTCTGGGCGCGCCTCCGCGACGAGGCGCGCGCACGCGCGAGCGACAGCGAGCCGGCGCACGACTTCTTCCATGTCGAGCGCGTCGTCACGAACGCGATCACGATCGCGCGTGCGGAGGATGCGAGCGAGCCGATCGTGGCGACCGCCGCGCTGCTCCACGAGCTCTTCACGCTGCCGAAATCGCATCCCGACTCGTCGAAGGCGGGAGACGTCTGCGCGGAGCACGCACGCGAGCTCCTCGTCCGCGAAGGCGCTCCGGAAGCGCTCGTCGCGCCCGTCTGCGCGGCGATCAGGGACCACGCCTTCTCGAAGGGCGTCGTCCCCGAGGCGCTCGAGAGCAGGGTGCTCCAGGACGCCGATCGCCTCGACGCGCTCGGAGCGATCGGTCTCGCGCGCATGTGGGCCACGTGCGCCGACATGAAGCATCCGTTCTACGCGCCCGACGATCCGTTCTGCGAGTCACGCACGCCCGACGACAAGAGCTGGGGGCTCGACCACGTGTTCAAGAAGCTCCTCGTCGTGCCGGAGCGCCTCCACCTGCCGACCTCCCGCACGCTCGCGAAGGAGCGTGTGAGTTTCATCCACGCGTTCCTCGCCCAGCTCCGCTCCGAGATCTCGGGCTGACGCGCCCGGTCTCGGCCCGCTCCTAATCTGACAACAACGACAAGAAATGATCTTGTTGGGTTGGCGGCAGCGCGCCGAGTGCGGCGCTGCTCGTGATCGCATCGCTTTGGACGCTCGAAGGGTGCGCGACGGGGCCGGAGCTCAGTGCGGAAGCTGTCGCGACGGACGTGGTCCAGCACGGGCTTGGCGGCGCACAGACGTCATCCGCGGATCCGACGCCGTCATCGACGAGCACATCCAGTGTGGCTCTTGCCTCGGCCATCGGGCGGTCAAGCTGTAGAGACGCGGCTTCGACTGCCGGGACCGATGAGGGGGGGATGATGGGCGTTCGGCCAACCACGCAGAGAGTGCTCGAGCATGCGGCCACCGTCGCATGTTGCGTGACGTTCGGTGTCCTGGCCTTCGGACAAGAAGCGTGTTTGTCCGCTTTGGGCCACCGGGAGTGCGCGGGCCCTCCCGAGTGCGTGGGTGAGGCGAAGCTGCGTGAATGCAACAGCGGGGAAGGATATTCGCACTGGAGCGAGCACGATTGTCCATCGGAGACACGCTGCATCAGCACCCCGCATGGGGCCCGCTGCGCTGCCGCCAGCGAGGGGGACGCGTGCCAGACCGATCGTGGCTGCTTTTCGGCGTATCGCTGCGAAGACCGGGTTTGCCGAGGGCCGGCGGCGGACGAGAAGGCGCGTTGCCAATCCGCGCTTCGTGTCACGCTCCCCGAGGACGGGTCCGAGATCGTGATCGACGTGCCGCTCACCACTCCGTCCTCGATGGCCAACGTCATCGCACGCCCCGCTTGCTCGGGCTCCAGTCCCCTCGACCGCGTGGTCGCCGAAGGCTTCGTGCACATTCCCGCGTCCGATCCGTTTTGGGTGACGCTGGAGGATGACCGTGGACGGTTTCCGAGCGGGGTTCAGTTCGCGGAAGTCGATTGCCTCGCGCTGTACAAATACGGCTACGCCTTCGGCTGTAACATGGAGGACCCCGCCGGAACACGGCGCAAGCTCCCGGTCGCTGGCTTCGGTCAGCCGGATGCCACGATCCTCTTCTACACCACGTCTGTCACGGCGAACGAGCCCGTGCTGCGCGTTCGTTTCAAGAAGCTGTCCTAATTTGGAATGTCGTTCCTTCGTTATCGCTGAGACCGACTCGCAGGCGGTTCGGGGGCGGCGCGAATCGCGACTCGATGTCGACGCGCGCGGCGAAGAGCGCGGTCGTACGGAGGCGAGGCCGCTTCTGACGCCGAACCGGAGCGACCTATCCGTGCTGCTGCGCTGCTGCTCATCGCTCTGCGGTGAGCAACGTCGTCGCGAAGGCGAGCACCACGGCGACGAGCGCCCAGCGGCGCTGCGTGCCCTCGGAGGGAATGCGCTTCGCGTTGAAGCGTCGCACGGCCCAGAACGCGCCGATCATGTCGACGGCGACGAGCAGCGCCCAGGTGCGCGCGAGCTCGGCGCGTCCCGCGACCACCATGCCGAGCGCCGCGCCGACGATACCCGCGGCGAGGACGGTGCCGGCCGCGCCATGCCGTGCGTAGAAGTGGCCGCCGCCGATCGGGACGATCACCGCAAGGACCGCTGCGCCGATGGCGCTGCGCGGCTTCACGAACCGATCCGCCCGCTCGCTGTCGTCCTCGATCGGTGCTGCGCCGCGGAACGGATGCGAGCTTTCGGTCGTCATCGCCGCGAGCGCGTCCTTGGCCTTTTGCAGGTCGCCGGGAGCGACGACGATGCGGAGCACGTCCGACGTCTGCGACCACGTCATGCGCGTCGCCTGCGGGTTCCCTCGGATCGCGACCCGCACGTCGTGCTCGTGCAGGAAGTCACGGATCATGTCGGCGCCGATCGAGTCGGTGACCCGTCTCACCTCGATCCAGTCGCCTTCGTCGTCGCCCCCGGTCATCGAGGCAGCCTACCCGAAACGGCGCGCCTCTCGCCTCGTTGCGCCTCGTCGCGTGGGGTCAGCCTTTCAATCCTGTCCGCCTGATCCTGCATTCGTGCACGACCGATGACCCTGTCCGACGTGATTTCAAGCATCTAGGTCATGGCACGGATCACGCATACTAGGGGGCAGCGCTGCGGCGAGGCTTGTTCCCCCCCCGAGCCCGCCGCGGCGTTTTTCTTTTCCATGACGCTCCGTCGCCGACGCGATGAGCGCGCAACGGTGCGCGAGGGCGTGCGTGCTCGACGGTCGCGGCTCGCGGTCGACGACGCACCCCGAAGGAACGTCGAAGCGCGGAGCCGCAGCCTGCGTCGAGCAACGTCGATCTCCGCGTGACGCGGAGCGCGGCTCAGGGCGAGTACGCCTTCTTCCAGGTCTCGGTGTAGCTCGCGACCTCGGCGTCCCACTTGGCGTCGTCCCAGCCGAGCTCGGGCTGAGCCACTGCGCGGATCTGGCCGATGATGTCGAGGCCGCCCTTCGGGAGGAGGAGCCCGAGGCGGACGCGCCGGAGCAAGAGATCGGAGAGCGTCACGACGCCCTCGGCGCGCGCTGCGTGACGGAGCTCGCTCCAGAGCGCGATCGAGCCGGGGATGCGATGGCACCCGTCACGGTCGCCGGTGATCTCCACGATCTCGGCGCCGAAGCGCCCGAGCAGGCGGACGCGGTCCTCTTCGGTGATCGAGCTCGGCCACTCGATACCTTCGATGTGGGGCTCGAGGACCCGCGTGCGCGCCCGGAGCCCGCCGAGGTCTTCTTCCGCCTCTCCGAGCGCGTCGCGCGCCATGACGGCGAAGGTGGTGAGCTTGCCGCCGGTGATCGTGAGGAGGCCATCCTCCTTCCAGATCGCGTGCTCACGCGACTCCTTCGAGGGATCGGACTTGCCCGTGTCGATGACGGGACGAACGCCCGACCACGTCGAGATCACGTCCTTCTCGGTGATCTCGGCGCCGGGGAATGCCTTCTGCGCCGCCTCGAGGAGGTATTCGCGCTCCGCGTCGCTGATCGCCGGCTCTTCGTCGAGTGCGCCGTGATCGACGTCGGTGGTGCCGAGGATCGTGACGCCCTCCCACGGGATCGCGAACACCGCGCGCTGGTCGCGCGGGTGGAGCAGGCTCACTGCCTCCGGGAGCGGAAGGCGGCGGTGCTCGAACGTGAGGTGGCTGCCCCGGATGCGCCGGAGCCGCTTGTCCTGCCCGAGCTCGGCACGGAGCTCGTCCGCCCACGCACCGGTCGCGTTGATGACGACCTTCGCCTGGACCTCGGCCGTCCGCGAGGCGCCGGGCGCGGTGTCACGCAGGACGACGCCGCGAACGCGCCCGTCCGCGGTGCGAAGGAGCTTGTCGGCCCGGACGTAGTTGATCGCGGTGCCGCCTTGCTTCACCGCCTCGCGTAGGACCCGCAAGGTGAGCCGCGAGTCATCGGTCTGCGCGTCGAAATAGCGGTAGCCGCCCTCGACTGCAGAGCCCTCGAGCGAGGGGACGCGCGCGATGATCTTGTCCCGCGATTGCGCCTCGTGGGCCCACTTGCCCGCGAGCGCGTCGTACATCGCGAGGCCGACGCCGTACATCCACTTGGGCATCTGGTCGCCGGGGAAGACGCCGAGCGAGAAGCCGAGCGCGTTCACGAGGCCCGCGCCTTCCTGCATCAGGCGCTCGCGCTCGCGCACGGACTTGCGGGTGACGAGGAACTGGCCCTGCCGCAGGTAACGGAGCCCACCGTGGACGAGCTTCGTCGATCGGCTCGACGTGCCCGACGAGAAGTCCTGGGCTTCGACCAGGAGCACCTTCTTGCCGTGACGGACGGCCTCACCAAGGATGCCGGCGCCCGTGATGCCGCCGCCGACGATGACGAGATCCCACGGCTGATCCAGCCGGCTCCACACCTCGTCGCGATACCCCTTCAACCACATGACAACGCTCGCATTCGTTCGACCAGGCTAGACGACCTTCGGGAGACTGTCGCCCTCCGCTTTGATAGGCTCCGGGCGTCCGTCCCGCCCGGCCTTTCACCCTCTTCGGGCGACGGACAAGCGGAGAACCCGATGACGCTCGCTGACAACCTGACGCCCTCGAGCCCGCCCATGGCCGTGTCCGGACCTGCCGGACAGCTCGGCGGCATTCTCGGCCGGATGCGTGCCGCCGCGAGGAAGAGCGGGCCGCCCGACTACGACGCGCGCATCGAGCACCTCGACAAGCTGGAGCGAGCCCTCCTCGACAGGAAGCACGAGCTCGTGAAGGCCGTGTCGAT
>Ga0066256_1002020_pt1 | contig 24102 bp, 23 predicted proteins | sample ThiBio_1000_biof_FD_87107 | JGI IMG/M metagenome (GOLD analysis project Ga0066256, IMG submission 87107) | Wastewater bioreactor microbial communities from Cape Town, South Africa - Thiocy_expt_1000_biof (version 2) | ecosystem: Engineered > Bioreactor > Thiocyanate-remediating >... | reverse complement strand
TCCCCCCAGGTGCCGGCAAACCGCTCGCCCGCCAGTCCGAAGACGGCACCCACGCTAAGAGCCAGACACCAGGTGATCAGGATCCAACCACCGCGAAGCGGCACTGTCACCCTGACACTGACCCCACGGTATCGGCTGTGCGCGGGAAGCACGGCACCGTTCACGCCCGCGTCAGCCGTTCTCGTCGTGGCGGGCGCGCAGCCGCTGCTCGGCGGCGATCCTTCCCTCATCGAGGTGGGCCGGGATCATCTCCTTGATGGCATCGACGTCGCGCTCGCGCATGACCCGGAGGATGTCGCGGTGCTGCACGGCCATCTCGGCGAGCTCGTCGTGCTGGCCGAACAGCCAGCGCAGCCGGGTGACCAGCGATGCCGCCAGCTCGGTGAGCATCGCGTTGTCGGCCACTTCGACGGCGGCGATGTGGAACATCGCGGATGCCTGGCGCGAGGCGACCGCATCGCCGGCGAGCGCCGACGCCTCCTCGGCGTCGATGATCGACTCCAGCCGGGCGAGGGCGGCCTCGTCTGCCCGCTGCGTGGCCAGCACGAAGGCCAGGGTCTCCATGGCCGCGCGCACCTCGGCGAAGTCCTGCAGGTCCTGCACCGAGAACTCGCGCACGACCGCCCAGCTGCGGGGCCGCGCCACGACGATGCCGTCCGCGACCAGCGCCTTGATGGCTTCCCGCACCGGAAGCCGGGAGACCTGCAGCGCGGCGGCGATGTCGCGCTCGATCAGCCGCGAACCCGGCTCGCGCCTGCCCAGCATGATGTCGTCGCGGAGGGCATCCGCCACCCGTGACGACTCCAGCCCGGTGATCCTCTCCAGCGCCATGCCTGGATTCAACCATCCGGTGCGACTTCCGGCCAGTATTCCGGTGAAACCGGTGCCATTCTGGGTGCATGACGTCTCCTCGCACCCTGCTCGATGGTCTCGCCCGCCTCTACCCCGCATCCGACGGTCCGCTGCGCGGATCGGCTCTGCTGTGGGCGCACGGCGGCGGCTTCGTGCACGGGGATCTGGACATGCCCGAGGCGGATGCCGTGGCCCGCGCGTTCGCCGATCGGGGCGCCACGGTCGTCTCGGTCGACTACGCCCTCGTCGGCGATGACGGCTCGCGCACGTTCCCGGCCGGGTCGGACGACATCCTGACGGCGTGGGCGTGGCTGGTCGAGCACGCCTCCGAGTTCGGCGCCGAGAGGTTCTTCGTCGGGGGCACCAGCGCCGGCGGCAACCTGATCGCCGGGGCGGTGCTGCGACTGCTCGGGCACGCGCCGGGCACGGCATCGGCTCTGCCCCTGCCCACCGGTGTCTTCCTGGCGTACCCGACCCTGCTGGCCGTGCAGCCCGCGCCGGATGCCGAACTGCGGGCGGCGCTGGACGCGAACCCGGCCGCCGACGTGTTCACCCCTCCTGCGGTGCTCGCGATGTACGAGACCTACCTGGGCGGCGATGTCGCGCAGGCGCCGCTCAGCGCCGTCCCCGGCCGGGCGACTCCCGCCGACGTGGCCGGCTTCCCGCCCACGATCATGGTCAACGGGCACGTCGACGAGCTGCGGGTGTCGGGCGAGCTGTTCGCACGCACGCTGGCGGATGCCGGTGTCGACATCGACGTGTCCTTCGAACCCGGCACCACCCACGGGCACCTGAACCGCCCCGAGGAGCCCGGGTTCGATCGGACCATCGAGCGCGTGTCGGGGTGGATGTCGCGGCGCTGAGCGCCTGGCCGGGCTACAGCTCGGCGGGCGGCTCCGGCTCGGCGTCCGCGACCTCGGGATGACGGGCGAGGTTGACGATCCCGGCGATCAGGCCGCCCCAGACGGTGACCATCGCGACGATCATCATGACGACGGCGATCGGGGTCATGACCGCGCTCCTTCCGCGACGGCGTCCGACACTCTGACGGTGCCCGTCTCCGCATCCGGTGCGTAGCTCTCCCCGACGAGGAACTCGTCGTAGTCCGGATCGTCCTTCGCGTGCGAGCGATGACTCCACGGGAGCAGCGACAGCAGGATCGCCAGCACCACGAGGGCGATCACCATGCCCCAGCCGAAGATCGAGAGGAACCAGCCCGGGAAGCCGCCGTACGGCTCGGAGACCTTGGCGATGACCTCGCTCACGAACAGATAGCCGAGCACGATCGGCGCGAGCGCGCCGACCAGCAGCATCCAGAACCAGCCGACCTTGAAGCTCGAGCGGCGGTTGAGGTGGTCTCGCAGCGCCGGCAGCCGGTGCAGCAGCCACGCGACCACGATCACCGCGACCAGGGCGACGGCCATGATGCCGAAGGCGTTGACGAAGGCGTCGGTGGTGTCGAGCACGGCCAGCGCCGTGGTCGTCGAGAACATCGCGATCGAGATCAGCGCGATCGGGATGGACACGACCAGCGTCGTGCGCACCCGGCCCCAGCCGAGCTTGTCCTGGAGAGCTGCGACGACCACCTCGAGCACCGAGATGAGCGAGGTGACGCCGGCGAACACCAGCGCGCCGAAGAACAGGACGCCGATGATCGATCCGCCCGCGGCGTTGGAGACGATGGTCGGGAAGGCGACGAACGCCAGGCCGATCCCCGCGGTCGCCGTGTGCGCGACGTCCGTCCCCTGCGCCTGCGCCATGAACCCGAGCGCCGCGAAGACGCCGATGCCGGCGAGGATCTCGAAGCCCGAGTTCGCGAAGGCGACCACCAGGCCGGAGCCGGTCAGGTCGGTCTTGCGCTTCAGGTACGAGGAGTAGGTGACCATGATGCCGAACGCCACCGACAGCGAGAAGAAGATGTGCCCGTAGGCCGAGGCCCACACCGCCGGATCGGCGAGAGCCTCCCAGTTCGGGGTGAAGAAGGCGTTCAGGCCGTCGACCGCGCCCGGAAGGAAGAGCGACTGCACGACGAGCGCCACGAACATCACGGTCAGCAGCGGCATGAGCACGGTGTTCGCCCGCCCGATGCCACGCTTGACGCCGAGGCCCATGATCACGATGACCACGACCCACACCGCGATCAGCGGGAAGCCGACCTGCGGCACGAACTGCATCGAGACGCCGCCCTTGGAGACGTCGCCCATCTGCAGGAAGTCCTTGAAGAAGAAGTCGTTCTCGTTGCCCGCGCCCCAGGTGATCTGCGCGGAGAACCAGGTGTACATCGCCGCCCAGGCGATGATCACCGCGTAGTACGTCGCGATCACGACGCAGATCAGCACCTGCCACCACCCCAGCGGCTCGGCCGCGCGATGCATGCGGCGGAACGCCAGCGGCGACGACCCGCGGAACCGGTGCCCGATCGCGTAGTCGAAGAACAGCAGCGGGATACCCGCGGTCAGCAGCGCGCACAGGTACGGGATGAGGAAGGCGCCGCCGCCGCCCTCATAGGCGACGTAGGGGAACCGCCAGATGTTGCCGAGGCCGACCGCCGATCCGATGGCCGAGAGGATGAACACGTTGCGAGATCCGAAGGCCTCGCGCTTGGTGGACTGCGTCGTCGCGGCTGGCATGTGTCCGAGGGTACCCGAGGGGCAGCCACGGGCTCAGGGAGTTGAGGGAGGCTTGAGGCTCTACCCCCGGCTGGAGTCGCGCACCACGAGCTCGGGCTGGAACCGCACACGGCGGTCGTGGTCGGCACTGTCCTGGGTGGCACTGTCGAGCTCCTTCAGCAGCAGCTCGACGCCGGTCCTGCCCAGCAGCCTGGCGGGCTGGCGCACCGAGCTCAGCGGCACGACCGTCGCCGAGGCGAAGTCGATGTCGTCGTACCCGATCATCGCGATGTCCTCGGGCACGCGCACGCCCGAGGCGAAGCTGAACGCCTGCAGCAGGCCGACGGCGATCAGGTCGTTGGCGGCGAACACGGCATCCGGGCGGTCCTGCTCCGCACGTGCGGCGAGCGCCTCCCCCGCTGCCCGCCCCTGCAGCACGGTCAGCGACGCCTGCTCGACGACCTCGAGCGTCGCTCCCGGAACCTCCGCGACGGCGGCCTGTGCGCCCTGCAGACGCTCGGCGACCTGGCGCACGGAGCGCGGCCCGCTCACGTAGGCGATCCGGCGTCGGCCCGCGTCGAGCAGATGCTTGACCGCGAGCCTCCCGCCCTCGACGTCGTCGACCGACACCGACGGGATCCCGCCCTCGTCGACCTCGTGGTCCACGAGCACGACCGGCATCCCGGCATCCGTGAAGCGACGCAGCGACGACAGGTCGTCGGATGCCGGCGTGAGCAGCACCCCGTTCACGCGCTGCTCCTGGAACAGCTCCAGGTGCGCCTCCTGCCGGACGTCGCTCTCGTCGCTGTTGCCCAGCAGCACGGTCATGCCGGCCTCGGCCGCCCGGTCCTCCGCGCCCCGCGCGACCTCGGCGAAGAAGGGGTTCCCGATGTCGGGGATCACCAGGCCGATGCTGCGACTGCGGCCGGCGCGGAGCTGGCGGGCGGCGTCGTTGCGCACGAAGCCGAGTTCCCGGATCGCCTTCTGCACGCGCTCGGCGGTGCGCGCGGAGACGCGATCCGGCTGGTTCAGCACGTTGGAGACCGTGCCCACTGACACTCCGGCCGCGGCCGCGACATCCTTCACGCCCACTGCCATGGTTCACCCTCCCGAACTTCTCTGCGGGCACCGCATTGACATCCTTCTCGAGCAAGCCTAGAGTCGATCTATTCAATGAAACGATTCAAGAGACATCGGACCATCACATCGATGTGAGAGGACGTCACCATGACCCGAGTCGGGTTCCAGCTGCAGGTGCGGCCCGAACTGCTCGACGAGTACCTCGCACGGCACTCCCCGGTATGGCCGGAGATGCTGTCCGAGATCGCCGCCGCAGGCCGCCGCGACTACTCGCTCTTCCTCGCGCCCGGAGGCGTGCTCTTCGGGTACTACGAGACCGACGACGATGCCGCTGCACAGGCCTATCTCGCAGCATCCGAGGTCGCCGCCCGCTGGGAGGCCGAGATGGCGCGGTTCTTCGTCGGCCTCGAAGGACGGCCCGACCAGGCCGCCACACCCCTCATCGAGGTCTTCCACCTCGAGACGCAGCTCGCCGCAGCAGAAAGCACCGAATCATGAGCATCCTCACCCCCGAGATCCTGTCCGAGCTCGAGAAGCAGGCGATCGAGCTCCCCTCCTGGGCGTTCGGCAACTCCGGCACCCGGTTCCGCGTGTTCGGCACCCCCGGCACGCCTCGCGACCCCTTCGAGAAGATCGCCGACGCCGCGCAGGTGCACGAGCACACCGCGCTGGCGCCCAGCGTGGCCCTGCACATCCCGTGGGACACCTGCGACTTCGGCGACCTGCGCAAGCACGCCGAGGACCTGGGCATGACGCTCGGCACGGTCAACTCGAACACGTTCCAGGACGAGGACTACAAGTTCGGCGCGCTCACGCATGAGGATGCCGCGGTGCGCCGCAAGGCCATCGACCACCACCTCGCGTGCATCGACGTGATGGACGCCACCGGCAGCCGCGACCTCAAGATCTGGCTGGCCGAGGGCTCGAACTACCCGGGCCAGGCCGACATGCGCGGACGGCAGGACCGGCTGAACGAGTCGCTGCGCGAGATCTACGCCCGCCTCGGCGATGACCAGCGGCTGGTGCTGGAGTACAAGTTCTTCGAGCCGGCGTTCTACCACACCGATGTCCCCGACTGGGGGACGAGCTACGCGCAGGTGTCCACGCTGGGCGAGAAGGCGATGGTGTGCCTGGACACCGGCCACCACGCCCCCGGCACGAACATCGAGTTCATCGTGATGCAGCTGCTGCGCTTGGGGAAGCTCGGTTCGTTCGACTTCAACTCGCGCTTCTACGCCGACGACGACCTGATCGTCGGTGCCGCCGACCCGTTCCAGTTGTTCCGCATCCTGTTCGAGGTCGTCCGCGGCGGGGGGCTGAACAACCCCGACGTGGCGTTCATGCTCGACCAGTGCCACAACATCGAGGACAAGATCCCCGGACAGATCCGCTCGGTGCTGAACGTGCAGGAGATGACCGCGCGCGCACTGCTGGTCGACCGCGAGGCTCTCACCGCAGCCCAGAGGTCGGGTGACGTGCTCGGCGCCAACGCCGTCTTCATGGACGCCTTCTACACCGACGTGCGTCCGGCGCTGGCCGAGTGGCGCGAGTCGCGCGGGCTGCCCGCCGATCCGATGGCGGCGTTCGCGGCATCCGGATATCTGGAGCGGATCGCGGCCGACCGGGTCGGCGGCGTCCAGGCGGGTTGGGGGGCCTGAACCCCGACCCTCTTCTGATTCGAATCGCTCAAGTGGCTCCATTCCGCCCCGAAATGCCGCAACTTGAGCGATTCGAACGCCATCCACAGCCTGATAAGGACCCCAACATGACCAACCCCACTGCCGCCGCCCTCATCGCCCGGTCGAACCGGCTCGGCGCCGACCCGAAGAACACCAACTACGCCGGAGGCAACACGTCCGCCAAGGGCACCGAGACCGACCCGGTCACAGGGCAGCCCGTCGAGCTGCTGTGGGTCAAGGGCTCCGGCGGCGACCTCGGCACGCTCACCGAGCAGGGGCTGGCCGTACTGCGCCTGGATCGCATGCGCTCGCTGGTGAACGTCTACCCCGGCATCGACCGCGAGGACGAGATGGTCGCCGCCTTCGACTACTGCCTGCACGGAAAGGGCGGCGCAGCGCCGTCGATCGACACCGCCATGCACGGGCTCGTGGATGCCGCGCACGTCGACCACCTGCACCCCGACAGCGGCATCGCCATCGCGACCGCCGCCGACGGCCCGGAGCTGACGGCGAAGATCTTCGGCGACAAGGTCGTGTGGGTGCCGTGGCGCCGCCCCGGCTTCCAGCTCGGTCTCGATATCGCCGAGATCAAGAGGCAGAACCCGGATGCCGTGGGCTGCATCCTCGGCGGACACGGCATCACCGCCTGGGGCGACACCTCGGAGGAGTCCGAGAAGAACTCCCTGTGGATCATCGACACCGCCGCCGCGTACATCGCCGAGCACGGCAAGGCGCAGCCCTTCGGCGGCATCCGCCCGGGCTTCGAGGCACTGCCGGATGCGGAGCGCCGGGCCCGCGCCGCGGCCCTCGCCGCGACCGTCCGCGGCATCGCCTCGACCGACAAGCCCATGGTCGGGCATTTCACGGACGCCGCCGTGGTGACCGACTTCCTGGCATCCGAGAAGGCACCGGCGCTGGCCGCGCTCGGCGCCAGCTGCCCCGACCACTCCCGGCGCCCCAGGGCCAGGCCGCTCCCCCCCGCCCGGCCGGCGCCCGCCTCGGTCGCCGAGCAGACCGCCCGCCTGCACGAGCTGCACGCCGAGTACCGTGCCGACTACCAGGCGTACTACGACGCGCACGCCATCCCTGAGTCGCCCGCGATCCGCGGCGCCGACCCGCTGATCGTGCTGATCCCGGGTGTGGGCATGTTCTCCTACGGGGCCAACAAGCAGACCGCACGCGTCGCCGGCGAGTTCTACGTCAACGCCATCAACGTCATGCGCGGTGCGGAGGCGCTCTCCACCTACTCCCCCATCTCGGACGCTGAGAAGTTCCGCATCGAGTACTGGGCGCTGGAAGAGGCGAAGCTGCAGCGCATGCCGAAGCCGAAGAGCCACCAGGGCCGCATCGCGTTCGTCACGGGCGCGGCATCCGGCATCGGCAAGGCGATCGCGACCCGTCTCGCCGCCGAGGGTGCGTGCGTGGTCGTCGCCGACCTCGACCTGGAGAAGGCGCAGGCCGCCGCCGCAGAGCTGGGTGGCACGGATGTCGCGATCGGCGTCGCGGCGAACGTCGCGGACGCGGATGCCGTGCAGGCCGCGCTCGACGAGGCCGTGCTCGCGTTCGGCGGCGTGGACCTGGTCGTCAACAACGCCGGTCTCTCGCTGTCGAAGCCGCTGCTGGAGACCACTGAGAAGGACTGGGACCTGCAGCACGACGTCATGGCGAAGGGCTCCTTCCTGGTGTCGAAGGCCGCGGCCAAGGTGCTGATCGAGCAGAAGCTCGGCGGCGACATCATCTACATCTCCTCGAAGAACTCCGTCTTCGCCGGCCCGAACAACATCGCCTACTCCGCGACCAAGGCCGACCAGGCGCACCAGGTGCGTCTGCTGGCGGTGGAGCTCGGCGAGCACGGCGTGCGCGTGAACGGCATCAACCCCGACGGTGTCGTGCGCGGCTCGGGCATCTTCGCCTCGGGCTGGGGTGCCAACCGCGCCGCGACCTACGGGGTGGCCGAGGAGGACCTGGGTCAGTTCTACGCGAACCGCACCATCCTCAAGCGCGAGGTCGTGCCCGAGAACGTCGCGGACGCCGTGTACGTGCTGACCGGCCCCGAGCTGTCCCGCACCACGGGCCTGCACATCCCCGTCGACTCCGGCGTCGCCGCGGCCTTCCTGCGATGAGCGCTACGCATCGACAGCACGGGATCTCGCCGAACGCACGGGAGGTTCGCGTGAACGTCCGGTGCGCCCGACGAGATGTCGTGCTCTCGACGATCGGATGCCTGGGATGAGCGCCGTCAGCGCCTTCGCGGCGGTCGACCTGGGGGCCACCAGCGGCCGCGTGATGATCGGACGCGTGCACGACGATCGCGTCGAGCTCGAGCCGGTCTCGCGCTTCCCCAACGGCCCGGTCGAGAGGGAGGACGGACTGCACTGGGGCTTCGGCGCGCTCTTCGAGAACGTCGTCGAGGGGCTCACCGAGGCGGTGCGCCGTGAGCCGGGCATCCGGAGCATCGGCATCGACTCGTGGGCAGTGGACTACGGGCTGCTGCGCGACGGAGAGCTGGTGGCGGAGCCGTTCCACTACCGCGATGCGCGCACCGGACGCGGCGTGGACGAGGTGCACGAGATCATCCCGTTCGAGGAGCTCTACCGCCGCAACGGCCTGCAGTTCCTGCCGTTCAACACCCTGTACCAGTACCGGATCGACGGGCATATCGTGCAGGCGGACGCTGCACTGCTGATCCCCGACCTCATCGCGTTCCTGCTGACCGGCCGGCGGGTCGCAGAGCGGACGAACGCGTCCACGACCGGTCTGCTGGACGTGCGGACGTCGGAGTGGGACCTCGAGCTCGCCGAGCGGCTCGGCATCCCGGTCGGCGTCCTTCCCGAGCTCGTCGACCCGGGAACCCTGATCGGCACGCTGCGGCCCGAGCTCGCTCAGCGCATCGGGGCGGAGCTGCCCGTCATCGCCGTGGGTTCGCACGACACGGCATCCGCGGTCGTCGCCGCACCGCTGTCGTCGCCGAACTCCGCGTACATCTCGTGCGGAACGTGGGGGCTGGTCGGGCTGGAGCTGGCCGATCCGGTGGTGACGGATGCCGCTCGCGCGGCCAATTTCACCAACGAGCTCGGCGTGGACGGCCGCATCCGCTTCCTGCACAACGTCACCGGCCTCTGGCTGCTCAGCGAGACCGTGCGCGCATGGGAGGCGGAGGACGGCGCACCGATCGACCTGCCGTCGCTGCTGTCGCAGGCGGCGGATGCCGACGGCGAGACGCCCCTGTTCGACGCGAACGATCCGTCGCTCAGCGCGCCCGGCGACATGCCGGCACGCATCGCAGCGCTGCTCGGGCCGGCTGCGCCGACCTCGCGACCGGCCTTCACCCGCAGCATCGTGGAGTCGATCGCGGCGGCGTTCGCGGACGCCGTGCGAACGGCATCCGCTCTGTCCGGGCGCGAGATCGAGAGCATCCACCTGGTCGGCGGCGGCTCGCTGAACCGACTGCTCTGCCAGGCGACCGCCGATCGCACCGGGCTTCCGGTGCTGGCCGGCCCCGTCGAGGCGACAGCGCTCGGGAACGTGCTGATCCAGGCACGCGCCGCGCAGGATCCGCAGGCCTCGCTGGAGCAGCTGCGCGCGATCGTCGCGGCGAGCCAGAGCCCGCTCCGGTACGACCCGCGCTGACCAGGACGGCGACGCCGCCCCACGGGAACGCCCGCTCAGCTCCCCCTCTGAGCCCGCTCCACGAGCTCTACCACCTCCGCGCGAGGCAACGGCATCCCGTCGAGCCGGCCGACCGGGAAGTTGCCGAGCAGCGTCACGCTCGGACTGTCCGGTCCGTACTTCTCGGTCAGGGCGGCGTTCAGCTCCTCACCGACGACTGGGTCGTCGAGAAGCTCCTCTATCGAGGATTCCAGCGACGCCGGCAGCATCACTCTCTCGCCCTCCATCTCGACGGAGACGCTGGAGCGCAGATCACGACTGGATGAGCCGACCGAGACCACGTACTCGCCGCTTTCCACCACCCACCGGTCGACGCGCACATCCCAGTAGGTGAGTTCCTCGCGACGCAGACTGCGAGATCACACCGAATGAGAGAGCGCTCGGCCTCGTCTCGCTCTCCTGCTATGCCGCTCCGTCGAGGATCGCGACATCACCGGCCGAGAGCTCGAGCTCGGCAGCCAGCACGTTCTCCTCGAGGTGGGCAGCGCTTGCGGTTCCCGGAATGGGGAGGATGTTCGGCGAGTGCTGCAGGAGCCAGGCGAGTGCGAGCTGGGACGGCGACGCTCCGGTGCGCTGCGCCATCGCGCCCAGGGGGCCGGTCGGGTGAGTGAGCCCGCCGGTGGCGAGCGGGAACCACGGGATGAACCCGATCCCCCGCTCGGCAGTGTGGCGGACCAGTTCCTCGGAGGATCGGTCGGCGAGGTTGTAGCGGTTCTGGACGGTGACGATCGGCGCGATCCGCTCCGCCTCACGCAGCTGATCCACGGTGACCTCGCTCAGCCCGATGTGCAGGATGAGCCCCTCATCGCGCAGTTCAGCCAGCGCACCGATCTGATCGGCGAGCGGCACGTGCGGATCCACCCGATGCAGCTGATACAGATCGATTCGATCCATGCGCAGACGCCGCAGACTCCCGCGGACGGCCGCTCGCAGGTGCTCGGGCTGCCCGTTCACGATCCACTCGCCGCGCGAGCCCCGCACGAAGCCACCCTTGGTGGCGACGACCAGTTCGTCGGGGTAGGGCGACAACGCCTCGCCGATGAGCGTCTCGGCGACCTCTGGACCGTATGCATCCGCCGTGTCGATGAGAGTCACCCCCAGCTCCACCGCACGACGCAGGACCCGACGCGCGTTCTCCGCATCGCGAGTGGGGCCGAAGGCGTTCGCGCCCGGCAGCTGCATCGAGCCGTAGCCCAGACGCGCGACCGGGAGGTCACCCGCGATACGGAAGTCGCCTGCGGCGGCGGCGGAGATCGGGACGGTCGTTTCAGACATTCTGAGGTTTCCTTTCGAGAGGGACGAAGGCGTCGTCTGCCGGGGTGTCTGCGCGGTCGCGGCGCGCCCTCGCACCGACCGCGAAGAACGCGGTGGCGGCGAGCACGCCGACGACCGCCGCATGGAGTGCGGACACGGACAGCAGTCCGAGCGCAGCGGACAGCGCACCCGCGATCAGCACCGGCAGTCCGTACGCGGTGTACGCGATGAGGTAGACGCCCGACAGCATGCCGCCCCGCGAGGCGTTGCTCGCCAGCGGGCCGAGGAGGCGCAGTGACGAGCCGAATGCAGCGCCCTGACCTGCGCCCCCGACGAGTGCGGCCAGCAGCATCAGCGGGAGATCCGCGGTGATCAGCGCGATCACGGCTCCGGCGGCGCCGACGACCAGCAGGGACGCGCCGACGCGCGTCGCGGATCGAGCCGGCATTCGGGTGAACAGTATCCCCGCGACCGCCGAGCTCGCCGGCTGAAGCGCCACGATCGCGGCGTTCACGGCCGGATCCGCGACGCCGAACAGCGCCTCGTCGAACCGGGGCGCCAGCCCGAGGAACAGACCCGAGTACATCCAGCCGGCGGCGGTCAGCGGAGCGAGCGAGGCGAACCAGGCACGGGCATCGGCAGGGACGGCGACAGCCGGACGCAGAGACCGGATCGCGCCGGGCCGACGCCCGGCGGTCTCGTCCACGAGGAACACCGCAGCCATGCCCGTCACGATGGCGATCCCCAACGACAAGAACACCGTCCGCGTGGGATCGTCCGAGAACTCGGCGGCCAGCCCGCCTCCGAACGCGCCGAGCGCGAGTCCTCCGACCGGTGCGGCGCTGGTGACCACGGTCATGAAGCCCCGGCGCCGTGGGCTCGAGAGCTCGATGATCGCCGCCGTGAAAGTGCTCGTCGCGGCCCCGGTCGCCACTCCCTGAACCGCGCGTGCGACGATGATCCCGGCGATCCCGTCCGCATACAGGAAGATCATGCTGGACAGGAGCATGAGTGTCAGCGCCGCTAGCAGCACCGGTCGCCTCCCGACGAAGTCGGACAGCCGTCCCGCGACCAGGAGCGTGCCGAGCAGCGTCATCGCGTAGACGGTGAACGCCGCGGTCAGCTGCCAGTCCGGGAATCCCCACTCAGCCTGGTAGACGATCAGCAGCGGGCTCCCCGCCCCCGCCCCGAACGCCACGGCGACCGATGCGACGACGACTCCCGCGAGCCCGGCGTTCCGGTACAGGCGCGATCCGGCGCGGGTCCGCCACGATTCGGAGTCGTGCAGCAGCCCCAGTGAGCGTACGGCGATGGTTCCGATGAACACCGTCGCCGCGGCCAGGGTCAGCCACGATGCCGCGACCGTCACCCCGGTGCGGGGCAGGAGGCTGAGCAGCCGGATGCCGTAGGTCGCGCTCGCGGCCACCGTGAACGTCATCGCCCAGAACCCGAGAGCGAAACCGGCCTGCGCATACTGCCGGACCAGGAAGACGTGCGGGAGCAGGAGCGCGATCATCAGGGCCCCCAGGATCAGCTCCCCCTCCGAGCCTCGTCCACCGGTGATCGCCCACAGCGCGTTGCCTGCGACGGCGGGCGGAGCAGAGAAGATCGCGAGCGTCGGCAGAAGGCCCGCCGGTGTCGCCGGCCCCACCATGAAGCGCCCGATCAGCACCGCGCCGACGAGAAGCCAGAACAGCACCCCGACCGCGAGGTAGCCGATCGCGACCTGACGCTGTCCGATGACGGCGAGCGACTGCGAGGCGATCAGCGAGCCCGCGACCGTCGGCAGCAGATAGCCGCCGTGAAGCGACCCCGGATTCCGGGGCACAGTCATCAGCGTCGCCACGAACCAGGCGCCGAGACCCGTCGCCAGCAGCACCATCGACCAGACTCCGATCGCTGCCACGACCGGGCTCCACGATGTGAGATGAGCCGCGAGCAGCGACCCGACGGCGGGGAACAGCGACCCGAACGGGCCCAGCACGGGATGGCGCAGGTCCTCCGCGATGCCCCGCAGTCGTCCGGAACGACGCAGGTATGTCACGGTGATGATGGCCCATGCGGCAGCCGCGACCGCCCAGACGGCGTCGCCCGTCCACGTCGGCGCGCCGATCAGTTCGCCCGCGGTCGTCCAGGTCCCCGCCAGCCCGGCGGTTCCGAACGCGATGCCGAAGGTGTTGAGAGGAAGACGTGCTCTCGTCACCGTGGTGGAAGTCATGCGAGCCTCATTGTCTGGTCAGCACAGGGGATTCGGCGTGGCGTGCACGGGTCCGGCGCCTGCACGGCCCGCGAGGCCGGTGCATCGGCGGCCAGGATCCGATCCGATCAGCGTCGGATCCACTCGAGGATGTCCTGATCGAGCTGCGCCCGATAGTCGCCGTGGATGCCATGCGGCGCCCCCGGGTAGGTCTTCAGAGTGCCGTTCTGGACGAGCTCGACGGCCTTGTGCGCGGAGTCGGCGATCGGAACGATCTGGTCGTCCTCGCCGTGGGCGATCAGGATCGGCACGTCGATCGCCCGCAGATCCTCGGTCTGCTCCGTCTCGGAGAACGCCGTGATGCAGTCGTAGACCGCGGAGAGGTTCGCGAGCTGACCCTGCCTCCAGAAGTCGAGCTTCGCACCGAAGGAGACGTCGCGACCGTGATTCGCTCCGAAGAAGCTCTCCGCGAGGTCCAGCCAGAACTGTGATGCGTCGCCCAGAACGCCCGCCCGGATTCCGTCGAACACCTCGATCGGCGTTCCCTCCGGGTTCGACTCGCTCTGGACCATGATCGGAGGAATGGCGCCGATGGTCACCACCTTGGCGACCCTGCCGTTCGCGTAGCGCGCCGCATACCTCACGACCTCGCCGCCGCCCGTGGAGTGACCCACGACGATCACGTCACGAAGGTCGAGTGCCTCGATCACATCCGCGAGGTCGCGGGCGTACTGGTCGATCGTGTGCCCCTCGGCCGTCTTGCCGGAACGACCATGTCCCCGCCGATCGTGGGCGATGGCACGAAATCCGTTGTCGCTGAAGAACTTCAGCTCGGGCTGCCACGCGTCCGAGCTCAGCGGCCACCCGTGGCTGAAGACGATCGGCCGGCCTTCGCCCTGATCGGTGACGTAGATCTCGACCCCGTCGGACGTGGTGATGTACGGCATGGCTGCTCCTTCGAGACGTTTCGCGCCGCCTGTGTTCGACGGCACGACGACAGTACGTCTGCGCGGAGCGTGCGAGCGTGGCCCCGACGGGGACACCATCCGATCGGCGAACTGCGAGGCCGCGGATGCGCGCAGCACGGCGAGGTCGCCGAGGCCCGGATGCCGGCGGTCGATGGCGCGCACCAGCTCCGCCGGGCTGTGCGCTGCAGCGGCGAGCTCGTCGAATTCCGAGAGGTAGCGCCGCATCCACGCCACCTGCGGTGCCGCCGCATCGCTGGCGGCGCCCCGGGCTCGATGCGCCCCCACCGCCCATGCCGGGCGGAGTGCGTCCATCAGATCAAGCGAACGCGACCAGAGACGACGATCCGCTGAACTGGTCCCGGCAAGGCGGGGGTGAACGCCGCTGTACATCAGGTCGCCCCCGATCATGGCATCCAGATCGCGGACCCAGACCGCGCTGGACGCATGCCCGGCGAGGGTGCCGAGGTCGAACAGGTGGATGGCGTGGCCGTCCAGTGTGAGCCCGCCCGTGGCCTCCGGCGCCGGCGTGGCGGTCGGCTCACGACCGTACTCCGCGTCCACGTGCCCGCCGTGGACTGCGAGCCCGGGCAGCGCGGTGCGGTTCGTCCCGCGGGCCAGGACCGCGGAGGTGGCGACTGCTCGCGCGCCAGGGTAGGAACGGAGGAGCACGTCCAGACCCCGCGAATGGTGCGCCTGCTCTTGAGTGACGACGATCGTGTTCAGCGGCCTGCCGATCGACTGCAGCCACGCGACGAGCTCGACCGCCTGCTCCGCCGGCATCCTCGCATCGATCAGAATCGTCTCCGCAATTCCCGACAGCAGCGTCGCCGTCGTCGATGAGCGGCCATCGTCCCCTCGGCCGGTGGACATCCGGGATCCACCGAGCCAGATGTCCATGGTGAGCGGCGGGAGGAGCCGACCCCCCGCGTGCTCCAGCCTGCGCGACAGCCACCGACGTGTCGCCTCGCGACCCTGCCCGCCACGGTCTGAGACGAGTTCGGCGGTCCAGGTCACTCGCGTGCCCCCGTCGGGCTCATCCGAGAGCCTGATCACACCGTCGAGATCCGCCCCGACCGACCCACCCGGCACACGCGCACGGTATCGGACGATGCCCGATGCGGAGTCCATGATGCTCTCGACGACGCCGAACGAGTCGTCCCGTACGATCACATGCCGGCTGCGATGGCGCCCCACGGTTCTCACCTGCAGCACGTCCTCGAGTCCTCGCAGATCGTCGAGCCCCTCGAAGCGCGTCCAGACGCTGCTCGCGGGGTCTGCGAACACGGCCGAGGCCGCGACGTGGGCTCGGCGCACCGCCGATGCTCTCATCCTTCGCGCCTCTCTCGCCTTCCTCTCCGGGCTGATGATCGCGGGCATGGCGGTGCTGTGCATCCACCTGTGGCTCGGCGGCGTCATCAGCTCGGGCGCCGTCGCCTTCACCATGGCGCTGGTGCTCAGGCTCAACTTCCTGCTCAACCGCCTGATGACGCAGCTCAACAGCATCATGCGCAACATCGGAACGATCCAGAATTCCGCCGACCTCATCTCCCAGCCGATCGGCCTCGTCGACCGGCCCGGCGCGCCGGCCCTGAAGGTGACGCGCCCCGATGTCCGCTTCGAGAACGTCCGCTTCCACTATGGCCGCACGTCCGGCGTCATCGACAACCTGTCGCTGGCGATCCGGCCGGGCGAGAGGGTCGGCATCGTCGGGCGGTCGGGTGCGGGCAAGTCGACGCTCGTCAACCTGCTGCTGCGCTTCTACGACCTCGAAGGCGGGCGCATCCTCGTCGGGGGCGAGGACATCGCCGCCGTCACGCAGGAGAGCCTGCGCGCCAATATCGGCATGGTCAGCCAGGACACGGCGCTGCTGCACCGCTCGATCCGCGACAACATCCTCTTCGGCGATCCGGACGCCAGCGAAGCCCGGATGATCGAGGCGGCCAGGAAGGCCGAGGCGCACGACTTCATCCTCGCGCTGGAAGACCAGCGCGGGCGCAGGGGCTACGATGCCCATGTCGGCGAGCGCGGCGTCAAGCTCTCGGGCGGCCAGCGCCAGCGCATCGCCATTGCCCGCGTCATGCTGAAGGACGCGCCGATCCTCGTGCTGGACGAGGCGACGTCGGCGCTCGATTCCGAGGTCGAGGCGGCGATCCAGTCGAACCTCGACGGGCTGATGCGCGGCAAGACCGTGCTCGCCATCGCCCATCGCCTGTCCACCATCGCCGCGCTCGACCGGCTGATCGTCATGGATCGCGGCCATATCGTGGAGGAGGGCACGCATGGCGAGCTCGTCGCCAGGGGCGGACTCTATGCGGATCTCTGGTCGCGCCAGTCCGGCGGTTTCCTCGGACACGAAGAGGCGGCGCAATAGCGCTGCCAAGCGTCGTTTTTCGTTCGCTTTTTCAGGCCGCAAGCGCCGGACGCCCGGGGCGATGCCTGCGCCTTGTCAAGATGCCTGGTTTTTCCCGCGACAATGTGCCCACCTCCCCTTGCCAAGGCTGGACATAATTTGCGATCAAGCATAGAACGCGCCGGATTGACGGGGAATCTATGGCCGTATTGTGTCCGGATATTGCCGGTTTTCAAAGGGGCGTTGCGGTTTCCGCAGACATTGCGTGAGAGGATGGTTTAGCCGTGAGCGAACACGAGACAACAAGCGAATCTCTGGGCGAGCCCACTCGCCGCGATTTTCTTTACCTGACCACCGGGATGGCTGGCGTTGTGGGCGGCGTGGCGGTCGCCTGGCCGTTCATCGACCAGATGCGCCCGGATGCATCGACGCTGGCACTCGGCGCCATCGACGTCGACGTCTCCAGCCTGACGCCCGGCATGTCCCTGACCGTCAAGTGGCGCGGCAAGCCCGTCTTCATCCGCAACCGCACGGACCAGGAAGTCGAGGAGGCCAAGGCCGTCGCGCTCGCCGACCTCAAGGACCCGGTTGCCCGCAATGCCAATATCGCGGCCGACGCGCAGGCGACCGACCTCGACCGCTCGGCCGGGGAGAGCCGGGAGAACTGGATCATCATGGTCGGCGTATGCACGCATCTCGGCTGTATTCCGCTCGGCCAGGCCGGCGATTTCGGCGGCTGGTTCTGTCCCTGCCACGGTTCGCACTATGACACTGCCGGTCGTATCCGCAAGGGTCCGGCCCCGCAGAACCTCGCCGTGCCGACCTTCTCGTTCATTTCCGACACAGTCATCAAGATCGGTTGAGGGGACTACTGATAATGAGTGCTGAACATTCAACCTACCAGCCGACGACTGGCATCGAGAAATGGGTCGATTCGCGCCTGCCTCTGCCGCGCATGATCCATGACAGCTTCGTTTCCTACCCGGTTCCGCGCAACCTGAACTATGCCTACACCTTCGGCGCCATGCTGTCGGTGATGCTGGTGGTGCAGATCCTCACCGGCATCGTGCTCGCCATGCACTATGCGGCCGAAACCACCGTCGCGTTCAACTCGGTCGAGAAGATCATGCGCGACGTGAACCACGGCTGGCTGCTGCGCTACATGCACGCCAACGGCGCGTCCTTCTTCTTCATCGCGGTCTATCTCCACATCGCCCGCGGCCTCTACTACGGCTCCTACAAGGCGCCGCGCGAAATCCTCTGGATTCTCGGCGTCGTCATCTACCTGCTCATGATGGCCACCGGCTTCATGGGCTACGTCCTGCCCTGGGGCCAGATGTCCTTCTGGGGCGCGACCGTCATCACCGGCTTCTTCTCGGCCTTCCCGTGGGTCGGCGAGTGGATCCAGCAGTTCCTGCTCGGCGGCTTCGCGGTCGACAACCCGACGCTGAACCGCTTCTTCTCGCTGCACTACCTGCTGCCCTTCATGATCGCCGGCGTTGTCATCCTGCACGTCTGGGCGCTGCACGTCACGGGCCAGACGAACCCGACCGGCGTCGAGGTGAAGTCCAAGACCGACACGGTCGCCTTCACGCCCTATGCGACGCTGAAGGACGCCCTCGGCGTCTCGGTCTTCCTGATCATCTTCGCCTGGTTCATCTTCTACATGCCGAACTATCTCGGCCACCCGGACAACTACATTCCGGCAGACCCGCTGTAGACCCCGGCCCACATCGGCCCGGAATGGTACTACCTGCCGTTCTATGCGATGCTGCGCGCCATCACCTTCAACATCGGCCCGATCGACTCGAAGCTCGGCGGCGTCCTCGTGATGTTCGGCGCGATCATCGTGCTGTTCTTCCTGCCGTGGCTCGATACGTCCAAGGTCCGCTCCGCCGTCTACCGTCCGTGGTACAAGCTGTTCTTCTGGATCTTCGTCGCGAATGCCATCATGCTCGGCTGGCTCGGTGCACAGCCCGCCGAAGGCATCTACGTCGTCCTCTCGCAGCTCGGCACGCTCTACTACTTCGGCTTCTTCATCGTCCTCATGCCGCTCCTCGGCCTGATCGAAACCCCGAAGCGCATTCCGAATTCGATCACGGAAGCGGTTCTGGAAAAGAAGAACGCCAAGCTGGCCAAGGCCTGAGACGAGCGACGAAAGGAACCATGACAATGAAAAAGCTTGTTGCAGGCATTCTGTCGCTCGCCCTCGTCGCCGGCCTCGGCGTCTCCCTCGCCACGGCGCAGGAAGACCATGCCGCCGCCGGGGCTGCGGAAGCGGAACATGCCACGCCGCACTACCCGATCCACCATCCCAAGCAGGAGAGCTGGACCTTCGCCGGCCCGTTCGGCAAGTACGACAAGGGCCAGCTCCAGCGCGGCCTTAAGGTCTACACCGAAGTCTGCTCGGCCTGTCACTCGATGAGCCTGGTGTCCTTCCGCACACTGGAAGGCCTTGGCTACTCCGAGGCGCAGGTAAAGGCCTTCGCGGCGAACTACGAAGTGCAGGACGGCCCGAACGCGGACGGTGACATGTTCACCCGCAAGGCCGTCCCGTCCGACCACTTCCCGTCGCCCTATGCCACCCACGAGGCGGCCGCCGCCTCGAACAACGGCGCGGCTCCGCCGGACATGTCGCTGCTCGCCAAGGCGCGCGGCATCACCCGCGGCTTCCCGCAGTTCGTCTTCGACATCTTCACCCAGTACCAGGAAGGTGGCCCGGACTACATCTACTCGCTGCTGACGGGCTACGACGAAGAGGTGCCGGCGAATATCGAACTTGCGGAAGGCACGCACTACAACCCGTATTTCGCGGGCGCCGCCGCGCTTGCGATGGCAAAGCCGATCTCCGACGACCAGGTCACCTATGACGACGGCGCGCCGCAGACGGTCGACCAGTATGCCCGCGACGTCTCCGCCTTCCTGATGTGGGCCGCCGAGCCGCACCTGGAAGAGCGCAAGCGCACCGGCTTCATGGTCATGGTCTTCCTGGTGATCTTCACCGGCCTGATCTACCTGACGAAGAAGTCGGTCTACGCGAACAAGGAACACTGAGCGGTCTTTCCGCCCGGGTGAAAAGGCGGCCTTCGGGCCGCCTTTTTTGTTGTGGGGCCGTGCCTCACCTGCAATAACCGGACGAAGCCCCCCGCAGTCGGAAATCCCCATGTCCACACTCGAAAACGAACTCGTCGCCGCGATCCGCAATATCCCGGACTATCCCAAGCCCGGCGTCATGTTCCGCGACATCACCACGCTGCTCGGCAATCCGCGTGCCTTCCGCCGGGCGGTGGACGAGCTGGTGCATCCCTATGCGGGCATCGGCATCGCCAAGGTCGCCGGCATCGAGGCGCGCGGCTTCATCCTGGGCGGTGCCATGGCGCACCAGCTCTCGACCGGCTTCGTGCCGATCCGCAAGAAGGGCAAGCTGCCGCACGAGACCGTGCGCATCGCCTACAGCCTGGAATACGGCGTGGACGAGATGGAGATGCACAAGGACGCCATCAGGCCGGGCGAGAAGGTGATCCTCGTCGACGACCTGATCGCGACGGGCGGCACGGCGGAAGCGGCCGTCAAGCTGCTGCGCCAGATTGGCGCCGACATCGTCGCCGCCTGCTTCGTCATCGACCTGCCGGAGCTCGGCGGGCGCAGGAAACTGGAAGCGCTCGGCGTGGAAGTGCGCACGCTGGTCGCCTTCGGCGGGCATTGAGCGTGCCGGTCTGAATCTCTCGATTGATTTTTGGGGCCCCTCATCCGGCCTGCCGGCCGCCTTCTCCCCGCGAGCGGGCAGAAGCCTGGGTGAGGGGCGACCGGCGGCACGCCGGAAAAGACCGGCACGACGCCCTCAGACGAACTCCAGCACCGTGCTCTCGAAGCGGATGACCGGATCGCCGTTCTGGTTGCGGCCGGCGCACAGGAACGTGTTGATCAGGCGATCCGGCCGGGAGGCGAGCTGGCGCGAGCCGAGCAGCGTCACCGAATAGGTGATGGTGTCGTCCGCAAAGACGGGCTTGAGCCAGGAGAGCCCGGTGAAGCCTGGCGAGGGGCCGAGCTTCGGGGGCGCGATGCCCTCGGCGGCAAGGCGCCGGCATTCCCCGGCCCAGAACGGCACGAAGCATTTCATCCAGCCGGCGCTCGAATGCCAGCCTGATGCGCAGAGGCCGCCGAAGAGCGTGTGCCTTGCCAGTTCCGCGTCGAGATGGAAGGGCTGCGGGTCGAAGTCCCGCGCAAAGCGGACAATGTCCTCCGCCGTGAAGGTGAGGCTGCCGATCTCGACGGCCTTGCCCACGAGGTAGAGCTCAGCCATGCGCATGGGTGGCTTCCTTCCCGGCGAGACGCATCATGTTGATATATTCGCAGATCGCGACGGTCTCGCCGCGCTGGTTCGTCACCTCGGCGCGAAAGCGTACGATGCCGATCTGCGGCCGCGAGCGCGAGACCCGGGCATCCAGCACCGTGCAGTGCCCGCCGAGCGTATCGCCGGCCAGCACCGGGCGCTTCCATTCCATGCTGTCGACGCCGGGCGAACCTTCGGAGGTCGAGCCGTCGATATAGGCCTCGTAGAGCATGCGCATCATGACGGCGCTGGTGTGCCAGCCGGAGGCGGCGAGTCCGCCGAGGATGCTGGCGCGGCCGGCTTCCTCGTCGAGATGCATCGGCTGGGGATCGAATTCGCCTGCGAAGGCGATGATCGCGTCTGCCGTCAGCGTCCGCTTCGTGAATTCGAAGCGGCGGCCCGGCGTGAAGTCCTCGAATGTGTAATTGGCCAAGTCCGGTCGTCCTGTTGCGGGCGAACAATGGCGAGCGCGGCGTTGTTTTGCAAGGGCTTGCCAGCCGCCGGCGCATCGGTAATGTGCGCGCAGACCGCGCCAGGAGACGACGACACATGCAGAGCTTGAAATCCGTGCTGGACGGCGCGGCCGGCGAGGGGATCATCAGCACCGGGCAGGCCGGCGCGCTGCTGCCCTATATGGAGGCACGCGGCGTTTTCCTGCGGGAGCCGGTAGCGGCTGGCGCGCTCGACATCGCCGGCCCGGCGGAAGATCGGCCCATCGCGCCGGTCGAGGATACGGAGGCGCCGCGCTTCGTCCGCGGCTTCCACGACGTGCTGATCACCATCGGCGTCGCCATCGTCATGGCTGGTGTCTCGGGCATAGGCTCGGTCTTCGCCGCGCTGCCGGTCATCGTCATCCTGGCGGAAATCCTGGTGAAGCGGCAGCGGCTCGCCCCGCCCGCGGGGCCGCTCCCCCCCCCTTATTTCCCCTTTCACTTCCCTTCCCGGGGTGATCGTCCAGGACCAGTATCTCGACACGCAGGCGGATCCGTACCTGCGCTTCCTGCTGGTCGTGCTGCCCTTCGCCGTCCTGCTGCCGCCGTTCTACTGGCGCTACCGCATTCCGCTGTCGCTGAGCCTGTGGTTCCTGTCGCTCGCGGCCGCAGCGCTCGGGATCGTCTTCCTGGCGCTGACGCGCCTTGCCGGCGGGGCCGATTTCATCGCGGACCATCCCATGATCTCCGCGGCCATCCTCCTTGCCGCCGCGCTCGCGCTCTATGCGGTGGCGATGTCCTACGACCTGTCGGACCGCTTCCGCGTCTCGCGCCGCTCCGACATCGCCTTCTGGCTGCATCTGGTCACGGCGCCTGCGCTGCTTTATTCGACGCTCGCCTTCGTGTTCCTCGGGGACCTTGCAAACAACACGCTGTTCAGCGGCAGCAAGGGGCTGCCGGAGGCGCTGGCCGTGCTTGCCGTCGTCGTGGTGCTGATGGTGATCGGGCTCATCATCGATCGCCGGGCCTTCGTCACGTCAGGCCTCCTGTCGCTGGGGCTCGCGACCGCGAGCCTGCTCAGGCAGATGGACGCGTCGCCGGAGATCTTCGTCTTCCTGACGCTGCTGATCGTCGGCCTCGTCGTGCTGACCATCGGCATCGGCTGGCCGCATTTCCGGCGCTGGGCCGTGGCGCCGTTGCCGATCCCGCTGAAAGAAAAACTGCCGCCCCTGCGGTGAGGGACGGCAGCCATCGTCTCAAAGGCGCTCGGGCGCCTTACGTGTTGAAGCGGAAGTGGATGACGTCGCCGTCCTGGACGACATATTCCTTGCCTTCGTCGCGGCCCTTGCCGGCTTCCTTGGCGCCCACTTCGCCCTTGTAGGCGATGTAGTCTTCATAGGCGATGGTGAAGGCGCGGATGAAGCCGCGTTCGAAATCGGTGTGGATGACACCCGCCGCCTGCGGGGCCTTGGTGCCGCGCACGATGGTCCAGGCGCGCGTTTCCTTGGGGCCGACCGTGAAATAGGTGATGAGGTCGAGCAGGTGGTAGCCGGCGCGGATGAGGCGGTCGAGGCCGGCCTCCTCAAGGCCGAGGGCCGAGAGGAATTCGGTCGCTTCCTCCTCGGGAAGCTGGGCGACCTCGGATTCGATCGCGGCCGAGATGATGACACATTCGGCGCCCTGTTCCTTCGCCATCGCGGCGACGGCCTCGGTATGGGCATTGCCGGTGGCGGCGTCCGCCTCGGCGACGTTGCAGACATAGAGGACAGGGTGCGACGTCAGGAGGTTGAGGCCCTTGAGGACGTCCACCTCTTCCGGCGCCAGCGTCTTCAGCAGGAGACGGGCCGGCTTGCCCTCGTTGAGGAGCTTGAGCACGGCTTCCATGACCGGAAGCTGCGCGACGGACTCCTTGTCCTTGCCGGTGGCGCGCTTGCGGGTCTGCTCGACGCGGCGCTCCAGGCTCTCGAGGTCGGCGAGCATCAGCTCGGTCTCGATGGTCTCGGCATCGGCGACGGGGTCGATGCGGCCCTCGACATGGGTGATGTCGGTGTCCTCGAAGCAGCGCAGCACATGCACGACCGCATCGACTTCACGGATATTGGCGAGGAACTTGTTGCCGAGGCCTTCGCCCTTCGAGGCACCGCGCACGAGGCCGGCGATGTCGACGAAGGAGATGCGCGTCGGGATGATCTCCTTCGAGCCCGCGACGGCGGCGAGCGCCTTCATGCGCGGATCGGGAACCGCCACCTCGCCGGTATTCGGCTCGATGGTGCAGAAGGGATAGTTCGCCGCCTGGGCGGCCGCCGTCTTGGTCAGCGCGTTGAAGAGGGTCGACTTGCCGACATTCGGCAGACCGACGATACCGCATTTGAAGCCCATGGAAGATGGTCCGTTCGTCTTGGAAAATGGTTGCCCCCGCTATGGGGGAAGGACGGGGCAGGGTCAAGGGCCTCGCGCCCGCCGGGCCTTGAAGTCGCCCGGCCTGCGGTGCACAATGGGCGCACATCGCTCGAAGCCAATGTAACGAGGAGCTTCCCATGAGCAATGGTGACACGGTCCTCAAGCCGAAAACGATCACGAAGCCGAAGCTGGCCCGGCCGCGGCTCTACAAGGTCATCCTCGTCAACGACGACTATACGCCGCGCGACTTCGTCGTCCTGGTGCTGAAGGCGATCTTCCG
>Ga0066256_1002019_pt1 | contig 24113 bp, 5 predicted proteins | sample ThiBio_1000_biof_FD_87107 | JGI IMG/M metagenome (GOLD analysis project Ga0066256, IMG submission 87107) | Wastewater bioreactor microbial communities from Cape Town, South Africa - Thiocy_expt_1000_biof (version 2) | ecosystem: Engineered > Bioreactor > Thiocyanate-remediating >... | reverse complement strand
ACCGCGGCGGGCGGCGGGCGGAGGAGGGGGCGTCCGAGTAGTCGGCCGAGCAGGGGGGGGGGGTGGGGCGGGGGGGCGGGGCCAACGAGGGTCCCCTGGCCGGGCGCGGGGGGGGGGGGGGGGTGGGGGGGGCGCCAAGGGACCAAAAGCGGGGGGCCGGGGGGGGCGGGGCTGTGCACCCCGCCCCGCCACTCCGCCACCGCCGCCGCCATGACGGTCGGGTCGCTGTAGTTGCCGTACAGGGCGGGGTACCATATCGAGCAGTTGATGCCGTACGCGTCCAGGATGCCGGACACCACCGGCAGCATGGCGGCGGGGTCCAGGCTAAAGTGCGGCGACCAGGGGTCGTCGCCGTTGTTGGGCGGCAGCAGCTCGATGTGGTTGGTGCCAAACAGCGCCGTGCCGACGATAAACGCCTCCATGTCGCCCGGGCTCCACGCGTCGTACGCGTTGGAGAGGGCGCGGTAGCCAATCTGGTGGCCGCGCACGTGCAGCGCGGGCGCGCTGGTCACCGCCAGCGCGCCCGCCAGCGTGACGGCGCGCACGGGCGGCAGGTAAAAGTCTTTGGCGTACGTGATGTTCAGCAGGCGCAGCAGGCGACCGACGCCGTACAGCACGCCGCGCTCGTCGCCGCCCGTCACATTCACGGCGCCGGTGCCGCCCGCCGTGATGGCATACCCGTCAGCCGGCAGGCCGGGCGTGGGCGCTGCCGCCTGGTACAGCGCCACCACCGCCGACCCCGCCGGCGGCGGCACCGTCACAATGGGCCAGCACGCGGTCTGCGGCAGCAGGCCCAGCCGCTCACACACCATGTCCTGCAGCACCGTGGCATACAGCATCAGCCGGCCGCCCGTCCCCGATCCCATGTAGATGCTGGCATTCAGCAGCTGCAGCGGCCCTCCTTCATTGCCGGGCGGTATCAAGGGCGCGGTAGCAGGGTTGGCGCCATAGTTGGTGCCATGGCCGCCGTCGGCACGCCGCAGTGCGCGTAGCCGCGCAGCAGCGGATGCAATATGAGAGCGCTGCCCTCGTTGTGTCCACCCTGTGCCAGTCGCCTCTGTTGGTGCTGCCGCTGCCGTCGTCGTCAACACGGTGGCCAGCGCTGCAGCCACGGCGGCGACCCGTACCGCCATTCTCTCTGTATTGAGCCGGCTGGCCCGGATATGCGGCATGCAAGGCGTACAACCTACTCCCACACACGCCGCCTGACAATTGCACGCCTGCGCTGCCCGGCAGGACGTGCGTACTATTTGTTGATACTCAGGTGCGTGCGACCGTTGGTATCCACTCGGATACGGCGATCACACCCCACCACGGTTATGGGCCGGTGGCAATGCCATGATTTGTAAACAGCGGTGGCGCTGTGCGCCTCAAAATACAACCACGAGGAAGGCGTCAGAAGGGTCACTTGTGCACAATCTTGGAATGATAAGACGAATTAGTGTGTAATACTATTTGTTTTTGTCGCGTAGTAGCCAGGCACCACACACCACCAACGGCCAACGGCCAACGGCCAACGGCCAACGGTCAACGGCCAACAGCCAACCAACAGGTAGCCACTTGAGTACCAGTCGCCTCGCCCCATCCCCTAACCAGGCGCCATGGGGCTGGGGTCGGCTGCGGCGGTGGTGGTGGATGCGTACATGGTGTTTGGCGTGGCGGTGCCGTTTGTGCCGCAGGCGCGCACCATGCTGGCGGCGCGCAGTACGGCGGGCTACAACTCGCTGGTGTCGGGCGTGCTCATGGCGTCCGCCACCCTTCGCTGCTTCTTTTGGCTGGGTCGCCACTTTGACGACGTGCTGCTGCTGCAGGCGTTCGTGGTGATTGCCACGCAGATTGCCATGCTGTCCATCATCACGTCCATCAACCAGCGGAGTGGCAGCGGCAACGGCGGCAGTGGCGGCAGCGGCAGTAGGCCACCCCGCCGCTTCACAGACTTTGATTCCGCCTCCTTCTGGGCGTGGGATGACCTGTCTAGCTACCTGCAGGCGGAGGCAGCGCTGGTGCTGCTCTTGATAGTGGCGCACGGCCTGTTCGGTCGTTGGCCTGCCTGCGTGGAGCTGCTGGGCACCGCGTCGTTGGGCTTGGAGGCGGTACTGCCCATGCCGCAGGCGTGGCGCAACTTTAAGCGGCAGTCTACCACCGGCCTCTCCCGCCTCATGGTGATTGCCTGGTTGGCGGGCGACGTGGGCAAGTCGATATACGCGGTGTACAAGGACGCGCCGACACAGTTTGTTGTGTGCGGCCTCGCGCAGGCCGCCGTGGACACCCTGCTGCTGTACCAGATTTACGTGTTGTACCCGGCGCCCACCGCGCCGCCGGCAGCAGCTGCTCTGGCGACCCGCGGGCACGCCGTACCAATTATGGACGCCACCTCCGACGCCGCCGCCAGCCCGCCACTTGACGCGGCGGTGTCGCTGCGCGCCGCCGACGAGGAGGCGTCCCACGCGCTCCTGGCGCCGTCAGACGCTGTGACGCTGCGCCACGGCCCGCCCGCCGCCGCCTGGAGTAGTGTGTAGTATTTACCTTATTTATGTGTTACTGCCTTGCACAATGGTGTGGCGGGAGTGTGGTGGTAGGGTTGGTGCCACCTGTGTGCCCGCATCACAATAACTCAACTGTCCCGCGGTCGTGTGGCGTGCAGCCCATTTCAAACGACTGCGCACCCCATCGTAGTATCATAGAGGGAGGTGTTTATTCTGGTCGCCGCGGCGAGGGCGTGGTCACATCCCGGCCCGCCCCCGCCCCTGCTCCGCCAGCAGCTGGTGCAGGCGGCGGCGGTGGCAAGGTAGCTACGCGCGCAGCCTCCAGCGCCACAGCCGCGCGCCACCGCTCCACCGTCAGTTCCGACTCGCCGTGCGACAGCGCCAGCAGGCGCGCCACCGTCAGCCACCGGTGCAGCGCTTCGGCATCCAGGCTGCGGTCGCGCGCCCGCGCCGCTGCCATGTCCTCCGTCACGGCCTCGCGCACGCCCGCCGGGATGGCGTACGGCAGGTGGCGCACGGCGCCCAGGTAGGCGCGCATGCAGGCGCGCAGCGGCTGCGGCATCGCGTGCGGGGGTGGCGCGCCGCCGTGGGCAGCAGCCAGCTGCGCGGATGCTGCGGGTGACAGCACGACGGCATGGTCGGCCACCAGCAGGCCACGACCGGTGTTGAGCACCACCATGGGCAAGTCCACCGGGAAGTGCAGCTCTGAGTATGGGAACGCGTACTCCAGCGTCTGCGCCGTCAGCGCCTCCTGCAGCGCCCGCAGGTTCCGGATACCGCGGTCATCCAGCGTGCCGGCATCCAGTACCGTGCCGTCTGCTACCACCACCGTGCCGGCCGTCAGCTGCAGCGCGCCCGGCAGCAGACGCTCTGACTCGCCGTCGTGCGCCGGCGCCGCGCGCCCTCCATTCAGTGCCGCAATGCACAGCGGCAGCAGCACGACACGCGGCACCACGTCCGCCAGCACAGCGGCGAGTCGCGCCGCGGTACGCGACGGCATCGGCACCCCCGTGCCGCTAGAACTACTGCTGCTGCTAATGGAACTGGCCACAACAGTAATGGCTGCCGCTGCTGCTGCTGCTGCCGCCGCCGCGGCTGCCGTCACCGTCGTGGTGGTGGTCGTAGTGGTTGCAACGGCGGGCGCCGTCGCGGCGGCAGCGTCCGGCGCGCCCTGAATGGACAACGACAGCTTGCCGATGGGCACGGGGTGCCGGCGCGTGATGTGCGACAGCAGCGTGAGCAACAGCAGCTCGCCTGCCAGCGCGTCACCGCCCAGCGCCGACGCCAGGAAGTCCACCGCCTCGCGCCGCACCTCCGCCACTGGGATGGGCAGCCTTGCCACCGCAGCACGCGCAGCGGCGCCCAAGGCAGCCTCGCCATCTACTGGCGGTGTAGCGGGCGCCAGTGCGTCTGTTGCCGGCGTGTCAGCTGCGGCGGCAGCTGCTGCAGCGGCGGCCGCAGCTGGTGCCTCGGCAGCAGGAGTCGGCGCGTAGCCGTGCGTCCATGCGTACGGCGACACAGCGTCACTGCCCGCATCAAGCGCCGGGAACCCGCCCGGCAGCGTGCGGTACAGCAGACACTGCACGCGCGGCACTGCGGCGGCAGGCGGGTTGTGAGCTGCGCGTGACGTGCCGCCAAAGTCATCGTCATCGTCGCCGCCGGCGCCGCCGTCTGCGCCGCCGCCATCAGACAGGATGCCAATGGCATCCACCAGCTCCGTCAACTTCATGCCCAGGTCAGCGCCATACACGCGCAGCAGCACGGGGATGTCGGTGGTGGGGTCTCCCAACGGGTGGTGCACCACGCCGGTGGCAGCCGCTGCCGCGTCGGCAGTCGTGGCGTCAGGCGCTGGCGTCCACGTGGCCGCAGCGGGCAGCAGCTCCGATGATGCCGCAGCGGCGCCATCTCCCGATGCCACACCCGCTGCTGCGCTACTCTCGGCGTCGCCGTCCACAGCATCATCGTCTGCATCCATGCCGCCGTCGTCACCCACATCGCCCCGCCCACTTGCCGCGCGCTTGGCTGCGCGGTCGCTACCACCACCGCCGCCACCGCGTCCGCGACGCTTTGCGGCGGCGCCACCAGCCGCCCCCGCCACCCCCGCTGGCCCCGCTGCCACCTCCTCCCGCGCGGCGCGTGCCCACGCACCCTCCCCCGGCGGCGGCACCATGTACACGCCCACGCGCTGCTGCAGGCCGCCGCCAAAGGTAACGGCGTCGTGGCCGCTGTACGGGAAGCTCTCACGCCAGCCGGCGGGCGCGGCGCGCGGCGTGGTAAACGCGGTGTCGCGCAGCAGCGGCATGTGCCACTCCGGCTCAAACGTGTCGCCCACCATGCCCACCACGCGCACCAGCGAGCCCGCCTTCAGCCGCCGCCCACGCACGCCGTCGCGGCTCACCACCGGCACCGCCGCCAGCGCCGCCGGGTCTGCCACCACTGACCGAAACGCCTCCCCCGCCGCTGCCAGGTACGCCGCCACCGCCGCCGGTGACGTGTCCGTGCCGCCCGCCGTCGCCTCCCGGAACGCGCGCTCCACCGCCGCGTACGGCGCCGCCAGCAGCTCGTCGGCCATGGTGGAGGGTGGGTGGGTGGGGGAAGCGACGATGGATTCCAACTACCACTGCCGATGTTGGCAGTCACCAGTGCAGTCTTCGCCCTTCTAATAGCTGTCAAGCCACTCTAATATTGACGGCGGCAACGATGGTGGGTGACAATCCGCATTGGCATGTGCCGGACCCGGAGGCAGTGCCCGCCAAACGCCGTATCTTCCTTACAACACCAACCCACCGCACCACCGTCTCACAGCGACACGCGTAAGTCTCAACTGCACTCACACTATAGGTTTATCATATCCCGGTGCTTCCGCCGCGGAAGGGCACCGCCGTGCTCCTGTATTGCCGCGTTAAAGTGCCACACTAACTCGACGGTTTCATTTCAGCGCCGCCACCACTGGTGGTGCCGTGGTGGTGCTCACACGCCGGTGGCAACGCGACGCGCGGCGCGGTGGGGCACGCACGCAGAACACGTGTATGTGTATGGCCTTGCGTCCCGCCGCCCCTCCGGTGCTATGGGTGGTAAGGGCGGTTCGCGTGCGCGCGCCAAGTGGGCAGCTGGCCCCCCCTCCTCTACTACTGGTGGTGGAGGTGGTGGTGGTACTGGTACTACTGCTACTGGTGCTGGTGGTGGTGGTGGTGGTGGTGCTGCTGCTGCTGCTGGAGCGGGGCGCACGGGGAAGGGAGGAGCAGGCGGGCGGCTGGGTCGTGTGGCAGCAACGTCGTCGACGGCGGCAGCAGCGGCGCCGGTTGAGGTGGCTGGCAGCAAGCGGGCACGAGATGGCGTCACCACTGTGCCACCAACCCTACCAGTGCCAGCGGCGACGTCGTCGAGAGGCGGCACGGCGTCGCTGCTCAGCCCTGAGCTGCTGGCGTCGTTTGGCGAATACGGCGCGCCGCAGGACCTCGTGATGCTGCCGACTAACAAGGCCGCCAAGGCTGCGGCCAAGGCTGCGGCACGTGCAGTTGCTCGCGCCGCGGCTGCTGCTGAGCCCGCCACGCGGCAGGAGCGGCGCGCCGCCAAGAGCAAGCAGCGCAAGATGGACAAGCTGGAGGTTTGTGCTGCTGCGTGCTAGTGTGATGTTGGGTTGCCACGCTGAGCCAGCCACCAGATGACCAAACACCCCACCCCCCACCCCGCAGGATGTCCGCGATGCCAAAATCAAGCGCGCCGCGCTGTATGACAGCCTGGCTGCCACGTCGCTGACGCCGCAGCAGCATGCGCTGCTGCTGCACAGCGGCGCGCTGGGACACACACTGTCTGCCAAGGAGCGCAGTGCGTACGCGGAGGGCCTGGCTGCCGCCGCCACTGGCGGCGCTGGAAGCGCGCCCACTACTGGAAAAGGCAAGGGCCGCCCGTCTGCGCCCGCAAGCAGCAGTAGCGAGGACGAAGATGAGGAGGACGGTGAGGAGGAGGACGAGGTAGAGGACGATGACGACGATGATGGCGATGAGGACGAGGATGGCGACGATGGCGAAGACGATGCCAACGACGATGATGATGAGGACGATGACGGCGATGATGGCGATAGTGGAAGTGATGAGGACAAGCCCGCACGCGGCAGCAGCGCGCCGTCATCACGCGCAAAACGCGCACGACGTGGCTCCAGCGATGTGGAGGAGGAGCACGACGACCACGATAGTGATAGCGACGAGGAGGAGGAAGAGGAGGAGGAGGACGATGATGATAGCGAAGGTGAGGACGATGATAGTGAAGGTAGCAGCGACGACGACGACGACGACGATAGCGACGACGAGGCGCCCCGCGCGGCGGCGGCACCGTCTGCCTTTGCGTTCAACATCAACCTGGGCGGCGTGAACAAGGCGGTGCCGGCGGTGTCCAACGACACACCTGCGGCGGCCGCCATTGCGGCAGCTGAAAGTGCGCACAGCGCCAAGGTGGCGCTGTTTCTGGGCAAGACGAAGGAGGACCCTGCGATAGCCAAGCTGATGGAGCTGCGTGCTCGCAATGCGGCAGCAGCGGCGGCAGGCGATGGTGACGATACGGCGGCGGCTGGGTCTGACTCGGACGACTCTGACGAGTCTTCCGGGGCGGTGGCGGCAGCGGCGGCGGCAGCGCGGGCAGCCCGCACCATGCCGCAGGTGAGCGCGCTGGAGACGGTGGCTACCCTGGTTGCGCAGCACGGGCTGGCGGGCGCGCCGCTGGCAACTGCGGCAGACTTGCTGGCGGCGCGTGAGCGGCTAGACGCTGCTGGCACCAAGCACGGGCTGAATGCGTTTGGCAGCCGTGGTGGCGGCGCGGGCACAGACGGCGCGGGCAGCCGCAAGCTGCGCATGGGCGCGCGGTCCAAGCCGGGTGAGGAGGACGACTTTAACGTGCTGCGCGCCGCCATGTGGAGCGCGGACGGCACCACGCGGCTGGCGACGCGCCGTGAGCTGCCGCCGTCCGCCTACTCCGCGTACACACCGCGCGCCATGCCGGTGACGCGGTCGACGGAGGTGGCAGAGTCGCGGTCCGGCCTGCCGGTGTGCAGCATGGAGTCTGAGATCATGGAGACGGTGGGCGACCACGACGTGGTGGTGCTGTGCGGTGAGACGGGCAGCGGCAAGACGACGCAGGTGCCGCAGTTCCTGTACGAGGCGGGCTACGGCGTGGCTGTGCGCGACGTGACGCGCACCAGCCCGTCACCCACCCGCCCCGCAGCCGCCTTTGCCGGCGTGCCTGGCATCATTGCCATCACGCAGCCGCGCCGCGTGGCTGCCACTGCCATGGCGGAGCGCGTGTGCCGCGAGCTGACGGGCAGCGCGCCCAGCAAGACGTCACTGGTGGGCTACCAGGTGCGGTACGACACCGCCACCGTGGGCGCCGCCACGCGCCTCAAGTTCATGACCGACGGCATCCTGGTGCGCGAGATCCAGGACGACCTCCTCCTGCGCCGCTACTCCGTCATTGTGCTGGATGAGGCGCACGAGCGCAACATCAACACCGACGTGCTCATCGGCATGCTGTCGCGCGCGCTGCCGCTGCGCAACAAGCTGGCGGGCGAGGAGGCGGCAGCGTACGCGGCGCACATGGCGGCGGGCGGCGCGCACCCACCGCCGGTGCTGAGCGGCCCTGACGGCCTGCCCCTGCCGCCGCTCAAGCTCATCATCATGTCCGCCACCCTGCGCGTGTCCGACTTCACCGCCAACCCCGCCTTGTTCCCCGTGCCGCCGCCCGTCGTGCGCGTGGAGGCGCGCCAGTTCCCCGTCACCGTCCACTTCTCCAAGACCACGGAGCTGGTGGACTACGTGGGCGAGGCGTACAAGAAGGTGGTGAAGATCCACACCCGCCTGCCAGAGGGCGGCATCCTCGTATTCCTCACCGGCGCCGACGAGATTGAGGACCTGTCCCGCCGCCTCCGCGCGCGCTTTGCGCCTCGCGCGCGTGCGGCGCCCAGTGCGCCTGCCGACGCCGCCGCTCCCGCACCTGCTGGAGACGCGGCAGCAAGGGCGCCGGCGCCGGCGCCAGCCGCCGCCACTGATGCCACTGCTGATACCACCGATGCCGACAAGGGCAAGGAGGAGGAGAAGGAGGAGGCGGGGGTGCACGTGCTGCCGCTGTATGCCGTGCTGTCCAAGACCGCCCAGATGCGCGTGTTTGCGGCGCCGCCGGAAGGCAAGCGCATGATTGTGGTGGCCACCAACGTTGCCGAGACGTCGCTCACCATCCCCGGCATCCGGTACGTCCCCACCCCCACCACTATTCCCCCACATGCCCGCCCACCCACCTCCTGCCGCGTGGGGGGCGCGCAAGCTGTGCGCTGCTCGTCACGCACACTCTGCCTGCGTGGCGCCTCACTGCGCCACGCGGGCAGGCGGCACCACAGCCATGGTTTTCATGGCTGAAACTTTGGTGCCGTTTCGCTTGCGCGCCCCTCGCCGCCGCCTCCCTCGGGGGGCGGTGGTCACTACCCACGTACGCGGCACACAGTAACGCACCAAAGGAAGCCTCATAGTACGCGCGCGCCGAGGCGCCGGCGCGCGGGGCATCATGTGCTCCGCGCGCCGGCAGCAGCTTCGGAGTTTTACCCCCGTGGCGCGCGCGCCTCCATGTGCATCCACAGCTTGGTTTTATCGCATATCTTCCCGCGCTTGGGTGTGGCACGCAAGTTCACACGCAACCCGTCACGAAACCATGACGTGCGACCCACCCCTGTGCAGGTACGTGGTGGACGCCGGGCGCGCCAAGCGGCGCGTGTATGACCTGCGGTCCGGCACCAGCGCGTTTGAGGTTGGCTGGATCTCGCGCGCATCCGCTGACCAGCGCGCCGGCCGCGCCGGCCGTACCGGGCCGGGCCATTGCTACCGCCTGTACTCGTCAGCGGTGTTCACCAGCCAGTTCCCGGCGTTTGAGGAGGCGGAGCTGCTGCGCACGCCTGCCGACTCCGTGGTGCTCACCATGAAGTCGCTGGGCATTGACTGCGTGGCCTCCTTCCCGTTCCCGTCGCCACCCAAGCCAGAGGCGCTGCACGCCGCCATTCGCAGCCTCACCAACCTGGGCGCGCTGGTGCCGGTGGTGGCGGGCGGCGGCGGCGTGGATGCCGTGGCGCGGGGCGCCGGCGGTGCGGCAGATGGCGACGTTGGCGCCCGCGCGGCGGCGGCGCTGAAGCGCATTGTGAGCGAGCGGCTGACGCCGCTGGGGCACGCGCTGGCGCGCCTGCCGCTGCACCCCGCGCTGGGCAAGGTGCTGGTGCTGGCAGGGCAGCAGCAGGCGCTGACGCCGGGCAGCCGTGGCCTGCTAGATGCCGCCATTGCGATGGTGGCATGCATGGCAGCGCAGGACCCATTTGTACGGCCGCCGGCTGCGGGCGGCCGCCGACCGGCTGGCGCGGCAGCAGCAGGCAAGCCGGCAGAAGGCGGTGCCGGCGACGACGACAACGCGTCGGTAGTGAGCGACGAGGGCGCCATGGACGCGGCGCTGCTAGCAGAGTTTGAGGCGGCGGGTGGTGGTGCGCGTGACGCGGCAACTAGCAGTACCGGCGAGGCGTCCGGCGCGCCGGTTGTAAACGCCGCTGCCCTCGCTGCGCGCAATGCCGCGGCGGCGGCGCATGCCAAGTTCCGCCACCCGCTGTCGGACGCGCTCACGCTCCTGCGTGCCGCCGGCGCGCACGCGCACGCGCTGTCGTCGGGCGGCGGGGAGGCGGGCGCCGCGTTCTGCCGCACCTACTACCTGCGCAAGAAGTCCATGGACGAGATTGTGAAGCTGCGGCGGCAGCTGCATGGCGCGGCGTGGGGCGCTGTGGCTGCGGCGGCGGCCGGCGGCGGTGGCGGCGGTGGCGATGCAGGTGGCGAGGCGGAGGCGGTGCTGGCGGCAGCGGCAGGCGGCGACGCAGCGGAGGGTGACGGTGAGGGTGGTGATGGTGACGCCGAGAGCGCGGCGGCGCGCCCGGCAGCGTCGCGCCGCCCGGCCGTGCCACCGTTTGCTGTTGGGTTGGCGCCGCCGACGCCCGACACCGAGACGCTGCTGCGGCAGTTGTTGACGGCGGGCGCGCTGGAGCGCGTGGCTAAGCGCGCGCCGCCGGACCGGATGGTCAGCCTTGCAGCGGCGGGTGTGCTGCCGCGCGGCGCGCTGCCCTACCTGCCGTCTTCCAGCGCGCTGGGGGACGACGCCGTGCTGTATGTGCACCCCGGCTCCGCCGTGTTTGACCCCGACACCGGCCTCATGCCGCCGTACGTGGTGTACACTGACGTGGTGGTCGGCAAGCGGCCGTACATGAAGGGCGTCAGCGTGGTGGATGCCGGCTGGCTGCACGAGCTGGCAGCCGGCACGCCGCTGTGCCACTACGGCGACGTGCTGGAGGCGCCGCCGCCCGCCTACGACGCCGCCGCGGACCGCGTGGTGGCGTGGCGGCCGCCCCTGTTTGGCGACCACGCTTGGAAGCTGCCGCCCGCCCTCGTGTTGTACCCGACGGCCACGCCGGCCGAACGGGAGGCGCGCGTGCGCCTGTTTGCGCGCGCGTTTGTGGAGGGCGCCGTGACACCCGAGCTGGCGCGCTTTGCGCCACGCCTTGCCTCGCCATCCACCGCCATCACCCGCGTCGCGCAGCTCAAGCGCGTGGTGCTGCTGGTGGCAGCTCTGACGGCGCCGCCCGGTGGCAGCGCCGCCGTGGACAGCGCGCTGGCACTGGCGCGCGTGTGGGCCACCCACCCGCGCTGGCTGGCCATGGAGTACAAGGCGTGGCTGCCGGCGGAGCTGCACGGCGCGGTGGACGCCGTGTGGCCCGCCATGCAAGCCGCGCTGGCGCGCCGCCTTCTGCTCGCCGCGTCCACGCAGCAGTAGTACTTGGTATGGGGGGGAATTGAAAGGCACAGGAACGGAACGTACGCAATGCACACGCATACACAAACACACATACAAGGGCGCGAGTGGGGGGCACAAGGTCAATCGTTGCGCGCACGCGCGAGCGCGCGCCTAGTCGTCCTCCTGCAGCATGAGCGCCACGCCGGCGAGCGTCCACTTGTGCACGGGGTCCACGGTGCGCAGGCTGGCCAGCCAGATGTAGGTGTGGCCGCGGAAGGAGGTGTAGTAGGTGGGGCAGTCGTACACGGCGGGGTCCTGGCGCAGGTAGCCGACGGCGGACGGGATCCAGGTGGGTTGCACCGGCACCGCCTTGAGGTACAGCACCGGCATTGGCGGCAGGAGCTGCTTGAGGCGGGAGTCGACGACGTGGCCGGCGCACGCCGTCACGCCCACCGTGTACGGCTCGCCCGCCTCCTCGCCCGTCGCCCACCGCGCGCCCTCCATGAACAGGCCGTGCACAAACATGCCGTCCTCCGGGTACGCGGTGGCCTCGTCGGGCGCCGTCATCATGGTGACGTTCGTCTCCACCGCCATGTTGTCCAGCGGCAGGCCGGTCTGGCGCGCCGTCACCTGCATGATGGCGGTCAGGAACGCCATGGGGTTGAACAGGCCGGGCAGCCAGAGGGAGATGGGCGTGACGAGGGTGGCGGACCAGCGCGCCAGCTGGTCCACGCGCCGCAGCAGGTCGGCGAACCAGGACTGCAGGCCGCGGCGCGACGGCCACGCGAACGCCTCCCACGAGCACTTGGAGAACGGGTTGCGGCCGGGCACCTGGTTGATGGACAGCGCCACCGCCAGGTCCTCCATGGGCTCCGAGAAGTTGAGCGAGCCCTCCAGACCCTTGCGCAGCTCCAGCAGCGAGCGCCGGATCTCGTCCAGCAGCTCGTTCATGCGCGTGCACTCCTGGATCGCCACCAGCACGAAGGGCGCCGTCTTCTGCGACAGCAGCGGCGCCGCGCGCGCCTCCACGTCCAGCATCACAAAGTTCTCCGGCAGCTGCTCCAGCAGCGCGTTCAGCGTGTTGCGCACCGCCGCGCCGCCGCCGCCCGCGCCACCGCCGCCGCCGCCGCCGCCACCGCCGCCGCCCGACAGCGACAGGATGGTCTTGAACAGGTCGTCCTGGAAGGACGTCAGGTACCCGATCTCCGCGTTGGCGTGCAGGCCAAACTGCGGCGGCGCCTCCTTCGGCAGCGAGGTGGACACGTAGGTGGTGAGGTCAGCGAAGCCCATCTTGGACACGTCGGGCACCTTGAAGCCGGGCGCCAGCGCCATGCCGGTCAGGATGTCGGGCCGCAGGAAGACGGACAGGTAGGTGTTGTTGGTGCGCCGGTCCCACGCGTCCGTGATGTGCCCGCCGTACATGATCTCGCCAAAGATGTACCGCAGGTCGTCCCACGGCACCGTGGCGTTGTTGTTGATGTAGTCCTGCAGCACGTTGGCGCACACGTTCAGGTCGCCCGTGTTGAACGAGTACTTGCGGCTCCACCCCTGCTGCCCGAACCGCCGGCGGCCCAGCACGATGGCGTGGTACCAGCACAGCGTGAAGAGGCAGGCCTTGAACTCGGTGGGCTTGTTGCACGCGTCCACGCGCTCCTGGCTAAAGTTGGCCAGCGAGCGCGTCAGGTTGGACAGCAGGTCGGCGGGCGCCTCGTTGGCCACCTTGATGCACGACTGCATCAGCGACTCGGGCATGTTCTTCATGTGGCTCATGGGCGGCGGCTCCGCAGAGATGAAGCACCGGAAGTCCTCGTGCGCCGACTCGGCCGCAATCTCCAGCTGCCGCTCCAGCTTGGGCAGCCACGACTGCATGAGGTGCAAGTTCTGCAGCATGAGCCAGCCGCCCGACTTGGCAAACTCCTCCAGCTTGCGCTCCGCCGGCTTCTCCTGGCCCTGACCCATGGAGATGTTCACGAACTTGCCGTTCTCCAGCGTGAATCCCTTGGTGCGCCCCAGCGACTCCACCCACACCGTGGGGTCCACGCCGGGGAACAGCACGAAGAACATGGGCGTGGCGATGGAGGACTCCTCAAAGCTGGCCGCCATGTTGAACGGCGTCTGCACCACGTAGTCGCGCCCCAGCTTCTCGCCCACGTACGTCTGCAGCGCGGCGGAGAGGCGGTCAGGGCGCAGGGCGCGCAGCAGGAGCAAGAGGTAGAAGGTGGCGGGCGTGACGGTGCCGCGGTACTCGCCCGGCAGCGGCAGCACCTCCGGCTTCTCGTCGTCAAACCAGTTGCGCCACTTGACGGCGTCGTTCTGCATGTCGTCGCCCAGCTTCTCAAACACCGGCTTGATGGCCTCCAGCGCCTTCACGCGCGGCCACAGGTTCTCCGGCAGCCACTCCGCCAGCACGCCCATGGAGCCGGCGTCGCCCATCAGCGTGGGGCCCAGCACCAGGGTGCGCACTAGCGTCTCGGACAGCTCGCCGCTGTCCTGCAGCAGCCGCAGGCACAGCTGCGTCGCCACCGTCAGCTTGTCCTTCTCAAACAGGCCGCGGTTGATGTACTGGAACGTGGTGCGCGTGGTGGAGTCCATCAGCACGCCGCACCGCGTCACCAGCTGCTCGTTGGTCAGCACGCGCACCGGCTTGCTCGCCGCCGCCGCGGACGGCCGCGCGGTACGCGCCGTCCCCGACCCGTCAGACCCACCCGCCGCGCCACCGCCGCCGCCGCCGCCTGCGTCCGCACCCGCCGCGGCTGCGGCCGCGCCACCCGCCGCGCCGCCGGACCCCGCGCCTGCCGCCTCGTCGCCCGGCGCGGCCACCGCAGCCGCGCCAGCGCCGTCGCCACCGGCGGCGCCAGCATCGCCGGCAGCGGCAGCAGCGGCAGCGGCGCCACCCGCCGCCGCGCCGCCCTCGCCTGCATGCTCACCGCTGTGCTCGCCCTCGTGCTCGCCCTCATGCTCGCCCTCGTGCTCCTCCTTGCCCTTGCCCTCCTCCGCCTCGGCCGCAAACATGGGGTCGTGCTTGCCGGACACCAGCGCGATGGCGCGCTCAAAGATGATGACGAAGGCGTTGAGGGAGAAGATGTAGTAGGAGTGGACGCGGAAGAGGTCCATCATGAGGAAGAAGAGGAGGGCGGCGCGGTGCGCGACGGGGCGGTAGCGCTCCGACGTCAGGTTGATCTCCGCGGTGGTGCGCTGCGCGATGGCCGACTTCTCGGCAATGTCCATCGCCACGCGCTTCGTGTTCTCCAGGCTCTCGATGAGCTCGCGGTCCTCCGTGATGTCGCCCTCCGCGTCCGCCAGGCGCTTCAGGATGCCGTCCTCCAGCTCCTTGATCTTGATCTTGAACGCGTTCTGCTGCCGGATGAGGTCCGTCTTCTGCGCCGCCAGGTCGGGCCGCTCCTTCTGCACCGTCAGCGCCAGCAGCTGCTCCTCCAGGCCCGCCTCCGTCACCGTGAAGTTGACGAGGCACGCCTCCGCCTGCACCTCCGGCGGGTAGTGCGGGTTGGACAGCTTGGTGTGCAGGTACAGCCGGAACTTGGGGTTGAACTCCACCTCCTTGTCGCCCAGCTTGAGGTACTGGTTGCGGCCCTTCTTGATGAGCTGCCGCGAGATGACGGGCGCCAGCACCGCGTCGATGCGCTCGCCCATGTTCTCAATCAGCACCGGCGTGCCGCGCTCCAGCGCCGCCTCCAGCTTGCGCAGCATGTCCTTCTGGTCCAGCCGCATCACCAGCAGGCCGTTCGCCTTCTCGCGCTCGCGCACCCACGCGATGCCCTGCAGCTGCGGGTCGATGAGCAGCGGCCAGCGCTCGGTGCACGTCACGATGGAGCCGTTCTCGATGGACACGCGGTCGTCCGGCAGGCCCTCCGAGTTCCACACCGCGATGGTGGCCTCGTTGGTCAGGATGGCCATGGGGTTGGGCTTGGCGGACATGGGGATGCGCTGCCCGCCCGCCGCCGTCTCCATGAACGGCGTCCACGCCTCGTTCAGCAGCTGGTCGCGGAAGCGCTTCGTGAACGGCCCGATGTACGAGATGAAGCAGGCGGCGAGCAGCACGTCGCCCACCAGCAGCTCCTTCTCCGCCTCCAGCGTGGTGATGCCCTCCGCCCACCGCACGTTCTCGTCCGCCAGCGCCGCCGTCAGGCGGTTGGCCAGCTCCAGCTTGGACTGCCCCTGCTCCACCTCCGCGATCGCCGCCGCCTTCTCCGCGTTGGCGGCCGCCAGCTTGGCGGTCAGCTCCGCCAGCTGCGCCTGCAGCGTCGCCACCTGCGCGTTCACGTCCTCCAGCCGCGCGTTCGCCGCCGCCAGCTCCTCGTTCGCCTCCCGCAGCTTCGTCTTCTTGGGCTCCACCGTCACCACGATGTCGTGGTACGTCACGATGTTCACCACCCAGGAGCACAGGCCCGCCGCCGCCGAGTTCTTGGTGCGGATCTGCTCCGGCGTGAAGTGCGGCAGGTCGAGGTACGGCCGCACGTCCACCCAGTTGCCCTCCGGCACCTTCATGGTGTCCACCTGCTCCTTGAACGCCATCAGCTGGTCCATGAACGCCTTCACGTCCGTCAGCAGCGCCTTCTTGGCGGCGTCCCACGTCTTGTCCTTCTCCTTCACCTTGCCGCGCTTGTCGCACGCCACGCTCTTGTGCACGCCCGCCGCCAGCACCACCACCGCCGCAAACACGTCGTCCACCCCCTTGGGCGGCGACGCCAGGGTGCGGCACTCGCCCAGGTCCTTCTTGTCCAGCGTGTTCAGCGCCTCCATGGCGCGCTGCACCGCGGGGATGGCGGCCTCCAGGTCGCGCTCCGCGTCCACCGAGATGGCGGTGGCGCGCTCCGCGATGGCGGCGCACTCCGCCGCCAGCGTGTTGGCCTTCGCCGTCTCCGCCTCCACCACCGCCTTGTTGTCCGCCACCTCCGCCGCGATGCCCTCCGACGTCGTGCGCTTCTCCTCCGCCGCCACCAGCTTCACCTTCAGGTCCTCCTCAATCTTGGCCACCGCCGCCGCCGTGTCGCGCAGCTTCTTGAGGCCGTTGGAGAGGCGGTCGATGGCGGCGGCGCTGGCGGCGCGCTTGGACTTGAGCAGCTGCTTGTACAGCTTCAGCAGCTCCAGGTACGACTTGGGCGTGGTGTACACGTAGCGGCGGTCCGCCGCAAAGTACTTCTGCGCCGCCTTGTTCACCGTCTCAAAGGAAAACGGCATGAACTTCTCCACGCCGTCGCGCACCGCGTCCGCGCCCAGGTCGATCTCCTTCAGGAACTTGGCGCCCACGGAGTGCAGCGCCTCCTTGGGCCACGGCTGGAACCAGTCGATGACGGTGCAGTTGACGAGGGCGGGGAACTTCTTGGCGCGCGTGCGGAAGTCGTCGCCCACGGGGCTGAAGCACAGCACGACGTGCAGGTTGCGGCGCACCTGGTTCAGGAAGTACGCCCAGCACACGGGGCGGTCGGGCGTCAGGCCCGCCGCCTTCACCTTAGGCGTCACGGAGTTCACGATGCCGTCCACCTCCTCCGTGGTGTACAGGTCGGGGATGTTGCCGGACGCCAGCAGGTCGTTCATGAACACGAGGAAGCGCTCGTTGGTGATCTGCGAGTCGGTGAACAGGAACATGACGCCCTCCTCCTTCACGCCCGCCGTCGCGTACATCACCTTCAGGTCCTCCTTCAGGTCGTTGATGCCGTAGTTGCCGGAGATGGTGATCTGGAACACCTTGTAGCCGCAGATGTGCGCCGCCAGGCGCGACAGCGACTGCTTGCCGGAGCCGCCCACGCCCACCAGCAGCGCGTGGCCGGACGGGTTGAGGATGATGCGCGAGATGCGCGCCACGTGCCGCATGGCGTCCTCAAACAGCACCAGGTTCATGGCGGCGTACATCTCGTTGTACTCCCGCAGCGCCTCCTCCAGCGTGCCGCGCAGCCGCTCCATGGACGTCACGCGGTCGTACGCGCGCTCCGGCCCCGCCTCCGCAAAGTGCGCAAACACGAGCGCGTCCGCGTTGTCGCCAAAGAACGCCTGCAGGTTGATGCCCGTGAACTTCTTCTTGGCCTGCGCCGCCGCCAGCGCCTTGTACTTGGCCAGGTCCTCGCCGTTCACCAGCCGGTCGCCGTACACGCGCTCGCTCTCGTGCAGCCACAGCATGGCCACCTTGGTGGCGTCCTTGAACTCGCCGGGCTGCGCCACCAGCAGGCCCTGGAACACGTTGGACAGGTGGCGGATGTTGAACTCGTAGTGGAAGTTGGTGGCGGACTTGCGGAAGGTGGTGGCGACGGCGGCGTGCAGCTGCAGCGCGGCGGACAGCAGGTTGTTGGCCATGCCCTGCACCTCCTCCGTGAAGTTGCGCAGGTGGCCCTCCAGGAAGGTGGAGTAGATGGTGTGCAGCGAGGTGGGGCCCGGGAAGCCCACCGCCATGGTGAAGAAGTGGCGCTGCAGGCGCGGGTTGATTACGAAGGAGCCGGCGGTGGGGTTCAGGCACGCCAGGTACTGGCAGTTCAGGATGTTGCGCACCTGCAGCTTGCCGCGGTCGTACCAGTGGCCGTAGTCAAAGTGCTGGCGCACGAGCGCGATGGCGGACTGCGTGTTGTACTTGTCCACCTCCGGCAGGTTCAGGTCGTCCAGGAAGTACACCAGCGACGCCTTGCCGGGCGGCCCAAAGTTGGTGCCCGTCTTCTTCTCCAGCGGCGCCTCCATGTTCACCTGCAGCGCCCGCGCGTCGGTGAAGAAGTTGAAGTTGATGGGCGTGGACACGCGCTCCTCCGGCTTCTGCTTGGACAGCAGGCCGCTCACCAGCTGCGTCTTGCCGCAGCCCGCGTAGCCCACCAGCATGACGGGGTCGCGCGCCGTCACCAGCAGCTCCATCCAGTACGACACGGAGCACGTCTCGGGCGTGGGCACGGTCACCTGCGACATGGGCGTCGTCTTGGAGTCGTACGTGATGACCGCAAAGTGCGGGCTCGCCTTCCACGGCTCGAACTGCAGCGTGTCGGGCGACAGCCAGTAGTCAAACACCGTCTCGCGGCTGGGCATGCGCACCGTCTTGAACTCGCCGCGCCAGAAGTCGGAGAAGCGCACGCGGTAGTCCTCGCCGTCCTTGAGCGACAGCGCGGAGCCGAACGCCCACACGGCGGCAAACACGAAGTAGGTGTCCAGCGAGCGGTTCACCTCGTCGGCGGGCGTGGCGGGGTCGCCCAGGTGCTTCAGCACGGCGGGCGTGAGGAGGGAGCGCAGGAGGCGCAGCAGGTTGGCGATGAGCGTCACGTCCTCCAGCGGCACCATGGGCTTGCACTCCTTCTTGATGAACAGCAGCGCCGGCGCGCAGTAGCGCTCAAACAGGACGCGCAGCGCCGCCGTCACCGCCTCCGCCGCCTCAAACCGCTTCAGCCACGACGTCACCAGCGAGCGCCACTGGCTGCCGGTGTTGGTGGAGATGTAGATGATGCCGGCGCGCGACACGGTGGCGGGCGACGCGTAGTTCAGGTCGCGGATCTCAAACACCATGCGCATGTGCGCCTTCAGCGGGATGCGCTCGTTGGACGCCAGCGTCAGCATCTTGTTGTCGTCCATCACCGAGTTCATGGACTCAATCCAGTTGGCGTCCAGGTCGCCGTCCAGCACGATCCACTTGGCGTCCTCGTTGGGCTCGGTGGCCAGGTCGCGCATGATCTTGGACAGCAGGCCGTCCTTCCACTCGCGCGTGGCGGGGTGGATGAAGCCGTACAGCTCCTCGGGCGACACCGCCTTGGGGTCCAGGTCCACCGACTTGGTCTTGCGCTTCAGCTCGCCGCGCGCCGCCTGCAGCATCTGCCAGCAGTTGGACTTGCCGGCGCCGGGCGGGCCCATGACGAACACGCAGTGCCGGATGGCCAGCAGCTCCTCCATCTGCACCACCTTCAGCCGGAAGGCGTCGTCGGGGTCCAGGCCGCGCTTGCCGCACGCCACCTTCACCGCCTCCTCCAGCACCTCGTCCACCTTGCGCGGCGGGTTGATGCCGGGGAACAGGTCGCCCAGCAGGCCAAAGAAGATGACCTCGTCCTGCTTCACGATCTTGGGCGTGTTGAAGTCGCGCAGCGCGCGCATGAGCAGCGTCTGCTCCGCGATGTCCGGCTCCGCGCGCTTGAACCCGCCCGCCACCACCAGCACCGACTTGATGGCGCGCAGGCCCCAGTCGTAGTGCATCTGCTTGGACAGCAGCTCGCGCAGCAGGGAGTACAGGGAGTAGAACTTGGACGCCAGCACCTTGGCCTCCACGAAGCCCTCCGCCATTAGCATGTTCTCACAAATGAGCACCAGGTCGGGCACCATCACAGTGATGGGGCGGAAGAGCGTCTTCAGACCCTCCGGCAGCTCGGAGCGGCCCAGGTAGCCGGGGTTCATGGTGATGAACGCGCCCGCCGCCCAGTCCAGGTGCACCTCGTCGCCCTCGATGACGACGGAGTGCCGCGCCGCGCGGATGCCGTCGCACACCGCCTTGAACTGCACCGAGCACACGGACAGCACCTCCGGCACCAGGCGGTTGAACTCGTCAAAGCAGCCCCACGAGCCGGACGCCGACAGGCCCTTGAAGATGGAGCCCAGCGACTGGTAGTCCATCTCGGGGCTGCAGTTGAACACGTAGCACGTGATGGCCATGGCGTTCGCCAGGTCCTTCGTCGTCTCCGTCTTGCCCGTACCGGCGGGGCCCGCGGGCGCGCACCCCATCTTCAGGTTCAGCGCCTGCGTGGCGGTCACGTAGATGCGGTCCGTGAGCGGCGTGACGACGAGGCGGGGGCCGTTGCCCAGGTACTCGAACTGGTAGTCGAAGCGCGCGTCCGCGATCATGAGCTTCGCCTTGCCGTCCACGTAGCGCTGCTTCAGCTGCGACTGCCACTGGAACGCCTTGCGGTCGCGCACGCCCTCCAGGATCAGCTTCTCGATGATGTCGCGCCCGTGCGCGTCCAGCGTGATCATGGTCATGACGCGCTGGCGGTCGCCCTTGGACAGGTTGGTCTGCGTCAGGCGCACCAGGTCAGCCAGGTCGGCGGACGCCTTGGTGAGCGCGGTGCGCAGCGCGCCGCCGTCGCCGCCCGCCAGCGCGTCCAGCGCCACCTCCACCGCCTTCACGTACTGCATGCCGGACACCAGCAGCACGAGCTGCGCGGGGTCGGTGGGCCGCCCGTCGCCGGCCTTGTTCATCAGCCACGCCAGGCGGTCCTGCGTGGGCAGGCGCTCCAGCGACGCCGCCAGCGCCTTGCGCAGCGTGTCGCGCTGCGCGTCCAGCACCGTCTGCAGGTAGATCTCCACCTTGCCGTCCAGGCGCACGGCGGGCGAGAAGTCGGCGGACTCCACGCCCACCGCGCTCACCCACCGCGTGGCGGTGGGCCGGCCCGCGTGCCCGTCGCGGTCCTCCAGCTCCAGGCGGTCGGTGGCCAGGAACACCTTGGTGACGTGCTGCATGATGCGGCGCGGGTTGGAGCCGTTGGACAGGATGTCCAGCAGGTCGTTCTTGGACACGAAGTAGAAGCGCGGGAACTGGCGGCGCTTGCCGTTCAGGAAGTCCGCCAGCGACTTCTCGCACCGGTCCAGCTCCTTCTGCAGCCGCTCCAGGTCCGCCAGCAGGCCCGCCGCGTTACACGCCGCCTTCACGTTGCGCGTGGCGTCGGCGGCCAGCAGGATGGCCTTCACATCGCGGTCGATGGCCTCAAACCGCGTGGCGTCCTCCGGCAGCTCGCGGCGCACCTCCTCCGAGCCGATGAACAGCGGCTCCAGGTAGCTCCAGTTGCGCTGGATCTCGGACAGCTGCGCCAGCACGTCGGACACGGTGGACAGCGCCTTCTGCCAGCCCACCACCTCCGCCTCGAAGGTGGCCAGGAAGCGGGACGCCATCATGCCCTGCACGCCCAGCTGGTCGTTCTCCAGCGTCTCAAAGTCGTCCTCGCTGATCTTCAGCAGCTTGACGTCGGAGCCCTCCTTGTAGGGGTCCGCCAGGAACACGATGGCGCCCCACGTCTCGCCCAGCTTGCGCAGCGTGTCCTCCATCTTCTCCTCCTTCAGCGCCTGGTCGCAGATCTCCTCCACGTCCGCCGTGAACTCGTGCAGGTTGAGCTCCAGCAGGCCCGCCAGCTTCAGGGTGGCGTCCTCGTGCGGCGGCGTGAACGTCTTCTTGGTGGCCTTCATGAGCAGGTCCCAGTGCCGCGGCCGCATGGACTTGTGCTTCAGGGCGGCGATGAGGGGGCAGGTGTTCAGGAAGTCCTTGATCGTCTTGTCCAGGCCCTTGTACGCCGGCGAGCCGCGCGTCTTGCGCGTGCCCGACGCCTTCAGCTTCTTCTGCAGCTGCTTCGCCGTCTCCTCCAGCTCGTCCGGCTTCACGGACGACCACAGCATCTCGCGCGACGTCGCAAAGTACTCGCGCGCCTCCTTCGCGATCGCCCACATGGCGCGCATCTGCTCCGCGTCGTCCGCCACCGCCTTCATCATGCGGTTGGTCTCTGCCATGGTGGCGGGGTACTCAAACGTGTTGGCCAGGTGCTGCATGCGCTCCACCCGCTTCGCGTGCGCCGCGTGCTTCTCGTCGCCCGCCGCCAGCGACGTCATGGCGGCCTCGAACCCCGTCTCAAACCGCCAGTACGCGCACTCGTCCACCTTCTTCACGTACTCCGCCGTCGCGCCCTCAAACGCCTCAATGTCCTTCCGCGTCTGCGCCGACTGCAGCTTCACGAGCGGCGCGATGGAGGCCTTGGTGACGGGCGCGTGCCGCTTCGCGTCCTCCCACGTGCTCGCCGCCTTGTCCAGCTTCGCCTGCGCCGCCGCCACGTCCTTGTCGCGCCGCGCGCCCTCCGTGCGCAGCTGCGCCAGCGTGGCGCGCGCCACGTCCAGCTTCAGCACCACCTCCGCCTCCTTGGTGGCCACGTTGGACAGCGAGTTCTTGACGGACAGCAGCACGTCCAGGTTGTCGGCGGGCACCTCGCGGCTGATGCCGTCCAGCGTCGCCTTGGTGGTGCCCGCCGCCGCCTCAATGAGCTCCCGCGTGGCGTCCCACACCATGGCGCCCGCAAAGCGGTTGGCGTCCTTGTTGGCGCCCGGCGCCGCGCCGTCCGCCACCGTCACGGTGAACGGCGACCCGCGCACGCCGCCCGCCGGCCCGCCGTACGTGCCGCCAAAGGTGACGTAGATGCGGTAGCCGCCGGGCGCGGGCGGCGTGTAGGTGACGAGGTACCGCCCGTTGCCCTCATCCACCGTCGCCACCTCGGGCACCGTCTCCGGCGGCTTGCCCTCCGACCCATCTGCGCCCAGCCGCACCACGCGCACCTCAAACTCGTCGCCGCCGGTGCGGCGGTCGCCGTTGGCGGTGTCGCGCGCCTGGATGTAGAACAGCGCCGGCACGCCGGACACGCAGCCGGGCAGGACGGCGGGGCCAAAGGCGAAGCAGCGGCCGGCGTCCGTCACGTTGAAGAAGGTGTACGGCTTGGAGGTGATGGTGAGCGGCTGGCCGCGCAGCGACACGCGCACGTCCACGGCGCCCGGGCCCACCGCCTCTGCCGACGGCGTCAGCACCTCCACCTCGCGCCCCGACGTGCACGTGCCGCCCGCCTCCACAAACTTGCGGCCGGTGATGAAGCGCACCGTGGCGGCGGCGCCCGGCTCAAAGCCCTGGCCCTCCACCACCAGCTTCTGCTTGCCGGTGATGGGCCCAATGGCGGGCCGCACGCCCAGCACGGCGTACGGCGGGCCAATGATGGATGCCACTGGCAGCGCCCACGCGTCATTGAACCACCGGTTGGCCCACCCGCCAAACGCGATCACGCGCTTGTTCTGCGGGTCGTACACCAGGGAGGCGTCAGCGCGCGGCTTGGGGCTGGCGACGGGAGCGGCACCAGCGCTGCCCTTGGCGCCACCACTGCCCGCCGCCACCGCCGTCAGGTCGGTCCACCGCATGGCGCCCGCGTCCAGCACCGCCACGTCCGCCAGGTACGCGCCCTTGTCCTTGTTGGACTTGACGTCGTCGCCCGTCTCGGGGCTGGCGGCGCCGCTGCCGCCAAACACAAACATCTGCCAGTGCGGCACGGCGGGGACGCACAGCGCCGCGTGGTTCCACCGGTACGGCCCAAACCGCGCCTCCGCCACCTCCGACCACGCCAGCTTCTCGGTGTCCAGCACGTGCAGGTCGTTGAACTGCGCGGTGCCGGACCAGCCGCCAAACACGATCATGGTGGCCTCGCAGGGGCACGCGGAGTGGCCGGAGCGCGGCTCCGGCGGCGTGCCCGTCACGCCCGCCGGGTCGGTGTGCACCCACGTCATGGTGGGGATGTGCAGCCGGTACAGGTCATTGAAGTCGCGCCGCTGGTAGCCCAGGCCGCCGTAGCCGCCAAAGATGAACAGCTGCTCGCCAATGAGCACGGCAGAGTGCGCGCCGCGCGGGCTGGGCGCGTCCGGGTTGGCGTCTGCTACAATGGGCTCGTCCCACCCGGCCGCCCCCTCGCCGCCACCCATGCCGCCGCCCAGGCCGCCAGGGCCCAGCAGTGCCGCCAGGTCAAACCCGCCCATGCCGCCGCCCATGCCGCCGCCCGCGCCGCCCGCCGCCCCGCGGCCCGTCTCGCCGCCCTTCCCGCCCGCCTTGCGCTTCCGCGCAAACGCGCCCGTCGCCACGTCCGCCGCCGCCGGCGTCGGCACCACCGGCTGCAGCCACGTGCGCGTGGTGGCGTCAAACACCCACAGGTCATTCAGCCGCGTCACGCTGGAGTGGAAGCCGCCAAACACCAGCAGCTGCGTCTTGCTGATGGCCGTCGCGCTGTGCCGCCACCGCGGCGGCGGCAGCTGCGACGTGGCCGCCGGCTCCACCTTGCTCCATGCCAGGTCTGTGGT
>Ga0066256_1001896_pt1 | contig 24118 bp, 21 predicted proteins | sample ThiBio_1000_biof_FD_87107 | JGI IMG/M metagenome (GOLD analysis project Ga0066256, IMG submission 87107) | Wastewater bioreactor microbial communities from Cape Town, South Africa - Thiocy_expt_1000_biof (version 2) | ecosystem: Engineered > Bioreactor > Thiocyanate-remediating >... | reverse complement strand
GAATAGTGTGCGATCCCTTAGTAGCCAAATAATCAATAACAAAATAACTAATGACACGAAATAGCCATATGCAAAAAGTTGCTTACAAACTGTGATGATTATTTGGCGTATTCCCTGCCCGTCTGGTCAGGCGGGCATGTGATTATTAAAAACCCGTCCGAACGGCATTCAGCCGGGCGGACATAAAAAATATACAATGAAAAAAGCTCTCGTAATAAGCGGCGGTGGTTCAAAAGGCGCCTTTTCAGTAGGCGTGATTAAAGATCTCATTCAAACCTATCGCCTCGATTTTGATGTTTTAGTTGGCACAAGTACCGGCGCCTTAATTGCTCCGCTGGCTGCATTGGGCGAACTAAAAACCCTGGACGATTTATACTCTACCGTCACTAACGATAAAATCATCACTAAATATAATTTTGGCGAGCGGGTATTAAGCGGCGACATCTCAATTTTTACTTTTGGCCCTGTAAAAAACATTATTAAAACCATTTATACTGATGCTTATTTCGACCGGTTAATGAGATCGGGTAAAGAAGTTTACCTCACAACAGTTTGCCTGCAAACAGAAGAGCTGGTTGTTTTCACAACTGCAAAAAATCCCCGGCCGAGCAAATATTACAGCGCAAGAACTTTAGTAAACGGTGACCAGTTTCGCGCGGCTGTTTTAGCATCGGCCAGCCAGCCGGTTTTCACGCCCCCTGTAAAAGTTGACGAAAATGTTCCCGGTGCCGCGAACAGGAATTATCAGTATGTGGATGGAGGTGTAAGGGAATACGCAGGGATTACAATGGCCATTGATGCAGGCGCCAGTGAAATCTTCACCATTTTACACGCTTCAAAAAATCTTGCGCCTGTTGCAGGCGAACAGCTAAGGCAAATCTTTCCGATTTTGGAACGAACTATTGCAATGTTTATAACAGATGTGGGGGATAATGATTTGTATGTGCCGTTTCAGTATAACGAAGCGTTGAAATATATAAATGCCGTAAAGAAAAAAATGAGAGCCTCCCGAGTGGCTCAGGCTGATATAGACGGGTATTTTACAGTTGCCAACGATGACAATGTTTTTCAAAACAAAGAACCTTTGAAGATTCATGTGATACAGCCTGACAAACCTTTGGGCGGCGGGCCGGGCGGCCTTGATTTTAACCCAATTGAAATGAGAGAAATGATGACGAGTGGGAGCCTGGCGCTTCAGGCCTATGTAGCAACATTACATCCCGGTGATGTGGCCTGGGCGTAACAGTTTCTATTTTTTGGGTTTCAATTCTAAATCAGCAACAATCATGTAATGATCCGAATAATTTGTTGTTACTCTTTTAAACTGATCGACCTTAAATCCTGCATCGGCAAAAATATAATCGATCCTAAGCGTGGGCGAAATTGAACTATACGTGCGCCCGATGCCAAAACCTTTTTGTAAAAAAGCGTCCTGCAAATTGCCTTTAACGGTATTATAAATATATGAATTGGGTACGTCATTCAAATCACCGCAAAGTATTACCGGGTAAGGGCTGTCGCCGATGATCTGTTCCACCACATTTGCCTGAATAGCCCTGTGTTCAATAGCTGTGATGAGCTTTGAAAAAATATGCGGGGCATTCACTAAAACTCCTTTCCCACCTTTTAGTTCCTCAATTTTAGAAATATCCGCCCGCCGGAATTGATTTGACTGCAGGTGAGTGGTATAAGTTCTCAATTTATCATTGCCGGATTGTAGGACCACAAAAACCAGCGCTTCAGTCAGTGTAGGCCTGGTGTAGCGTACCATGCCCGTATCTGCAATCGGAAACCGGCTAAAGATAACATTACCGGAGAAAAGCCTGTCACCATCCCAATCGTGCGAAAAATAATAATAGGGATAATTAAGGCCTTTGCTAACTGCCACAATATTATTATACCAGTCGGGGTTTATGGAAGAGCTGAATTCCTGCATACAAAGAATGTCAGCATTTACCTGCCTGATCTGCTGAAGCATTTTATACCGGGTTTGGCTGCCTTTGTTATTATTTTTAATCATTTCAACAAATCTTGCCACGTTCCAGGAGGCAATGCGGATATGATTTTCCTTCTTCGTTTCATTAAAACCCGCCCAAAAATTGAAGGCGAAAAAGTTAGAAATCTGGCCACCGCCCAATACAATCGCAATAGCAGAAACCAGCGCCCATTTGCGTTTAATGAACAGCCACCAAACCAGAAAAAAGATTACAATCAGCAACAAAAAAGGGAAAGCCAGGCCAATGAGGGAAATCAGCGGCCAGTTTTGAGGATTAATTTGGGGGTTGATGCACGCCAACAGAAACAGCAACGCGGCAATCACGTTGATGATTAATAGAACCCTGTTGCTAATTCTGCTGAATAAACCCATAATAATTACTGCCCGAAAATACCTAAGTATGGTTTGTTTCCCAAATTTTAACGGTTGTAAAGTATTTCTCCGGTGCTTTGCTGGAACAGCATAAATGCAATAACTTTCAACTCTCAAAAAGTTTGTCATGCAGAAACTACTGTTTGGAATGTTGCTTTTTATTTGCTTTTTAGCTTCCGCGCAAAAAACCGACCAAAAACTTGAAAAGAAAATTAACCAAGCTATAAAAGGTTTCAACGGCGATATCGGAATTTTTGTAAAAGATTTGAAAAGCGGCAAAACTGTTGCAATTAATGCGGATACCATTTTCCCAACTGCAAGCATAGTAAAAGTGCCTATTTTAATGGGCATTACCGATAAAATTATGAAAGGCCAATACGCATACGATTCCACAGTGGCGTATGACAGTTCGTATCTGTATCGCGGCGAAGATATTCTTGGGGAATTTAAAGACAGTGGCCTGATCCGCATCAAAAAACTCATTATGCTCATGCTTACAACCAGTGACAACACCGCAAGCCTCTGGCTGCAGGCATTGTCGGGAACGGGAACACGCATCAACCAGATTCTGGACAGCCTTGGTTATAAAAGTACACGCGTTAACAGCCGCACGCCGGGCCGCGAGGTAAATCGTTCTCGGTATGGTTGGGGGCAAACCACACCACGTGAAATTGCAGGAATTATCGAAAGCATTTACCGGACTAAAATTTTTACACCCTACTACTGCGATATAATGATGCGCAGCCTGGGCCGTAATTATTGGGACGAAGATGAAGGCATCTCTGTCATTCCGCCGTATATTGAAGTGTTCAGCAAAAACGGCTGCGTCAACCAAACCAGAAACGAGGTCATGCTTGTAAATGCACCCAACAGACCATATATTTTAAGCATCTTCACAAAAAATAACAAAGACCAAAGCTGGCGGCATGATAATGAAGCCTGGGCGCTAACACGCAAAATTTCAACGCTTCTGTGGGACTATTTTGAACCGAAAGATAAATGGATAAAACCTTCTAAAAACTGATCATATTATTTAATTGTTAATAGGTGATAAACATCATGTTCTTATATGACCTTAGACAAATAGCCGTCGGCGGGAATTGGTTAAATTTGCATTCTATGCATTTGCGATGAACGCCGTATGGAATTATTGATATTAAATTATTCGTAATTCTAAAATAATAAATTATGCTACAGCAAAACAGAGTGTATCAACAAGCGTTAGATGTAAAAACCGAGTTAGAGAACTGGGTAACCGAGTTAAAAAAATTTTTAGAACCTAAAGATTTGGTTTGGTGTGATGGGTCTGACGAAGAATATAATCGCCTTTGTGAGGCGCTGGTTGACAAAGGAACCTTTATTAAACTAAATCCGGAAAAACGGCCCAACAGTTACGCCTGCTTTAGTGATCCGAGCGATGTGGCGCGCGTGGAAGACAAAACTTTTATTTGCAGCCTTCGTAAAGCCGATGCCGGCCCTACTAACAACTGGATGACGCCTGAGGAAATGAAAGGCATTTTAAATGGTTTATTAAGGGGCGCCATGAAAGGCCGCACGATGTATGTGATTCCATTCTGTATGGGACCAGTTGTTTCCCCCTTTTCAAGATATGGGATTGAAATTACCGATTCGGAATATGTTGTGGTGAACATGAAGATCATGACAAGGATTGGCTCTGAAATACTACCTTACATTTATGACAAAGGCTATGTAAAATGCCTGCACACCCTCGGCGCGCCGCTGGAAGAAGGTCAAAAAGACGTTTTATGGCCTTGTAACCCAACCGTTAAATATATTTCTCACTTTCCTGAAGACAGGCTGATCGTTTCTTACGGTAGTGGTTACGGTGGAAATGCGCTTTTGGGTAAAAAATGTTTTGCGCTCCGTATTGCTTCAGTATTGGGCCGCGAAGAAGGATGGTTGGCTGAACACATGCTTTTGATGGGTGTTGAAAATCCACAGAAAGAAAAAACTTATGTAGCTGCCGCGTTCCCAAGCGCTTGCGGTAAAACCAATTTTGCAATGCTGATTCCACCAAAAGAATTTGATGGCTGGAAGGTTACCACAGTTGGCGATGACATTGCATGGATTCATAAAGGAGATGATGGTGCTCTTTACGCAATCAATCCTGAAGCAGGGTATTTTGGCGTGGCTCCCGGAACTAACGAAAAGACCAATCCTAATGCGATGGCGTCTATTAAAGAGAACACAATATTTACCAACGTGGCAATCACGCCCGATGGTGATGTGTGGTGGGAAGGAATGACAAAAGAAATTCCCGAAAGATTGACTGACTGGCACGGACAGCCTTACGATAAAAACAGCGGCAAGCCTGCTGCTCACCCTAACTCACGGTTCACTGCACCGGCTTATCAAAACCCGGCTATTGACCCTGATTGGGAAAAGCCCGAAGGCGTGCATATTGAAGCCTTTATATTTGGCGGCCGCCGCAGCACAGGAGTCCCTTTGGTTTATCAATCATTCAACTGGAACTTTGGCGTTTACCTTGCCAGCACAATGGGTAGTGAAATGACAGCCGCCGCATTTGGCGAAATTGGTAAAGTACGCCGCGACCCGTTTGCAATGCTGCCTTTCATGGGTTACCACATGGGTGATTATGTAAACCATTGGTTAGATTTTGGCCGCGACCTGCCAAACGCGCCACGTATTTTCAGCGTGAACTGGTTCAGAAAAGATAAAGACGGAAACTTTATATGGCCTGGTTTTGGTCAAAATATACGCGTTCTTCAGTGGATCGTAAACCGTGTGCATGGTGGCGCAGGTGCTGTTGAAAGCCCGCTGGGCTGGATGCCGCGTTACCAGGACATTAACTGGGATGGGCTAGATTTTAGTGCAGAAGATTTTGAAAAGATCATGACTGTGGATCGGGAACCCATGAAGCAGGAACTGTTCGGGTACGAAGAGTTGTTTGAAAAGATGTACGACAAGCTTCCGAAAGAGTTCTTCTACATGAGAGAGTTATTGCTTTCTGCACTGTGGAGGTCTCCTGAAAAATGGACCCTGCATCCTGAAAGAGTATAGCAATCTTTAACGATATATTGCTTGTCTTTTTGTTTTGTTGATTTAGCAATATAAAGGTACCTGTTGTTCACAGCGGGTACCTTTGCTTTTGTGAAATTATTTTTTATGCGTTAATTCTCCTAACATCCGCACCCAACTGCCGCAACCGCCCATCAATATTCTGGTAGCCGCGGTCAATTTGTTCAATGTTTTGAATGATGCTCTTACCTTCAGCACTGAGCGCTGCAATGAGCAATGCCACACCTGCCCTGATGTCCGGGCTACTCATAGTAATGCCGCGTAATTTTTGCTCCCGCTCCAAACCGATTACCACTGCGCGGTGCGGATCGCAAAGGATAATTTGGGCGCCCATTTCAATTAATTTATCTACAAAGAACAGTCGGCTTTCAAACATTTTCTGGTGTACTAAAAGGCTACCGTGCGCCCGTATGGTCGTTACCAGAACAATACTTAGTAAATCGGGCGTAAAGCCCGGCCAGGGGTGATCGTAAATACTCAAAACGCCACCATCAAAATAACGCTGAATCGTATAACTTTCCTGCGATGGGATATGAATATCGTCGCCTTCAAAATCCATTTGAATACCGAGCAGCTTAAATTTTTCAGGAATGATGCCCAAGTCTTCAATTCCCGCATTTTTAATCGTTATGTCGCTTTGGGTCATCGCCGCAAGACCAATGAACGAGCCTACTTCTATCATATCCGGCAACATCGTGTGGGTAGTGCCGCTCAGGTAATCTACTCCTTCAATCGTGAGCAAATTACTGCCGATGCCGCTGATTTTTGCGCCCATTCGATTGAGCATTTTGCAAAGTTGCTGTACATAAGGTTCGCAGGCAGCGTTGTAAATAGTTGTGGTGCCCACGGCCATCGTTGCAGCCATCACAATATTTGCGGTTCCCGTAACTGATGGTTCATCAAGCAACATATAAGCGCCTTTAAGTTCATCTGCTGTTAAATGAAAAAAGCCATCGTCCTGGTTGTATTCGAATGTTGTATCCAGCTTTTCAAAACCAATCACGTGCGTATCCAGCCTGCGGCGGCCAATTTTATCGCCGCCGGGTTTGGGGATGAACGCCTTTTTGTAGCGTGCAAGCATTGCGCCTGCCAGCATCACTGAGCCCCGCAACCTGCCGCTTTTCTTTTTAAACTCAGCGCTGTGCAGGTAATCAATATTTACATCATCGGCTTTAAAAATGCAGGAGTGGCGGTCAACACGCGTAACTTTCACATTCATGTCACCCAACAACTCTATCAGAAGATTCACGTCTAAAATATCGGGAATATTATTAACGATCACTTCTTCGGGCGTGAGTAAAACCGCGCTGATGATTTGAAGGGCTTCGTTTTTGGCACCCTGCGGGATGATCTCACCCTGTAATTTTTTTCCGCCTCGTACTTCGAAAGCGTTCATTTTTTTATGTGTTTATAAGTACACTGCCTCGCCAAGCATTGGCGTGGCACTCCTCCGGAGTGGGAAATTTATTTCACCGCGATCATGCTGATTTCTACATTCACGAACTTTGGCAAAGCGGCAACCTGAACGGTTTCCCTCGCCGGAGGGTCGGCCGTGAAATATTGCCCGTAAACTTCATTAACCTCGGTAAACCGCTTCATGTCTGTAAGAAAAATTGTGGTTTTTGACACGTTGCTGAAAGCCATCCCCGCTTCGGTTAAAATGGCCTGAAGGTTTTTCATGCTCTGGTGCGTTTCGTCCTGAAGCGTAGCGTTGTTGAGTTCGCCGGTTGCCGCGTCGATTGGGATTTGGCCGGAAATATAAAGGGTATCATTTACTAAAATGGCCTGGTTATACGGCCCGATTGGCGCGGGGGCATTGGGCGTATTGATTATTTTCCTTTGCATATTACTTTATTTTACAACAGAGCGAATATACCCAGAACCGGACTTATCACAAAATGCTAAAAGTTTGAACCAAAATATTAAGAACTGCCGGATGACCTTTCGCAAGCGCTGAATTTTGTAGCACCTTTCCATAATTCTGTAGCAATTCTCGTTGTTAAAAACGAACTTTACCTGATAAACATCAATGAAAAGTATTTATAAAATTGAAGGTATGACCTGCGATGGGTGTAAAGCAAATGTGCCTGTTTTTCGCTTTCATCTACAACACGGTGGGCATCCCGATTGCAGCCGGCCTGCTTTATCCAACCTTCGGGATACTGCTAAGCCCAATGATTGCGGCAACGGCAATGAGTTTAAGTTCGGTGTCAGTGATCCTCAATTCTTTGCGCTTAAACAGAGCTAGATTATGGGAACAATAGTATATTTGCCCATTAATTCGTTAAACACTCAGAATGGAAAAAGAACAATTAAAACATCAGGTGAAGGAACAGATTGTGAAATTTTTGAACCTGAACAATGTGAAACCGGAAGAAATAAACGACGATGAGCCTTTGTTTGGAGAAGGTTTAGGATTGGATTCAATTGATTCGATTGAACTTATCGTAATGCTTTCGAGGGAATATGGTATTAACATTCAAGATCCCAAAGAAGGCCGTAAAATATTAACCACTGTTAACACAATGGTTGATTATATTGAGCAGCACAGAACCAAATAGTGTATTTTGTCAAGAGTTGTAGTTACCGGCATAGGAATTATTACAGCTATAGGAGATTCGGTTGCTCACAACCGTAAATCTTTAATGCAGGGCTTGTCCGGAATTGGCCATGCGGTTCATTTTCAGTCAAAGTACACCGGGGTTCTTCCCTTCGCTGAAATTAAGTACTCCACGCCGCATCTTGCGGAAAAATTACAAATTCATCAATCGGGCGCCACCCGAACTGACCTTGTTGCATTGCACGCGTTCAGGGAAGCAATTAAAGATGCAAACCTTTCGGGAGAAATTTTGATGAGTGCCAATACTGCCCTGATTGGCGCCAGTACGGTTGGCGGCATGTGCCTGACCGATGAGATGTATGCTGATGCCAATCACACAGGCGATCAAGGCTCTGAGTATTTAGGATCTTACCCCAATAATGCCTGTACCATGTTTTTACAGGCGCAATACAATATTGGCGGCATCGTAAACACATTCAACACGGCTTGTTCCTCTTCTGCAAATTCAATTATGTATGGCGCCAGGCTGATAAAAAACGGTTTGGCAAAGCGCGTGATTGCAGGCGGGGTTGATACTTTGGCAAAGTTCACGGTGAATGGGTTTAATTCATTAATGATATTGTCCAACGAGCCATGCAGGCTTTTTGATGCAGCACGGAAAGGGTTAAACCTGGGCGAAGCTGCCGCTTTTGTTGTTTTAGAAAAAGAAGAAGACGCTACCGGTAAAACGATCTATGCAGAGGTGAAAGGTTACGGCAATAGTAATGATGCCTATCATCCCTCTTCAACATCGCCGGAAGCTGACGGGCCGTTCCTTTGCATGCAAAGAGCTTTAAAAGCTGCAGGTTTAAATCCGGGTGACATTGATTTTATAAATGCGCACGGCACCGCCACTGAAAATAATGATGAAACCGAAAGTATAGCGATGAAGCGTTTGTTTGAAACGCTGCCCAAGTTTGCCAGTACAAAATCCTACACCGGACATACACTTGGCGCAGCCGGCGCGGTGGAAGCCGTTTACGGTATTTTAAATTTGCATCATCAGGAAGTTTACCCTTCTTTGAATTTTAAAGATGCCATTGAAGCCACAAAACTGATACCTGTTCAGGAGTACACAACAAAAAATCTGAACTATGTAATGAGTAATTCATTTGGATTTGGAGGGAATTGCAGTTCATTGGTATTAGGGAAAATTTAGGTTAATGTATATCCATCAACATATTTGTATTTCACCACAGCACACAAGCGGCAACATTGATTTGGACGCAGTTGAAGCTTCCAAAGAAGGTAAGCTTGTAGCGTTGGAGCCTAAACTCGAAGGTGTGCCACCGGGGATGATCCGCCGGATGAGCAAAGCCGTAAGAATGGGGCTGGGTGCGGGCTTGCCAGTTGTTACAAATAATGAAGTTGATGGCATTATCATTGGCACAGCAAATGGCGGAATGGAAGATTGCATTAAATTTTTAAACCAGATCATTGATTACGATGAAGGCCTTTTAACACCCGGAAATTTCGTGCAAAGCACACCCAATGCCATTGCGGGGCAATTAAGCCTCATCACAAAAAATAAAAATTATAACGCCACCCACGTACATCTTGGGCTTGCTTTTGAAAACGCGCTGATTGATGCTAAAATGTTACTGGAAGAAAATGCTGAGGCGAAATATCTCATAGGCGGCGTTGATGAAATTTCCACCTACAATTATAATATCGATTATTTGGCGGGCTGGTACAACAAAACAATTGAAAGCAAAAAATTATACGAAGCCGCTTTACCAGCAACCATTGCAGGAGAAGGGGCGGCAATGTTTTTGGTAAGCAAACGGCCTGAAAATGCTATTGCAAAAATTGCTGCTATTGAAACTGTTCACACAACCGATTTAGGTGTTGTGCAAAAAAGATTTGAAAAATTTCTTTCTCAGCAAAAAGTTGATCCGTCAGATACAATTTTTATTTCCGGTGAGAATGGAGACTCCCGGTTAAATCATTTTTATAACGCCTGCGAAGAATTAGTGGACGACCTGCCAACAGTGCGTTATAAACATCTCACAGGGGAATATCCCACAGTTTCCTCTTTTGCTGTTTGGTTGGCGGGCTACGCCGTTGAGCATCAGTCTTTGCCGAGTCATTTTTATAAAAATGATATTCGTTCACGGCAGGTTGAAAAAGTTCTTTTGTACAATAATTACCACGGCAGTCAGCATAGTTTTATTTTCATTACCAAACCAAAATAGTTCTGCAAGAAACGCCGGTAGGTTTACCGACCGCGGTGTTATAAAACTTTCATTGCATTCATTTATAAGCCGGGCAAAAAATGCACGACATTTTTACCTGAGCGCGTTGAAATTTTCGGAGACTGAATATCTCGCGCTGGCGGGAGTGCCCGAAGGGTGAGGGTGGAATCCACCTCCCCCAGCGGAGGACAACTTCTTAAAAATGTTATACCCCCCGGCAAGTATCTCTCCTGACCTTTCCTCACATTCAATTATCTTTGCCGCTTTCAAAATAAAGATAATGAGTACGCAAATTTTATCAGAACAGGAACAGATCAGGAGAGAAAAATTACAAAAATTACAGGAAGCAGGTATTGACCCTTATCCCGCTGCGTTATACCCCGTCAGCCATTATTCGGCTGATATTAAATCAAATTTCAACGAAGAAAATAAAGAACAGTTTGCCAATGTGTGTGTAGCCGGCCGCATCATGAGCATTAACGACAAAGGCAAAGTTTTCTTCATCAAAATACAGGACAGGCAAGGGTTGATTCAGCTTTACGTGAAACGCGATGAACTTTTTCCCGGTGAGAATAAAAGCATGTGGGACACGTTGGTAAAGCACGGCCTCGATTTAGGAGATTTTATTGGTGTAACCGGTTATGTATTCGTCACCAAAACCGGCGAAACATCTATTCATACTCAAACGCTAACCTTGCTTGCAAAATCTTTAAAACCTTTGCCGGTAGTAAAGCGCGATGAGGAAGGCAACCTGCACGATGAAGTAACGGATCCCGAATTCAAATACCGCCAGCGTTATGCTGATATGGTCATTAATCCAAGCATCAAAGAAACGTTTATCAAACGTACCAAACTCATCAATTCCATTCGTGAATATTTGAACAAGGAAGGCGCTTTGGAAGTTGACACGCCTGTGTTACAAGCCATTCCCGGTGGAGCGGCGGCAAGGCCTTTCATCACGCACCATAACGCGTTGCATGTTCCTTTTTATTTGCGGATTGCGAATGAATTGTATTTGAAAAGATTGGTGGTTGGCGGCCTGGATTGGGTGTACGAGTTCAGCCGTAATTTTAGAAACGAAGGGATGGACCGAACACACAACCCCGAGTTTACGATCCTTGAATTTTACGTGGCGTACAAGGATTATTTCTGGATGATGGAAACCACTGAGCAAATGCTGGAAAAAGCAGCAATGGATGTTTGTGGCATCACGGATGTTTCTGTAGGCGACAAAACTATTTCCTTCAAAGCGCCGTTCAAGCGTATTTCAATTTTTGACGCGATAAAAGAACACACCGGCCATGATGTAAGCCAGATGGATGAAGAGGGGCTGCGAAAAATTTGTGACGAATTAGGCATTCATGTAGATAAAACAATGGGTAAAGGAAAACTGATTGACGAAATTTTTGGTGAGAAATGTGAGCACCATTACATACAGCCAACTTTTATTATTGATTATCCGGTTGAGATGAGCCCGCTCACTAAAAAACACCGCAGCAAAGAAGGCCTGGTGGAACGTTTTGAACTGATGATCAACGGTAAAGAAATTGCCAATGCTTATAGCGAGCTAAATGATCCCATTGAACAACGCGAACGTTTTGAAGAACAGGCAAAACTCATGCAGCGCGGTGATGAAGAAGCCATGTATATTGATTACGACTTCCATCGCGCGATGGAGTATGGTATGCCGCCCATGTCGGGCATTGGGTTCGGAATTGACAGAATAGCAATGCTGCTCACCAACCAGTCTTCCATACAGGATGTGTTATTCTTCCCGCAAATGAGACCGGAGAGAATAGATTGATAGACGGGCTACGATAATTAACGCCAAAATATTTTGCTATCATGAAATTCAATAGTAATAATAATAATGAAGATGAAGCTTGAAATACTCAACGATACGCCTGTATCTGTTCTTTTTATTAACTTCGTTTTTCCAATCACAATGAAATTAAAACGACTTCATTTAAACGATTACCACCTGAAGCAGAGCGGGGCCGCCAAAGTGGCGGTGAGCTACTTGTTGCAGCATCCGCTGTCGCACAAAGAGTGCGTAGCACAAATCAGGCGGATTTTAATGCAGAGCCAATTAGCCGGAAAGAAAAAAAGGAGTTCGATAATTTCCTGATGCCTTTAGAACAAAACGCACTGGAAATTTTTTCACTACAAAATAATTATTTTCTTCCTGAAGCAGCATTTCAGCAAATTCATAGAAATACTCCCGATGCACAGGGTAATGAGCAGCTTGTTTATGTGCAGCCTGATGGAAAATATGTTATTAAGGTAAACGATTGTGCATACCACGGTACCTGGCTGGAATTTTTTGACAGATTGGCATTACACAACTTTTTATTTCCCGAGACTTTTTATGAATTAAACTGGTTTACCGCCAGAAAAGGATTCCATGGAGAAGAACGTTTCGCGTGCGTGATAAAACAACCATTTATTCAGACTGACAGAGGAGCTGATTTTGATGAAGTTGCGGCAGACATGGCTTTACGCGGTTTCAGGCATTTAAAAAGAAATGATTTTTATAATCCACAACACTCGGTTTGATTGTAGAAGATTTGCATGACGAAAATGTTTTTTGGTTCGGCAATCATCTTCTGTATGTTGACCCCGTAATTTACACGGAAACGGCGGATATGAAATTAGACGGCATCATGGTTTATGATATTTATACCTAAATTTTGCAAGTATTCTCTCGTTCCAGTATGAACGAAGGCCTACAATGAAATGAATCAAATGAGACGATTAACCATAAAGGAGCTTTTACAAAAAACAAATCCTAAAATTAACGCGGCGATAAAAAAGCTGGTTGTACGGGAATTAGATGAAGAAGGTAAAGGGAATTATGTTGCTTTTGTAGATGATGGCGATGATACCTGCGACGTAAACATAAAACTGCATGGGGACAAAATTGAGGCCGTCAGTTGCGATTGTGGCAAACCAATGCCCTGCCTGCACGTATTCGCGGTAGCAAAAGCCGTTGGGGCGCCTGCTGAAAAAAAGAAAACGGTAAAAAGGAGTGCAAAAGAATCGCCAATAGTGCAACTGCTCCGGAGCGTAGATGAATCAGCTTTGAGAGAATGGATTAAAACGCTGTTGGAAAAAAACAAAGACCTGCAGGTTTCGTTCACACATCATTTTTCACCTAAAAAAGATTTTACGTCCGAAGAACTTGATGCGCACACAAGGCAGGCGGTAAAATCAATAGTGAAGAATAAAAAGAATATAGACCCCACAACACTAAAAAAGATATTTGAACTGTGGAACGATATTCATAAACCTGTTATCGAACTATATCAATCAAACGCAGGTAGCGCCGCTTATTTTGAATTGATTGAAGTAATTGTAAATAACAGCCTTTATTACAAGGATTATTTTCATATAAATACGGTAAAATTTGATAAATATATTGATGACGTTTTACGGGTTTGCAGTAACGCTATCAATGGGCTTGAAAATGATGCAACATGGGAAAAAGCCATTGACTTGGTAGCTGAAAGCCTTGTCTACGATAATAAGGTATTCAGGCCACATTATGCAAACCAGTTGTATTCTCTTATTGAGATTTCGGACAAAGAAAAGCAGGATTATATATTTGAGAAATTTGAGGAGTTTGCAATAAAATATCAGGCAGAAAGAAATTACATGTGGTATTTCAATTTTACACAGAATTTATTTGATGTTACCGTAAAACAAGGCGTATTTGAGAAATACACTACATTATTTTATGTAGCGTATGGACAAAACGAATATAACCTTAATTTAATTAGAGAGTTAATGAAACTCGGCATGTTTGCGCAGGCCGAAAAATTTTGTAACGAATGTGCGAAAGGCAATTATAGTGAAAGCTATTCCGTTCCTTACTGGTTACTTTTAAAAGAAATTTATATTGCTACGGGTAAAAAGAAAGCGCTTGCTGAGGTGGGTTACAGCCTCTTACCTTTCACCTACGACTTTGAGGATTATTTGCAGGTGATTGAAAACATTGCTAATGATGAAGATCGAAAAAAATTTCGTACAAAAATATTTTCTAGCGCACGTAAATCAGGTAGTTACACATCTTATAAAGGAATCGAATTTTGTTTCAGGTTATTAGATTATGAAAAGAAGTATGTGAAAATGATTGAGCTTGTACAATCGTGTTCCACCTACCATCTGCTTTTACAACACTTTGAACCAATGTTTGCAGCAGACAAGTTACGCTTACTTAAAGCATTAGTTGAAAAAAACGACCACTCTTATTACTATTCCGAGGATTCGATGCGAGCACGAGGCAAAGATGAGGAGGCGGTAAAGACTTTGTTGGACCTGATGATGCAAAAATATGACCAGAATATTTTAAACGCAGCCTTCAGAGCAAAAAGCAATGGCCGGTGGTCCTATTCTAAAAATAAGCTCGTGGAACGCTATCAGAAAAAGTGAGACAAAGTGGCTAAGGTTTGATTGTGATTCCGAGACTGGGCGAGTACCACAAACCACGTATTGGCATTTCCCCTCCAATCCCGCGGCCCAGGTTCGTGTCCGCACAAACCATAAACATTGGCATTTTCCGTTCAAACCCTTAATTTTGCGCTTTCCTTTTTTTAGCTATGAGTGATCCTATCAAACATGAATGTGGCCTTGCTTTTATCAGGCTTCGTAAGCGTTTTTCTTACTATCAAAAAGAGTACGGCACCGTTATGTGGGGGCTGAATAAACTCTACCTGCTGATGGAAAAGCAACATAATCGCGGGCAGGATGGCGCCGGGATTGCTACGGTAAAATTACACGTTGAACCGGGATACCCATATATGCACCGCGTGAGAAGTGCTGAACCTCAGGCTATTGCTTCTCTTTTTAAGGGAATTGCGCAGGAAATAAATGATCTTACCAAATACAACCCGGACATTACCAACCACGCCGGATTGATGAAAGGCCACGTGAAGTTTTTGGGAGAATTACTGCTCGGCCACCTTCGTTACGGCACTCAGGGTAAAAACAACGCAGATTTTTGTCACCCCTTTATAAAACGCCATACCATACCTGCCCGCAACCTTGCATTAGCGGGCAATTTTAATTTGGTGAATACTGAAGAACTCTTTGAAAAGCTCGGCATTACTCCCGGCCCTTTTCAAAAGCAAAGTGATTTGGCAGCAATGATGGAAGTGGTACACAAGTATCTTGTGGATGCTGATATTGCCAACCCCGGTCGCACTGATATCAAAGAAGTATTGAAAGAGGTAATCCCGCAATTTGACGGAGGCTTTACTGTGGGTGGGTTAACTGGCGATGGGAACGGCTTTGTTTTTCGCGATGCACACGGCATCAGGCCTTGTTATTATTATATTTCGGATGAGGTAATCGTGGCGGCTTCTGAACGTTCGGCAATCCGCACAGCCTTTAATGTGGGCGAAAACGAAGTGAAGGAATTAATGCCCGGAAATGCATTGATTGTAAAAGAAAACGGCGATTACGAAATTGCTCAGGTGATTGAACCCAAAGAGAGGCGCGCCTGTAGTTTTGAACGCATTTATTTTTCGCGCGGCAGCGATGAAAAAATTTACAAAGAGCGAAAAGCGCTGGGTTATAATTTAAGCCAGCGTGTGTTGGAAGCAATTGATTTTGATTTAAAGAACACGATCTTCTCCTATATTCCTAATACCGCGGAAACGGCCTTCTTCGGCTTGCAGAAAGGGATGCAGATGTACCTCAACAAAATTAAAGTTGAGCGCATTTTAAGCTGGGATAAAGATTTTGATGAAGAAAAGCTCAGCGAAATGATCAACAGGCGTATCCGTTTCGGAAAAATTGCGATTAAAGATGTGAAGATGCGCACGTTTATTACCGAAGACGCGAGCCGTAATGAAATGGTACAGCACGTGTACGATGTAACTTACGGCACTGTGCGGCCGGGTGTGGATACGCTGGTAGTGATAGATGATTCGATCGTGCGCGGTACAACTTTAAAGCAAAGCATTATTAGAATGCTGGGCAGATTGCAACCTAAAAAGATCATCATTCTTTCATCTTCACCGCAAATACGGTATCCTGATTGCTACGGTATTGATATGAGCAAGATGGGCGATTTTATTGCTTTTATTGCAGCCGTTGAGGTTTTGAAAGATAATGGCCGCGAACATTTATTACAGGAACTGTGGGATAAATGCAAGCAGCTTAAAGAACAAAATCAATTGCATATTGAAAATGTGGTGAGGCAATTGTATAAAGAAAGTAACGTTGATGAGATCACAGATAAGATTGCAGAAATGATTACGCCTGCCGGCCTGAACATTCCTGTTCAGGTGATATTTCAAAGTATTGAAGACCTGCATAAAGCCTGCCCCAATAATTTGGGAGACTGGTATTTCACGGGCAATTACCCCACACCCGGCGGCAACCGCGTGGTAAACCAGGCCTTTATGAATTATATGGAAGGGAAAAATGAGCGGGGCTATTAGCTGCTTGCAATGCTTTCGTTTGTCGTTGTTATTTTATGATGTGTTCTCTAGTAAATCTCTTTTTACCCAATGCGTTTTCGGGCAAAGCTTAAAGATTTTTGACAATGGTATGAACGGGGACTTTTACTTGTGGTATCCCATTGAAGAGGTAGATACGCAGCCGCCGGTTTTACAGATTTTAATTATCTTAGAGTCATGCCAGAGAAAATCAAACCAATAAAAATTCTCATTGTTGACGATCAGCAAATCGTAATCGACGGCTTGTCGGCACTAATTGGCAACGCGCCGGATTTAAAAATTGTGGCGGGTGTTAACGATCCTGAACTTGTTTTTGAAAATGTGAAGGACCACAACCCTGACGTGATTTTGATGGATTTGAATATGCCCGGTAAAGACGGAATCGAATGCACCAAAGAGTTGAAGGAAGCCATTCCCGATATAAAAATTTTAATGCTCACGGGTTACGATGATATTGAACTGATACGCGAATCATTAAAAACAGGCGCCCGCGGGTATTTATTAAAGAACACCGGTAAAGAAGAACTGGTGATTGCGATAAAAGCTGTGGCCACGGGAGGCAGGTACCTTGACGACAATGTACAGGATAAAATTATTCAGTCATTTACTGATGAAACGAAAGAGCGCACGGCCTCAAATGAAAATAATATTTCGGAATTACTTTCAAAGCGGGAGAATGAAATATTAAAACTCATCATCCAGGGTAAAAAAAGCGCGGAAATTGCTTCGGAATTATTCATCAGTATCAACACCGTTGATACACATCGCAAAAATATTCTTGCAAAATGCGATGTGAAAAACACAGCGCAGTTGATCGCTTTCGCCATTAAAAGCGGGTTGATCTAAAAAAACTATCGCAGGTTCTCCAGGGGTAAAAACAGTGAAATAAACGTTCCATTACCAGGCGAACTGTCAACGGACATTGTTCCGTTTAAAACCCCTACTCTCGATTCAATACTGCTCAAACCCAGGCCCTGCCTGCTTTCCCGCATTTCAAAACCAATGCCGTCATCCTCCACTGAAACCATCAGGCTATCATGATGTTTTATTAGCTGTAACGTCACTTCCTTTGCCTGCGAGTGTTTTACAATGTTCGTCAACAACTCCTGTATGATGCGATAGATATTTATTTTTGCATCTTCATTAAAATCATTGTCGGTAGTTTTTACAAAATAATTCAGCTTCATTTTAGGGCTTGCAATTTTAAACTGATTGACCAGCTCCCCAACTGCGCGGTACAAGCCTAACTTGCTTAAGGTTTTCGGCATCAGGTTATGACTAATACCTCTGATTTCCTCGTGAAGCTTATCAACATCGTGCATCAGTCCATTTATATCAGTGCTGCCTGACTCACTTTCGGCTATCTTATCTTTTAAAATAGCCAGGTTCATTTTTAGCGTGGCCAGCCGAACGCCCGTACCGTCATGCAGTTCCTGCGCAATTCTTTTCCTTTCTTTTTCCACGTCAGCCAGCAGCCCGCGCATACTGTTTTCCCGCTGCTGCGCCAATTGCAGCATCATGTTATTATTGGATTCGTAAATATATTTTACACGCCTCATTATTAAATAAAAAACAATTACCAGTTCCCACAACACAGACCACAATAAAAAATTAGGAGTGTGAATGGTTTTTATATAGAACGGAACGATGTGCTCAAACCAGGCTTCTTTAGAATTATTAAACAAGCCAAAAACCCTGAAACAAAGAAATGAGATGGCGATGGAATGCGGCAAAAAACCGATTAGAAACCAAACCGTGTCTTTTTTAAGATAACGGTAACGCAGGCAGACGGCGGCTGTTCCAAAAACCATGATGCCGGCCAATAAAAAAACACAGGTATTAAAAATCACAAGCCACAAAGGAAGTTGCGGTAAGAAAAATACCATCAGCATTTCAATTGCAGTCGAAATGATGCCGATAATAATAAGGGCATGTAGAATAGAATCGAGCTGCCCGGTACGTTTCATCGTTTCAAAATAATTTCTGACAAATGAAACCCCAAACACTAAATAGCCATTTGCGAAAATGTAGATGGCCGTGTTATTGAACGATGTGTTTTGTGGCCAGATGTTTTTAAAGCCCATCCCCAGATCAGTATAAATATGTGCAATACCAAAAAGAATATATAAAAAATAGAACCAGTGATATTTTTGTTTGGTTTGAAAAATAGCCAGCCCGATCAACAATAGAAAGACGATATTGATGATAAGAAAATAGCTGAGATATTTTGTTTCGGTCAACTGATAGTCTTTTCGCTTCTCTTTATCCCAAACCAGCAAAACAAGGTCAGAAGAAACCGTTCCCGTATTGACCTGAATAAAACAATCCGTTTGTTGTAACGGTGGCAGGGTTATTTTATACTGAAAATTAGGATGAAGTATTGGCCTCGATGTGAACGGTTTTGATGCACCTGTAATTAGGCTGTCGCCAACCGCCGAAGAATCCACTGTGAAAAATTTCACATCATATAAAAAGGGATTGGTAAGCTCAATAATCAATTCCCTGTTAACAGAGTCGGTGTTGTTGAATGATTTTTTAATCCAGTTTTCGTGATTCAGCCGCAGATTAAATCCTTCCTGACGGATAGTTTTAAACTGATCGTCGCTGAGTTTGACCACCTGACTGACGGTCGCATTTTTGCCTGTGAACAATTGGGTTTTTGAAATAAGAACACCATCGATTTTGTATAAAGAATCCTCGTGGTTAACAGCAGCTGCGTTCGCCCTGAACAACAACAATACAAAGCCTATGCAAAGTAATTTGCGAAAAAACATTGTTCAAAATACAATGAATGATTGAATTTGCGCGACGATGAATAAAAAATACCGGAAAATAGTGAGTGCAGAACCGCTTGAAAAGTTCTTTAAAAATAGTATCGGATTTGGAAATTAAAAGCGGGGAACCATTAAAATGAACGATTGACAGGCTCACGGTAGCCGTTCGAGAATATTCAATAACCTTCATGCGCTAAGGTTTTGAACCACATTATCTATTCACATACTTTTCCACCGGTTGCCGGTTTTGCAGGCTGCGGCCGAGCGTTAATTCATCCGCATATTCCAGTTCGCCACCAAATGCAATGCCGCGTGCAATAGTAGTGATTTTTACATCTTTACCCTGTAATTTTTTTTGAATATAATAAATCGTGGTATCGCCCTGTATGGTGGGGTTCAGTGCGAAAATCAATTCCTGCGTTTCTTCTTTTTCAACCCGATGAAGTAAAGATTCAAGATTTAGCTGATCGGGGCCAATGCCGTCGAGTGGGGAAATAACGCCGCCCAGCACATGATAAGTTCCGTTAAATTGTTGTGTACTTTCAATGGCAATCACATCACGGATTGTTTCAACCACACAAATTATTTTTTGAATCCGAAACTCATTTGAACAAATTGAGCAAAGATCACCATCGGCCACATTAGCGCATCGCTTGCAAAATTTAATTTCCCTGCGCATCCGCGCGATGGTTTCGCTAAACTGAGAAACCTCGCCTACGTCCTGTTTCAAAAGATGTAAAACCAGCCGCAAGGCGGTTTTTTTACCAATGCCCGGCAGCCGCGAAAATTCATTCACGGAAGCCTCCAATAATGCTGAGGAAAATTGCATCATGCAAAGATAAAGGGTTTGGTGGAGCGGGGGCTTGAAGTGAAAGGGATCACGTAAACGTTTTTGTTAATATTTTATTCCATCACAAACCGAATAATAACAGTAACGTTAAAAGATTTATGTTTGCAATTCGTATGCAAATGAAAAGCTTACTTTCTGTATTTATAGTCGTTTCAGCGTTTATCGCCGTGCTATTTTTTAGCGGTGGTTGCGCAAGCGTTGTGCCGCCCTCCGGCGGGCCGCGCGATAGTTTGCCGCCGGTGATTGTGGAGGTTGACCCGCCCAATCAAAGCACTAATTTCAACTCAGATAAAATCACTATAAAGTTTGATGAATATGTAGATTTGGAAAACCCTTTCGAGAACCTGGTGATCTCCCCTCTGCCAAAAAAGTTTCCTGATGTAAGGCGAAAGTTGAAAACGATCGAAATAAAGCTGAAGGACACACTTGAAAAAAATACAACTTACGTTTTCAATTTTAGAAATACAATCAAAGATGTGCATGAAGGCAATAAAGCAAAAGACATGCTTTATGTATTTTCAACAGGGGCTTATTTTGATTCTTTGCAGCTAAGCGGCAATGTAAAAATTGCCCGCACCGGAAAGGCAGATTCAACCCTGACGGTGATGTTGTATAGCAATCTTAATGATAGCGCTGTAGTAAAAGAACGCCCGCGCTATATTACCAGAGTTGATACCACCGGAACTTTTCTTTTCAGGTATTTGGCGCCGGGTACTTACAGGCTATATGCCTTAAAAGACGAGGGCGGATCGTACCGGTACGATGATAAAACACAAATCTTTGCTTTTGCTGATTCTGCCGTGGTTTTAAGGGGGGGCGCACCGCCGCCCGAACCGGTACGATTATATGCCTATCAGGAAGAGGAAGAAACAAAAGAGCCGGTGACGGAAGAAGAAGAAACAAGGAGGTTAAAATACACAACCAATCTTGACGGGGAAAAACAGGATTTGTTGCAGGCCCTGGAGTTTAAGTTTACAACGCCAATAAGAATCTTCGACCCCGCAAAAATGCAGCTTACTACAGATTCAAGTTTTACTCCCGCCACAGGGCAGCGATTTACTTTGGATAGCACTAAACGGGTGCTTACGATGAACATGCTCTGGGTAGAGTCAAAAAAATATAACTTGATTCTTGAAAGGGATTTTGCAACGGACAGTGTGGGCCGCCAATTACTTAAAAAGGATACCGTTAAGTTTACAACAAAATCCAGGGCAGAATATGGGCAGGTAAAACTTACGTTTTTGAACCTTGACATGAACATCAACCCTGTGCTTCTGTTAATGCAGAATGAGAAGGTAACAAATGCATTTCCGCTGCGCAGCAATGTGCTTGAACTGCAATTAATAAATCCCGGCGATTACGAAATGCATTTATTGCAAGACAGGAACAAAAACGGCAAGTGGGACCCGGGGGAATTTTTTGTAGAAAAACGACAGCCGGAATTGATCACTAAACTTGCGAGAACATTGAATGTGAAGCCGAATTGGTTAACAGAGTTTGAGGTGAGAATTCAATAGGTGTTTTATGAATTGCGCTTGTCCAATCCCCAGATAAGTTTGGTTTGCAGCGTGTGCAGAAAATTATTTTCGCTCAGGCGTAAAAGTTCAATAGGAAATTTTTCTTTGCGCACGGCAAGTGAAATGTTTTTAGGTACTACTTCCCTTCTCGAATCGAGCGTACATATAATTTCGTCAGCCCTGCTTTCAATTTCAAACGAAATAATGCTTTTATCGTTTACTACCAGCGAGCGAACATTGAGGTGGTGAGGCGCTACAGGCGTAATGATAAAATTTTCAGAATCAGGAAAAACAATCGGGCCACCACAACTTAACGAGTATCCTGTGGAACCCGTGGGCGTTGCCACAATCAGCCCATCTGCCCAATAAGTATTTAAAAATTCGCCATTAATATAAGTGTGGATTTTGAGCATGGACGCTGTGTCGCGCTTCACAATTGAAAACTCATTCAGCCCAAAGGAAAGGTCGCCAAAAACAGGCTGATCGGCTTCAAGGTGAACCAGGGATCGTTTTTCACTCACGTAAGTTCTGTAAGCGAGCGCCCTGATGGCGAGTTCTAAATTCTCCCTGTTGATGCTGGAAAGAAAACCGAGCCTGCCAAAATTAATACCCATAATTGCAATGGGCTTATCCTTAATAATTGTTACCGTGTCAAGCAAAGTGCCATCGCCACCCAGGCCAATAATAAACTCCACATCCCTGTCAAGATCATTTGAGTTTAAAAAAGTTGGCGTGTCCCCACTCAGCCCGATTGATGATTTTAATGCTTCAAAAAGCGGCTGGTAAATGATATAATCCAGCTTATAGTTTTTCAGTTCTTTGAAAAACGTTTTTATATCTTCCTGCTGATCGGCATCAATACCACGGCTGTAAACGGCAACTCTCATATTATTATTGAAATGTACTCTTCTTTTGTAAATATAAACCGTTTTGGCCTAACTGGTTGAACGAGAAATCAATCCTCAGGGTGAAGTCGTACATCGTAATGACATCAAAACCTATGCCGCCACCCAAAAGCAATTTATTATTGAGCCTGTTTAAACCGGGCTCAGGGTTATGAGCGTAGCCTACGTTTCCAAATACCTTTCCATAAATTTTTAAGGGAATAAGCCGTGGTGTAAGCCATTTTGTGCCCGGAATGTGAAGTTTAAAATTTGTAAGTTGTTGCGCAAGCGTGGCATTCACCAGTCCGCCGGCTACACCGTCCACAACATAATATTCGTATCCACGCATTGTCATGTCACCGTATCCCAACAATTGAGAACTGTAATAGGGTTGTTTAAAAGGCAACTTGATACTGCCTGCGGCACCTAAACTGTAAAACGCTTTTTCAGTAATGGGCCAGTATTTAATGCCTTTTGCGGCCAGTTGAAATACATTTATTTGTTTGCCAAACCCCTGCCGTGTAAGAACCAGTTCTCCCGCATGCCCTTTGGTTGGGTATGGGTTATAGTCAAAATTTACATAGGCGAGTTTATAATAAAGTTCGGGAAAGGCGATCGTATTTCCCGGCTCTTTAAAAAATGTTGGGTTCAATTTTAAAACAGAATCGTTTATACGCAGGTAATTATACGCGACGCCGAAAGTATGGGTTGTATAAAAAGCGGGGCGATAGGTAGCTTCTATTTCGGATCGAAAAAAATTTCTTGCAAAATTTTTATCCTTCAGCTTTAAAAATACCTGCTTATCATCAATTGAGTTATAATTTATTTCATGATTTTTCCCGATAGAGACGTCAAACCCGAGGCCCCATTTCATATTTTTATCAATATAGGGGCGACGATAAGACAACATCAGTTGCCGGGTGTAACCTGTAACAAAATAAAACCTCATCTTATCATTGTTCCCGGTAACGTTGTCCATCATAAGTTTAACGCCATAGTCAACCCGAGACAGGTTTGCATTTTCTTTAAACAACCACTGGCTTATATTTCTATCTACAGGCTTAAGGTGAGGAGCGGGCAAAATGTACCATCGTTCAGTTACAGAAATTTGTACATCAATGTAATATTGTTCAAATTTTAAAACTGAAATACGAATTTCATTTTCATGAAAAAGGCTGAGATTTTTTAACCTGTTTATGGATTCTTCAAATTTAACCGGAATGTCTTTCAGGTATAGCGAATCACCTTCCTTAAAAGAGAGCTCCCTTAGAATGATTTTTTCTCTGGTTCGCTTGTTGCCCTCAACAATAATATTCCGCACGGTAAACGCCCTATTGAGTGTATCAACCATATAAACAGTGTCAACAGCATTGTTGCCCTGAACAGGTAGTGAAACAATTGACTGCT
>Ga0066256_1002017_pt1 | contig 24150 bp, 25 predicted proteins | sample ThiBio_1000_biof_FD_87107 | JGI IMG/M metagenome (GOLD analysis project Ga0066256, IMG submission 87107) | Wastewater bioreactor microbial communities from Cape Town, South Africa - Thiocy_expt_1000_biof (version 2) | ecosystem: Engineered > Bioreactor > Thiocyanate-remediating >... | reverse complement strand
CCGCTGCTTCGGAGCGCCTGCAGGGCCTCGAGTTCACAGCCGGCCGCTCGCTGGTCTATCGCGGGCTGTGGCTCGCCGACTGAGTGAAGATCAGGCGCGGAGAAGCAACTCTCCGCGCCTCTCTCGCAACCGAACTCAGAGGAGGTCAGCCTTGCTTCCGCAAGCAGTGGACATCAGCGCCGCCAGTTCACCGTCGCAGGGCGCGATCTCCGGCGCGCTCGGCGATGCCATCCTCAAGCTCGACAACGTCGCCATTTCTCTCGGCGAAGGCAGTTCGGCCCTCACTCTGGTCGAAGGGATTTCGCTGACCATCCGGGCTGGTGAATGTGCTGCTCTGGTGGGCGAGTCAGGTTCGGGCAAATCCCTGACCAGCCTGGCCGTGATGCGGCTGCTGCCGCCCAATATGAGGGTCTCGGGCAAAATCATGCTCAAGCGGAGCGACGACGGTCCGGCCGATCTCGCGACGCTGCGGCCACGCGACATGAAGTCCATACGCGGCAAGGAGATCGGCATGATCTTCCAGGAGCCAATGACCAGCCTCAATCCGCTTCTTTCGGTCGGTGACCAGATCGCCGAAATGTTCGTGGTGCATCGCGGCGAGCCGCGCCAGCTCGCGTTGAAGCATGCCGAGGAAATGCTGGCCCGTGTCGGCATCCCCGAAGCGCGCGCGCGGTTATCGGCGATGCCCTACGAGATGTCCGGCGGCATGCGCCAGCGCGTCATGATCGCCATGGCCATCGCATGCGACCCGAGCATCGTGATCGCCGACGAGCCGACGACGGCTCTCGATGTCACCATCCAGGCTCAGATTCTGGACACTCTGCGCACCCTCCAGGAACGCTCACGCGGCATGCTGTTCGTCAGCCACGATCTTGGGGTGATTTCGGAGGTCGCCGACAGCGTGCACGTGATGTACGCGGGACAAATTGTCGAGTCGGGAAGCGTCGAGGCGATCCTGCTACGCCCCCGCCATCCCTACACCGCCGGCCTCGTGCGCTCGGTGCCACGGATCGATCGTCCGCAGGGACGGGGAGCGCAGCTCTATTCCATACCCGGGCGCGTGCCCGAGCTTGCCCGCATGCCCAAGGGCTGCCGGTTTCACCCCAGATGCAGCCACGCGAAGGCCGGAATCTGTGACCAGTCGGTGCCGCCGCTGGAGGCCACCGACGACGGGAGCTTGGTGCGGTGCTTCCGCTGGCGCGAGCTCGAACTTGCACACGTGGCGCCGGCTTCGGCGACAGGGGGCGCAGCGTGAACCTCGTCGAGATCAAGGACCTTCGCCGGCAGTTCGTCCAGAAGAACGGGCTTTTCGGCAAGGTCGCGAAAGTGAACGCCGTCAACGACGTGAGCCTGAACGTGGTTCATGGTGAGGTGTTGGCTCTGGTCGGGGAGTCCGGCTCCGGCAAGAGCACCATGGGGCGGCTGGTCGCCCAGCTCGACCGGCCGACCTCGGGAGAAATCAGGTATCGCGGGGAGAGCGTCACCTCGTTCACCAAGCAGCAGCTGCTGCAGTTTCGCCGCCGCGTGCAGATGATCTTTCAGGATCCGTTCTCGTCGCTCAATCCGCACATGCGCGTCCGCGCGATGCTGGCCGAGCCGCTTCACATTCACGGCCTCGCCGGCAGCAGGCAGAAGGTTGGAGCCCGAGTTGAGCAGTTGATGGCAGCCGTCGGATTGTCGCCGACACTTGCCGATAGATTCCCGCACGAGTTTTCGGGCGGACAGCGTCAGCGCCTCAGCATTGCGCGCGCGCTGGCCGTCGAACCCGAGTTCATCGTCGCGGACGAGGCGGTGTCGGCGCTGGACGTGTCGACGCAGGCGCAGGTGGTGAACCTGCTGAGCAAGCTCAGGCGCGATTTCAAGCTGACCGTCCTCTTCATCAGCCACAACCTTGCCGTTGTTCAGAACGTCGCCGATCGAGTTGCGGTGCTCTACCTGGGACGGGTGCTCGAGCTGGCGCCGACGGAGGAACTGTTCCGCCGGCCGCTGCATCCCTATACGCGGGCCTTGCTCTCCGCCATTCCGGTGCCGGATCCGACGTTGCGTCGGCAGCGCATTGTGCTCCGCGGCGAAATCCCGAGCCCGATGCGGCCCCCGACCGGCTGTGTGTTCCGTACCCGCTGCCCTCACGCCCTCGCCGAATGCGCCACCGCGGTGCCGCCGCTGCGGCAACTGGCCGACGGGCATTTCTCCGCCTGCATCCGCGACGACCTCATGGTCGAGGCTCGGCCGGATACGGCACCCCAAACGACGACCGCCGACCGGGTGATTTCATGATCCGCTACATCATCTCCCGCCTGATGCAGATGTTGCCGGTGCTGTTCATCGTCAGCGTGGCCGTATTTTCGATGACTTTGCTGCTGCCCGGCGACCCGACCTTCTCGATGCTGGACGAGCACGCCACGTCGGAAGAGCGGCAGGCCCTGCGCGAGCGTCTCGGCTTGGATATGCCGGTGCCCGTCCAGTATGCCAAGTGGGCGCAGAACGTGCTCTCCGGCGATTTCGGGCGGTCGCTGCGAAACGGCGAGCCCGTCATCGAGATGCTCATGCAGCGAGTGCCTGCAACCACCCAGCTTGCGATCATGGCGATCATTCTCGCGACATTGATCGGCGTCCCATTGGGCATCATTTCGGCGCTCAATCGAAACTCGATCGGTGACGTGGCGGCGACATCCGCCGGCATGTTCGCGATGGCCATGCCAAGCTTCTGGCTGGCGATGCTGCTGATCATGTTCTTCTCCATCCATCTGCGATGGCTTCCTCCCTCCGGCTACATCCCCTTCGTCAAGGATCCGATCGCGAGCATGCGGTTGATGCTGATGCCGACCATTACGCTCGGCACCGTGATGGCAGGCCTGATCCTGCGGCAGACGAGGACATCCATGCTTGCCGTCCTCTCGGCGGATTACGTGCGGACCGCCCGAGCCAAGGGGCTTGGCGAGCACCGCGTGATCCTGCGACACGCCCTCCGCAATGCGATGATCCCGATCGTGACGGTGGTTGGCATGCAGATGGGGACGATGTTGGGCGGCGCTGCCATCGCGGAGTCCGTGTTCTCGCTGCCGGGGCTGGGCCAGATGGTGGTGGACGGGATCTTCAATCGAGACTTCCCCGCGGTGCAGGGCGCGATCCTCGTGATCGTCACCTTCATCCTGTTCCTCAATCTCCTGGTCGACATTGTCTACGCTTGGATCGATAGGCGGGTTTCGCGATGACTGAGTTGAATCAAAGCCGCGCCGACGCGTTCGAACCGGACCAGGTGGATATCGCGGACCCGGACACGCTGGCCCTGTCGCCGCCGTCGGCACCGGAATGGCGTATCATCCTGAAGTCTCTCATGCGGCATCGACTCGGCTCGGTCGGCCTCGTCGTCTGTCTGATCGTGCTGGTCACGGCGCTGTTTGCGCCCTTGCTGGCCCCCTATGATCCCGCCGTGAGCGACTACGAAGCCATCCTCACGCCGCCGTCGGCCGAGCACCTGCTCGGAACCGATGATCTCGGACGCGATATCCTGTCCCGCATCATCTGGAGCTCGCAGGTCTCCCTGCAGGTGAGCCTGATCGCGGTCTCGGTGGCCATCGTCGGAGGCAGCCTCGTCGGCATGATCTCCGGCTATGCTGGCGGCTGGATCGACGACATCATCATGCGTGTCGTCGATGCCATGATGGCCTTCCCGAGCTTGATCTTGGCGCTCGGCATTGTCGCTGTTCTCGGTCCCTCGCTGACCAATGCGATGATCGCCATCGCTGTGGTGAACATTCCGGATATCTCGCGCCTTGTCCGCGCGCAGGTGCTGGCGGTGCGCCACATGGATTTCGTGATGGCTGCCAAAGGCGTCGGCGCCGGCCGGGTCCGCATCATGTTCAGGCACATCTGGCCGAGCGTGGCAGGCAATGTCCTCGTCTATGCTTCGCTGTCTGCGGCGGGCGCGCTGATCACTGAATCGTCCTTGTCGTTTCTCGGCCTCGGTGCGCAGCCGCCGACACCCAGCTGGGGGTCGATGCTCGCATCGGGCATGCAGTACTGGAACGCCTGGTGGATGAGCGTCTTCCCCGGCTCGGCGCTGTTCATTGTCGCCCTGGGGTTCAATTTTGTCGGTGATGGCCTGCGCGATGCGTTGGACTCACGAATTGTCGATTAGTGCAGAGAGGAGAATTCAATGGCACTGGCGGGTGATGGGGTTCTGGGCTTGTGGTTCGATGTGGCCCCGGACAAGCTCGACGACTTCTATGAGTGGCACAATCGGGAGCACATGCCCGAGCGTCTCGGCAACGCCGGCTTCCGATCCGGCCGACGCTTCGTTGCGGTGAACGCCCCCAAGCAGTTCTTCGTGCTCTACGAAACCAAGAGCCCCGAGTCCGTCTCGGGTCCCGAATACATGCACAACGTCCGCTTCGGCTCGGCCTGGAGTGCGCGCACGCAACTGCTCAACACGCATCGTGCCATCTTCCGCGTGCTGTTTTCGAATGGGGCCGGGCAGGGCGGCTCTGTGCTGTCGATCCGCTATCAGGTGGCGGAGGGACGTGAGGAAGATCAGCGTCGGCTGCTGGCCCACGATATCCTGCCCAGGCTGGTCGACGATCCCGGCATTGCCGGTTGCCACCTGCTGCGGCTCGATGCCAAGGCCATGCATGCCTCGGAGAACCAGGGCATCCACAGCAAGCTCCATGCGCCGGAGCACATCAGTCCGGCGTGGGTGGTGCTCATCGAGGGCGGCCGCGAACCGGAGTCGCTCGAACGCGTGGCCCGGGCGCGGATCTCCGAGGCGGGACTGATCGCGGCCGGTGCCACGGGCCCGATCGAGTTCGGTCTCTACGATCACCAGTACGGCCTGTTCCGCGTCGCCGCGTAGCAGCACGACCGTCTCGGCCGCGTCCAACCGGAGTTGCCATGAGCACGCACGCATCGGCGAGCATGATTGCTGTCGCCATCGAACGGCCCGGTGCGGCCGAGGTCCTGGTCCCGGTGACGCGGCCGCGGCCTCAGCCCAGGGAGGGCGAGGTGCTGATCCGCGTGGCGGCCGCCGGGGTCAATCGCCCCGACGTCCTGCAGCGCATGGGCGTCTATCCCCCGCCGCCTGGAGCGTCCGACCTCCCCGGGCTCGAGGTGGCGGGGAAGGTTGTTGCCGTGGCGCCCGGCGTGAGTTGGCCAGTGATCGGGGATCGTGTCTGTGCGCTGGTCAACGGGGGCGGCTATGCCGAATATGCCGTCGCGCCGGCTCCGCAATGCCTGCCGGTGCCCCAAGGTCTGAGCATGAGTGAAGCGGCCTCGCTGCCCGAAACCTTCTTCACCGTCTGGGCCAATGTCTTCGACCGTTGTCGTCTGCAGCCGGGGGAGATCTTTCTCGTTCACGGTGGCGCCAGCGGCATCGGCACGACCGCAATTCAAGTCTGCCGGGCCCTGGGTGCACGGGTCTTCGCCACCGCCGGCAGCGCCGAGAAGTGTGAGGCCTGCGAGCGGCTCGGCGCGGAACGCGCGATAAACTATCGCGAGGCCGATTTCGTCGACGAGATTCGCCGCTACACCGATGGCGCCGGAGTTGATGTGATCCTCGACATGGTGGGCGGCGACTATGCGGCCCGCAACCTTCGCTTGCTACGCGAGAAAGGGCGGATCGCGCAGATCTACTTCCTGCGGGGGGGCGAGGTGACCATCGATCTCGGCGATATCATGCGCAAGCAGCTGGTGCTGACCGGCGGCACCCTGCGTCCACGGACGGTTGCCGAGAAGGGCGCCATTGCGGCCGCGTTGCGGGCGAGAGTCTGGCCATTGCTGGAGAGCGGCGTGGTGAAGCCGGTCGTCCACGCCGAGCTGCCGCTTGCCGACGCCGCAAGCGCTCACCGGATGATGGAATCGGATCGGCACATCGGCAAGATCGTGCTGCTCGCGGCCTAGGTGTGCCGTCGCCGGACGACAATGACCGTGACGCGGATCGAGGGAGGCTGCACCGATGAGTTCACTTTTCGCACCGGGACAGCTGGCCCTCGGCTGCAACTACTGGTCCTCGCACGCAGGCACCTCGATGTGGCGGGACTGGCGGCCGGATGTCGTCGACGCCGATCTCGAAAAGCTCGCGCATGGCGGCCTGAAATGGCTCAGGGTATTTCCGCTCTGGCCGGATTTTCAACCCATCACCCTGCTTCGCGGCGCTGCCGGCGCCCCGATAGAAGTGCGGATGGGCGAGCTGCCGCTGCCTGACGGTCCGGTCGGACAGGCCGGCGTATCGCAGTTGATGCTTGATCGATTCTCCGAGTTCTGCCGGATCGCCGGGCGCCATGACCTGCGCCTTGTCGTTGGGTTGGTCACCGGCTGGATGAGCGGCCGGCTGTTTGTGCCGCCAGCGCTTGAGGGGCTCGATCCGATCACCGACACGCACAGTATGGCGTGGCAGGTTCGGTTCGTGCGCACGTTCGTCACCGAGCTGCGTGATCAGCCTGCAATCGATGCGTGGGACCTCGGCAACGAATGCAACTGCATGGGCAGCGCCGACAGCGCGAGCGCCGCCTATGTCTGGACCGCGACGGTCTCCAACGCCATCCGTGCTGCCGACCCGACGCGGCCGGTCGTCTCCGGCATGCATTCGCTGTCGACACGGTCCAACCCACTCGCCAATCCCTGGCTCATCGAGGATCAGGGCGAGCTCATCGACGTTCTGACCACTCACCCGTACCCGTATTGGGTCCGGCATACCGCAACCGATGCGGTGGATGATTTCCGCACCACGCTTCATGCCACGGCTGAGTGTCGGTTCTACGCCGATATCGGCGGCAAACCCTGCATTGCCGAAGAGACCGGCACCATGGGTCCCATGATCGCAAGCGACAGGGTCTCCGCCGATTTCGCAAGGGTCAATATGTTCTCGCTTTGGGCGAACGACTGTCGTGCCATGGCGTGGTGGTGCGCTCATGACCAGACCGATCTGTCCCACGCCCCGTATGACTGGAATGGTGTCGAGCTTGAACTTGGTCTGCTGCGCAACGACGGTTCCGCAAAGCCCGTCCTGGAGGAGATGACGGCCTTCGGCAGGTTCGTGGAGGGCCTGCCGTTCGCTGCCTTGTCGCCGCCCGTTGCAGATGCCCTCTGCATTCTGACCCGAAACCAGGATGACTGGAGCGTGGCGTTCAGCGCCCACGTTCTGGCAACGCGGGCCACGCTCAGTCTTGCGTATCGCCATATCGAGCAGGACCTACCGGCCGCGCCGCTGTACCTTCTGCCGTCACTGAAGGGCGCCAACTGCGTGCCGCGGCGCAAATGGCTGGAACTGCTCGAACGTGTGAGGGCAGGCGCCACCCTGTACATATCGCTTGGCGACGGGATCGTGCCGCATTTCAATGATGTGGTGGGAGTCGAGATCATCCGCCGCGCCAGGGCGTCGGCTGATCGGCAGCTGACGCTGACCACCGGTGCCAGCATGCCCATTACTTCGGGCGACGAGCTCGACCTCGAGCCGACGACAGCGACAGTCCTGGGGCAGGCTGCCAACGGATCCCCTCTGTTCTGGCGCAACTCCTACGGCGAGGGCACTGTCTACGTTCTCGCCGCACCAATCGAGGACCAGCTGACCCGCACGCCAAGGGCTTTCTCCGGGGCCGGCGCTCACTGGCAGATTTACCGCGAGATCGCGAGCAACCTCGTGCCGTCGCGACGGCTGCGGGTCGACGATCCATTTGTCGCGCACACGGAGCACGATCTTGGGAATGGTCAGCGGGTTGCTTGCCTGATCAACCATTCTGCCGAGAGGAGGGGCGTTTCAATCGAGGGCGCAGACGGCATTGCGCTCGCCTGCCATCGTGGCACCCTGCACCGCGGCCATGCAGGGACAATCGTCACCATCGATCCATTCGATGCTGCTCTACTGTGCCTCGGTGGCGCAGGCTTGGGAGACTGAAATGGATCGTACGAGTTTCCGCGGCATCTTCGTGATCGTCACGACGCCGTTCACCAATGACCAGGCACTCGATGAAGCCGGGCTCGAGCGAACCATGGCGTTCTGTCTTGCGGCGGGAGTTCCGGGCGTGGTTGCCAATGCGCTGGCCAGCGAGGGAGCCTCCCTCTCCGAGGCCGAACGCCGGCGCGCCGCGGAGATCGTGGTAGGCGCGGCGCGGGGCAGGGTCCCGCCCATCGTCGCCGTCTCGGCGCCGCACCACTCGATCGCGACCGAGCATGCCCGCCACGCCGAAAAGATCGGCGCCGATGCAGTGATGGCCTTGCCGCCGACGTTACATCCTTCCTCGCCAGCTGAAATCAAGACGCATTATCGTGCCATCGCGGCGGCCACCTCGTTGCCGCTGGTGCTCCAGAACGTGGTGGGTCAGGGGGCATCGTCGATGAGCGCCGCTCTGCTTGCCGAGCTAGTCCACGACATCCCGAATGCCCGCTTCGTCAAGGAGGAGTCCGGGTATCCGGCACAGACTGTCGGTGAGATCATCCGCCTCGCCGGCAATCGGCTCGAAGGCGTGATGGGCGGCAAGGCCGGCAAGACCCTCATGGAAGAGCTGCGCCATGGCGTCTCCGGCACCATGCCCGCCTGCGAGATTGCTGATGTCCATGTTGCGCTCTGGAAGACCATCGAAGCCGGAGACGAGAGACGCGCCCGCACCCTCTTCCAGCGCTTGCTGCCGCTGCTCGACATGGAGAGCAACTACGGCATGCCGCTGATGAAGGAGGTGCTGAGGATGCGCGGTGTCATCGACAGCGCTGCGGTCCGCCAGTCCGGCTTCCGGCCGCTCGATGAGCGCGCCCGCGAGGAGGTGGCAACCATCATGGACGACCTCCGCGAATTCATGCTGCCGGACTACCGGCACCGCCACTAGGCGAAAGGGAGAGCAATGTCTGAACTGCAGGCCGGGCGCATCGAAAACGCCATCAACCGCAACTCGCAGCCGTCCGCGCTGCGCATCACCGACATGCGCCTCGCCGTTGTTGCCGCCAACTACGACTATCCGATCCTCAGGATCGATACGAACCAGGGGGTCTATGGACTCGGTGAGGTCCGCGACGCCGGCCATGCCGAGAATGCGCTGCAGTTCAAATCGATGCTGCTCGGGCAGAACCCCTGCAATGTCGACATGATCTTCCGCGCCATCCGGCGCTTCGGCAATTGGGGTCGCGAGGGCGGCGGCGTCTCCGGCATCGAGATCGCGCTGATGGACCTGATCGGCAAGGTCTACGGCGTGCCGTGCTACCAGCTGCTCGGCGGCAAGTATCGCGACAAGGTGCGAATCTACGGCGACACGCCGACGCCGGACAACCCGACCCCCGAGGATTTCGTTGCCGCGGTGAAAGGCCGGCGGGCCCGTGGACTGACCTGGATAAAATTCGACCTGCGGCCGAGCCTGTTCGAGACGGGTGAGCACCCGCTGATCGGCCACGATGCCCCGCACGAAACCCCGTTCGAGATCGGTCGCTGGTTCAAGGCCCCAATGGCCGGGCGCGGCGTCAAGCTGACCGAAGCGACGATCGAGCGGGCCGCGAATGTGGTCTCGGAGGTCCGCAATGCCGTCGGCAAGGACGTGCAGCTCTGTGTTGATCATTTCGGTGAGGGCTATCTCACCGCCGATGAGGTGATCCGGCTCGGTCGGGCTCTGGAGAAATACGATCTGGCCTGGATGGAAGACCCGGTGTCGCGGTTCGACATTCCGGGGCACAAGCATGTCTCCGACGCGCTGCTGACCCCGATCGCCGCGGGCGAAGACGGGTACGTGCGCGACGGCTTGCCGGCGGCGATCCGCACCCGGGCGGGCGATCCCGACCCCCCCGCCCGGCGGCCCTCGGGGGATCTCAGGGAACCCAAGCGCATAGCGGACGACGCGGAAGAAGAAGAGATCCCGACGGCGCCCCACTGCGCCGGCTCGCCGATTGGCTTCATGGCCAACATCCACACTGCCGCTGCCATCTCGAGCTTCCTCGCCTGCGAGCACCACGGCCTCGACCTGCCGTTCTGGCAAGGGTTGGTGACTGGGCTGTCGGATGACTACATAGCAGACGGCTTCGTGACGGTGCCGGAAAAGCCGGGCCTCGGCATCGACCTCAACCTCGACGCCGTCGAAGCCGGCCTGCGTACCCCCGGCACCATGTTTCGCTCCACCGACGCCTGGAACACCCCCAAACTAGGCTTCTGGCGTCCCGACAACCGCTGGCCAGAGTAGGCATACACATGCACGCCAGCCGGGCTTCTCAACAGGCTGACACCTGCTCCTCGTCAAGTCCGGCCGGACCCATTGGCGGAAGCCACCCACTACGAGATTGCGCCGCGAGATCCCCGGTGCGCTTCCTGTTCAGTGGCTGGCTACGGACTCGGCACGGGCAGCAGGTAGGCGCCGATGCCCTTCACCTCGACGTCCTCATAGGCCGGCAGATTGCTGACGGCGATGGTCGAATCGGGGTCGAGCTCGTTGTAGGCGATGAGCAGTTCCTCGATTGTCGCCAGCTGGCGACCGACGCGGTTGACCAGCGGGTGGCCGGCATCGGTGAAAGGCACGAACAGCCGGCCTAGTGCCGCCGCCCGCACGTAATTCTCGTCGACGCCATTGGCCGGCAAGACCCCGGAGCAACGGCGGCGATGGCATCAGGTCGATGCGGATGCCGCGCATCTGCAGCCCCAGCACGGCCAGCGTGCCGACTTCGAAGGCGCTTTCGTGCGCCACCAGCATGTTGATGATCGGGTACTCGGGATAGGCCTCGTGCATGTCGAGCAGCAGGCCAGCCTTCTCCACCTCGGCGACCTTGGTGAGCGCAGCAGCGACGCGTTCGGTATAGCGGCCATCGGAATTGCCGGGGAAGCTGCGGTTCAGGTTGCGGGATTCCCAGCCCACCATGCGCTCGGATGAGCCGCTGTGCAGGTAGAGGTCCGGGTCCGGCCACTGCACCAGCGGATTGGTGAGGCGCATGCCGTTCCGGAACCACCGCTCGCCGGTGGCCGTCTTGATGGTGAAGGTATGCGGGAAGCCCTCAAGCGGCTCGGTGTGAGTGAAGCCACTGCGATTGGCCTGCGGCACGACGATCAGCCGACCGCGCTCGACCGTCACGTTCTCGATGACCATGACGGCGGCGAGGAGGCCTGAGATCTCCTGCGCATGGGTGCAGCCTAGCGGCATCACCGTGCCGCCGGCCTCCTGCCCCCCGAGCACGAGGGCGGGGGTATCGGCGGGTGTTCCTTCCGGCGCCGGCTCGTATTCGCGGGCCACCGCCTGCTCCGTGACGCCGGGGCCCGCCACGATCGGCTCCGGCTCGTACATGGCGGTGAACACCATGCCGGCTGCGGCGATCACAACTGCTGCCGCGCCCAGCAGGGCGACGCCACGGAACGTCGGGGTGCGATAGAAGGATGCTGTCATTTCAGGCCTGCCGCGCGCAAGGCAAAGGGGATCATCACCATGGCGGCGAAGACCTGGCTGCGCCAGTCACGGTCACGCAGCACCACCCACACCATCGCTGCCGCAACGCCGAAGGCGAGCAGCCGGTAGACGATCAGAAGCGAAAACTCGAAGGTCATTTCGAACTCCCTCCAGCTCAATGACGGAAGATGGCGCCGCCCGCCGTGAGCGGACCGCTCAATTGGTCGGCGAAGGCGAGCATCAAGACGGCGACGGCGACGATGGCCACGATCGGCCAGATGCAATAGCGCAGCACCCGAAGCATCGAGGCGCCACCCACCGCGTAGATGGCGAGTGCGGTGGCGATGGCCGTGGGTGGCATGAACTCCGAGATCGCGGCGATGGCAGAAAGCGCCGACACATTGAGGATCATGTCCTGGTGGATCAGCGCGAAGGCGAACGGCACGCCGACGACATTGGCGGTCCCCATGCTGGTCAGCACGCTGCCGAACAGCGGCAGGATGATCAGTTCGAGGAAGGCGGTGGAGGGCAGGGACATCGAGCTGATGACCAGCCAGCCACGAACGCCCGTGAGCGTCATGATCTGAACGGCGATGCCGACGGTGACGAGCACGGCAGCCAGCATCAGTGGAGTGCCGCTGAAGGCGGCGCGGCCTGCAATGGCGATCTGCCCGCGGTTCAGCAGCGGCAGTGCGGCCAGCGAGCCCACAACCAGAACGAGCGGAGCGGATGGGTCCGGCACGAGGGTGGGGAACGCCCTCAGCACGATCCAGAAGCCCAGCGTGAGCAGCAGCGCCACGACGGCCGATGCCATCCGCCGGCCACCGCCTGGCGCCGTCACGGCTTCGGGCGCGGGCAGCGGCTCGAGGCCGCGGCTCAGAGAAAACAGGATCAGTGTGAAGACCGCGGGGATCACAGAGAGCAGCAACAGCGGCAGTTCGAAGCCGGTGTAGGGCATGTTGACGCCGTCGGCGATTGACATGGCGGGCACGTTGACCGGCGGTGCGATCATTCCGCACGTCGCGATCACCGCGATGAAGGCCGCGGTGCGCTCCTTGGAGAGGCCGACACGCCTAAGCAGCGGCACGACGAAGACGCCCATTGCCAAGACCGCGACGCCGGCGACACCCACGAAGCAGCCCACGAGGAAAACGAGGAGGCCGGCAATAAGCAGGACCGGCCACACCCGGCCGCCGACCAGTTTCATGACACGGTCGGCGAACTCGTCAGTGGCGCCCGACACCTGCAGCAACTGCCCGAACAGCGCGCCAGCGAACAGGCCGAGCAGGAGGTTCAGGTAGCCGAAGCTGCCTTCGACCAGATGGCGGAAGGGGATGCCGAACCCGGCGAGCAATGCCGCGATGAGGGAGAACAGCAGCAGCGCAAACGGCAGCGGTGTTTTCCATCGCCACATGACGAGGATCATGGCGGCGAGGCCGATGCCGAAGATAATGCCTGGATGGACCAAGACTTCCCCCTCAAGAGTTGGCGGCGGCGGGCATAGACGGCCCGGCGCCGTAGATGAGCTTGTTGTTGCCCGGTATCGGCAGTGGAATGGGGTCGTAGGGCAGGTTCCATTCCGCTGCGAGACTTCTCATGTTGAGCAGGTGGAGCACCGGCACACCGGCATCGAGCATCCTAACGATCAGCCCCGGGACACCGTCGGTGCAGGGCGCCGGCTTGCTGATCAGCCCGGCCGGCAGAAGGTCGCCATCGATGCAGGTGCCCAGCGCCGCCACCGAGCCACCGGCGTTGATCAGCACGCCCACCGGCCCATGCTCCGCGATGAGCTCCTCCAGTCGCTCGAGCAGTTGATCGACCGAGTCCTCTTCCAGCAGGGCGATGTCGTTGCGCGCTGCGCTCGCGCGGATCATGTCGCGCCCCTCGGGACTGAGGCCGCCGCCGGTGGCGCCGCCGCCGCCGATCACCGCGACGCTTGACCGAACCTTGACCACGCCGCTCCGCAGCAGCAGGGCCTCGATGTCGAGCCAGGTGAAATCCGGGTCGGTCGCCCCGAACATCGACGCGCCTACCGAGCTGATGAGCAATGGCGTGAAGCCGAGACTTTCGATGCCGGCGATGGCAGCGATGTCTGCGCCGAGGATCGACCCTGAAACCAGCACGACGGCGGTGCCCTTGGGCTGCGGGTCCATATCGGCGATCGTCCGCACGATGGCCGCAGCCAGATCCGGGTTGGTGGCGGTTCGCTTGGCGTCGAGCATCCCCATCGACGTGGTGATCTCGGTGTACTCCGAACCGATCAGGCCCGTTCGATTGGGGTCGATGTCCAAAGGCTGCATCAGGCCCAGCCGCTGCTTTTCGGTGCGGATGATCTGGGTCGCGGCCTGCATGGTCTGCGAGGCGCGCTGCATTTCGATGCTGGCAGGATGCGTAAATCCACCCAGGACCGTTTCGGCACCCAGCCAGATCGCGACGGTGGCGATTGCGCAGGCGGCAAGCAGCGGCAGGCCGAAGCGCGACGACGGCCGATAGCCGGCGAAACGCGCAGGCCGCAACTGGACGGAGCGGGCCATCAGACGATCACCATGGCGATCAGCCGAACGACTGGGGCGGCTATCGCGAGCCTGGCGGTGGTGGACAGGGGGCCTTGCCGATCGAACTGGTTCGCGAGGAGGCCTGGGACGATGGAGCCGACGCTGCGCCAGTCGATGCCGAGCGGCCCGAAGGTGGGGCGCCACAGCTCGAGCAGGGCGCTCAGCAGCAGTGAGCACAGGATGGCGATGCCGAACCGGCGCGGCCCGTAGAGGAACAGCACGCGCGACAGCAGCGTGACGATGCCCCAGGTAGCGCAGGTGATGACGACCAGGACCAGCAGGGTGGTGGGCTGGTCGAGGACGAGCGCCAGATAGCCGGGCGCAATCAGGCCCCCGGCGCTGAGTCCCGTGATGCTGAGCAGGATGATGCTCACGGCCACACCGAGGCTCATGGTGACGGTCAACATGGCCGGGCCAACTCGCGCGCATAGCCAGTCAGGCGTTCGCCCATGTCCGCATAGTTGCCGACGCCCCAGACGATCCCACCCGGGGAGAGCGCCGCAGCCGCGCGCAGCAGTTCCGCTGGGTCGCGTTGCCGAAACCGGTGGACGCGGGCCGGAGGTATCCCTGCTGCGGTGACCCAGCGCATCGCCAGTTGACCGAGCAGCACCAGTTCCACGGGGGGATCAAGCAGGGCAACCACCTCCAGGAATGTGCGGGTTCGCTCCGGGCGATCGAAACGGGCGTTGAGGATCACCGTTGCGGGACCACGCGGCGGGTGGGCCTGCCAGAGGCGCATGAACGATTCCGGGTCGTTGCAGGCAAAGGCATTGTGGAAGTGAATGGGCTGCCCCGAGATGTCGGCGCTGGCGATGAAGAAGGCGCCGGGGTCTTCACCGGCAGCAGCGATGCCCTCGTTAACCTGCGTTTCGGCCATCCCGAGGCTGGCGCATACGGAGTGAGTGAGGGCACGGTTGCTCTCCTCCGGCAGCAGGTCTCCGAACCGGACCACCTCGACTCCTGTCGCCAGCCGCTTGGCTCGCGACAGGATGGGTTCGACGGCAGCTTCCTCGCTGAGGAAAAGACGGCCGCCTGTCGGCACCATCAGGCTCAACGCTTCGGCGACGGCACCCTTGGCGTGTCCGAGCACTTCCTCATGGTCGGGCCGCACATTGGTGATCACGGCATGGGTGGCCCGTACCAGGTAGGTTTCGGATGCCCACAGGTATTCTGGCTCGATTGCCATCGATTCTAGTACGACTGCGTCGGCCTTGAGTCGGCGCGCGCGACGGAAGAACCGTTCCTGCTCCGAAATCGAAGGCGAACCCCATCGGCGCCAGCGCTCCTCACGACCATCCGGTCCAATCAGGATCGGCACCGTTCCTGTCGTCTTCGTCAGGACGCGCAATCCGCCTGCGCGCAACGCTGCGCCGATCTGGCGGGCAGTAGTGGTCTTGCCCCGCGAACCGGAGATGTGGATGCGGATCGGGACGGCACTGAGCGTTCTGCGATGCAGCGCCGCGGAGGCTGCAAGCCACGCGACGCAAACCAGGAACGCCGTCAGCACCCCGAGCAGCACCGTCCAGTCGTTGAGATAAGGCAGGGTCATGGACTGGACGGGCGGGGCGCTGTCGGGCTACGGGGCGAGATACGCCGTCACCGCCTCACCGACCTTCATCGGCTGTTCGATGAGCGTCAGCTCGATTCCGCGATCTGCAGCGGTCTTGGTGAAGAACCCGTCCTCGTCTCCCGGCTGATAGACGACCAGCGCGTCGGCCGACGCCGCAACCAGTTGCACGAACTGCTCTGAGAGACCCTGACGGCGTTCCGTGCCGCCGATATGCACGCCGATGATCTTGATGCCGCTGCTCTTGGCTGCATCGATCAGGGCCTGGGTACGGGCGAGTTCGGTTTCGGCCGTGATGCCGGCCGCGCCGAACCCCTTGATGCTGGCACCGAACGCGATGACGAGCGTCTTCATGCCCGCGAGTTGATCGACGGTCGCGACGGGGTCATAGGTGTTTGGGATCTTGCCGCGGGTCAGCAGCGTCTTGACCGTGAACGCATCGAGCGCCTGGCCCGACGACGTGACCAGCACGGTGCTGTCCTGGGCGCTGGCGGCTGCGGGCCAGAGCAACAGCGCAAACGAAAAGGCGATGGCGGAAAGCAGCTTGGCAAAGTTGTTCATGAAAAGCTTCCGGATTGTGGAAAGGGGGGCGCTGCAGCGCCCCCCAGTTGGTTAGTAGCCGGAGAGGAAGTCGCGGCCGTTGGGAGCGGCTCCGCCCCACAACGCGCCGGATGCCTTGTCGACCACCATCATCTGCGTGGTGCCGCGCGAGGCGTTCGAGAACGTTCCCGGGGCGTCGACCGAATAGCCGAGCTCAGTGAGTGCCGTCCGCGCTTCGTCGCTGATGCCCGGCTCCAGGCCGACATTGGTACCACCGGTGTAGTGGTAGATGTCGCCATAGCGGAAGCGCGGGGCGTCGAGCGCGGCCTGCGGATCCATGCCGAAGTCGATCGCGTTGACGATCGGCTGAGCGATGCCCCACATTGTCGCTTCGGCACCGGCGCCGCCGACGAGCATGAACAGCTTGTCGCCCTCGAAGATCATGCCCGGCGCCAGCGTCCAGCGATTGCGCTTGCCGGGTTCCATCACCAGCGGGCCCGGCTTTTCGCCTGTCCAGATGTTGGTCGTGATGTCGAACCAGTCCATGCCGTTGCTGGTCAGCAGGCCCGTACCCTCAACCACCATGCCCGAGCCGAAGAACGTCCCGAGCGTATTGGTCGAGGAAATGGCGTTGCCCATTTCGTCGCGGATGACCATGTGCGACGTCGAGGTGTTCGGCCAGGCCGGCTGGTAAAGCGAAGCCACGTCCAGCGGCTTGAACTCGCGAACGCCGCCGGCGTCGATGCTGGCCCTGTTCTCGGCCGCATTCTCGTCGGACAACAGCCGTTCTACCGGTACGTCTATGAAGGCCGGGTCCGTCACATACTGATAGGCGTGCTGGTACGCGGTCTTCGTGGCTTCGATGAAGACCCGCAGATACTCGGGCGAGTTGTGCCCCAGCGCCTTGAGATCGTAACCCTCGATAGTGTTGAGGATTTCCATCCAGGTGATCGAAGACGAACTCGGCGGCGCGCCGTAGACAGTGTGGCCGCGGTAGTCCACGGAGATCGGATCTAGCCACTTGACGCTGTAGTTGTCGAGGTCGGCCTGGGTGATCAGCCCGTTCTCCTTCTCCATGAAGGCGACGAACTTCTCACCGATCGGCCCCTTGTATAGTGCATCCGCCCCTAGTTCGGCGAACAGCTTGTAGCTTTCGGCCAGGTCGGGACGCTTCAGGACAAAACCCTTCATGACCTCGCCGCCGTTGTTGAGGAACTCGCTGGCCCACGTGTCGTAGATGCCGATCTCGGGGATGTGGCGATTGATGATGCCCGCCGTGTCGCTGTCGATCGGCCAGCCGTTTTCGGCATAGTAGATCGCATCGGCCCAGAGGTCGGCCCACGGCAGCTTGCCGCACAGTTTGTGGACCTCTTCCCAGCCCTTGATGGCGCCGGGTACGGTGCCGGCGAGGATGCCGCGCCGCTTGTCTTCCTGAGTGGGGAAGCGCGCCACGTCCGTTGCCGCCGGCGCCACGCCGTTATAGTCGATGGCGCGAACGGTTTTCTCGTCACCCTGCAGGTGCACCAGTGCGTAGCCGGAGCCGAGTGGTCCCATCATATCCGTGAGCGGAATGCTGAGCGTTGCCGCGGTGGCGACATAGGCGTCACAGGCGGTACCGCCATCGCGCAGCGCCTTCATGCCCGAGGCGACCGCCAGCGGATGACCGGCGACAACCATGGCGCGCGGCGAGACGACCGACCGGTCAAGCGCCAGGGCCGAACTGGTCATCAGCAAGCCGGCCGTGATCAGGCCAGCGGCGTGAAGTGCGCCTTTGGCTCCGGAAGACCGGAACGTTCGATATCGAGACAAGCTCTTTCCTCCGTTGGTTGACAGACCTGTCCGGCTGATCGCGAAAAATGCATCGCTGGCGCCGCTAAATGAGCGGCTGCGATGCAGGCCTCCCCGCCCGCATCAGCAGTAAGTACAAGTCCGTATTCACGCACAGTCAGCGCGCGCGGAGGACAAGTCACTAGGACTTTAGTATGGGATGCACACGGCGCTTAAATAGCGGCCAGTAGTTGACCTTCGAACGGCGAGAAAGGAACGGAAAGACCAGCTTTCACAGCGGCTCTACCGTGATGCATCTGTGGCAGGTGGGCCTGCGCCCACGAAAAAGCGCTCCGGAGGCCGGAGCGCTTCAATACGTAATTCATGCGTCGACAGACTATTCGCAGTCGAACAGGTAGGCCTTGCCTTCTTCGGCGCGGGTGCAGTTCCACCATGCCGGGATCGGCCAGGCGATGGCCTTGTCGGTGCTGGTGGCGGCGGTGGTGACGAGCACCGGGCGCTCGCCGGCGGTCGGCCAGCACTCGCGCTTCAGCAGCGGCAGCACGAGGCAGCTGTTGACGACGTCGGAGAGGGTCGCAGCCTGGACAGGCACGATGGGCGCGGCAAACGAGGCCGCCGCGAGCGCCGCGATGGCGATGAACTTCTTCATATTCTTCCCCTGTTGGAGTCTTGGTGCGCTTTTCTGCGCGCCCGCACCGTATTTTATCGAATCACGACGCGCAATCGCCCTGATTCCGGCGCTCACAGCGTGCCGGCGGTGGACAGTCTCAGTGCTTTCCTCGATAACTCGGACATCGCGGGGGGCGATATGACGGGGCAAGGCGGGCAGTCTCAGGACGCAGCGGATCGGATGCCGAGCGCAAATGCAGCATTGCCTTCGCTCGCCCTCGTCGTCCCCTGCTACAATGAGCAGGAAGTCCTCCCGCATACCGCTGAGGTCCTGGCTGCGTTGCTGGCAAAACTTGTCGCTGAGAGACAGGTAAGTGCCGACAGCGCCGTGTATTTCGTAGACGACGGCTCCTCCGACCGAACCTGGGAGTTGATCGCGGCGCTCAATACGCGCAACCCAGCGCTACGCGGCATCCGCCTCAGCCGAAATGTCGGTCACCAACGCGCGCTGCTCGCCGGAATGCTGAACGTCGAGGCCGACGTCGTCATCACCATGGACGCGAATCTGCAGGATGACCCCGCCGTGATCGGCCGGATGCTGCTGGCGCATGCTGAAGGCGCCGACGTCGTTTACGGCGTCCGCAACGACCGACAGGTTGACACGACTGGCAAGCGCATCACCGCCCGACTCTACTATCGTCTCATGCTGCGGCTGCTTGGGGTGAAGCTGATTGAAGACCACGCCGACTTCAGGCTGATGAGCCGCCGCGCAGTTGCGGCCCTTGCGGAGTTCCCGGAACGCAATCTGTTCCTGCGCGCCATGGTCCCGTTGGTTGGCTTTCCCTGGACGACGGTCGAGTATGCGCGAGCAGAACGTAGCGCCGGGGTCACCAAGTACTCGCCCCGCAAGATGCTCAGTTTCGCCGTTGACGGCATCACTGCCTTCTCGGTTGCGCCGTTGCGGCTTATTTTCTGGCTGGGACTGGTGACGGCTCTGCTGTCATTCGGAGCAAGCGCCTGGGCCTTTCTGGCCTGGTCCGTCGGTGGCGTCACCATTCCCGGCTGGACATCGATCGTGCTGCCGATGACGCTGCTGGGGGGCGTGCAGCTCATTTCGTTGGGGGTTTTGGGTGAATATCTGGCCCGGATCTACACCGAGACCAAGCGTCGTCCGCACTACTTCGTCCAGGAGCGGCTGTGACTGCGGCCTTGCGCGCGGGTGGCTTTGCGAGTAGATCGGGCGCGCCGGTTAGGGGTATAGCTCAGTTGGTAGAGCATCGGTCTCCAAAACCGAGGGTCGCGGGTTCAAGTCCTGCTGCCCCTGCCAGCCGGCGTTCATGCAGACGATGACAACGAGCGACGTCGCAAGGCGTCGCGGTTGCGTGGCATGCGCCCGGAGGAGACTATGGCGTCGCAGATTTCCGGCCATCCTGCTTCCGATCGGGTGCGGAAGCGTTTGCGCGAAAGCGCGACCTTCCAGATTTCCGTGGATGTCGACAACGTCCCGCAAGGTCTCGCGGTGGCAGAGGCCGCGCTGGCGGCGGGCGTCGATATCGTCGAGCTTGGTACACCTCTGCTGAAGTGCGCAGGCGTGTACAACGCAATTCCCGCCTTCCGGGAGCGCTTCCCCGAGGCGCTGCTGCTGGCCGACATGAAGACGATGGACGGCGGCGGCTTCGAGGCCCGCGCGGTCTACGGAAGCGGCGGCAACATCATCGATTTTCTCGCGGCCGCAGGGGTCGATTCGGCGCGCGGTGTCTGTGCCGTCCGGGACGAGTTTCGAGTGGCCGATGCCGCGGTGCCGCGCCGGGCCTTCGCCGACATCCTGTTGCCGCAGCAGGGCCCGGCCGACCATGCTGTCGATGTGGCCCGGGCGATGGTGGAGGCGGGCGTCGACGGGATCGGGATTCATCTCCAGCTCGACGCGCGGCGCGCGACGCCGGGCCTGTGGGAGTCCTCATATCTTGCCGATGTCGCGCACGCGGTTTTCGCCGCGGTCGGCGACCGGGTGTCCGTGCAGGTTGTCGGCGGACTCAGCAGCCGGCGGGCGAGCGAACTGGCGCGGGAGGGCCTGCGGGCCTTTGTGATCAGCGGCAATCTGGGCGTGCACGACGCCGCGGCGCGCTACCATCTGCCGGCGGACGAAATCCGCGATCACGTCGAAAGATTTATTCGGGACGTCAGGGCCGCCTGAACCCCCTGCTGTACGGTGGGGGGACGTGCTAGCGTCAGACCGGGGCAGGGGAAATCCATGAAGGTCACGCTCGATCTGACTGAGCTCGTTGCCAGCGGTCGGCTGTCAAGGGATGAGGCCGATCGCCTTGCGGGCATGGCGGATCGGGATGCAGGCTCGCTCGGGGCAAACATTATCCTCGCCTTCGGGGTCGTCGCGGTCGTCGCGGCGGCAGGGGTTCTGGTCCCGCACCCGGCGACGGCGATCGCCCTCGGGGCCGTGCTGATGGCCGGCGGCCTCGCCGTGGTCAGTACCATGTCGGAATCGTGGGGTGTGCTGGCGCGCACCTGCCTCGTCATCGGCGCGCTCATGGTCGGAGGCGGTGTCGTCTACTACCTCGGCATGAACGCGCTTTCGATCGGGGCCGTCTCCATCGCGACGGCAGGCGTCGCCGTCTTCGCCCGCTCCGGGTTGCTGGCAGCCATTGCGGTCCTCGGCCTCGGCACGTCCGCGTCGGCCGGATTCGGGGAGGTGCAGGAGGCATGGGGCCATTTCGCGCCCCGGCCCACCGTGACCATCGTCATCTTCACCCTCCTGGCGCTGGCCCTGCTCGCCGGATCGACCCGGCTCCCTTCCGCCCATGAACGCCTGGCACTGATCGCAGCGCGCACGGCCATTCTGGTGGCCAATGCCGGTTTCCTGTTCGCCTCGATCTTCGGCGACGGCAGCATTTCCAACGCCGTTTACGCCATCGTCTGGGCGGTCCTGCTGCTCGGCGCCGCGGCCTGGGGCGTGCGGGCCGATCGTCGCTGGGTCGTCAATACGGCAGCAGTTTTCGCCGGTATTCATTTTCTCGTGCAATGGTTCCTGTATCTGGGCACAAATGCCGGAACGGTACTGCTGGGCGGCCTTTTCCTCATCGGTTTCGGCTTCGGGCTCTATCTGTTGAATCGCCGCTGGCAGGGTCAGCGCCCACCGCCTCCGCAGATGGCTTGACCATTCCGGTGGCAGTCCCAAGGGCACCCGAATTGGCACTTGCAATCGGCATGCCAACTCATTAGATACCCAACTCTCAGCCGCCGAGGTGACTCGCGCGGCTGTTGTTCATGGGCTGTAGAGCCCGCATGAAAGAGAGTGCGAATGGCTGGCGCCAACCCCCTGAAATTCTTTCAAGAAGTGCGCCAGGAAGCCGGCAAGATCACCTGGCCCACGCGCAATGAGACGTTGATTTCGACCATCATGGTCCTTGTCATGGTGGCGCTGGCGAGCGTGTTTTTCCTCCTCGCTGATCAGATTATTTCCTGGCTCGTCCAGTTGATGCTGTCGATCCGCTAGGCGGGTCCAAGAGAATTCGGAGAACCGACCACGCATGGCCAAGCGCTGGTACATCGTTCAGGCGTATTCGAACTTCGAGCGGAAGGTCGCTGAGGACATCCGCCAGAAGGTCGCGCAGAAGAAGCTCGACGAGCTGTTCGAGGACGTGATCGTGCCGACCGAGAAGGTCGTGGAGATGCGTCGCGGCCGCAAGGTCGACGCCGAGCGGAAGTTCTTCCCGGGCTATGTGCTGGTGAAGATGGAGATGACCGACCAGGCCTTCCATCTCATCAAGAACACCCCGAAAGTCACGGGTTTCCTGGGTTCCGGCGATCGGCCCATGCCGATTTCCGAGAAGGAAGCGATGTCGATTCTGCAGCAGGTGCAGGAAGGCGTCGAGCACCCCAAGCCGTCGGTCTCGTTCGAGGTCGGCGAGCAGGTGCGTGTCGCCGACGGCCCTTTCGCCAGCTTCAACGGCGTGGTGGAAGAGGTCGACGAGGAGCGCGCGCGCCTCAAGGTGGAAGTGTCCATTTTCGGCCGACCGACCCCGGTCGAGCTGGAATACGGTCAGGTCGAAAAGGTCTGACTTTTACTGTGGGAGGGATGGCGGTCAGCCAGGTCGCCTGAAACCCGAACCACAGCGTCTAGCCACCGGGTGACGCCGGTACTGTGAGTAGAAGGACGTAACATGGCAAAGAAGATTACCGGTTACCTGAAACTTCAGGTCCCGGCCGGTTCGGCGACCCCGTCGCCCCCGATCGGCCCCGCGCTCGGTCAGCGCGGTCTCAACATCATGGAATTCTGCAAGGCGTTCAACGCCAAGACGGCGGAAGACGAAAAGGGTGCCCCGACCCCGGTCGTGATCACCATCTATGCCGACAAGAGCTTCTCGTTCGAGACCAAGCTCCCGCCGGTGACCTACTTCCTCAAGAAGGCCGTGAGCCTCAAGTCCGGCTCCAAGCTGCCGGGCAGCGTCTCCGCGGGCGTCATCACGCAGGCGCAGATCCGCGAGATCGCCGAAAAGAAGATGAAGGATCTCAACGCCTACGACGTCGACGCCGCGGCGAAGATGATCGCGGGTTCCGCCCGGTCCATGGGCCTTTCGGTGGAGGCCTGAGAAAATGGCAAAGACTGGTAAGCGCTACGCCAAGGCCCTCGAGGCCGTCGACCGCAAGAAGCTCTACGCGCTCGGCGACGCGGTGAAGATCGTGAAGTCGCTCGCGGCGGCCAAGTTCGACGAGACGGTCGAAGTTGCCCTCAACCTGGGCGTCGACCCGCGCCATGCGGACCAGATGGTTCGCGGCGTGGTGAACCTGCCCAACGGCACCGGCAAGACGGTGCGCGTGGCGGTGTTCGCCCGTGGCGACAAGGCCGACCAGGCCAAGGCCGCCGGCGCGGATATCGTCGGTGCCGAGGACCTGGTGGAAATCATCACCGCCGGCAAGATCGAGTTCGATCGCTGCATCGCGACCCCCGACATGATGCCGCTGGTCGGCCGTCTGGGTAAAATCCTCGGCCCGCGCAACCTGATGCCGAACCCCAAGGTCGGCACGGTGACCCCGGACGTCGCCGGCGCCGTCAAGGCGGCCAAGGGCGGTGCGGTGGAGTTCCGTGTCGAAAAGGCCGGTATCCTCCAGGCCGGTGTGGGCAAGGTGTCCTTCTCCGAGGACAAGCTCATCGAGAACATCAAGGCCTTCACGGACGCCGTCCAGAAGGCCAAGCCAGCCGGCGCCAAGGGCACGTACATGAAGCGTGTCGCGGTCTCCTCGACCATGGGCCCGGGCCTGCACGTCGATCCGTCGTCGGTCAACTAAGACCGACGCGACAAGTTTCCGGGCGGTTCTCCGCCCGGAAGTGCCGGGAAACCGGCGCAAGTCCTGTCCAAGACTGCACGGTGGGCCGCCAGGCCCTTAATCCCGACCAGTGCGGGGCCTGCAATAGATGGGGTGAAGACCGGATTTTGCCTTCGGGCGCTGTTCGGTTCGATCCAGGCCAGTTGCCGCCTCGGGCATTTCGCCCTCCAGCGGTCAGCAGGTTGACAGGCGTTAACCGCTGAACTCCCCACGGAGGGCAGCAATTGGCAAGGGCCTGGCCGGTTTGCCGGGCCTAAACGTGGAGTGAAAGAGTGGAAAGAGCGGAAAAGCGCGAAGTCGTCGGTGCGCTCCAGGCCTCCTTTGCGGAAGCTGGATCGATCGTCGTCGCTCGCAATGCCGGTCTGACCGTCGCCGACCTGGAGACGCTGCGCAAGCAGATGAAGCAGGCTGGCGG
>Ga0066256_1001786_pt1 | contig 24177 bp, 16 predicted proteins | sample ThiBio_1000_biof_FD_87107 | JGI IMG/M metagenome (GOLD analysis project Ga0066256, IMG submission 87107) | Wastewater bioreactor microbial communities from Cape Town, South Africa - Thiocy_expt_1000_biof (version 2) | ecosystem: Engineered > Bioreactor > Thiocyanate-remediating >... | reverse complement strand
CTTGTCCGTTTGTGTGTTTACACGTTCGGTCGCATTCTCTATGCCGCTCTCTCCCCGATAAGACTCAGCCATCTTACTCGCCCAGCCAAATACCCGCTAATTCCAACCCCATTTATTGGTTAATAAGATCAGTTTCGGGTTTAGCATTGCCATCATTAAAATATCTAAAAACGATTGGTGGTTGGCGATTACAACTGCGGGTTTTTCAAATTTCTCTTTGTGAGGGTTCCATACATTTTTTTTGAATGGCCCCATAAAATACAATACCGACCCGCAAAGCTTTGAAAGCAACCTATGATAGATTTTTTTTCCTCTTTTTTCCCCAAATAAATTCAGCTTGATTACAAAAAGACCGATGATGGTTAGCAGCACACTCACAAGCCCGAAATATAAAAACGAGATTACAGAATGCGGCCAGGTCAATAAAGTCCACGGATGAAATTTCTTCTTTACCCGATTTTTTATAACAAGGTTGAAAAAGAAAGGGATCAACACCTGCGCCATCAGCACCACGCATAAAATACCGGTGACAGGAATGAACGCGATAGATTTTAAAGCAGGATGTTTTGCAAAGATGAGGACACCCAAACCAACAATCGTTGTGATTGCGGATATTAAAATGGAGGATTTATAGGAAGCCAGATTTTTCTTTCCGGTTTTGTATTCATTGATTAATCCATCCATCACAAACAAACTGTAATCATCGCCCAGCCCAAATATTAAGGTAGACACTATGATGTTGACGATATTGAACTTGATGCCCGCAATCGCCATAATACCCAGTATCCAAACCCAGCTCAAAAGCATCGGGATAAAGGCCATCAGCATTAATTCAATTCTGCCGAAAGTGAGAAAAAGCACCACGGCCACAAGTATTGAAATGATCCAGGCAATGCGGTTGAAATCATCGTTTACCATTTGCGTGAGACGCTGTGTGATAAACTGCCTGTCGAGCACCACTGCGTCTTTATCCTTTTCCAACGCGTCAATCACCTGATTCTTATTTTGCTGCGGCACTTTCAAAAGATTTACTACAGATGCGTTGTGAGTTCCTTCCGTAATAAAGTCGTCAAGATAATTGGTGCGGACATTTTGCAGGCTTTGGCTATTAACAACCTCGTATTTTCTTTTCAATAAATTGTTGAAATTTGAAAGAGTACTTTCGCTGAAACCCAAGCCAGCCGCCTGTTGCGACATTTCAGCAATTAGGTTTTTCTTTTTATCAGCATTCCAATAATTATTCCATCGTTCAATTCTTTGCTGCTGCAAAGAATCTGACAAAAGCAAGGTGGATACACCAGCCGAACTGGTGATAAAGCCTTTTGATTTCAGATCGTCAATTGATTTTTGTAAGGCCTCGCTTTTTCTTAGCGCCTCATCAAGTGTCGTTCCTTCACTCACAACGTATAGTGAACGCAGGGCTGCACCACTTACATTGTTCATCTGCTGCTCTGCTTTTTGTGTTTCGGAAGACATATAATTGAGCTGTGTCATGTCGGGCTCAAATTGTACTTTCCCCGCGAAAAAGAAAGATAAAACCGACAATGATAAAATTAACAGCACTGCCCATTTATTGGTTTCAAACCGGATTGATGCAATTTTATCGATCCACGATTTTTTTACATGCTGTACTTTACTTTTGCTGCCTATAAAATGCGGTAAAAAAATAAGCGAACAAATTGCCGCGCCGATCAAGCTGAAACCCGCAAATAATCCAAGGTCTTTTAGCATATCCGAAGCAGAAATTTGAAAAGCAAAAAACCCCGCCACAGTTGTAAAACTGCCAATAGTTAACGGGAAAGCAAGGTCTTTAATAGTTTGTGCAATATTATTAGTATGCCGGTTATGGTTGAAAATATGCAGCGAATAATTTACCGCAATCCCCAACACGATAGAACCTGTGCCCATCGCGATGATTGATATACTCCCTTTTACAAAATACACGCAGGCCAATGCAAATGCCACACCGTAAACCACCGGCACCAAAATGAGAAACGGCGCTCTTTTTTTTCTAAAATAAAAGCCAATGAAGAACACCAGAAAAACAACTGTGATGCTGAGCGTGAGGGTGGTATCTTTTCGCAACTGTGCGGCGTTGCCTTCGGAAACTACGGAGCCGCCAAAATAAGTTGCGCTGATATTGGGCGATGCCGCAGCAAGGGAAGCAATAGCTTCATCAATATTTTCAAACAACAATTTATTTTCACCCGTGTTGCCTGCAGCATGTGCGGGGGTGATGAACATCATTAACGTATTACCATCTTTGGTAATGATGTGGCTGTCGTACAAATCAAAATTATCATCAACCTGTAGTTGCTGTAATTTTTTTAACGCGAGAAATGAAATCCCGCTGGGGTCATTTGCTATAACGTTCTTTATCGTGAATGCGGATGGTGAGTTCAGCAGCTTCAGGTCATTCTGTAAAGTTTCTTTAAGTTTTGCGGGCTGAATGAGCGTATCAATTTTTTGATAGTCGTCTTCTGATAAAAAAACGGGCAAATGCCGCTGGATGGTTTCAAATAATTGCAGGGTAAAATCGTCCTCAACTTTATTCCTGATGGATTTGATCTGTGCCGCTGAATGCTGCATCAGCTTTTCTTCAAGGGCATCGGCATAAGCGACCAAACTGTCAGGATTCTGAATGGAGCTGTCCTTCAAAGAGATCATCACAGCCAGCTTATCGGCAAATTTTGAATTCTGAAAAACCTGAGTAAATTTTTCGGTCTTCTCATCTTTTGGGATGATGGCGTACACGTCTTCAATAAATTTCACTCTTAAAGCAAAGAATAAAAAGATTGTAAGCGATGAAAAAAAGATAATGAAAAGAAGCCGCCTGTTCCTTCTGAAATAATGATAAATATTGGTAAACAGGTTTTGCATTTAGGAAACTTGCGTGTTTTTTTTCTTAATAATGGTTTTGGTTTTGCGATAGGTTTTTAAAAAAACAAAAGTAATGATCCAGAAAAGAAACGCAGCCACAAAAGCCAGCACTATCGCCCCATAAATATATTGTTCAATATGAATGCCGATGCTTTTCAAAGTCAGGCCGTCGGCCAGATTCAGGCTAACAGCCCTGTTGCCCATAAAAGGTTTACCCATTAAAAAACTCAGAAAGACTATAAAGGGTATCATGGGAGGGATGCTCACATTTGCAGCAATAAGAAATAATGTTTTATTGAGCCTCATGAAGTGCGCCAGAGGAATTCCGATCAGCAATTGAAAACCCCAAATCGGAACGACTCCCATAAAACCGCCAAAGGCAGTGGAGTTGGCTTTTGTAATATCACTTTCCCCGGGCCTTAATAAAATATCCCGAAGGTCTTTTTTCCAGTTCTTATTTCTGAAAAAAAAACGAAGGAAATTTCTCGGCCAGATATAAAAAAAACAGATGGTGACCAGAACTGTATTTACCACGCTAATGCGGCTAAAGTCCTTAAATGGCCTGAAATGTGAAATACGCTCTTCGGCAGGCGGATAATACACTGTGATTGGAACTGAAACGACTTTTGCGCCGGCCCATGCCAACCTTACGATTACTTCAATTTCAAATTCATACCTGCTTGTAAAAAATTTCATTTTACTGATCGGTTCCAGCGGGTAAAGGCGGTAACCTGTCTGCGTGTCGGGCAGGGTAATGCCGGTTTCAACTTTGTACCAAAAGTTAGAAAATTTATTGCCAAAGCTGCTTTTGCCGGGAACATTATCAGCAGTTTCCATATTGCGCGCACCCATTATGAGCGCAGAACCTTCTTCCTGTAATTTTTTAATAAAAACCGGAAGGTCGTTGGCGAAATGCTGGCCGTCGCTATCAATTGTGATGGCGTATTGATAGCCGAGGTCGATAGCTTTTTTAAAACCGGTTCGCAGTGCCCAGCCTTTGCCGCGGTTAGGCTCATAATTTACCGTATAAATATTTGGGATTTCGGCAATCAGTTGGCGGGTAGCATCGGTAGAGCCATCATTGATTACTATGATATTTGGCGTGTATTGCTGCACGCTTTTGATGACGCCGGCAATGGTTGAGGCATTGTTGTACGTAGGAATGATAACGCAGGCTTTTAAATCGTCAAAAGCCTGAGGGATGTTGTGATCAGTTATCAGTTCTGTAGTTTTCACAAAAAAGAATGAATAAGATTTTTCGCAAAGTAAAGGATTTTCACATGTTGGTAAAGTGGTTACTAACTCCTGATAGATTAATACCTTTCTCTCACGCTTTTTATAAATTTTTCCACCGCCCGTCGCACATCGGGAGAAGACATATTGTGATTGTTGACCAAAACTGAAAAGATGAGTAGCTCATTTTTCTTACTATACAAAAATCCACTGAGCGCCACTACGCCCGAGAGCGTTCCTGTCTTTGCAAAAATTTTACTTGCTTCTTCTTTATAATAGGATGATAAAGTTCCGCTGCCGCCGGTTGCAAAAATCGCTTTTACCCGCTCCATTCCGAATTCATTTTTAATTTTTTGAAGAATGCCTACAAAGTCCTGCGGCGTAAATAAATTATAGCGGCTAAGCCCCGAACCATCGGCCCAGCGCGGCTTTTGGGGCAGGTCTTTAAAATCTGTATTCAAAATCCTATTAATAAACTCAGCGTTCGTCATTCGCCCAAGCACCGCATTGCTTGCCATTAAAAGGCTTTGTTCTGCAAAAAAATTATCGCTGCGGTGCATCAAAATACTCAGCACCGAATCGGTTGGCTGCGAATGAATAATGAATGACCCTGTGTTTAAATTTTTATCATTAGTCAGCGAAATGTTTTTATGCAAAGTATCGGCAAGTAATTGCCATTGCAAATTCACGGAGGTTATAAACGGAACACGAATTTCCTTTAACGCAGGCGCGCCAAGGTTCATTACATAGTTATTCGACATCAGTTCGCGGTTCACGCCATTCAAATAGTCGCCGCTGCCTTTGGTGCCTAGGTTAAAACTTTGTGTGGCAATAGTCCCTTTGGGAAAATAATTCAATGCCCCATTCTTTTTGCCGTAAAACCAAACCACGTTACTGTAAATGGGAAGCGAAGAACGTTCCGGCATATAGTCGGCATCATAATCGCTCCAACTCCATCCGCTTCCCCAGGCGCCGGTGGTAATACTGTCCGTTGTTGCAAAAATTGGTTTTGACGTTTTTTTGAGATATTCAAATACGGGTTGTTTTGTAAACTCAGGGTCGAGAAGTGTGGGGTCTCCTGTTGGTGTAACTACAATTCTGTCAGCCAACTCATTTACTTTCATGCCCGGTAAACTATCGCCCAAATATTTCATGGCCACATAAGCTGTAGGGATTTTGGTGTTACTCGCAGGTACAAAATATTTATCAGCATTATGATTGTACAAATATTTCTTAGCGCTTTCGTTGAAAATGCTAATGCCGATATGAGCGTTTTTTAAACCCGGAACGTTCAATACGTTTTCCCTGGCTGATTTTGCAACTTGCTGTTGTGAGGAACAGGAAAAAAGAAGTATTACAGAAAGGAAATAAATAATATTTTTCACAGTTGTTCATTTCGGTTTACAAATATTTTGTCCTGTTATTGGCAGGAATACTTACCTGGGTAAGGTAAATCCGCGCAATAATTGTTAGAGTTCGGGACTCCATTTCGTTTCGTTCAGAATAGCGGCTTAAAGTCATTGCTCAACTTTTACGGCACGCCTCTCTTTGCTACTTTGTAACGCGGCGTCTATAATCTTCATCGTCATTACAGCATCGGATGCGGGTACAGGGTTCTTTTTGTCGTGTACCAAAGCATCATACACATCCTGGTAGTAACCCATGTAATTCCCTATCTCTGAACGTGTTTCTTTTTTCACTTCTTCACCGTTGATCACGGTGTGTAAAATTCCATCGAAACCTTCAGGCGTCGCAATCCAGGTGCTTAGGTCAGGTATGATTCCCTCAAGAAGTTTTTCTTCCTGTAAGTCGGAGCGTTGCTGCATGAAAGTTCCGTTCTCACCCTGTAAAATGTAGGCGTAGTAAGATTCGCGGCAAAATACCGTTCCTTTAATTCTTACTCTGAAAGGGCGAGGATAATACAACAGCACTTCAAAATAATCATTAGCAATCATGTCTTTTCTCATCGCGAAAACATCTGCAAAAACCGCTTCCGGAAAGCCATACAGTTGAATTGCCTGATCAATTAAATGCGCGCCCAGATCATGCAAATTGCCTGCTCCCGGTTTATCACCTTCTTTATGATCTTTTCCGCTATGGCCGGGGCGGTAGCGATCGAAGCGCATTTCCGCTTCCTTCAACTCGCCCAGCATATTTTCAGATACCACATCTCGCAACGCTTTAAAATCACCATCGTACCTGCGGTTTTGGTATACGCTTAAAAATAATCCTTTCCCTTTTGCAATGTCATCCAGCTCCTGCGCCTCCACTGCGTTGGTAGTAAAAGGTTTTTCAACCACGATATTTTTACCGGCGTTCAAAGCCGTTTTAGCGTATTCATAATGTGTTTGAACCGGCGTATTTACGATCACTAATTCAATTTCATCATCTGCTATCAGCTCTTCAAACGATCTGTAAATTTTTGCTTCAGGATAACGCTCACGTGATTCCTCACGATGGCGCTCTACAATTACTTTCAGGTTATAGCCGGGATGTGCCTGAAGGAAGGGTGCGTGAAATAATTTGCCGCTCATTCCGTAGGATGCAATACCAACGTTTATAATTCTGCTCATTGTTTATTGTTATTGGTGAAGTTGTAAATTTAGTAAAGTAAGCATTAATATTTACCGTCAAGGCCGGCATTTTTGGCGGGCAGGCCTGATAAAATACGACAGAATATACAGACACCTTCATACCGGTCATTTTTACATAAATTTGCGGCGCAATGAACGACTTACAAAAAAACAGGGCGGTCGCCATCTGGTTGGTTATCGGCGCCATAATGATCATTATACAGGTTCTTTTGGGTGGTATTACCCGATTAACAGGTTCCGGCCTTTCAATTACTGAGTGGAAACCAATTTTAGGCGCCCTGCCCCCGATGAATGAACAACAGTGGCACGAGGCTTTTGATAAATACAAGCAAATAGCCCAGTTTAAATACATCCATAATTATTTTACGCTCAGCGATTTTAAATTCATTTATTTCTGGGAATGGTTTCACAGAAATTGGGGCCGGTTCATGGGCGTAGTGTTTGCAGTGCCGTTTATCTGGTTCCTTTATAAAGGCAAAATTAACCGCAGTATGCTGTGGCCGATGGTTACCTTATTTGTGCTCGGCGGTATTACAGGTGCTTTGGGCTGGATTATGGTGAAAAGCGGCGTAGGCACAGAGTTAGTTTATGTTGATCACGTGAAGCTGGCTATTCACCTGATGTCGGCGGTAGTATTGTTTTGCTTTGTTGTTTGGTTTGCGCTCAAAATCAGCTATCAGCGGCCAAGCCTCGTTATGCCTGATAGTATTAAGACTTTCAATATAGTTTTGATAGTATTGGTTACTGTGCAGTTGATCTACGGCGCTTTCATGGCCGGTACACATGCGGCAAAATCTGCAGTCACATGGCCCAGCATTAACGGCTCGTACTTTCCCGATTTATTTAGCGAAAACGGCGGAGATTTTTGGCACAACATCACAAGCAACCTGATCACCGTTCAGTTTATACACCGAAACCTCGCTTACCTGATCCTGTTACTGATCATAATATTTACAGTCAAATTATATCAGCAAAACAAAGATTCTAAGCTGTATAAACTAAGAAACCTTCCGGTTGCCATTACACTGGTACAGGTTGTATTGGGCATTACAACCTTAGTTACCTATTTGAATGAACATAACAAATTGGTATTTGGAGTGCTGCACCAGTTATTTGGAATTCTGACGATCGGAACCCTCGTAGTTACACTTTATTTTACAGGAAAGAAATTCAAGTAAGAAATTTAAAATCGAACCTGTCTTACTCCATGACCGGCCTTAACCATCTTTTCATTTCATCTTCGCTCATGCCTTTGCGCTGCACGTAATCTTCAAACTGATCCGGCTGAATTTTGCCAACGCCAAAATATTTGCTTTGAGGATGGCTGAAATACCAACCGCAAACGGAGGCTGCGGGATACATGGCTAAAGATTCTGTAAGATGAATACCGGTATTTTCTTCGCCACCTAAAAGCTCAAACAGTTTGTATTTTTCAGTGTGATCCGGACATGCGGGATAGCCGGGAGCCGGCCGGATGCCCTGATATTTTTCTTTAATAAGATCTTCGTTGTCCAGCGTTTCGTTTTTATTATAACCCCACAATTCTTTCCTTGTTTTTTCATGCAGGTATTCTGCAAAGGCTTCCGCAAACCTGTCTGCGAGCGCTTGTAGCATTATTTTATTATAGTCATCATGGTCGGCAATAAATCGTTCTAAATGGGATTCAATGCCCGAAATGGTAACGGAAAACGCGCCAATGTAGTCTTGCCCCTCATCCCCTCGGGAAGGGGCTTTAGCGGCATCTTCAATGTTCTCGCCGGGTTGTGGAGCCGGGCTATATGGTTTTATAAAATCTGCCAAGCTATAATTGGGTTGCCCCGCAGCCTTCTTTTGTTGCTGGCGTAGAAATTCCAATTTTATTTCTTTACCATCGTTATTCACCAAAACGGTATCAGGAGAAAGTTTTGCAGCCGGCCAAAAACCGGTTACGCCCTTTGTCGTCAGCCATTTTTCAGCAATGATCTGGTCAATTAGGGCGTTGGCATCATTATACAATTTTGTGGCTTCCACACCCACAACTTTGTCTTCCAGGATCTGCGGAAAACGGCCATGAAGTTCCAAGGCGATAAAGAAAGGTTGCCAGTCAATATATTTTCTGAGTTCAGATAAATCAACATTTTGAAAAACTTTAGTTCCCGTAAACGATGGAGCAGTTGGTTCGTAATCAGCCCAGTCAATTGCAGTGCCATTTTTTTGTGCGTCGCTTAATGGGAGATACTGCTTGAACGTTTTTTTGCTCGCAAAGTCTTCGGCCAGTTTATCATATTCACTTTTGATGGCAGATAAAAACGCCGGTTTTTGTTCAGGATTTAAAAGAGAACCGGCCACTGTTACGCTGCGCGATGCATCTAACACATGTATCACACCTTTATCAAACTGCGGGGCAATTTTTACAGCCGTGTGCATACGCGATGTGGTAGCGCCGCCAATTAATAATGGTTGTTTCATATCGCGCCTTTTCATTTCATGCGCCACATGTACCATTTCATCTAAAGAAGGGGTGATGAGCCCGCTGAGGCCTATGATGTCAGCCTTTTCCTTGATGGCAGTGTCTAATATTTTATCGGCCGGAACCATTACGCCCAGATCCATTACGTTGTAGCCATTGCATCCTAATACAACGCCAACAATGTTTTTACCAATGTCATGCACATCGCCTTTTACGGTAGCGAGCAAGATAAGGGGAGCGCTATGTTGTTCAGCTTCGGGGTTCTCAATTTTCTCCTGCTCAATAAATGGTAAAAGCCAGGCGACGCTTTTTTTCATTACCCGCGCACTTTTAACCACCTGCGGCAAAAACATTTTTCCCGCACCAAATAAATCACCCACTACATCCATCCCTGCCATTAACGGGCCTTCAATCACCTCTAACGGGCGCGGATATTTTAAACGCGCTTCTTCTGTGTCTTCATCAATATAATCTGTAATACCGTTTACCAGCGCGTGTTTCAGCCTTTCTTCAACAGTTGTATTGCGCCACGCATCGTCTTTTTTTACTTCTTTGCCTTTGGCTTTTACCGTTTCGGCAAACGCCAATAATTTTTCTGTGGCCTCATTATTTTCATTGTTGCGGTTCAATATAACGTCTTCGCAAAGCTCCCGTAACTGCGGTTCTATTTCATCATACACTGCCAACTGCCCTGCATTGACAATGCCCATGCTCATACCGGCTTTTATAGCATGAAATAAGAACACGGCGTGCATGGCTTCGCGCACCGGCTCGTTACCCCGGAAAGAGAAAGAAAGGTTGCTCACGCCACCGCTGATATTTACCAGCGGCATTATTTCTTTAATCTCCTTACAGGCTTCAATAAAATCAACACCGTAGTTATTATGTTCCTCAAGCCCGGTGGCAATGGCAAAAATATTGGGGTCGAAAATAATATCCTGTGGTGCAAAACCTACCTGCTCCGTTAAAATTTTATAGGCCCTGTGGCTGATCTCTACCTTCCGTTCTTTGGTATCGGCCTGGCCTTTTTCATCAAAAGCCATTACGATGACAGCCGCGCCGTAGCTCTTGCAAATGATCGCCTGCTCTATAAATTTTTCTTCGCCTTCCTTCATCGATATGGAATTCACAACGCATTTACCCTGCACGCATTTCAGCCCGGCTTCGATGATCTCAAACTTGGAGGAGTCAATCATAACAGGCACTTTGGCGATATCGGGTTCGCTTTGTACCAGATTGAGAAATGTCGTCATGGCCTGAACACCGTCGAGCAAAGCATCATCCATATTGATGTCGATGATTTGTGCTCCGTTTTCCACCTGTTGACGCGCTACGCTCAGAGCTTCTTCATATTTGTTTTCACGAATAAGGCGTGCGAATTTTTTTGAACCGGTTACATTGGTTCTTTCACCTACGTTTATAAAATTACTTTCGGGGCGAACGATCAAAGGTTCCAACCCGCTGAGTGTGAGATATGACTGAATTTGTTTCATTGATTTTTCCACTAAGGCGCTAAGACACTAAGTTTCACAAAGGATTAAATAACCATACGCTTAATCCCATCTTTTATCAGAGGAACGGTAAAGTTGATAATGAAACCTAATTTCTTATTTGCCAGTTTTAAGTAACTTAATAATTGTGCTTCCCAAACAGGGTGATAATTTTCTTGTGCTTTTAATTCAACAATGATAATGTCGTCAACCAAAATGTCTAATCTTAATCCTTCGGAAAATTCTATATTGTCATATTGAATCGGAACCTTTTTTTGGTAAGTAAATGGAATTTCTCGCTTCGTTAACTCGTAACAAAAGCATTTTTCATAAACCGATTCCAATAAGCCCGGCCCCAAAGCCTTATGAATATTGTAAGCAATATCCACGACTTGTTTTGCTAACTGTTCTGTATGTTCCCTATGATTATACACTTTGTGTTTCTTCGAGTCCTCGAGTCTTTGTGGCAACTTCTCTCGGCCTCACGCCTCTTACTGTGGTTGCTATTTCCCTTATGTGATCCGGGGTGGTGCCACAGCAGCCGCCTACAATATTTACAAAACCTTCTTTCGCCCAATCATTCAGGAATGAAGCGGTTTGAACCGGCTCCTCCTCGTATTCGCCCATTGCATTAGGCAGGCCCGCATTAGGGTATGCCGATACGTAACAGGAAGCGATCTGCGAAAGCTCTTCCACATGCTGCCGCATTTCTTTAGCCCCCAACGCACAGTTTACCCCAACGCTCAGCGGATCGGCATGTGCAATAGAAATATAAAATGCGTCAAGTGTTTGGCCGCTCAATGTTCGGCCCGATGCATCGGTGATGGTTCCGCTGATCATGACCTCTTTCTTCTTACCCGGATTTTCCCTGAAGAATTTTTTCGCCGCAAATATTGCCGCCTTTGCATTCAGCGTGTCGAAAATGGTTTCAATTAAAAGCACATCAACGCCGCCATCCACAAGGCCGCGAATTTGCTCGTAATAAGCCGCCACTACTTCATCAAAAGTTACCGCACGATAACCGGGATTATTTACATCAGGAGATAGCGAAAGTGTTTTATTTAAGGGGCCGATAGCGCCTGCAATGAACTTTGAGCCTTCGCCGGAGGCAGAAAGAAACTCATCAATTGCTTCCCTTGCGCATTTAACTGATGCGACATTCAATTCATAAGCCAGGTCCTGCATATCATAGTCAGCCTGGGCAATGCCGGTGCTGCTGAAAGTGTTCGTTTCAATAATCTCCAAAACCGCTGGTTAATATTCCTTGTGAATGGCTTTGATGATTTCGGGCTGTGTAATGCTCAGCAAATCGTTATTGCCTTTTACGTCTTTATGCCAGTCTTTGAAACGCTCACCGCGATAATCCTCTTCTTCCAATTTGTTACGCTGTATCATGGTTCCCATCGCGCCATCGAGTATCAATATACGCTCGTTCAACAAGTTTCTTAAATCACTCATTTGAATAAATTTATCAGAAAAAATAAACGTGGAGAATCTGTGGTTGGAATCTGTACGTTTATTAGTTCAAAGTTTTTATGCAGGTTGAACAATAAACAAATCTGCCTGCGGGTGCAAAGTTACATTAAAAACTGATTGAAAATGCAAAGGTTGATGCCATAAGCACCGGTGAGGAAAGGAGCCTGCCCAAATGGTACAGGCGGGCGTCGCAAGAATGACGCCACTTGTACCAGGTTGGCTTCATCATCAATATTAGTTTCTGCGAGGCCGGTCACTACCGCCACGGAAGCCACCGCCATCGGCTCCGCGCCTTTGAAAATTAGCCGGCCGGCTTTCTGAACGCTCCGTGCGCATTTCGCGATTGCCACTACCGGAACCACGGCCAAAACGCCTTGGGTAATAAGACAAAGTGACCATATAAAAATTCTGTAATCCGTTGGTAACAGTGGTGCTTAGCGAGTTGAGGCCGGTGTTTACATCAATATTTTTGTTTTGGCGCAGTATGTCCATCGCAGAAAGTTTCACTTCAGCAGACTTGGTTTTTAAGAACCGGTACGTAAGAAATGCATTCCATAAAGCAGAAGTTTGTCCGGCTTGTTTGTTATTAACGTAATCGAACGTATTGCTTAGGGTAAAATTTTTGGGATACTTCAGGTTAACACCCGCATTGGTGATATAGGTTGTGTTTTTTAGTGGTTTTGCATTTTCGCCCCTCGGCAGGCTGTTGGTAAGATTAAGGCCCTGAGCCACCTGAAAGGTAGCGATATCGCCCACTGAATAAAAAACGCGCAAATTGTTATTGCTGCTGGTGTTTTTAGAACGGTAGAAATCTCCAAGGAAATAATTCGGCGTTCTGTTATTGGAGTAGTTCCATGAATAAGTAAACTGCAGCATATCTTTTTTCAGTTTGAAAGCCTTATTCACTGAAAGGCCACCATTCATGTTTCTTCTGCCCTCCTCAAGGTTGATGAGGTAAGTGATTCGCCTGCGGCTCTGATCAAGGTAACTACTATCTGTAATGCCGTTCCTTGTTCTTCCGGCGTTTAAAAATACCCTGAAATTAAATTCGCCCTTATCCCTGCCACTCTGCTTTTCGTAATTAAAAGTAAAACTCAGGTTATTGTTGTAAAAGGGCTTTAAATACGGGTTTCCGTTATTGAATGATGATTGTGAACTGTCAATGATTGGCCTTAACTGATCAATAGACGGAATTCCTGCAGAATTATTTTGAGACAGATTGAAGCTAAGGTTATACTTTCTGAACTTGTTATAGTTGTAAGAAATATTTAAGCCCGGCAGAAAAAAACTATAAGTCCTGTCAAGATTCCGGTCATCAATATCCGACCTGTTTTTTTCAGACAGGATATGTCCCTGAAGCACAGCCGAAATATTTAAATACCTGAAATAGCGATCTGATAAATTTTTTCTGAAATTTTTTGAAAAACGCAACGACGGCCGGTCTTCAATACGGGTGACGTCATTATAGTAAGTGAGGCTATCGTTTGAAAGGTAAACGTTAGAAAGTGTGTCATAATCACTGGCAGCGGTTGAGAAATTATTTTTTGAAACCGATAAGTTGTTATCAAAAATAATATTTACATCCCAAAGGTTGTGGCTGCCAAACAAAAGCCGTTTCAACGCGTTGTAACCAAATCCCAGACTGTTATTAAAGTTTGAAGATTCGTTATCATAATTACGATTGAAATACCTGCTGTCAGAAGGTTTTGCGTAAGAAGTAAATTGAGTTAATGTATTGCGGGTACTATTATTTTCGGAGTAGTTGGCGTTGTAATTAATATTGAAGCTTTTCAGGTTTCTTTCGTCATCATCATTGTTTCTGTAAGATGTGTTGAAGGAAATATTTTGCCCCGAGTTTTCATTGGTTGATGTTTGTTGGTTGGTGTTTACAAGGCCAACGCCCGCTTCCTCAGTTGAAGAAGAACTGCTGGACGAAGAATTTCCGCTTGTGTTGCTATAATTAGAGCTGATGTTAAAATCTTTGCTGCGGTCGCGTTTATTGTAGCTGGTGTTTACCGAATGTACCCGATTTTCAGAATGAGATTCCCGTTCAGATTCACTGCTCAACGCCCTGTTATCGAAGTTTGATTGAGAAGATGTTTGTGAAGAAACGTCGTTTATATTGCTCCTGAAATTATAACCCGCATTAAGCTGGTTATTCAGCCTGCTATTATTTTCCTGCGAAAAATTATGCATATAGTTAGCGCCGATGAACCCGATTCTGTTTACGCCCGATCCGCCAAAATTTGCAACATACCTGTTGGAAGGATTGAAGTCGCGGTAAGATCCCTGCCGCACGATGGATTGCATATCCACGCTTTTATTGATATTGTTTGAAGCAGCGGCAAGGCTAAAGCGATTCTTGCGGTTGTAGGCCTGCATGGTTCCGTCAGCCTCATACCTGTGATCGGTACCGATTCCCGCGCCAACCTTTCCAAACAAACCGAATTTTTTATCCTCGCGCAGCTTTATGTTCATCGTGAGCAACGAATCGGTGGGGTTCTGGTCAATATTATCTTTTGTGTAATCCTGTTCCTGGTACACCTGTATTTTTTCAATCGCATTTTTTGGGAGGTTTTGTGTGGCGATCGCCGGGTCTCCGCCAAAGAAAGGTTTCCCGTCTACAAAAACTTTATTTACGGTTTTCCCGTTAACCGTTATCGTTCCATCACCCCACATTGTAACACCGGGTACGCGCCGCAGCATATCTTCAACAACGGCGTTGGAATCTAATTTAAACGCGGTAGGATTAATTTCGAGCGTGTCGCCATTCATGCGGATCGGTAGCACCGCCTGCACCACCACCTCATCAAGAGAACCATAACTTCTTGCGAGCATAATCGTTTTAAAATCATATTTTCTGTTTGTTGAATCTAACTGCAATGTTTTTGAAAATGGCATATAACCGGTGAAAGAAAAATTTACAATCACAGGCGTTAAAACCGGTATTGTTTGAATATTAAATTCGCCCTGCGGATTTGTCAATTGATAATCCAACAAAGTAGAATCTGATTTTTGATAAATAGTGATTGTAACGGATTGGAGGCCGTATTCATTTGCTGAATCTTTCACGATCCCCAAAACGGAACCGATCTTTGTTGAGTCCTTCGCCTGCCCGAATGAATTAAAAGAAAAACAGAATATAAGCAGTGTAAATATGAAACGCATCAAGTGTGTTAGTTTTTTGGTTTTAGCTCTATGATCACTGGGTTGTCGCTCGATTTGCCGTTTTCGAAATAGTTTTTTAAAACTTCGCTGTACTGCGGGTTCCGTGCTAAGTTTGATTCTTTGCTTTGAAACATTGACGTGGAAGAAATACTGCTGTACAAATAATTGCCATCATTGTATTGAATGCCGAAACCCATCACAGGCAAAAAAGCATTGGTGCTATCCGATGTAATCTTACTCAGGTTGAAGAACTGTGCTGTTTTTTTATCAAACATAAAATTCCGTTCCCTGAAACTCCTGAAAAAATCAAGGCTGAAGAATAAATAGTTGTTTAAATCCACCACGCGGTCAATGCCCCAAACAAATGCTGAGTTTTTCATTTTGTAATCCTCCAGTTTGGCACGCGAATCAAAATTTTCGGTGAAAAAAGAATTAGGGAGCGTATTGGCTGCCGGCATGATCACCGAGTACAATTCTCTTACACTGTCCGGCGTGAGTTGGTAAATATTGTAATGGTAAGGCCTGGTGAATAATAAAGTGGAGTTATCATTGGTGCTGAAAAAAGAAATTCTTTCAGGGCTGCCATAGTAAACTGAGGACGTTTTTCGGTTGTACGGGAAATAGGCACCTGTAACTTTATTTCCGTCAGAAATTTTAAGTTCATAATCCTCCGCGCTCTTCCACGACTTATTTGCATAAATATAACTGTACACCCATTGGTTACTGTTGAACGCGCACGGATTGGCCATAACAATATCAAAATCTTTCAGCGGTTTTATCTTTTCCAACTTAACATCGCTGAGGTCGTAATAAACTGCGCGGCTGTATTTTTTGGCAGAATTGTTAATCGGGTCATCAAGCGCGGCCTGAATTTCTTTCTGCGAAGGGCTGTAAGATTTGCTGCTTTCGGTTATGAACAAGGCATTCCTTTTTTTATCGTAAGCAATGCCGCGGATATTATACCCTCTATCTACAAACTTTTTTATAAAATTTCCTTTTCGGTCAAAAAAATAGATGGCTTGGGTGTCATTATCAAGCACAATAAAATAATTATCGGTCACTACAAGTTGATTGATCCTTCCGAAAAGGCTTTCCTTTGTAGTTTGCAGCGGCGTATAATTAATTTCTGTGAAAAGTTTCGATTGCGGCATACCGGTGGCATAAGTTGGATCGAAATACAACTTTTTCGCCTGCGCCGGCGATTGATTAATGGTGAAAACCACTAATATCAATAGAAATAGTAAATTTTTCATGCAAACTAAGACTCAGCTTTTTAACATATGTTTAAAATCTTAGACGCCGAAGGAAAAATTCTCCTGCGCTGATGCGTCTGTTTTTTTATCTGATGGCTGATGGTTATAGGAATAAACTTCTGGTAATTGTTATCAGGCTCATAACTATCACGAGAATGCCAACAATTACAAACATCTTTTTTACAGGAAGCCGGGATGTAAGCATGGCCGAGAACGGTGCAGTAATAATGCCACCTATCAAAAGGCCCGCAACAATGTTCCAGTGTTGTATGCCGATGGTGAAAATAAAAGTGATAGCGCTGGTAACGGTCAGAATAAATTTTGCAACGGTAGAGCTGCCGACAACATAGCGTGGCGTCCGCCCGTTTTTTATAAAGGTCCCTGTTACCAGCGGGCCCCAGCCGCCGCCCGCAAAAGAATCAATAAACCCACCCACAAGCCCGAGTGTAGTAATGTTGGTTTTCTTTTTTATCAACCTTCTTTCTTTTTTCTTGAAGGCATTGCGCAGAATGGTAATGCCCAGGTACATAGTATAAAAAGCTATTACAATTTTTGTAGGCTTGGCGTAATGCTCGCCCAATGTAGACAGCGTAAGCGCTCCGATAATTGCACCGATCACAGCGGGCAACGCCAAAGCCTTAATAAGCTTTTTATTTACATTCCCCAGTTTCCAGTGGCTGATGCTACCAGCGGCTGTGGTAAAACTTTCGGCAGAGTGAATGCTGGCGCTTACCACCGGTGGCGGAATATTCAGCAGTAATAAAGTGGTGGTACACATTACGCCGTAGCCCATTCCCATCGAACCTGCAACAATTTCTGCGAGGAAGCCGGCCAGTAACATCCAATAAAAAATATGATTGTCCCTTGCAAGAATATCAAGCAACTCATCCATAACGCCAAACTCATAAAGGCCTACCACTGATAATACTAAAAATAGAAGAACACCCAAACCAATCAGGTACCAGTTAGCTTTTTTCTGTGCTTTTTCAACCACGTCAACCGATTCCACGATTTCTGATGCCTCCGGTGTTTCTTTTGCAAATTCCGCAAGCCGTTCGTCGGTGCCTTCGGCCAGGCCCTTGGTAACTTTGTTGAGCACTTTCACTTTGTGGTTAAAATCGCCACTAAGTTTTTCGCGAATAATGCTCATGTTGTTCAGCACTTCATCTAATTCGGCAGGAATGCTGGTGTCAAAGGTTTCGCGCAGGCGTTTGGCAATTGTTGGCGACTTGCCGTTAGTGGATATCGCAATTTTTAGATGCCCCTTTTTTACTACCGAGCCTAAATAAAAATCGCAGAGTTCCGGTTTGTCAGCAATGTTTACGAGCCTGTCTTTTTGCTGAGCATCTTCCCTGATTTGTTTTGCAGTTTGCAGGTTGTTAACCGCTGCTATTACAAGGTTGGCTTCGTCAAAATCCGAAATATTGTAGGGCCTTTCATACAGGGAAAGATTGGGGTAGGAGGCTGAAAGCTCTTTGATTTCAGCACTTATTTCAGTGCCCACCAATTTTATTTTTGTAGCAGTAGAATTTCCCAACACCGCGTCGAGCTTCTCTTTGGCAATATTACCGCCGCCAATAATCAACAGGTTTAATTGTTCCAGCTTTAAAAAAACCGGAAACAGTAGGTTGGATTCAGTGCCTGTTGAAACAATATTTTCCGATACGCTCTCGCTCATTGTTAGTGTTGCTTCTTTAAAATCTCTTCAACCGAATCTTTATAGGAAAAACTTTCTTTTGCCACCACTTCACTTTTATTATAAACGAGCGATGAGGCAGGCACGCTAAACGTGATCCACGCGTTGCCGCCAATAACGCTATCCTGCCCCACAACAGTTTCACCGCCTAAAATAGTAGCGCCACTGTAAATAATAACGTTGTCTTCAATTGTAGGGTGGCGTTTGCTTTCTTTTTTATTTTTTGCAGAGTTTAGTGCGCCGATGGTTACGCTTTGGTACAATTTCACATTTTTGCCGATTGCTGAAGTTTCGCCAATCACAACACCCGTTCCATGATCAATAAAAAAAGATTCGCCAATTGTTGCGCCCGGATGAATATCAACGCCTGTTTGGCTGTGCGCGTACTCAGTAAATAACCTCGCCAGGGCTTTAATATTTTTTCTCCATAAAATATTTGAGATGCGATAGATAGCGATGGCGTAAAAGCCGGGGTACGCCTGGTAAACTTCTTCAATATTCAGCGCCGCGGGGTCGTTGTCAATGAAAGCCTTGGCATCAGTTTGCAAAAGGTTGTAAACCGATGGCAGTTCATCAAAAAACGCTTCTGCTATTTCCTGCGATTTGGCGCCATCATTCACTACATCGTAAACAAGCGTTGCCAAATGGCTTTTATACGAAAACCAGCCTTTCTCAATATCGGTTTGTTTCCTGTTCACCCCGGTTGTTGGAATAAACAAAAATTCAAACAGGCTATCCACAAACTCATGTGCCGATTGCTTATCAGGCAGATTGGTTTGCGATTGGTTATTGTTTTCAAATAATTGTTGTAAAAATTCTAAACTCATTTTATTTTAATTTTCGATCGTGTTTATACCTTGTACTTCGGTTGTTTTACGTGTAATGTTTTAAGATAGTTCATATTTAAAATATGCCTCGAGATTCTTCCGGGTAACAACAGCCACATATATCCTGTGCGAAAAGTTGTAGTGGCATTTTGATTGTACAGGCCGTACAACATCAACCTGTTTTGGTCAAAAGTAAAAACTCTGTTTGCCGCTTGCCTCAAATATTCATCACTCAACTGCAATGACCATTTTTCGCTGACAGGCTTTGTGAAAATTGTTTTGATGCGAAAACGGTATGCAGTGTAAGCGGGCTTTTTATTGGTTTCTTCAAAAAAGCGTTGCTCAGTTGTAAACCTGTTCTGCCAAAGAATTTTTTTCAGGCTAACACTGTGAAATGCTTCCTGCCACAGTCTCCATTCCCTTCCAAATTCATGATTTGATTGATCCAAAGAACTCCTGCTGAAAAATATGGCGCCACCGCCAACGAAACTTAAATTTTTATGAACAAAATATCTTGCGCCGGTTCTATATAAGTATTGCTGCGTTAAAAACGTTGTTCCTGCTGTTCTAAAACCTGCGTCGTGCTGCCATGCCCATTTATTAGAAAATTTTATTTGAACCTGGCCGCCCAACCAAACACCTTCATGCTGCTGCTGTTGTTGTGCTACACTATTTTTACAAAATATTAAAGAACCCATCAGAATAAATGCGACTGATATTGTACGTGAAAACATCAGGCAATATATTTCCTGTAAGAAAAATCACCGAAGGTTTCTCCCTCGTTTTTTTCGCTAACATACACGCCAAATAATTCATCCAACGTAGAAAGTATTTGCTCTTCGTTTAAACTGTCTTTGTATTTCGTGTTCAGGCGAAGGCCCAGCCTGTCGCCACCAATGTGCAGATTGTATTTGCCCAACGCTGTACCTACAAAACCTATCTCTGCGTTAGGGGAACGCCCGCATCCATTAGGGCAGCCCGTCATTCTTAAAATAATCTCATCATTTTGTAAGCCATGTTTATCAAGCAAAGGCTCAATTTTGCTGATGAGTGTGGGCAGGTAGCGTTGTGCTTCAGCCAGCGCCAACCCGCAGGTATTTAAAGCCACACATGCAATAGCATTTTTTCTTAAAGCGCCTGCATTATCGGTATGTTCAATAATTCTATACTTGCGTAAAAGAGTATCAATCGTATGTTTATCTTCTTCGTTTATATCAGAAAGAATTACATTTTGATTTACTGTAAACCTGAAGCCTGCCAACCCCGTTTCTGCAATTTCCAATAAAGCGGTTTTTAATTGCAGGCCGTTTTCATCGAGTATGCGGCCGTTTTCTACAAACACGGTGTAATGCCAGTTACCTTTATAATCTTTTACCCAGCCATACCAATCCTTACGTTCTGTAAATTCAAATGGCCTTGCTTCTTGCAGTTTAAAGCCCAATCTTTTTTCAACTTCCTCGCGATAGCGATCAACACCTAATTTATCGATGGTGTATTTAATGCGAGCCTGCTTTCGATCGCTGCGGTTGCCAAAATCGCGTTGCACGGTGATCACTTCATAAACGGCCTTCAATATTTTCTGCTCATCATTTTCTACAAAACCCAATACCGAAGCCAGCCGGGGATAGGTATTTTCATTTCCGTGCGTGGCTCCCAAACCGCCGCCGGCCGCGATGTTGAAGCCTTTGAGTTCACCGTTTTCAATAATAGCAATCAATGCGCAATCGTTGATCAGTATATCAATATCGTTGTGTGGCGGAATAGCGATGCCGACCTTAAATTTCCTCGGCAGGTACCGGTTTTGGTACAACGGGTCGTCCTCAACTTTTTCCCCAATCTTTTCTTCATCAAGCCATATCTCGTACCAGGCGCGCGTTTTGGGCTTTGCCATCTCGCTTATTTTTTTGGCATACCCAAAAATTTCTTCGTGAATGGCTGATTGCGCGGGAATGGAAGATACGCAGACATTTCTGTTCACATCCCCACAGGTGGCAATGCTATCAAGCCCGTTGAGATTGAACGAATGCATCGTTGGCTTAATATGCGATTTTAAAATACCGTGTAACTGTATAGTTTGACGGGTTGTGATTTTTATTGTACCGGTTGAATGTTTGCCGGCCACATCATGCAGCATCATCCATTGCTGCGCCGTTAAAAAACCACCGGGTAAACGAAGTCTGCACATGAAACTGTACAAGGGTTCCAGCTTTTTGGCACTTCTTTCCAACCGCCTGTCGCGGTCATCCTGCTGGTACATGCCGTGAAATTTTGACAAAGACTGATCGTCTTCACGAATGGCGCCGGTATAACTATCACCCAGGCTTTCACTTAAGGTACCGCGAAGGCCCCTGCTCGCCATTTTTATTTTCTCTGTTCCTGATAAATTTTTATCGCTCATATAACGCTAAATAATTATGTTATCAACTATGTGCTGTTCTCATCTTCGTTGCCACGCTCGCTTGTACTGCTGTGCATATATCAGCACACAAACGCTACGCTAATCTTATATTGCAACCCCCGGGTGCTCTTTTATTTTTTCTCCACGGGTTAAAACCCGTGGCTGCGGAGCTGCTTCGAACTCTTTTTAGCTAACCCGGTTTTTCAGATTAGGTTGAAAGGGCGGGGCTACTAATACACATCTTTCTCATACCTGCCCTCATCGTCTAATTTTTTAAGGTATGCTTTGGCTTCCTCTTCTGTTTTATTGCCGTGTTCCTTAAATATTTCAATTAATGTTGTTTCCACGTCCTTGCTCATGGGGTCGCGCTTACCACTAATGTAGAAATAAGCGCCCCGCTCAAACCAGTCATATAATTCTTTGCCTTTTTCCTTCATCCTGTCCTGCACATAAATTTTTTCCTGCTGATCGCGCGAGAAGGCAAGGTCTAAATTTGTTAATGTTCCCGTCTGCAAAAAATTCTGTAGCTCTGTCTGGTACAAAAAATCGCTGACAAAATATTGCTCACCAAAAAACAGCCAGTTTTTTCCCGAGGTTCCCAACGCATCTCTTTCAAAAATGAATGACCTAAAAGGAGCAATACCGGTACCCGGCCCCACCATAATTACATCTTTATTTTCTTGAGGTAACCTAAAGTGCTTCGACTTTTGAATGAAAAAATCAATGGTATCGTCAGGCGCCAGACCAGCTAAAAATTTACTGCCCACGCCGGATCGTCTTTCATCGCCTGCAAAAAAACGGTCTTTCACCACCGTGATATGAATTTCATTATTGCCATGTGCTGCCGGTGATGATGAAACAGAATATAAGCGCGGCGCCTGTATTGAAAGCATTTTAATTACTTCTTCAAATTGCTTCTTGTCGTTGAGAGGGTACAGGCGTAAGATATCGTAAAGGCTTAGCCTTTCTTCTGCTATTTCCTGCCCTGTGAGTGTGGCGTATTGCTTTACCGTGGATTTTAACAGGTAAGAAATATTCAGCTTCCCGCCCAATAATTCTTTTACCGTTCCTTTTGCTTTCGGGTGGTCAATTTCAAGCTGCGGGTCAATCCCTGTTAGCTCTAAAATATTTGCAATGAGTTGGGGTTTGTTGTGTGGAACGATACCCAACACATCGCCCGGTAAATAATCTATATCCTCATCGCTTGAAATTTCAATATGATAAGTTTCCTTGTTACTCCCAATATCATTTAAATTAATACTGGTAAGCACCGTGCCTTTATAAATCTTTTTACCGGCAGGTTTTGTTGCTGCCTGAGCAGAGGAAGGTGTTATTGATTTTGCCGTACTGTTGCTTTGCAGTGAAGATACAACATTATCAATCCAGTGTAATGCGTCAGTTTCGTAATCCACATCACATTTTTTTAAAGGCAGCACACGGTGTGCACCCAGAGCTTCCAGGCGAGCATCCACATCTTCACCGGTTTTACAAAACTGCGCGTAAGACGTATCGCCCAGGCCCAGCACACCAAACTTCATTTTCTTTAAATCAATTTGGGTTTGATGAATATGGTCGTAAAATTTTTGAGCGGGGATAGGAGGATCGCCTTCGCCCTGCGTGCTGATTACTACGAAAAAGTTTTCTTCTTTTGCCAGGTCAGTCAAACGGTATTGATCGAGCGCCGCCAGTTTCACCGCAACATTTTTCTTTTTAGCTATGCCTGCTAATTGAACGGCGAGCGATTTTGAATTCCCGGTTTCAGTTCCATACACAAGAGTCAGCTTTTTGGTTATTGATGGAACGCTGTTTGTGACGGCACCATTTAACGCCGGCGTTGAAATGCCTGCTATTCCTGCAATGTAGCCATTCAGCCATATCAGTTCTTCCCTGGTGAACTTTGCGGTGAAGTCGTTTACTTGTAATAGTTTTTCCTCAGATAACATTTTTTACAGGATTAGAAATTTCATAAATATTATTCGCAGGCGCTACCGATGTAAAGTATTGCCCGCCGTTCCACCATCTGCCATCCATTTGAAATGCTCATGCAAGGCCACTACTTTGCCAATGATTACAAGCGAGGGAGAAATAAATTGTTTTCCTTTTAGTGTTGATTCAAACTCATAGATGTTGCAGGTATGAATTTTTTGAAAGCAGGTTGTGGCCTGTTCTGCAACGGCGAGTTGAACGCGTGGTGAAATGCCGTGCGTTGTAAGTTTGTTAACTACGTCTGTAATTGTTGCGGCAGACATATAAAATACAAGCGTGTCGGAGGTTTTTGCCAGTTCCTTCCAGTAATCCTCAGTAACGACATCAGATTTGTAATAAGTTAAAAACCTTACTGCTGTTGAATAACCTCTTGCGGTTAAAGGGATTCCGGCGTAAGCCGCTGCACCGAGCGCAGAGGTAACACCGGGAATAATTTCATAAGGAATATTATTTTCAACCAACACCTGCAGCTCATCTAAAATATTTGAGAAGATGGAAACATCGCCGCCTTTTAAACGCACAACAGTTTTGCCTTCCAACGCATACTTTAAAATTAGTTTATTGATCTCCTGCTGCGGGGTGGAAACGTTGTTGCGGCATTCTTTTCCCACATAAATAATTTCTGCGTTAGCCGGAACATAACGGTGCAGGATCACCTCGCTCACCAGGCGGTCGGTTAAAACCACCTCGGCCTGGCGTAAGGCTTCAACCGCTTTAATGGTGATCA
>Ga0066256_1002015_pt1 | contig 24182 bp, 19 predicted proteins | sample ThiBio_1000_biof_FD_87107 | JGI IMG/M metagenome (GOLD analysis project Ga0066256, IMG submission 87107) | Wastewater bioreactor microbial communities from Cape Town, South Africa - Thiocy_expt_1000_biof (version 2) | ecosystem: Engineered > Bioreactor > Thiocyanate-remediating >... | reverse complement strand
GGGAGGGAACGTTGAGGTTGTAGATCAGCTCCTGAATGGACTGCAGCACCTCATCATAGCCCAGCCGGTCCTTACGGATGAACGGAGCCATGTAGGTATCGAACGAACTGAAGGCCTGCGCTCCCGCCCATTCATTCTGCAGCGTACCCAGGAAATTGACGATCTGCCCGACCGCGCTGGTCAGATGCTTCGGCGGCCCGGCCTCGACCTTGCCGGGCACGCCGTTGAGGCCCTTGGTCAAGAGCGTGCGCAGCGACCAGGCGGCGCAATAGCCGGCCAGCATGTCGAGGTCGTGTATGTGGAGGTCGCCCTCGCGGTGGGCCCGGCCGACTTCCGGTGGATAGATGTGCGAAAGCCAGTAATTCGCGACCACCTTGCCCGACAAATTGAGGATGAGGCCGCCAAGCGAATAGCCCTGGTTGGCATTGGCGTTCACGCGCCAGTCGGTGCGGTCGAGATACTCGTTAATGGAGGAAGCGACATCGACCAGCGTCTTGCGGTCGACCCGCGCCTGGTTGCGCTTCTCTCGATAGGCGATATAGGCGCGCGCGGTCGAAAAATGGTCCGCGGCGATCAGCACCTGCTCGACAATATCCTGCACCTTTTCGATGCGCGGAGTCGTACCAGCGAAGCGATACGCGATGATCTTGATCACCTCATCCGTCAGCCGGTCGGCTTCCTCGTCGCCAAATCCGCCAGAGGCCTGCCCGGCGCGCGCGATCGCGGCGTGAATCTTGCGCGCGTCAAACGGCACGATCTCTTCGTTACGTTTGACGATGTTGTGTGGCGGGCTAGGCAGGATCAGCACGGACATCGACGCCCCCTGGTGTGAGGGCGGCAGCCGGGCAGGCGCATGCCGAAAGCCCGAACGGCGGCAGCCGTTCGCAGCACGCAACCCACCGGGACACCCCGCCCGAGGATTTTACGGCGTCGCGGCAGGTCTCCTGGCTCGCGGGTCGAAGCTGCTGTCTGGCCTTCCCAACGCTCGGATTGCGTCAGTGGCTCTAAGCGACAGCGACTCACCGCCTACAGTTGCGGGGACAGCACCAGCTTTGCATCGCGCGCACTGGCTTCCCTTTTACCCCCTGATCTTGCGACTCAAGGGACCGTGACTACTATATCTAGCGCCCATGTCGGTCTCGCTGTCAATAGAACGGCCATGTCCCTTCGCTCGGCTTCGGAATGCGGCGGGTCGCGCATGAGCACAACCGCCACAAGCGCCAGGGGCACCCTGCGGCGGTAGTAGAAGAACCCGTCACGGTTCTGAAGATGGGGGGCAGGCCGAGTCAAATGCGCGCCTTGTGTGACACGTGATGTGACACCGAGGAAACGCTAACCACCTGATTTCAAAAGACGCCAGAGGACCGGTATAAACCGTGGTCCAGTGGTGCCGCCTGCGTGACTCGAACACGCGACCCCCGCATTACGAATGCGATGCTCTACCGGCTGAGCTAAGGCGGCCCGTTGCGCGGCAAGCCGCGCAACCATCGGATAACCCGGAAACGGGGCGGAAACTACTGATCCGCCCCGCCTTCCGCAACAGCCAAAGCTGGCCCCAAACCCCTTAAAGCCGGGTTTCGCGCACTCTTGCCCACCTATTCCCCATAGGAAATGCGCCAAATCTTGCCTTTGTTGGACTCCGCGACATAGAGCGCCCCGTCCGGGCCCACCGCCACGCCCACCGGGCGGTAGGGCGCGGTCTTGATGTTCTTGTCGCCCGGCCCGGCAAAACCCTCGGCAAAGGCCACCGGCTTGCCCGCCTTGCGACCCTGGAACGGCACGAACACCACATTGTAGCCGTTGCGCCCGCCGGGCACGGCGGCCGGATCGCTGCCGCCATGCATGGCGAAGAAAGCGCCACCGCGATAGCTGCGGGGGAACTGGCTGCCGTTATAGAACGTCAGATCCAGCACCGCCGGGCGCAGCGGCTGGAACGCCGCCACCGGTTTCGCATATTTGGCATCGGTCACCGGCGTCTTGCCGTCGCCGCCATATTCCGGCGCGGTCAGCCGCAGCTTTCGCGCCCCGTCCCAATAGGTATAGGGCCAGCCGATATCGGTGCCGTTGACGATGCGGTGCATCTCGTCGGCGATGGCGTCGTCCTGGGCCGGGCTCACCAGATCGGGCCAGCCCTTGGCGGTGCCGTCGCGGCCATGCATGGCGCCATACAGGCTGTCGCCCGCGCGCCAGTCCATCGCCGCCATGTTGCGGATGCCGGTGGCGTAATGCGCGCCATCGGCCAGGGACTGGCCCGGCTTGCTGTCGTCGAAACGCCAGACGCCTCCGCGCGTCTCCAGCAGCGGACAGGGCTTGAGGCCCACCGGCTTGGCCTCCTTGGGCGTGTTGGGATCGGGGCAGTTGTTGGCGCCGCCGCCGCCGTCGATGCCGACATACAGCCCGCCCTGGCCGTCAAAGGCGATGGGATGGTTGGTGGCGGTCAGCCCGTCCACGATCACTTCCGGCTTGCCGCCGGGCACCAGCTGATCGTCCAGCTGGAAGCGGACGATGGAGGTGCCCGACGCGGCATAGAGATAGCCCTTATGGATGCGGATACCCGTGCCCTGATCCACGCCCGCGATGGCGGCCTTTTGCAGCACGGTATGATCCGGCGCCAGGCGCAGCGCCACGATGCCGGCCGAAGGCTGGTCGCGGCCATGGCGGGTGGAGACATAGATGTCGTGCCCGCGCAGGGCCATGTGGCGGATCGGGCCCAGCCCTTCGGCCACGACCTGGGCATGGAACCCCTTGGGCAGGATCAGGCTGTCCGGTTGCTTGGCTGGTTCCGCCGCCAAAGCGGGCATGGCAACAACAGCCGCGGCCAGCGCGGCGAAAGACATCCGGATCATCCCCAACCCCAAAATTGCTGTGGCGGGACGCTATGCCTGGCCTCCGGCGGCGTCAACGCCCACGCGGATGGGCCTTGGCATAGGTTTCCAGAAGCTGGCGGGTGTCGATCGCGGTATAGATCTGGGTGGTGGACAGCGAGGCATGGCCCAGCAATTCCTGCACGCTGCGCAGGTCGCCGCCGCCTTGCAGGATATGGGTGGCGAAGGAATGGCGCAGGGCGTGCGGCGTGGCCTTGTCCGGCAGGCCCAGCCGCCCGCGCAAATTCTGCATCAGGCCCTGCGCCTCGCGCGCGCTCATCGGGCGGCCGCGCCGCGACAGGAACAAGGGCGATGACGGCGCGCCGCTGAACGGCAGCTTGCCGGCATAATCGTCCAACGCCGCGCGCAGCACCGGCAGCACCGGCACGCTGCGCTCCTTGCGGCCCTTGCCCAGCACGGTCAGCGTCTCGCCGAGCGGCACATCGCCCCGCTTGAGGCCCAGCGCCTCGGAAATGCGCAGCCCCGCGCCATACAGCAGCGTCAGCAGCGCGGCGTCGCGCGCCCCCAGCCATTCCACATCGTGCGCGCCCGCCTCGGCGAGGACGCGTTCGGCATCGTGCGGTGACAAAGGCCGCGGCAAGGCGCGGCGCACGCGCGGGGTGCGGAGGGAGCGGGCGGCGGCATTTTCCAGCACGCCCTCTTTGGCCAGGAATTTGTAGAAACTGCGGATCGCCGCCAGCGCCCGCTGCACCCCGCCCGCGCCCAGTCCTTCGGCGCGGCGGGCGGTGATGAAGGCGCGGATATCGGCGGGGGGCCGGGTCGCCCCCGCTTTTTTGGGGGGCGCGCCCCCCCCATGGCCCGCCCCGGGAACCCCGGACCCCGCCCCCCCCCCCCCATAGGCCCGCAAGGTGTGCGGCGAGGCGCGGCGCTCATGTGCCAGCGCCTGCAGCCACATCTTTCGCAGGGCGTCGGCCCCGTCCGCCAAGCGGCTAGCCCTTGATGACCACACCCGCCTTCTTGGCGTCGGCCTCGAACGCGGCCAGGCCCTTGTCGGTCAGCGGGTGGTTGAGCAGCGCCTTGAACACCGAGACCGGCATGGTGGCGACATCGGCGCCCGCCAGCGCCGACTCGCGCACATGCTGCACATGGCGCACCGAGGCGGCCAGGATCTCGGTCTTGAAGCTGTAATTGTCATAGATGGCGCGGATATCGTGGATCAGGCCCATGCCGTCATCGCCCACATCGTCCACCCGGCCGATGAAGGGCGAGATGAAGCTGGCGCCCGCCTTGGCCGCCATCAGCGCCTGCACGGCGGAGAAGCAGAGTGTGACATTGACCATGGTGCCTTCGCCCGACAGCTTGGCGCAGGCTTTCAGGCCCGCCCAGGTCAGCGGCACCTTCACCGCGATGTTCTTGGCGATTTTCGTGAAGATCGCCGCTTCCTTGATCATGCCGTCATAATCGGTGGCCAGCACCTCGGCGCTCACCGCGCCCGGCACGATGGCACAGATCTCGCGCAGCGATTCGACATAGTCCTTGCCGGTCTTGGCGGCCAGGCTGGGATTGGTGGTGACGCCATCCACCAGGCCGCTGGCGGCATATTCGCGGATTTCGGCCACATCGGCGGTGTCGAGGAAGATTTTCATGGCGGACCTGCTGACCTTTTGATTGACCTTGGGAAGGGGCGGGAGGAAGTGTAGCCCATCATGCGGGCCCGCTTAAACCCCATGCCCCCCGCGGAATTGCCGCAAAAAACCGTTGCCGGCGTGCTTTTGCCGCTGCCGCTGGCGGGGGCCTACGACTACAAGCTGCCGCCCGGCTGTAACGCGCCGCGCGGCACGCTGGTTGCCGCGCCGCTGGGCAGCCGCGACCTGCTGGGCGTGGTGTGGGGGGCGGCCGAAGGCGCGGTCGGCGACAACCGGCTGAAGCTGGCCGAGCCGCTGGAAGGCGCGCCCGCCCTGCCGGAGAAACTCTGCGATTTCATCGACTGGGTGGCCGGCTACACCCTGAACCCGCCGGGCGCGGTGCTGGCGATGGCGCTGCGCAGCCGCGGCGCTTTCGAGCCGGACGGCAAGCGCATCGCCTATAGGCGCGGGAACCTGACGCCGCCGCGCATGAGCGAGGCGCGCAAGCGGGCGCTGGCTATCGCCGATGACGGACTGGCCCGCAGCGTGCCGGGCCTGGCCGAGGACGCCAATGTCTCGAGCGCCGTGATCCGCGGGCTGATCCAGCAGTGGGCGCTGGTCGCCACCGAGCTGCCGGAGTTCCAGCCCTTTCCCCAGCCCGATCCCGGCTTCGCCGCGCCGCGGATGAATGACGGCCAGCGCCCGGCGGCGGAGGCGTTGCGCGGCGCGGTGGCGGCGAAAGCCTTTTCCGCGCATCTGCTGGACGGCGTCACCGGATCGGGCAAAACGGAAGTCTATTTCGAGGCGGTGGCCGAGGCGCTGCGCCAGGACCGGCAGGTGCTGATCCTTTTGCCCGAAATCGCGCTGACGGTGCAGTTCCTGGAACGCTTCACCCGGCGTTTCGGCGTGCGGCCCGCCGAATGGCACAGCGACCTGTCGCAAAAGGAACGCCGCCGCGCCTATCGCGCGGTGATGCGGGGAGAGGCCAGGGTGGTGGTGGGGGCGCGCAGCGCGCTGTTCCTGCCCTTTGCGGCGCTGGGGCTGATCGTGGTGGACGAGGAGCACGAGCAGGCTTTCAAGCAGCAGGAAGGCGCGATCTATCACGCCCGCGACATGGCGGTGGTGCGCGCCCGCATCGAGGATTGCCCGGTGGTGCTGGCATCCGCCACGCCCTCGCTGGAAAGCTTCGTCAACGCGCAGGGCGGGCGCTATACCCATCACCGCATGACGGCGCGCCACGGCGTGGCGGAACTGCCGCGGGTGCGGCTGATTGATCTCAGACAGGAACGCGATCCCGTCGAGGTGGAACACAAGGCCCAATGGCTGTCGCCGCCGCTGCGCGCCGCGCTGGACAAGACGCTGGCGGCGGGCGAACAGGCGATGCTGTTCCTCAACCGGCGCGGCTATGCCCCGCTGACCCTGTGCGAGGCCTGCGGCCACAAATTCACCTGCCCGCATTGCGCCGCCTGGCTGGTGGAGCACAAATACCGCCGCCGCCTGGCCTGTCACCAGTGCGGCTATGAACTGCCCATGCCCACCGAATGCCCGGAATGCCATGAAAGCGGCACGCTGAAACCCTGCGGCCCCGGCGTGGAGCGGGTGGCGGAAGAGTTCGCGCAATTCTTCCCCGGCGCGCGCCATGCCATCGCCTCGTCCGACACGCTGATGCCGACTGGGCCGGGCGAGATGCAGGGGCCGCTGCGCCTGTTCGCGCGGGGTGAAATCGATGTGCTGATCGGCACCCAGATCGTCGCCAAGGGGCATCACTTTCCGCGCCTGACGCTGGTGGGGGTGGTGGACGCCGATCTGGGCGGCAGCGACGGCGACCTGCGGGCGCGCGAACGCACCTTCCAACTGCTGCATCAGGTGTCGGGCCGGGCGGGCCGCGCCGAAAAGCCCGGACTGGTGCTGCTCCAGACCCGCAATCCCGAGGATGCGGTGATGCAGGCGCTGGCGCGCGGCGACCGCGACGGCTTCTATGAGCAGGAGCGGTCTTTCCGCGAAGCCGCTTCCGCTCCGCCTTTCGGGCGGCTGGCGGCGCTGGTGGTCAGCGGCCCGGACGGCGATGCGGTGCGCGAGACGGCGCGGCAGTTGGGGCGCGCCGCGCCCGCCGCCCGCGATGTGAAGGTGTGGGGACCGACGCCTGCCTTCTATGCGCTGCTGCGCGGCCAGACGCGCGAGCGGCTGCTGGTGCAGGCGGCCAGAAGCGTGGACATGCAGGCTTACCTGAAGGCCTGGCTGGCGGGGGTGAAGGTTCCCGGCGCGGTGCGCGTCACCGTGGATGTGGACCCGGTGAGTTTTTTCTAAACGCCGGGGCCATTCCCGCACACACGTGTCATTCCCGGCCGAGCGCCGCCATGCGGCGCGAGAGGACGGGAATCCAGACGGAAAGACCGGGCGTGATCGTTCCACCTGGGTCCCCTTCCCGCGCAATGCTTTGCATTGCTCGCCGGGGATGACAGCGGGATTCAGAGCGTGCGCACGTCCGCCAGATGCCCGGTGACGGCGGCAGCGACGGCCATCGCGGGCGACACCAGATGGGTGCGGCCGCCACGGCCCTGACGGCCCTCGAAATTGCGGTTGGAGGTGGAGGCGCAGCGCTCGCCTTCCTTGAGGCGGTCGGCATTCATCGCCAGGCACATGGAGCAGCCCGGATCGCGCCATTCAAAACCGGCGTCGACGAACACCTTGTCCAGGCCCTCGGCTTCCGCCTGTTCCTTCACCAGGCCGGAGCCCGGCACCGCGATGGCGTTGACGCCGGCCGCGACTTTCCGGCCCTTGGCGACATCGGCGGCGGCGCGCAGGTCTTCGATGCGGCCATTGGTGCAGGAGCCGATGAAGACATGATCCACCTTGATCTCGGTCAGCGGCATGTTGGGGGTCAGGCCCATATAGTCCAGCGCGCGCTGGGCGGCGACGCGCTTGTGCTCGTCGGCGATGGCGGCCGGGTCGGGCACATTGGCGGTGATCGGCAGGCCCTGTTCGGGTGAGGTGCCCCAGGTGACCATCGGCACGATGTCGCGCGCATCCAGCGTCACCTCGGCGTCGAAGGTCGCGTCAGGGTCGGAGTGCAGCGTCTTCCAGTACATGGCGGCGGCCTCGAACGCCGCGCCCTTGGGGGCGCGGGGCTTGCCCTTCACATAATCCAGCGTGACATCGTCCACCGCGACCAGGCCGGCGCGGGCGCCCGCCTCGATGGTCAGGTTGCACAGGGTCATGCGGCCTTCCATGGTCAGGCCGCGGATCGCCGCGCCGGCATATTCGATCACATAGCCGGTGCCGCCGGCGGTGCCGATCTTGGCGATGATCGCCAGGGCGATGTCCTTGGCGGTGACGCCTTCGGGCAGCGTGCCGTTCACCGTGACGCGCATGTTCTTGGACGGCATGGCGCGCAGGGTCTGGGTCGCCAGCACATGCTCGACCTCGCTGGTGCCGATGCCGAAGGCCAGCGCGCCGAACGCGCCATGCGTGCTGGTATGGCTGTCGCCGCAGACGATGGTGGTGCCGGGCAGGGTCCAGCCCTGTTCCGGGCCGATGATGTGCACGATGCCCTGGCGGATATCGTCCATGGCGAAATATTCGATGCCGAAATCCCTGGCGTTCTTTTCCAGGGTTTCGACCTGCAGCTTGGATTCGGGCTCGGTGATGCCCTTGTCGCGGTCCTTGGTGGGCACGTTATGGTCGGCCACCGCCAGCGCCAGTTCCGGGCGGCGCACCTTGCGGCCCGCCAGCCGCAGGCCCTCGAAGGCCTGGGGGCTGGTGACCTCATGGACCAGATGGCGGTCGATATAGATGACCGGGGTCTCGCCGGGGGTGGCATCCACCAGATGCGCGGCCCAGATCTTGTCGTACAGCGTCTTGCCCATGTCTAACCCACTGAAATCATTAATATAGCCGCAACGCGCGACCGTCCGTCCGGGCCTGTCCGCGGCGCGGAAAGAGCCAGACGCCAGATATGGCGCTTACATATAAGTCGGCGGACGAATCTTCAACTTTGGCTGAGATACAGCACCGCCATGATGATGACGATGGCCACTGCCTGGGCCAGGACGCGGATCCGCATCAGCCGGTTGGACCAGGTGCGGGCGGTGTCGCCGCCCTTCCACAGGGTATAGAGCCCCAGCAGCAGGACGATAAAGACAATCAGGACTGCGACCCCAACCAGGGCCTTGCCGGTGATCATGAACGGTTTATCCGTCCGCCCCGGCCCCTCTGGCAAGCCTCAAGCGGGGCCGGGCGACGTTTTGCCCATCACCCAGGCGCCGGCCTTGCGGCCCAGGTCGCGGAACCGGGCGGAACTCTCGTCCAGCCGGGCGCGCCAGGCCGGGTCAGGGGTCTGGCCGGCGATCACGGCGAAATAGACCTGCATCAGGGCGGCGATGGCGATGGGCTCCATCACCGCCTTCTTCACCGCCCAGGCGAAGACCAGCGCCAGCACGAACACCCAGACCGAGGCGGCGCGGGGAAACACCGCCAGCAGCGCCGCCGCCGGCGCCAGGAACGACACGAACAGAATGCCCATCGCCGCCCACATCAGCACCGTGAGCCAGGCGGCGTTGCGCAGCAGGGGGCGATAGTTCTGGGCATAGAGCACCAGCCCGTCCTGCGCCGTGGCCCAGGGATTGGCGGTGCGGCTGCGGATCAGATGGGCCAGGATGATCTCGTCCACGTAAGTGAGCGACATGCGCATCACCGCATTGAAAAGGCTCACCAGCGTCCGCAGGGCCGGAATGGGCAGGAAGGCGGTCAGGCCGCGCACCAGCCCGGCGATGGCGCCCAGCACGCCCTTGATGAGCTGATCCAGTCCGAACAGGACCGAGCTTTCGGTGAAGCGGGCCGCCACCGCATCCTTGCCATAGCCGATCTGGCTTTTTCCGGCGGGCACGCTTTTGCCGTCCAGCAGTTCGACCAGCACCGCGATATGGGCGGCCTTGAGCAGATAGAGCAGATATTCCCGCAGCAGATACAGGATCGCGGCGGTCAGGCCGAACCCCAGAAGGCCGCCCCAGAACGCGCCGCCCGCCGCCGCCTCGACCCCCGCGACGCGGCCCAGCAGCCAGCCGATCCCCGCGCCGGTGCCCACCGCCGCGACATAGGCGATGGCCATGCCGGCATAGACCAGGCCGCGCAGGATCACGAAAGGTAGGGTCTGCAGCACCATCAGGATGGCGCGGCCGAAGCTGAAATCCCACATGGCGATGCTCCCCCCAAGAGCCCGGCACGGCCCGTCAGGCCAGCGCGTCGACCTGATCGTCGGTGAAATTGCCCGGCACGATGGTGACCGGAATGCCCTGCACCGCCGTGCCGAACATCGAGACCAGCGGCCCCGGCCCTTCCTTGCCCGCGCCCGAGGCCAGCACCACGATGGAGATATCGGGATCGTCCTTCAGCAGCGGCACCAGGCAATCGGTGACCGCGCCATAGGGGATCACCAGTTCCGGCAGGATGCCGGACAGGTCGTTCACCACCTTGGCGGCGTCGTGCAGCATGGCCTCGGCCTCGGCATGGGCCTCGTCGCGCATGATCTCCTCCACCCCGCGCCATTGCTGGAAGTCGGGCAGGCTGGCGGCGCACATCAGGGTGACGCGGCCGCCGGTATGCTGGGCGCGGCGGGTGGCGAAGCGCAGGGCGACCTTGCATTCCGGCGTCTTGTCGATGACGACCAGGAACTTGCACTGGCATGTGTTGCTCTGGATGGGCGGGTTGAACCCGCCCATGGAGAGTTAGGGATTGAGTTTTTTCTTCAACGCATACAGCGCATCCAGCGCCTCTCTGGGCGTCAGGGCATCGGGCTCGATGCCGCGCAGCGCTTCTTCCACCGCGCTCACCTTGGGCGGGGGCGCGGCGGAGACGGAGAACAGCGGCAGCGCGTCCACCCGCGCCAGCGGCTTGTGGCCCTCGCGGCCCTCCTCCAGCGCCCGCAGCCCCTCCTCGGCGCGCAGCACCACCGCCTCCGGCAGGCCCGCCAGCTTGGCGACATGGATGCCATAGGAACGGTCGGCGGTGCCCGGCATCACCTCATGCAGGAAGACGATGCTGTCATTCCATTCGCGCACCTTCATCGTATAGGGCGCCATGCTGTCCAGCCTTTCGCACAGCGCCACCATCTCGTGATAATGGGTGGCGAACAAAGCGCGGCTTTTGTTGGCCTCATGCAGATGCTCCGCCGCCGCCCAGGCGATGGCCAGGCCGTCATAGGTGGCGGTGCCGCGCCCGATCTCGTCCAATATGACCAGCGATTTCGGCGTGGCCTGGTTGAGGATCGCCGCCGTCTCCACCATCTCCACCATGAAGGTGGAGCGGCCCGCCGCCAGATCGTCGCCCGCGCCGACGCGGCTGAACAGCCGGTCCACGATGCCGATATGGGCCGATTCGGCGGGCACGAAACTGCCCATCTGGGCCAGGATGGCGATCAGCGCATTCTGGCGCAGGAAGGTGGATTTGCCCGCCATGTTGGGACCGGTGACCAGCCACAGCCTCCCTTTGGAGTCGGGCGACAGGTCGCAGTCGTTGGGCACGAACGGGCCGGCATGGGCCGCCTGCAACGCCGCCTCCACCACCGGATGGCGGCCGCGCCGGATGTCGAAGGCCAGGCCGGTATCCATTTTAGGGCGCACATAGCGCGCCGCCACCGCCAACTCGCCCAGGCCTGCGTTCACATCCAGCACCCCCAGCGCATCGGCGATCGTCGTCAGCGCGTCCCCATGTTCGAGGGCCAGCATCACCATCTCGTCGAACAGCGCGGTTTCCAGCGCCAGGGCGCTTTCGGCGGCCTCGGAAATGCGCGACGCCAGGCTGGCCAGCTCGTCGGTGGAAAAGCGCACCGCGCCCGCCATGGTCTGGCGGTGACGGAAGGTGTCTTTATCCTGCATCAGCTTGTCGGCGTGCTGTTGAGTCACCTCGATGAAATAGCCCAGCACGCCGTTATGCTTGATCCTGAGCTGGCCGACACCCGACTGCTGGCGATAGCGGCTTTCCAGGCCTGCGATGACGCGGCGGGATTCGTCGCGCAAGGACCGCAACTCATCCAGCGGCGCATGGGCTCCGCTTTTGATGAAGCCGCCGTCACGGGCCAGATAAGGCGCCTCGTCCACCAGCAGAAATTCCAGCCGGTCGGACAGGCGCGAGGCCGCCGCGATGGCCTGGGTCAGGGCGTCCAGCGCCCCGCGCGCTTCGCCGCCCGGCGCGTCCGCGCCCAGCAAGTCGCGCAAGGCGCGCGCCGCCTTGATCCCGTCGCGCAAGGCCGCCAGGTCGCGCGGTCCGCCGCGCGCCACGCTGAGACGGCCCAGGGCGCGGGCGATGTCGGGCGCCGCCTTCAGCGCCTCGCGCGTCTTGCGGCGCGATTCGGACTTGGCGGCGAAGCTTTCCACCGCATCGTGCCGCGCCGCGATGGTTTTCACATCGGTCAGCGGCGCGGCCAGGCGGCTGCCCAGCAGGCGCGCGCCGCAGGCGGTGACGGTGCGGTCGATCTGCGCCAGCAGCGAGCCGCCGCGCGGACCCGACAGGGTCTGGGTCAATTCCAGGTTGCGCCGCGTGGCGGCGTCGATGCCCATGAAGTGCGCCGGGCTGACCCGCGCGATCCGTTGCAGCGCCACCTTCGCGCCCTTCTGGGTCAGTTCCAGATAGGCGATCAGCGCCCCCGCCGCCGACAGTTCGGCGCGGGAGAAACCGCCGAACCCGTCCAGCGACTGGACATTGTAATGGGCCTTGAGGGCGCGCTCGCCATTGGCGGAATCGAAGCGCGATCCCGGCAGCGGCGACAGCGCCGCGCCCAGGCTTTTGAACAGCGCGGAGAAGTCCTCCTGCGCCAGCAAGGCATCGGGCACCAGCAGTTCGCGGGGAGACAGCCGCGCCAGTTCGGTGGCGATGCCCGCCTGGCCCACCGCCGCGACCGAGAATTCGCCGGTGGACATATCGGCGGCGGCGATGGCGAAGTCCGCTCCACTGCGTCCCAGCGCCACCAGCAGGTTGGCGCTGCGCGCTTCCAGCAGCGCGTCCTCGGTCAGGGTGCCGGGCGTCACCAGCCGCACCACCTCGCGCCGGACCACCGACTTGGCGCCACGCTTCTTGGCCTCGGCCGGGTCTTCCACCTGCTCACACACCGCCACGCGGTGACCCTTGCGGATCAGCTTTTCCAGATAGGACTCGGCGGCATGAACCGGCACGCCGCACATGGGGATGTCCTCGCCCGCATGTTTGCCGCGCTTGGTCAGGGCGATGTCCAGGGCCTCGGCCGCCTTTGCTGCATCCGCGAAGAACAGCTCGTAGAAATCCCCCATGCGATAGAACAGCAGGTAGTCGGCATGGGCCGCCTTCAGCGCGAGATACTGCGCCATCATGGGGGTGGCGTCGGCGCCGATCTCCGGCACCGCCGCCGGTCTGCCGGGGTCGATCTCGCTCATGCGGCGAGCATAGCAGACCCGCATCCGGGGCAGCGGCATTGAAGCCGGGTGCAAAGCCGGTGCGAGTTGTTATTCTGTGGAAAATCCCACCGCATCATCAAACAGCAGGTCCATTCCATGTCCCGCCCTTCCTTCACCGACGACGAAGCCCTGGCCTTCCATGCCGGGGCCAAGCCCGGCAAGCTGGAGATCAACCCCACCAAGCCGATGGCGACCCAGCGCGATCTCAGCCTGGCCTATTCGCCGGGCGTGGCGGTGCCGGTGCTGGCGATCGCGGCCAATCCCGACCTGGCCTACGACTATACCGCCAAGGGCAACATGGTGGCGGTGATCTCCAACGGCACCGCCATCCTGGGGCTGGGCGACCTGGGATCGCTGGCCTCCAAGCCGGTGATGGAAGGCAAGGCGGTGCTGTTCAAGCGCTTCGCCGACGTGAACTCCATCGACCTGTGCGTGGACACCAAGAATACGGACGAGTTCATCAACGCCGTCCGCTACCTGTCGCCCAGCTTCGGCGGCGTCAACCTGGAAGACATCAAGGCGCCCGACTGCTTCATCATCGAGGAGAAGCTGCGCGAACTGATGGACATTCCGGTCTTCCATGACGACCAGCACGGCACCGCCATCATCAGCGCGGCGGGCGTCATCAACGCCGCCCACTTGACGGGCCGCAAGCTGGAAGACGTCAAGGCGGGGGGCAACGACGCGGGCGCGGCGGGCCACGCCTGCTGCGTGCGTCTCAAGGCCATGGGCGTGACGTCCGAGAATGGGACCCTCTGCGGCACCAAGGGCGTGGTGTATCGCGGCCGCACCGAGGGCATGAACCAGTGGAAATCGGCCCATGCGGTGGAAACCAAGGCCCGCAGCCTGGCCGACGCCATGCAGGGCTGCGACGTGTTCCTGGGGCTGTCGGCCAAGGGCGCGCTGACGCCCGACATGGTCCGCAGCATGGCCGCCAGCCCGATCATCTTCGCCATGGCCAATCCCGATCCCGAAATCACGCCGGAGGACGCCAAGGCGGTGCGCGGCGACGTGATCGTGGCGACCGGGCGCAGCGACTATCCCAACCAGGTCAACAATGTGGTGGGCTTCCCCTACATCTTCCGCGGCGCCCTGGACGTGCGCGCCACCAGCATCAACGAGGCGATGAAGATCGCCGCCGCCGAGGCCATCGCGGCGCTGGCGCGCGAGGATGTGCCCGACGAAGTGGCCGCCGCCTATCGCGGCGCGCGCCCGGTCTATGGCCCCGAATACATCATCCCCTCGTCCTTCGACCCGCGCCTGATCTCCAAAGTGTCGTCGGCGGTGGCCAAGGCGGCGATGGACAGCGGCGTGGCCAAGAAGCAGATCGCCGACCTGGAAGCCTATGAATTCGCCCTGGCCTCGCGCCTGGACCCGTCGGCGGGCCTGTTCCAGATGGTCACCAATGCGGTGAAGGCCCAACCCAAGCGGGTGGTGTTCGCCGAAGGCGAGGAGGATTCGGTGATCCGCGCCGCCGCCGCCTTCCAGAATGGCGGCCTGGGCAAGGCCATCCTGGTGGGCCGTCCCGATGTGGTGCGCGAAGGGATGCGCCGGGCAGGCATCGACGAGCAACTGCTGGAAATCCGCGTGCCCCAGTCGGCCGCCGAGGCCGCGCCTTATATCGACGCGCTGTACCAGCGCATTCAGCGCCGGGGCGGCCTGCACCGCGACGCGGTGCGCATGGTGACCAACGACCGCAACGTCTATGCCGCCTCCATGCTCAAGGCGGGCGACGCCGATGCGATGGTGACCGGCGTGACGCGCCATTACGCCACCGCCCTGGCCGATGTGCGCCAGGTGCTGGACCCGCCCAAGGGCCAGCGCCCGATGGGCCTGCAGGCGATCTTCTCGCGCGGCCGGGTGGTGCTGATCGCCGACACCAGCGTGACCGAGATGCCGACCGCCGACCAGTTGGCCGACATCGCCGTCCAGGCGGCGGCCACGGCGCGCCGCTTCGGCCTGACTCCGCGCGTGGCGCTGCTGGCCTCGTCCACCTTCGGCTTCCCGCGCAGCGAGCGCAGCGAACGCATCGTCGAGGCGGTGCAGATTCTGGAAAATCGCGGCGTGGATTTCGAGTATGACGGCGAAATGGCGATCGACGTGGCCTTGGATAAGGCCAAGCTGGCGCTCTATCCCTTCGCCCGCATCACCGACACCGCCAATGTGCTGATCATGCCGGCGCTGCATTCCGCCTCGATCTCCACCAAGCTGCTGCAGGAAATGGGCGGCGTCACGGTGATGGGGCCGGTGCTGGTGGGGCTGGAGAAATCGGTGCAGATCGCCCCCCTGGGCGCCAAGATGAGCGAGATCTACAACGCCGCGGTGATCGCGGCCTATGATATCAACAGGTAGACACGCGCTTCATGGATTTCGGCCGGACCACCGCCTTCATGACCCGCATCTGGGATGACGAGATCATCCCGGCGCTGACCGACTACATCCGCATCCCCAACAAGTCGCCCATGTTCGATCCCGACTGGGCGGCAAACGGCCATATGGAAAAGGCCGTGGCGATGTTCGCGGGCTGGGCGGAGAAGAAATTGGCGGCGCTGCCCGGGTCGCGGCTGGAGGTGGTGCGCCTGCCCGGGCGCACGCCGCTGATCTTCATTGAGGTTCCAGGAGCATCGGCGAACGCCGGAGCGACCGTTCTTATGTACGGCCATCTCGACAAGCAGCCGGAAATGACCGGCTGGGACGCGGATCACGGCCCCTGGGAGCCGGTGATCAAGGGCGACAAGCTCTATGGCCGCGGCGGCGCCGATTACGGCTATGCCATGTTCGCTTCCCTCGCGGCGCTGCTGGCGCTCAAGGAACAGGGTATCGGCCATGCCCGCTGCGTGATCGTCATCGAGGCCAGCGAGGAATCCGGCTCGCCCGACCTGCCCGCCTATATCGACCATCTGCAGGACCGCATCGGCGCGGTGGACCTGGTGGTCTGCCTGGATTCGGGCTGTGGCAATTACGAGCAGCTCTGGCTGACCACATCCCTGCGCGGCATGGTGGTGGGCAATCTGACGGTGCGGGTGCTGACCGAAGGGGTGCATTCGGGCGCCGCCAGCGGCATCGTGCCGTCCAGCTTCCGCATCCTGCGCGCCCTGCTGTCGCGCATCGAAGCTGAGGCCACCGGCCGCATGACCCTGCCCGAGTTGTTTGTCGACATCCCGCCGGACCGCCAGCGCCAGGCCAGGGACGCCGCCGCCATCCTGGGCGAGGAGGTCTGGCGTCAGTTGCCCTTTGGCGGGGCGACCCGCCCGATGGTGGACGACCGGGCCGAGATGATCCTGGAAAAGACCTGGCGGCCGCAGCTGGCGGTGACGGGCCTGGAAGGCTATCCCCTGCCCAAGAATGGCGGCAATGTGCTGCTGCCCTATTCCACCGCCAAGCTGTCCTTGCGCCTGCCGCCCACCGCCGATGCCCGGAAGGCCCGCGCGGCGGTCAAGGCGGCGCTGGAAGCCGACCCGCCCTATGGCGCGCAGGTGGAATTCGAGGTGCCGCGCGGCGAGAATGGCTGGAACGCGCCGGCCCTGGCGCCCTGGCTGGAAGCCGCGCTGGACAAGGCCAGCCGCAACGCCTTCGGCAAGCCGGTGGCCTTTCAGGGTGAAGGCGGCTCCATTCCCTTCATGGCCATGCTGGGGGCGAAATTTCCCGGCACGCAGTTCGTGGTGACCGGCCTGCTGGGACCGCATTCCAACGCCCACGGCCCCAACGAATTCCTGCACATTCCCACCGCCAGGAAACTGTCGGCCGCCATCGCCACCATCCTGGCCGATCACGCGGCCCAAGCCTGACACCAAGAGCTGACACCCAGCCCCGGGGCTCAGCGCGGCAGCAGCACCGCCGTCACCACCTTGCCCTTGTTCTGCACGGTGACCATCTGGTCTTCGACCCGCAGCACCCGGCGCACCTGCCGCCAGGCGGCGCGGCTGCGCGGGCTGTCCACCATCGAGATGATGAAGCGTCCCCCCGGCGCCAGGAACTGCCGATAGCGCGTCAGGATCGCGGCGGGATCGGCCAGATAGTAAAGGCTCTGGTTGAAGACGATGACGTCGAAGCGCCGCCCGGGATCGAAGCTGGCGGCCTGGGTCACGGTGAACCGGGTGCGGTCGTTGGCCAGGCGTCCGGCCTGGGCGATGGCCTCGGCCGACACATCCAGCCCCAGATAATCCTCATAGGCCAGAAGCCGCAGCTTGCCCGCCAGCAGACCCTCGCCGCAGCCCACATCCAGGATGCTTTTGGGATCGAGAAACTCGCAATAGCCCAGGATGGCGGCCAGCCCGGCGATGTTGTCGATACCGCGCAGATAGCGCCACTTGCCCGCGCGATATTCGCGGTCCCAGGTCTGGGCCGACACCGTCTGGGGCCGGTAACCGATCAACGGAAAGACAAGCGCAGCCAGAAGCTGCTTGGCGCGTTGCATTCGATGCGTCCCCCCATCTGGCGGCCCAGCACCAGTTTCGTTAACCTTCTAACCCGATAAGGACGCCCAATCAGGGCGAATATGTGGAGCGGGCATGTTTTTCGACCGTCGCGACGAAGGCGGCAAACACCGTGCCTTGCTGCTTTTCATCCTGGGCACGCTGGCGGTGGGCTGGGCCGGGTCCGTCTTCACCCAGCCCAACATTCCCACCTGGTATGCCGGACTGGAAAGACCCGCTTTCGCCCCGCCCAACTGGATTTTCGCGCCGGTCTGGACCGCGCTGTATGTGATGATGGCCGTCGCGGCGGCGCGGGTCTACAAGATTACAGGTTTGAAATCCGCCGAACTGACCGCCTGGTTCGTGCAGCTTTTCCTGAACGTCTGCTGGAGCGGTATCTTCTTCGCGCTCCATGCGATGGGCTGGGCGCTGGTCGAAATCCTGGTCCTGGACGCCGCCGTCCTGGTCACCGCCATCCTGTTCTGGCGCCGGGACCGCCTGGCCGGATTGTTGATGCTGCCCTATCTGGGCTGGACTTCGTTCGCAACCGTGCTCAACCATGCCTTCTGGCAACTGAATCGCTGAGCCATGAGGCCCGAAATTAACGCTAATCCGCAAAAATCCCCATCAGGCACTTTCGTCCTTTCCCGCCGGATGGTTGGTAAAGGGATGAAGATTTCCGCCGCCGCCGCTTTCGCGCTGGTTACCGTCCTGGGGGTGAGCGCCTGCGCCACGCCCAGCGCCGATTCCCTGGCCCAGAACGACCCCTGGGAATCGACCAATCGCGACATCTTCGCCTTCGACATGTGGCTGGAGCGCAATGTCGCCCGCCCGGTGGGCAACGCCTATCGCACGGTCGCGCCCGAGCCGGTGCGCGACGGCGTGCACAACGCCCTCACCAACATGCAGGCGCCGGTCGTGCTCGCCAACGACATGCTGCAGGGCGACGCCGAACGGGCCGCCACCACCCTGGGCCGCCTGGTGGTCAATTCCACCGTCGGCATCGGCGGGCTGATCGACGTGGCCAGCAAGATCGGCTTGCCCCATCACGACAACGACTTCGGCGTGACCATGGGCAAGGCGGGCGCCGCCGAAGGCTCCTATGTCGTGCTGCCGGTGCTGGGCCCCAAGCCGCCGCGCGATATCGTGGGCGCGGTGGGCGACGCCATGATGGACCCCTTCACCTGGGCCCGCTTTGACGGCCGCCGCACCTTGCTGCTGTCCCGCCAGGGCGCGCGGGTGATCGACACGGTGGACCGGCGCATGGATCAGGTCGAGACGCTGGAACGCACCTCGATCGACTTCTACGCCACGGTGCGAAACCTCTATCGCCAGAGCCGCAACGCCCAGATTCGCGGCAGCGACGCCGAAGGCGCGGTGACGGATCTTCCGGATCTGTAGGTTTTTTGAATAACCCCCTCCGGTTTCAACTTACGCTCGGTCGCTATCGCTCCCGTCGCACGTTGAAACCACCTCCCCCTTGGGCGTGCTCCCGCACGCAAAGGGGGAGGCGGGTCTGTGTTTGGTTTACCCCCTCCGGCCTTCGCAACTTTGCCCGTGGTGCTCGGCGTTCGGCTGGCTTGGCCGCCAGCCTCACCCTGCGCGCCACGGCGTTGCTACGGCCACCTCCCCCTTTCATGGCGCTGCGCGCCAAAGGGGGAGGCGGGCCTGTGCTGGCTATCTCTGATGTCATTCCCGCGAAAGCGGGAATCCAACTTCCTTTCTTTAATACCCCCCTCCGGCTTCAACTTGCGCTCGCCTCCCAAGAGGTCGGCTTCGCACGTTGAAGCCACCTCCCCCCCTTTGGGTGCGCTTCGCGCACAAGGGGGAGGATGACCTATGCTGCGCGCGCCTGTGCCGCGCCGCGAATCGCAGCGGAGCCTTGGCAAGGGTTGCCAGCCTCCCTATATACCGCCTGTACCGGCAGGGGCTTTGGCCCGGCGTCGGTTTTGTCAAAGAATTCAATGGGATGGACCGGAGGGCCGCCGCCAGGGGCCAGGACACCATGCCCAATGAGAGGAACACGCAATGGCTAAAGTAATCGGCATCGATCTTGGCACCACCAACTCCTGTGTGGCGGTCATGGAAGGCGCGGCCACCAAGGTCATCGAGAACGCGGACGGCGCCCGCCCCACCCCCTCCATCGTCGCCTTCGCCCCGGACGTCGAGCGCCTGATCGGCCAGCCCGCCAAGCGCCAGGGCGTCACCAATCCCGAATACACCTTCTTCGCCATCAAGCGCCTGATCGGCCGCCGCTTCGACGATCCCATGACCCAGAAGGACATGGGCATGGTCCCCTACAAGATCGTGAAGGCCGACAATGGCGATGCCTGGGTCGCCGGCCGCGAGAGCAAGAAATACAGCCCGTCGGAAGTCTCCGGCTTCATCCTGCAGAAGATGAAGGAAACCGCCGAGGCCCATCTGGGCGAGAAGGTCACCCAGGCCGTCATCACCGTGCCCGCCTATTTCAACGACGCCCAGCGCCAGGCCACCAAGGACGCCGGCAAGATCGCCGGCCTGGAAGTGCTGCGCATCATCAACGAGCCGACCGCGGCCGCCCTGGCCTATGGCATGGACAAGAAGGGCGCCGGCCAGACCATCGCCGTCTATGACCTGGGCGGCGAGGACTTCGACACCCGCCTGGTCAACTTCCTGGCCGACGAGTTCAAGAAGGAAAACGGCATCGACCTGCGCTCGGACCGCCTGGCGCTTCAGCGCCTCAAGGACGCCGCCGAAAAGGCCAAGATCGAGCTGTCCAGCGCCCAGCAGACCGAAGTGAACCTGCCCTTCATCACGGCGGACGCCTCGGGCCCCAAGCACCTGACCATCAAGATCACCCGCGCCACGCTGGAAAAGCTGGTCGACGACCTGATCCAGAAGACCATCGGCCCGGTCAAGCAGGCCCTGAAGGACGCCGGCGTCACCGCCAGCCAGATCGACGAAGTGATCCTGGTGGGCGGCATGACCCGTATGCCCAAGGTGCAGGAAGCCGTGAAGCAGCTGTTCGGCAAGGAGCCGCACAAGGGCGTCAACCCCGATGAAGTCGTCGCCATCGGCGCGGCGAACCAGGGCGGCGTGCTCAAGGGCGAAGTCAAGGACGTGCTGCTGCTCGACGTCACCCCGCTGTCGCTGGGCATCGAGACCCTGGGCGGCGTCTTCACCCGCCTGATCGACCGCAACACCACCATCCCGACCAAGAAGAGCAACATCTTCTCCACCGCCGAGGACAATCAAGGCGCGGTCACCATCAATGTGTTCCAGGGCGAACGCGAAATGGCGGCCGACAACAAGAGCCTGGGCCGTTTCGACCTGCAGGGCATTCCGCCCGCGCCGCGCGGCGTGCCGCAGATCGAGGTCACCTTCGACATCGACGCCAACGGCATCGTGTCGGTGACGGCCAAGGACAAGGCCACCGGCAAGGAGCAGCAGATTCGCATCCAGGCCAGCGGCGGCCTGTCGGACGCCGACATCGAGAAGATGGTCAAGGACGCCGAGTCCCATGCCGCCGACGACAAAAAGCGCCGCGAGGCGGTGGAAGCCAAGAACCAGGCCGACGCCCTGATCCATTCCACGGAAAAGGCGCTGTCCGAGCATGGCGACAAGGTGGATGCGGCCGACAAGACCGCCATCGAGGCCGCGCTGGCCGCGTTGAAGGATGTGGTGACCGGCGACGACGCCGAGGCCATCAAGGAAAAGACCAACACCCTGGCCCAGGCCTCGATGAAGCTGGGCGAGGCCATGTACAAGGCGCAGCAGGGCGAAGCCGCCGCGGCCGACGCCGCCGCGGACGGCGCCCAGAACGCGCCCGCCGACGACAATGTGGTGGACGCCGACTTCGAGGAAGTCGACGACAACAAGAAGTCGTAAAGCACAGGTCCGCCTTCCCCTTATGCGCGCAGCGCATTCAAGGGGGAGGCGGCTTCCGCATGCGACGGGAGCGAAGCGACCGCGCGAAAGCTGAAACCGGAGGGGGGTGGAGGTAAGTCGGGCCATGAGCACCAAGCGTTGCTATTACGAAACCCTGGAAGTCACCAAAGGCTGTGACGGCGCCGCGCTGAAATCGGCCTATCGCAAGCTGGCGATGAAATTCCACCCGGACAAGAATCCGGACGACCACACCGCCGAGATCAAGTTCAAGGAAATCAACGAAGCCTATGACGTCCTGAAGGACGATCAGAAGCGCGCCGCCTATGACCGCTTCGGCCATGGCGCCTTCGAGGGGGGAATGGGCGGCGCCGGCGCGCGCGGCGGCAATCCGTTCGGCGATTTCGGCAGCTTCGGCGACGTCTTTGAAGACCTGTTCGGCCAGATGATGGGCGGCATGGGCCGGGGCAAGCGGTCCAATCGCGGCCAGGATCTGCGCTACAATCTGGAAATCACCCTGGAAGAGGCCTTCACCGGCCGCAGCGCCGAGATCAAGGTGCCCACCATGCTGGCCTGCGAGGCCTGCACCGGCAGCGGCGCGGAGCCGGGCACCAGCGCCGAGACCTGCCCCGGCTGCGCCGGGCATGGCAAGGTCCGCGCCACCCAGGGCTTCTTCACCATCGAACGCACCTGCAGCCAGTGCCGCGGCAGCGGCAAGGTGATCCGCAATCCCTGCAAGGTCTGCAAGGGCGCGGGCCTGGTGCAGAAGGAACGCACCCTGACGGTGGACGTGCCGCCGGGGGTGGAGGAGGGCACCCGCATCCGTCTGTCGGGCGAGGGCGCGGCGGGCTCCAATGGCGGCCCGAATGGCGATCTCTACATTTTCCTGTCGGTGGCCGAGCATCCGATCTTCCAGCGTGACGGCCATGACCTGCATTGCCGCGCCCCGGTCAGCTTCGTCACCGCCGCCCTGGGCGGCGCCATCGAGGTGCCGACCCTGGACGGTGGCCGCTCCAAGGTGGCGATCCCCGAAGGCACCCAGCCGGGGCGGCAGTTCCGCCTGCGCGGCAAGGGTATGCCGGTGTTGCGCAGCGCCCAGAAGGGCGACCTGTATGTCGAGCTGGCGGTGGAGACCCCGGTCAAGCTGACCAAGCGGCAGAAAGAGCTGCTGCGCGAGTTCGACGGCGAAAGCCAGGCCGGAACCCACCCCGAGGCGGAGGGTTTCCTTGCCAGGCTGAAAGAGTTTTGGAATGGCGGGGGTTAGCGTCTAAAGATTCGGCTTCCCAAGCCGCCTCACAGGGCTGCCCTTGAACGCGCCGGCCTTCCCGCTCGCCGACAATCTGCGCTTTCTGCGCGCCCTGATCGCCCGCCCCAAAAGCGTGGGGGCGATCATCCCGTCCAGCCCCGCCTTGGCCGCCGCCATCGCCCGGCAGGTGGACCCGCTGGCCGGGCCGGTGCTGGAAATCGGCCCCGGCAGGGGGGCCACCAGCGGGGCGGGGGGGGAGGGGGGGGGCCCGGCGGCCCCCCCCCCCTGGAGGGAATAGGGGGGGGCCCGGCCCCGCCACAACGCCGCCCGCTTTCCCGCCGTGCGGGTGATCCAGGGCGACGCCTTCGACCTGGAGGCCATACTGGGCGACCGCCACCCCGAGCCCTTCGCGGCCATCGTGTCCGGCCTTCCCCTGCTGAACTTCCCCCATGCCCGGCGCAGCGCCTATATGACCGGGCTGATCGCGCGGCTGGCCCCCGGCGCGCCGCTGATCCAGTTCTCTTACGGCCTGCATTCGCCGGTGGCCCCGCCCACCGGTTTCAGCGTCAGCCGGGCAGCCTTTGTGCTGCACAACATCCCGCCCGCCCGGGTCTGGGTCTATCGCCGGACCTGAAATGCTGCGCCTTATGCTGCGGCAAAGAGTGCAGCATAGGCCGTTATGCTGCACCTTTTGCTGCGCGGTAAGTACTTGAGGTATATGATTTAATGCCTTTGACCGACCAGGAATTGGACCGCTATGCCCGCCATCTGGTGCTGCGGGAAATCGGCGGTCCCGGCCAGGCCCGCATCCGCGCCGCGCGGGTGCTGGTGGTGGGCGCGGGCGGGTTGGGGAGTCCCTGTTCCCTCTATCGGGCGGCGGCGGGCGTCGGCACGCTGGGGCTGGCCGACGACGACACGGTCAGCCTGTCCAACCTGCAGCGCCAGATCCTGTTCCGCAGCGCCGATGTCGGCCGCACCAAGGTCGCGGCGGGGGCGGAGGCGCTGGAAGCCCTCAATCCCGGCGTCACCGTGACGGCGCATCCCGTCCGCCTGACCGCCGCCAATGTAATGGACGTGATCGCCGGCTATGACCTGGTGGCCGACGGCACCGACAACGCCGCCACCCGCTTCCTGCTGGGCGATGCCTGTTTCCTGGCGCGAAAACCGCTGGTCTCGGCGGCGGTCACCGGTTTCGAGGGCCAGTTGGCCACCTGGACGGGCTGGCAGCCGGACTGCCCCTGCCATCGCTGCCTGTTCCCCGTCCCGCCCGAGGCGGCGCCCGACTGTGCCGAGGCCGGCGTCCTGGGGGCCGCCGCCGGGGTGATGGGCTGTCTGCAGGCGCTGGAAGTGCTGAAAGAGATCACCGGGGCGGGCGCGCGCATGGCGGGGCGGCTGACCTGCTTCGACGCCCTGGCCGGCACCTTCCGCACCGTGCGCCTGCCCAAGGATCCGGCCTGCCCGCTGTGCGGGCAGGGCCCGCAAATCCACGACCTGTCCCGACACGGTTAACCGCGCATTAAAGCCGGCGCGGCACCATGGCGGCATGGCAAGTCAGATTCATTACGAGGTTTTCCGCCGCGTCGGCGCCAAGGGCGGCTGGACGATGCACGAGATCGTGTCGTCGCGCGAGAACGCCATCGCCCAGGCGCAAGGCCTGATGGCGGGGGAGAAAGCCACCGGCGTCAAGGTGGTCAAGGAAACCTATAACGACGAAACCGGCGACTATCTGTCGCTGAAGATTTTCGAGGACGGCCACAACCAGGTGAAGCTGGCTCCGGCGCAGG
>Ga0066256_1001233_pt2 | contig 24186 bp, 17 predicted proteins | sample ThiBio_1000_biof_FD_87107 | JGI IMG/M metagenome (GOLD analysis project Ga0066256, IMG submission 87107) | Wastewater bioreactor microbial communities from Cape Town, South Africa - Thiocy_expt_1000_biof (version 2) | ecosystem: Engineered > Bioreactor > Thiocyanate-remediating >... | reverse complement strand
AATACCGCAGCTTCTCGGATTACATCCGCAGCACTTCGCACACCTACACCCAGCTCTTCAACGCCCAGATCACCAATTCCTCGCTGTTCCACCTGCCGGCAGGCGATGTGGGCTTCGCGGCAGTTCTGCAAGGTGGCGATCAGATATGGGACAACCCCACCGATCCGCGCGTGGTCGCGGGCGATTTCTGGGGCCTGACCGGCACCTCAGGCTACGGCAAACGCAACAACTACGCCGCTGCGGTCGAGTTCCGGGTACCGATCTTCAGCATGCTGAGTGCGGACATATCGGCCCGCTACGACCACTACAAGAATGTCAACGCCGGGTCGGACAGCAAGCCCACCTACAAGATCGGGCTGGAGTTCCGTCCGTTCGATACTTTGCTGCTGCGTGCCAACTACGCGACCGCATTCCGCGCCCCAGACATGGCCAGCGTGTTCCAGGGACCCAGCGGGTTCTACAATTTCGCCACGGATTACTACAAGTGCGAAAAGTACGAGCCTACGACGGCAATCCAGGACTGCACCTGGGACAACGTGCAGTACAAGGGCACCCAGGAAGGCAACGCAGCCCTGAAGTCGATCACCGCGAAATCCTGGGGGTACGGTGCCGTGTGGTCACCCACCGACAAGTTGACCGTCAAGGCCGACTATTACGACGTCAACGTCAAGAACGAAATCATGCCCCTGAGTGTCGATGGCCTGTTGCGTACTGAAGCAGCCTGCCGACTGGGTCAACTGGACATCAATTCGGGGTCCTGCGTGGATGCGCTGACCCGTATCCAGCGTACGCCGGAATCCACCAACCAGAGTCAGTCACAGAACATCTCGGGGATCACGGTCGGCCCGATCAACATCGCCACGGAGCGTGTCAAGGGCATCGTCGCCGGGCTGGATTACAAACTGGACGCGGCCCGCTTCGGTGACTTTACCTTCGGCGCGCAATACAACGTCACGTTGAACCATTACCTCCAACAGTACCCGACATCCCCCAACATCGACCTGCTGCGTCATCCGGAGTGGTCCTGGGCCAACGCCACGGCCGCCGAGTTCAAGACCATCTTCACCGGCAGCGTGACCTGGGACATCGGCAAATGGAGTGCCACCTTGGCTGGCACGCGATACGGCGCCAGCGCGAATTACGCTGCACAGACTCAAGGCTATGGCACCCCGAATGCCGGAACCGTCGCGCCATGGATGGTCTACAACGGCAGCGTGACGTATCACGTGACTCCGGATATCACCCCGCAATTGATCGTCAACAACATCAAGGACTCGATGCCGCCACGCGATACCACGTGGGTTGGCTGGCCGTACTACAACCAGTACAACTACAATCCTTACGGACGCATCCTCTGGCTGGATCTCAACATCCACTTCGGAGGCAAGTAACAGGCCGTCCACCAATGTTGCCTTTCAAGGGCCGGCTCTTGCCGGCCCTTTTTTCTTTGAAAACTTCGCACCGGTCAGAACGGCAACCCCGGACGACCTGTCGAATTGAAATTGTGGTTGTAAGCGGTCCACACAGCGGCACGCAGTCACGCTGCACCTATTTCGTGGGGCCGTCTAAACCATGAGCCGCAGCGGTTCCAACTGCTTTTCGTACCGCCGCCACTCACCTACCGCGCGGCGATGGATCTTCTCGCGTACCTGCGGGCTGCTGAGCGTGGAAACGGGATTGCGATTCCGCGTAATGTCGCCGCAGTCCGCCTCATGCGGCAGACCGCAGAACTTCAGTACCCGCGCCGTCATGGCCTCCGGATCGTCAACCAGCGCGGCATAGTCCACGTCCATGACCACGCCGGGCAGCGCGCGCCGCCAATGCGTCATCACTTTCTCGAACTCGGCGTAATGCGCAGCAAGCGCCTTGATGTCGTAGCTGTAGGCATAGGAATCACCAAAATAAGCCTTCCAGTTGGAATAGCAAATGTCCATCGGATCACGTCGCAAGGCAAGGATGCGCGCCATCGGCAAGGCCCGATGGATGAGCCCGGCGAGCATGAAGTTGGCCGGCAGCTTGTCGACGTAGTAGGGCTTGCCGCGTGCGCGCCAACGGCTTTGCAGCAAGTAACGCTCGCCAAGCAACCGGTAATCGAACGCACGCAGGCGATTGATCAACTTGGCGTCGACGACCCCCGTGCCGGGATCCACGCCATACATGTCAGCAGTCCAACGCAACTGATTTGGGAAATCCGGCAGCTCGCCCGGGCTTGCGACCATGGAGTGATTGCCGAGGATGCGATCCAGGAGGGTGGTGCCAGAGCGGGGCATTCCGATGATGAAGATCGGTTTGGGCCCATCGTCTTCGGCTACACCGTCGACAATGTCGAAAAAGCGTGCGTCACACAGCTCGATGATCGCGTTGCACCGTCTGTGTTCGGCCGCACTGTCATGAGGCAGACGCGCGGACATGATGGCGTTGCCGTGTTCCAAAGCATCCCACGCTTCATCGCATCGGTCCAGATCGTCCAATTCCTTGAAGCGCGCGAATTCAAGGGCTGCCTGATGCTCGCTGCCGGACTCGACTCTCCCAAGCTGAGCGGCGATCGAAGCCAAGTGATTGCGTTGCGGGGTCTGCCTGCGCATGCGTGCCAGCGCCAGCCAGGCGCGGCCATGGCTGGGCCCCATGCACAGACAGGCTTCCAATTCGCCCTCGGCTTCGCGGGTGCGTCCGTTGAACTGCAGTTGCAATGCGCGGTAATAACGAAAATCAGGAGTGTTGAAGCCGATTTCGAGGGCGCGGTCCATCAACCCCAACGCGCGGCGATGCTGGCCAAGCAACTGATGCAATTGCGCAAACATGGCCAGCAATTCACCAGAGTCTGAACTCACGATTGCCGGGTACTCAAGACAATCGTGCATGACCCGGGTTTCCCCCAACTTATGCAGACAAAACGCCAGCTTGTGCAATTCTGCCAAGTCGTCAAAAGCTACGTTGGCCGCTGCGACCAATTGTGCACAGGCGTCACGCAGGCGCTCCAGTTTCAGGCACACGCTGGAGAGTAGTAGACGTGCCTGCACATTGCCTGGAGCATGCGACAACAGCGCCTCCAATGCTGCGCGCGCGGCGGGGAACTGTTCCGCAATGATGTAACGCTGCGCACGTTCCCATTGCCGTTCGATCGTTCGTGCCGAAACGCTGTCAGCAATGTTCACGCTGCCCCCAACATCTCTCGCAATGACGACAATTGCGCTGCATGTCGCCGCCACTCGCCGAACGAACGATCATGCACGGACGACCGCACCTGCGCCGCGCTCAAGGTCGCGCTGGGCGCGGTATTGCGTTTCAAATCCGTGCAACCGGGTTCCCACTCCAACCCGCAGAATGCGAACACCTTGCGCAAGGTGGCTTCGGGTTCGCGCACCAGGTCGGCGTAGTCCACGTCGAGGATCGCGCCCGGCATGATCTTGTGCCAGTGCATCATCACGCGACGATAGTCGCCGAAATACTCCGCCAGCGCGCCAAGATCATAGCTGTAGGCACAGGCATCGCCGAAGTATGCGCGCCAGTTGGAAAAACAGGTATCCATGGGATCGCGCACCAGGTTCAGGATCGGCGCCTGCGGCAACGCCGCGTGGATCGCCGCCGCCAGCACCCAGTTGGGCGGCTGCTTGTCGATGAAGAAAGCCTTGCCGGGCGCACGCCACTGCGTTTGCGCAAGATAGCGCCGGCCCAGTTCAGGATAGTCGATGCCACCAAGACGCGACACCAGTACGTCGCTTTGCGCGTTGCGGGTATCGGCCATCCAGTGCAACTGCGCGCCGAAATCCACCAGCTCGCCGGCGTTCGCCACCCGCGAATGGTTGCCGAGCATCCGCTCCAGCAAGGTGGTGCCTGAGCGGGCGACGCCAACGATGAATATGGGCATCGATCCGGTGTGCGTTTCGCCCTCGCTGCGCACAAGCGCCGCATCCCACGCGGACAGATAGCGTTCGATCCACGCGTGGTGTCGGGCGACCTGGTCGCACAACCTTGCATGCATCAGCGCATTGCCGCGCGCCAATGCCTGCCAGGCTTCCTCGTGGCGATCGAGATCCTCCAGCGTCTTGTAGCGCGCGAACTCGAAGGCAGCCTGATCGCTCGTGCCCGGCGCGGCCATGCGCGCGCCCGAATCCAGCGCAGCCAGATGATTGCATTCAGCGGTTTGCCGGCGCAGGCGCACCAGCGGCACCGCGATGCGGCCTCGCGCCGGCGCTTCGGCAAGGCTCGCGGCGAGCTCGGCTTCGGCTTCCTCGATACGCCCGTTGAACAGCAACGCTTCGCCGCGGCGGAACCGCGAGACGGCGCTGGCGTGCCCCAGTGATTTTGCTTTGTCCAGCAACGCCAGCGTCTCGGCATGTTGCCCCAATCGCTTGCGCAACACCGCCATGCGCATCAGCAACAGCGGATTCCCGCAATCCGCCATCACCGGCCGGTCGATGCATTCGCGGGCCGCGACGGTCTCGCCCACCTCCTGCAGCACGGTCGCCACCGTGCAGAGCGCTTCCGGATCGTCGGGCGCCGCCCGCGCCGCTTCCAGCGCGTGGCGGGTGCCGTCGCGGACGCGATCCTCGCGCCATGCGAGCTGCGCCGCCAACAGAGGCGCGTACACGTTGCCGTGGGTTTCCCGCGCACGCATCGAGGCAAGGACCTCGCGCGCGGCGGCTATGCGCCCCCGCAACAGGCACGACTGGGCTTGCTGCCACAGCGGGTCGGAGGCGAAGCTCCCGCTTGCGGCGACGGCGGCCATTACAACAAGGCGATCTCGGCGATCACGTCGAAACGGGCCTTGACGCGCGCCAGCAACGCGATCCGGTTGCCGCGCAGGACCGTGTCGTCGACCATCACCATCACGTCATCGAAGAACGCATCGATCGGCGCCTGCAATTGAGCGAGGCGCGCCAATGCGCCTTCGTAGTCGCGTGTTGCGGTATCCCCCGCGAGGCGCGCTGCGTTGTCCCTGCGGGCGTCGTCCAGCGCCTGCGCCAACGCCTGCTCGGCCGGTTCGCGCAGCAATGCCGCATCGAGTTCGCGTCGTGCGGCCGCATCCATGTCGACGCCTTGCTTGCGCAGGATGTTGGCGACGCGCTTGTTGGCGGCCGCGAGTTTTTCGGCTTCGGGTTGTTTTGCGAACGCGGCAACCGCGCGCAGGCGGCGATCGAAATCGACGAGGCTGTTCGGACGGACTGCGGCGACGGCGTCGAACTGCTGCGCCGTGAATCCCTTTTCCGCGTAGTAACCCCGCAGGCGGTCGAGGATGAAGTCGCGCAGGGCCGCAAACACTTCGCCTCCAGGCAAATCGACGTGCGCGGACTGGACCGCGGCTACCTTGACGCCCTTCGCTTCGGCCTCGGCGGCAGATGCGCCCTGGCGCGTGACAGTCGTCGCGACCAGTGCGTCTTGGACTTGCGACAACGCCTCCTTCAACAATCTGTCCAGATCGAGATCGAGGCCGCCTTCGACCAGCGTCCGCGCCAGGCCCAGTGCGGCACGCCGCAACGCGAAGGGGTCCTTGTTGCCGGTGGGTTTCAACCCAACCGCGAAAATGCCGGCCAGCGTGTCCAGCTTGTCGGCCAGCGACAGGCATTGCGCCAGCGCACCTTCGGCGATGCCGTCACCGGCGTTGCGTGGACGGTAGAACTCGTCCAGCGCATTCGCCACTTCGGCGGGCTCACCCTGCGCGGCAGCGTAATGGCGCCCCATCACGCCCTGCAGTTCGGGAAACTCGCCGACCATGCGTGTCAGCAAATCGCAGCGCGACAGCCCGGCTGCGTGCGCGACCTGCGCCGCATCGACTTCGATGCCTTGCGCAAACAGCCGTTCGGCGATCGCACTGGCCAGCTCGGCCACGCGCACGGTCTTGTCCCACAAGCTGCCCAGGGCCTTCTGGTAAGTGACATCGCGCAACCCCTGCTGGTGCCGCGCCAGCGGCGTCTTCAGGTCTTCGTCGAAGAAGAATTTTGCATCGGCGAAACGCGGCCGGATCACGCGCTCGTAGCCGTGGCGGACCTGCGCAGGATCCTTCGACTCGATGTTGGCGATGCCGATGAAGTGTTCGCCGAGCCTGCCGTCCGTGCCGAACACCGGCACGAATTTCTGGTTGGCGCGCATGGTGGTGACCAGCGCTTCGTGCGGCACCGACAGGTATTCGCGATCGAAGGTGCAGGCGATCGCGACCGGCCACTCGTTGAGGTTGGCGAGTTCGTCCAGCAATGCATCGTCGAGGCGCGGCTCGCAATCGGCGGGCGCAACGCGCGCGACTTCGTCGCGGATGCGCTGGCGACGCTCGACCGGATCGGCCAGCACTTTCGCCGCACGCAGGGATTCGGCGTAACCGTCGGCGTCCACGAGGTGCACCGGCGTCGGGTGCATGAAGCGGTGCCCGCGCGATTGGCGGCCACCCTTCACGCCGAACAGCTCGCCCGCGATCACCTGGTCGCCGTGCAATGCCACCAACCAGTGCACCGGGCGCACGAACGCGAAATCATGGTCGCCCCAGCGCATCGGTTTGGCGATTGGCAATGCCGCGGCGGCTTCGCGCACGATCTCCGGAACCAGTTCGGCGGTGCTGCGGCCGGGCGTGACGCTGCGGTGCACGAAGCGCTCGCCCCTGGCATCCGTCGCACGTTCGAGCTGCGTCCAGTCGACACCGGCCTTGTTCGCGAAACCGGACAGTGCCTTGGTGGGTTGGCCATCCGCATCCAGCGCGATGTTGAGGTACGGGCCGAGGCTCTCGCCGCGTTGTTCGGGCTGGGTGAACGCCACGCCCGGCACCAAGACCGCGAGGCGCCGCGGTGTCGCGAAGGTCTGCGCGTGCCCGACGTCGCCCATGATGCCGCGTTTGGACAAGCCGTCGCACACCCCTTGCGCGAAGGCCCGCGCCAGATCGTCCACCGCGTGGATGGGCAATTCCTCGCATCCGATTTCGATCAGCAACGAACGCTCAGCCATGCGCGGCCTCCGCGTTCGCGTTTTCGCGAGGCGCGACCCATTCCTTGGCAACGGCGTGCGCCAGCGCGCGCACCCGCAGGATGTAACGCTGGCGTTCGGTCACCGAAATCGCGCGGCGTGCGTCCAGCAGGTTGAACGCGTGGCTGGCCTTCATCACCTGTTCGTAGGCTGGCAACGGCAGGTGCAATGCGACGAGCTTGTTGGCTTCGGCTTCGCAGGCGTCGAAGCGGTGGAACAATTCCCTGGTGTCCGCGTGCTCGAAGTTGTAGGCGCTCTGCTCGACTTCGTTGCGGTGGAACACGTCGCCGTAGGTCACGACACCATGTGGCGCGGTGGTCCAGACCAGGTCGAACACGCTGTTGACGTTCTGCAGATACATCGCGAGCCGTTCGAGGCCATAGGTAAGTTCGGCGGTGACGGGCTTGCATTCGAGGCCGCCGGCCTGCTGGAAATAGGTGAACTGGGTGACCTCCATCCCGTTCAACCACACCTCCCAGCCAAGCCCCCATGCGCCGAGTGTCGGCGATTCCCAGTTGTCCTCGACCAGCCGCAGGTCGTGCACCAATGGATCGATGCCGAGCGCGCGCAGCGAGCCGAAGTAGCGTTCCAGCACATCGTCGGGATTCGGCTTCAGCACCACTTGATACTGGTAGTACTGCTGCAGGCGGTTGGGATTTTCGCCGTAGCGGCCGTCGGTCGGACGCCGGCACGGCTGCACGTAGGCCGCAGACCACGGATCGGGACCGAGCGCGCGCAGGAACGTCGCGGGCTGGAACGTGCCGGCGCCGACTTCCAGGTCCAGCGGCTGCAGCAGCACGCAACCCTGCTCCGCCCAGTAGCGGTTCAGGGTCCGGATCACGTCCTGGAAAGTCGGTCCTGCCAACTGCGTCCCGGCGGGCTGCGCAAAGCGCGTTAGTATAGCCGCGAGGCCGAAATCCCGAGCGCTTCTGGTGGATCGGATGTCTTTTTGGCAACGGGGCAGGCGATGGCGGCAAACCCGAATTCCACGTCGATGATCGGCCGGCACGGACGCCTGGAACTGGGCGAAGTGCTGGCTGCGCTGATCGCCGACGGCCTGCTCGCCGCCGAGGATGCCAAACGCATCCGTGGCGCGAGCCGGGCAGGCAGGGGCACGGCGGAACTGCATCCGCTGGTATTGATCGCCAGCGCCAAGCCCGAGAATCGCACCGACCCGGGCAAGCCGCTGACGGTGGAATCGCTGACCGTGTGGCTGGCCGAGAAAGCGGGGCTGGCGTACCTCAAGATCGATCCGATGAAGATCGACGTGGCCGCGGTGACGCAGGCCGTGAGCCAGGCCTACGCGCAACGCCACCGCATCCTGCCGGTCGCCGTCAACCACGGTACCGTCACCTTCGCCAGCGCCGAGCCCTTCGACACGCACTGGGCCGCCGATCTTTCACAGATGCTGCGGCGCGAAGTGAAACGCGTGGTCGCCAATCCGCTGGACATCCATCGCTATCTGATGGAGTTCTACGGCGTGCAGCGCTCGATCGCCAAGGCGCGCGAGGCCAAGCAGGACTCGATGGACGGCTCGGCCATCCTGAACTTCGAGCAGTTGCTGGAACTCGGCAAATCCGGCGAGATCGGCGCCGACGATCGTCACGTGGTGCACATCGTCGACTGGCTGCTGCAATACGCGTTCGAGCAGCGCGCTTCGGACATCCACCTCGAACCGCGCCGCGATGCCGCGCAGCTGCGCTTTCGCATCGATGGCATCCTGCACAAGGTGTTCGAGTTGCCGCCGGCGGTGATGACCGCAGTAACCGCGCGCATCAAGATCCTCGCGCGCCTGGATGTCGCCGAAAAACGCCGCCCGCAGGATGGCCGCATCAAGACCCGCTCGGCCGGCGGGCGCGAAGTGGAACTGCGCATCTCGTCGATGCCGACCGCGTTCGGCGAGAAGATCGTGATGCGCATCTTCGATCCGGACATCGTGGTCAAGCAATTCGCGCAGCTCGGTTTTTCCGACGAGGAAGAAAAAGCCTGGCGCATGATGGTGGAACGCCCGCACGGGATCGTGCTGGTGACCGGCCCGACCGGTTCCGGCAAGACCACGACGTTGTATTCGACGCTGAAACATCTGGCGCGGCCGGAACTCAACGTGTGCACCGTCGAAGATCCGATCGAGATGGTGGCGCCGGAATTCAACCAGTCGCAGGTGCAACCCGCGATCGACTTCGACTTCGCGGCCGGCGTGCGCACACTGCTGCGGCAAGACCCCGACATCATCATGGTCGGCGAAATCCGCGACCTCGAAACCGCCCAGATGGCGGTGCAGGCGTCGCTGACCGGACACTTGGTGTTGTCGACGCTGCACACCAACGACGCACCGTCCGCGATCACGCGCCTGCTCGACCTCGGCGTGCCGCATTACCTGATCCAGTCGACACTCGCCGGCGTGGTCGCGCAGCGCCTGGTGCGCACGCTGTGCCCGCATTGCAAAGTGAAAGCGAAGCAGGACCCGCAAACCTGGTCGGTGCTGACGCGCGGCTGGGTCATCCCGCCGCCCGCGGAGGTGTACGAGCCTGTCGGCTGCCTCGAATGCCGCAACACCGGCTATCTCGGCCGTACCGGCGTGTACGAAATGATGACGATCTCGCCGCGCTTGCGCGGCATGGTCACGCCGCAACTCGACCTCGCAGGCTTCACGGGCTTCGCGCTGGAAGAGGGGATGCAGCCGCTGCGCATTTCCGCGGCGACGCAGGTGCGGCGCGGCCTCACCACCGTCGAGGAAGTGTTGTCGGTGTTGCCGGCCAACGAATGACCTGCCGCGGGCATCACGCCGCGACCCGCGACACGAAACGCAGCGCCAGCGAATTCATGCAGTAGCGCAAGCCCGTCGGCGGCGGACCGTCATCGAACACGTGTCCGAGGTGTCCTTCGCAGCGGGCGCAGCGGATCTCGGTGCGCAGCATGCCGAAGCTGGTGTCGCGCAGCTCGACCACGTTGTGCGGCGAAATCGGCCGCCAGAAGCTGGGCCAACCGGTGCCGGAATCGAACTCGGTCGCATCGTCGTACAGTGCCGTGGCACAACCGGCGCAGCGAAATATGCCGCGCACTGCGGGGCGTTCGTGCGCACCGCTGAAGGCGCGCTCGGTACTGCCGCGGCGCAGGATGCCAAATGCTGCCGGCGACAAGCGCTGGTGCCACTGCGCATCACTCAGCACCAGCCGGGGCAGGTGTCGAGAGCCAAGGTCGCGACCGTCGTCGCCGAACACTTCCAGCAGGACCTCGCCCGGTTGGGTGCGGATCGAACCGGGCAGCATCGGGCCGGCCGCGTCGATCGCCGCGAACAGCCGCGGCAACGCGGCGGTGGTGGCGAGCACCGCGCCGCCGCCCAGCGCCAGTTGCAGGAAGCGGCGACGGCCCGAACTCTTTTGTGGATACCGCGACATGCTGACCTCCCGGGGCATGGCCCCGCCGTGGATCAACCGAAGGTGAAAGCGTAAGCGCGCACACCCGGGTCGAGGAAAGTAATGGTGAACACCCGCTCGCCATTCCCTGCGTGTTGGCGCACCAATTGGTACAGGCGTTGCGACGTCACTTCGCCGTTGCCTTGCGCATCCGTATCGGTGCCGTGGTCGGCGCCCGGTGCCTTGCCGTCCAGGCTGACGCGAAAGCGCACCGGCTTGCTGTCCGCCGTCGGCCCCAGCACCAGGTTGAGGTCGCGGCCGCGGAAGCGGAAGGTGATTTGCCCGTCGGCCCGTTCCAGTACGGCATCGCTTGCGTGCACCGTCCAGCGGCCAGCGAGCGACCACTCGTTCAGGGCCAGACCGGATGGCGCGCGGTAATCGAATGCATGATCGCCCGCCAATCGCCCGCCCGCGAAGTGCTCCGCGCGGTCATACCCGACATAGGTTTCCGGCGAGCGCAGGCTGTCGCCCGACGCCGAGGCCTGCACGCCGCGCCCATCCGGTTGCACGTAGCCACCGGGCAGGTTCTTGTACCCCGCCGCGGCGAGCAGTTGGCGGATCACGTCCTCGCCTTCCTTGTAACCACCCTCGCCGAAGTAGTGGTGGCGGATGCGGCCCTGCGCATCGATGAAGTAATCGGCCGGCCAATACTGGTTGTTGAAGGCCCGCCAGATCGCGTAGTCGCTGTCCAGCGCGACCGGGTAGGCGACACCCAGACGCCGCACCGCCGCGGCCACGTTGGCCGGGTCCTTCTCGAACGCGAACTCGGGCGTATGCACGCCGATCACGACCAGACCATGGTCCTTGTACTTTTGCTGCCAGGCTTCGACGTACGGCAGCGCGCGCAGGCAGTTGATGCAGGAATAGGTCCAGAAGTCGACCAGCACCACCTTGCCGCGCAGCGCCTGCGGCGTGAGTGCCGCGCTGTCGAGCCAGCCGGTGGCGCCCGCCAGCGACGGCAATTCGCCTTCCACCGGCAACGCTTCGCCGGACACCGTCGTGGCCGCCGCGGCCATGGCCGGCTTCGGCGAAATCGCGTCGATCAGCTTCTGCTCGATGCCGTTGCTGCCGGCCAGCGAAACGCGGGTAAGCAAGCCGGTATCCACGCCCAGTCCGATCGCCAGCACGCCGGCCAGTACCGCCACGCCCAGCCCGCGGCGAACCCATTCGCCCACGCCCAACGAACGTTTCATCAGTGCGAACACGCGGCCGCCGACGGCCAGTGCCAACGCGAGCGAGGTCGCCGCGCCCGCTGCATACACCAGCAACAGCAGCGTGGTGGTTGCACTGGCTCCCTGCAACGCGGCGCCGGTCAGCAACAACCCCAGGATCGGTCCCGCGCACGGCGCCCACAGCAAGCCAGTGGCGACGCCGAGACCCGCCGCAGCCCACGCCGAACCGGCGCCTTGCGTCGAACGTTGCGACAACCGGTTGCCCAGCGCCACGAACGGCCGCGCCAGCCACCTGGCCAGTCGCGTCGAAAGCAGGCTCAAGCCCAGCACGGCCAGCACGACAAGCGCCACGGCGCGGCCTGCTTGGTTCGCGTGCACCGCCCAGCCGCCGCCCACCGCCGCCAGCGTGGCGACCAGCGCGAAGGTGACCGCCATGCCTGCCAGCATAGGCAGGCCGTTGCGCAGGAACGGCCGGTCGGCGCGCGCGAACACGAACGGCAGCACTGGCAGGATGCAGGGACTCAGGATGGTCAGGGCGCCGCCGAGGTAGGCGAGCAGGAGCAGGAACATGCTGGCGCGATCCTTGGTTGTGGATTCGCTGGGTATTCGTTGCGTTGCCGGCGGCGGTTACCTCGCTCCGCAAGCTTTCGCGATGTAACCACCGTGGCGTTCGCGGCGAATCCAATCCGAGGCACGCCCACGGCCTTGCCGGGGGGCGCGCGCTGGGCGGGGGTGTTTTGGCGCCCCCCTCCCCGGCCGGTGCGCCGCCCCCGGGTGCCAGCCGACCCCGCCAGTGCCAGCGAGCAGGCCGACCAGCAACGCAGGGCGTGGATGGCCGCCGCGCAAGCCGGCGATCGGCAAGCCTACGAGCGCGTGCTGGCCGATTCGGTGGCGTTGATCCGCGGCGTGGCGCGACGCCGGGGCGTGCCGGTCGACGCACAGGACGACGTGGTACAGGAAACCCTGATCACCGTGCATCGGGCCCGCCACACCTACGATCCCTCGCGTTCCTACGACGCCTGGCTGGCGGCGATCGCCAGCCGCCGTGCCATCGACACGTTGCGCAGCCACGGTCGCCGCAGCAGCCGCGAGGTGCATGACGACTACGCGCTCGATCGGCATCCGGACCGTGACGATGCCAGCGTCGAGAGCGAACGCGCACAGCGTGCGCAACGTCTGCAGGCTGCCATCGCGGAACTGCCGCCGCGCCAGCGTGAGGCGGTACGGCAACTCGGCCTCAAGGAACAATCGCTGGCAGAAGCCGCTGCCGATACCGGCCGCAATGCGGGCGCCTTGAAGGTGAACCTGCACCGCGCGCTGAAGGCGCTGCGCGGACGTTTGCAGGGAGACCCGGACTAGCGTGACGCGCGGGCCACGCCCGAAGGACCGGACCGGGGCGCCGGGCGCCGGGTGGGGGCGGGGGGGGGGGTTGCCGCCGCTGTGGCTGCGCGCGTTGGGCTGCGTGGTGGTGGTGGCGTTCATGGCCGTGCTGCTGCTGCGGCCTTACGGCGCCGCGGCCTTGTGGCAACGCGGGGCGGGGGCGCCCGACATGGCCTGGTCCACCATCGGAGCGGCGATCACGGCCATCTGCGCCGCGTGGGCGGCCTGCGTGCTGGCGGTACCCGGACGCGCGCGCGCCTGGGCCTGGTTGCCGGTGCCTCCGGCGTTGTTGTGGATCGGCGCCAGCGGCTGGGGCTGCCTGCGCAGTTGGCTGGCACCCGTCACCGGCGCGGTCGCCGGCCCCCCCGCCGTCGACTGCCTGACCTTCATCATCGGCTTGTCGATCCCGTTGTCGGCGTTGCTGATCTGGTTGCTGCGCCGCGCCTGCCCCCTGCGGCCGGTGCTCACCGCGATCCTGGCGGGACTGGCCAGCGCCGCGGCATCGGCCGGCCTGCTGGCGATCTTCCACCCCATCGACGCGGCGGCCACCGACCTGCTGAGCCACGCGCTGGCGGTGGGCATCGTGATCGCGGCGAACGCCGTGATGGGCGGCCGCTTGCTGTCGCCGCGCTGACGCAACCTCGCATGTAACCCGCGTCGCACTCGCAGCGAATGGCTGGCAGGAGCCGGACGAACCGCCTCCGCCCCCATCACTTTGCGAGGAACCCCTCCATGTACGCACGCACGCTTGTCGCCTTCACCGCCGCCGCCCTCATCGGCGCTTTCGCCGGCACACCCGCATTCGCACAAGACGCGATGGCCGGTTCCGGTCAGGCGATGTCGCGCGATTCGATGAAGCACGATTCGATGAAGCACGACTCGATGAAGCACGACTCGATGAAGCACGACTCGATGAAGCACGACTCGATGAAGCACGACTCGATGAAGCATGACTCCATGAAACATGACTCCATGAAGCACGACGCGATAAGGCCGGCTTCGAGAAGCAGCACGGACCAAGGCGGCAGATCCGGCGCGCGGCCGGAACGCCCAGCGGCGAAAGCGCCGTCGGGTGCCGAAAACCATCCCCCTTCCTGCGGAAGGGGGAAACCACGATGCACGCCGGTCGCTGTCGACAGGGAAACTTCAGCGGCGTTCGGCGGCGGTCTTGTCGCGCGCCGCACGGAACTCCGAGTCCTGCGACCAGTTCGGCCACTCGCGCGAATCGGCAAGTTGCATGCCGAGGTCGTACAGCACCGGCAGGTCGTGCGCCATGCCGGCGAAGGTCCAGCTTGCCTGCCACTCGTCGGAAGGCTGGTGGTAGTGCTTGATGCGGTATTCGTCGCTTTGCGCTTCGCCGGCCTGCCGGCCGCCATCCACCAGATCCTCGCCGGAACCGAACGACAGCGCCGGCACGCCGCGTTTGGCGAACGAGAAGTGGTCGGAACGGAAGAAATAGCCGGCTTCCGGATGGGCGTCGGGAGTGAAATAGAGATCATGACGCTTGGCGACTGTGATCAGGTCGTCCAGCAGACCAAGCTTGGCGCTGCCGGAAATCGAGAAGTCGCGCGCCACGCCGCCGGGGCTCAGGGCGTCGGTGTTGATGTTCGCCACGGTCTTCGCGAGCGGATACAGCGGATGGCTGGCGTAATACTCGGAACCCAACAGTCCTTTTTCCTCGGCGGTCACGGCGAGGAGCACCACGCTGCGCTCCGGCTGCGGCGCGTGCGCGAAGGCGCGGCCCATCTCGATCAGCGCGGCGGTGCCGGTGGCGTTGTCGACGGCGCCGTTGTAGATGCGATCGCCGCTGTCGTCGGGTGCGCCGATGCCGAGATGATCCCAGTGCGCGCTGTAGATGATGGTTTCGTCCGGATGCTGGCTGCCCGCGACACGACCCACCACGTTGTGCGAGGTGATCTGGTCCACCGCGACGTCGTAGTGCGCCGAGAACGTTTCGCCTTTCAACACCACCGGTTTGAAATCGCGCGTCTGCGCGAGTTTCTTCTGCGCTTCGAAATCGAGGCCCGCGCGCTTGAACAATGACACCGCAAGGTCGCGCTGGATCCAGCCCTCGACCTGCGGATGTTCGGCCGCGGGATCGTCGCGCACGATGTCGAACTGGGCATTGGTGTTGGAGTTGCGCACCGTGGGCCAGCCGTAGGACGCCGGCTTGGTTTCGTGCACGATCAAAAGGCCGAGCGCGCCGCGGCGGGCGGCTTCCTCGTACTTGTAGGTCCAGCCGCCGTAATAGGTCATGGCCTTGCCGCCGAAATCGCCCTTGCCGGTCTCAAAATCGGGGTCGTTGACCAGCGCCACCGCGATCTTGCCCTTCAAGTCCACGCCTTTGAAATCGTCCCAGTTGCGTTCGGGCGCGGTCACGCCGTAACCGACGAACACCAGCGGCGCGTGTTGGATGTCGACGCGTTTCGAACCATCCTGCGCCGCGCGCAATGCGATCTCCGTGCCCTGGGTGAGCTTCTGCGGCTTGCCGTCCACGTTCAATTCGATCACGGGCGTGCCTGTGATCTGGAAGCGCGCCAGCGGCACGTCCTGGGTCCAGCTGCGCTTGCCTTCGACGAGGTCGCCGCCGGGTTCGAGGCCGGCCGCTTTCATTTGCGCGACGAGGTAATCGATGGTTTTGGTTTCGCCCGGCGTGGCGGGACCGCGGCCCTCGAACGCATCCGAGGACAAGGTTTTCACCTCGTCGGACAGGCGCTTGGCATCGAACGTGGGGACGTAGGCGGTCTTGGCGGTTTCCGCGCCGGTGTTGGTGTCGGGATTTTTGTTGTCGGCACAGGCGGGGACGGACAGGGTCAGCGCAAGCGCCGGGATCATCAGCCATTTCACGATCAGGTTCTCCTGCAACGAATGGGATCTGCAATCACCGATATGCGACGGCGTCGGCGCGCCACGCGGCGAGAGGCTTCTCGCGCGTGGCCTGCCATTGGGCCTGCGGCCGCACGGCGATGCAAGGGACTTTCGTCACGCCACGCGGTCCGGCCGCCACGCTATGCTGCCCCCACCACGTTGCCCGGCAAAACGATGCGCCCACTGCTGCTGATCCAGACCGGCGAAGCGCCGGATGCCCTCCTGGCACGATTCGGCGGATTCGCCGATTGGTTTCGCGAGGCCATGCGCATCCAACCCGCACAGATGCAGGTGGTGCGTGTGGACGAAGGTGCGCCGTTGCCCACCCCCCACGCGATCGCCGGCGCGGTGATCACGGGTTCCGCGGCGATGGTCACCGAGCGCGCCGATTGGAGCGAACACACCGCGGAATGGATTCGCGATGCGATGGATGCGCAGACGCCGCTGTTCGGCGTGTGCTACGGCCACCAGTTGATGGCGCACGCGCTGGGCGGCACGGTCGGCTGGCTGCCGGCGGGCCGCGAGATCGGCACCGAGTCCATCGCGCGCCTTGCAACGGGCGAGATCCCGGGTTCATGCGAGTTGCCGTCCTTGTTTCCCGCGCACACCACGCACCGGCAATCGGTGTTGGCACCGCCGCCAGACGCGCACACGCTTGCGCGTTCCGAGCTCGATCCGCACCAGTTGCTGCGCTACGCGCCGCATGCGCTGTCGACGCAGTTCCACCCCGAATTCAGCACCGAACACATGCGCGCCTACATCGACGCGCGTGCCGACGCCTTGCGCAAGGAAGGGCTCGATCCCGACGCATTGCGCGCCGACGTTCGCGAGACCGAAGCCGCGCGCGCCTTGCTGGAAGGTTTCGCACATGCTGCCCTGGATACGCCGGTCGCAGCGGCTGTTGTGAAAAGTCAGGCCATGGAAGGCCGTTCTGATGTTTCGGTATCCGAATCAAGCATTCGTGTACGAGTTTCTTCAGTACGCAGCGATCAGGGATGATCGCAATCAATATGATCGTTGCCGCAGGCGCCGTTCCACCGCGCCACGCGAAACGATCGCGAACAGGATGCCGAAACCGAAACCGGCCAGGTGCGCCCACCACACCACCGTGCCGAAACCGGGACCGGCCCACGTGAACAGCAGTTGCAGCAGCACCCACATGCCGATCAACAGTGCCGCCGGCACGCGGATGAACTGCAGGTACAGGCCCAGCGGCAACACCAGCCCCAGGTGCGCACGCGGAAACAGCGCGAGATAGGCACCGAGCGTCGCCGACACCGCGCCGCTGCAACCGATGATCGGCCGCAGTTGGCCCGACAGCGTCCATGCACCGATCAGGTTGGCGAAGGCGCCGCCGATCAGGAACAGTGCAAGAAACCGGCGCGAACCGAGCGCGCGTTCCGCCGGCAGGCCGAAGATCACCAGGAACAGCATGTTGCCGAGCAGGTGCAGCCAGTCGGCATGCATGAACAGCGAGGTGAACAGGCGCAGCCACAACCAGCCGTGCAAGGTTTCCCAGCCGCGGAACAGGTGCGCGGGCACCGTGCCCCAGTCGGCCAGCACCGCGTCGCGCAATGCCGGCGCCGACAGCATCAACCACAGGTAACAGGCCACGCAGGCCACCACCAGCACTGGCGTGACCCAGCGCGGGTGCGCATGGCGGCGGCTGGGCACGTCGACGAACATGTGCGTACCTTAGCCGCGTGCCGTTCCACTGGCCACGGCCGCCGTTTTGCAGCCCTTACAAAACCCCTACCGACCCGTCATGAGCGGGCCCGAAAGCACGGCTATAGTGCGTCCCCAGCCGTCCCTGCCGCGGGTCCATCCCATCGTAACGAAGGAGGGCGCGCATGGTTGCCGAATCCAGCCGCACCGACTCCCCGTCGTGGCAGGACCTGAGGGCGGCACTGCGCGGCACGCTGCTGCGCCCCGGCGATGACGGCTACGACGAACGCCGCCGCGTGTGGAATGGAGCGATCGATCGTCATCCCCTGGCGATCGCGCAATGCGCGGATGCCGAAGACGTCGCCGCCGCGGTGAAGTTCGCCGCGCGCGAACGTGTCCCGATGACGGTGCGCGGCGGTGGCCACAACGTGGCCGGGTTGGCCGTGCGCGACGACGCCCTGATGCTCGACCTGCGTTTCATGAATCGCGTCGAAGTGGATGCGCCATCGCGTATCGCGCACGTCGAAGGCGGCGCGTTGTGGCGCGACGTGGATGCGGCGACGCAACCGCACGGCCTGGCCACCACCGGCGGGTTCGTTTCCACCACCGGCGTCGGGGGTTTCACGCTGGGCGGCGGGGTGGGCTGGCTGATGCGGCGTTGCGGACTGGCCATCGACAACCTGCTGGAGGCCGACGTCGTGCTCGCGGACGGACGCACCGTCGTTTGCAGCGAAACCCGGCACCCCGACCTGTTCTGGGCGTTGCGCGGCGGCGCCGGAGGATTCGGCGTGGTGACGCGCTTCACCTGCCAGCTGCATGCGGTCGGCGAAGTGCACGCCGGCGCGGTGTTCTACCCGGTGACCGCCGCACGCGAATTGTTGCGCGCGTTTCGCGCGTTCACGCCAACAGCGCCGGATGCCCTGACCGCGATGCTGGTATTCACCACCGCGCCGCCGCTGCCGTTCCTTCCCGCCAGCGCACACGGGCAACGCGTCATGGCACTCGGCTACTGCTGGAGCGGCGGCTTGGCACACGGCGCGCGCGCCGCCGCGCCCATCTCGGAAGCGGCCGATGCGCTGGGCCGGCACGAAGGCCCGATGCCCTACGCGGCGTGGCAGCAGACGTTCGATCCCGCGGCACCCTCGGGCGATCACTATTACTGGACGACCTCGCAGTTCGACGCGCTCGACGAGGCCCTGATCGATGTGCTGATTCCGTTCGCTGCGAAGCCTGCCGATCCGCTGAGCGATGTGCACGTGCATCATCTCGGCGGCGCGGTCGCGCGAATCGCAAACGATGCCACGGCCTTCTCCCACCGCGATGCGCCGTTTTTCATCAATGTGATCGGTCGCACGGCCGATCCGGGGCGGTTTGCCGCGATCCGCGACTGGACCCGTGGATTGCGCTCCGCACTCGCACCGCACGCGCGAGCCGGCATGCAACCGAATTTTCTCGGCGAAGCGTCCGATCTGGAGAACTGCGCGCACGGCCCCACCACCCGTGCGAAGCTCGCGGCGCTGCGCGCGCGCTACGATCCGGAGGGATTGCTGGCTCCGGTGCGCGCCGGCTGATCCGCTGCAATTTCCGCCAGCATCGCGCGTGCCTCGAGTGCGATGTTCTCGAAACGCGCCGAGGCACCTGCCTGTTGCGCGTGCTGGAATTCCGCATCCATTGCTTTCCGCGCCTTGCGCTCGGCGACCTGCTGCGCCTTTCGCCAATGCGGCATCAGCGGCGCGCCGGTCAATTCACGTACGCGCGCCGCGGCGGCGAGGAACCGCGCGGCTTTCCCGAATTCGCCGCGCTCGGCGGCAATGTAAGCTGCGCCCTCGACGCACCCCGCCACACCGCGCGGGTGCTGAACCCCGGTGCAGATATCCAGAACGGCAAGCCAGTCCTGCGCGGCACGGCGCCGATCGCCGAGATGGAAGCGCTGCAGGGCACGGTTGATCAGCGTGTAGGTCCGCTGGAAAAAATCGCCGTGCAAGGACAGGCACTCGAATGCCGCGCTGATGCTGGCTTCCGCTTCGCGATGACGGTCGTGCAGGGCCAGGGCGATGCCGCGGCTCAACAAGGCATTCGAGCGCAGCCAGTCATCTTGCTGCGCTTCGACGCTGGCAAGCACCGCCTGCACGCACGTCTCCACGCCCGCGAAATCGCCGCTCGCCACGAGTTGCAGGGCCAGAATTGCCCGGCCGGCAGCAGCCAGCCACGGCTCATCCACTTGCGTGGCCAACGCAATGCCTTCACGCAGTCGGAGCTCGGCGCGCTCCTGTTCCATGGCGTGGTACATCGACATGCCGGCGGCGATCAGGGCCCGCGCGCGCTGCCGCGTGGGCGATTGCCCCGCCCGCAGTGCCTGCTCCAGCCATTGTGCCGATTGGGCATAGTCGGTGCTTGACCGGAAGTACCAGAACAGATTGCCGACCAACGCCAGTGCGCTGTCGGCGAGATCCGGTTGTGTCACGGCGAAATCGAACGCCGAATGCAGATTCGCCCATTCACGCTTGATGCGCTCGTGCCACAAGCGATTGCGCTCGCCCAGGACTTCGGCATTGAAGTGCTCGGTCAACTCGACGAAATGCATCAGGTGCGCCCTGCGCGCGCAGGTTTCGCTGTTGCCCGCAGCAAGGCGTTCGTGCGCGAACAAGCGCACACTGTCCAGCAGACGATAGCTGGGCGGATTGGTGCTCCCGTCCATGCTGAGCAGGGACTTGTCCATCAGCCCGCCCAGCAGATCCAGTGTCTGCGCGTCATCGAGTCCGAGCGCCTCGCCGATGGCGAGGGCGCCGCCGAGCGTGCAGGCACCCGCAAAGATGCTGATCCCGCACAGCAGGGCTTGCTCGCGCTCCGAGAGCAGCGCAAAGCTCCATTCGATCAGCGCCCACAGGTTCCGGTGGTGTTGAGGGCGGTCGGAATTGGCGTCGGCGAGATTGAGAAACCAGGCATCTATGCGCACCAGCAATTGTTCCGGGCTCAGCAGCCGCAGCCGCGCCGCCGCCAGCTCCAGGGCAAGCGGCAGTCCCGCCAGACGCCGGCAAAGCTCCGCAACAGCGGCGGCGTTGGCCGGGGTCAACGCAAAGCCGGAAGCAAAGGCGCGCGAACGCGTCAGCAGCAACTGCACCGCGGGAACGTGCGCGAGGTTGGCGACCTGTTCATCGCTCGTCCATTCGCCCTCGGGCGGCAGTTCCAGCGGCGGCAACGGGAACAGCGATTCACCCACGCAATGCAGCCGCCGCTGGCTGGTTACCAGTGCGCGCAATGTGGCGCACGCGGCGAGCAGGCTCGCCAGCACCTGTCCGAGTCGTCCGGCGATGCGCTCGCAATTGTCGAACACCAACAACGCACAGCGCGCCCGCAGCAATTCGCCCAGGCGCGTCACCAAATCCTCTGCATCGGTCGCGGTGCGGATTTCAAAGGTGCTGGTCAACATCCGCGCCAGCCCGTGTTCGTCGGTTTGCAGGGTGCAATCGAACAGCCAGACGCCGTCGGGAAAATCCGCCGTGACTTGTCGCGCGATTTCCAGCGCAGCCTGGGTCTTGCCGATGCCGCCCGGGCCGCTCACCGTTACCAGGCGGCTCTCGTGCAGAAGCTGGCGAAGTTCCTCGATATCCCGCTCGCGCCCGATCAGCGGACCCGAACGTTCCGGTATCCGTGCACGCGCAGGCGGCGCAAAACGCAGGGAAGGCGAAACTTCCGGCTCAACGCGTTCCAGGTGTTCCAGCGGCGCGATGAAGCGATAGCCCAGGCCATGCACGGTCTGGATGCAATGCGGGTTTTCGCTGTCGTCGGCCAGCGCCTTGCGCAATTGCGCGACGATGCGATTGAGTGTGGCCGGGGTGACGAAGGTGTGCCCCCACACGGCGTCCAGCAGCTGATCGCGGGTCAGCAATTGGTCCGGGTGTGCCAGGAACTCCAGCAAGACGGCAAAAGCCTTCGGCTCGACCGCGATCTCGCGGCCGGCGCGCGACAGCCGGTGTGCGGACGCGTCGATGACCACGTCCGTGAAGGCGAACGTGCCCATGCCCGCCGTGTGTTCGGCGTGTTCGTGCCTTTCCATGCCGCTGCGCGCTCCGTCCGGACCACGTCAACGCCACTGCCGCACTCTCGTGATTTCCCTATCGAAACATCATGACTCGTTGCCCCTGCCGGGCGCAGTTTATACCCCGGTTGGCAGCGCGTGCCGCCATCCGCCGGTACAACTTTCTGGAGGAAAACGCCATGAACACCCGTTTGCAAGCATCCATCGCGCTGGCCCTGATCGGGCTGTGCGCTGCTGCCGTGACCCCTCGTGCCGAAGCCTGCGGGCTGAACCTGGTCAAGTCGGCCAATGGCCACTGGACGATAGCCCCGCCAGCCAAGGTATCGGCTTCGATTGCCAGAAGGATGTTCCTGGCCGCCGCCCCGCAGTCGAAGACGAAGAGCATCCCCAATCCGCTGCAATTCCTCGAACCGATCGCAGGCTTCTACGAGACCACCTTGACCGCCGAAGGCAACGGCCCCACAAGCGTGCCGGATGGCTTCGTGGTCGATCACGCCTACATTGCCTGGCACGCGGACGGCACCGAAACCACGAATTCGGGGAGGCCTGCGGCGGATGCCAACATCTGCATGGGCACTTGGGCACAAACGGGCCCTCGAACCTACATGCTCAACCATTTCATGCTGGGGTGGGCGCAAAACGTGAACGCGGACGGCGTCGACATTGACAACACGTTCGTCGGACCAGGCCATCTCCAGGAGACCGTCACACTGAGCAAGGATGGCAGTTCGTATACCGGAACGTTCGTGTTCACCATCTACGATACGAACTACAACATCGTCCTGCCGGGCGGCATCCCCATCAAGGGAACCTTGACGGGAACGCGCAAGACCATCGATTCACCGGTCACGTATTGATCGGAGCGGGTAACCGGGCGCGGCACGTCGGGCGCCGCGCCCTGTTCCTACGCAGCCACCAACCGCACCCGCGCGAAATTGCGCTTGCCCACCTGCAGCACACCTTCGAAACCGGCAGCGAACACGCGCTGGGGATCTTCGACGACTTGCGCGTCGATGCGCACCGCGTGCTCCTTCAACTTGCGGTTGGCTTCGGAGTTGCTGGACGTCAAGCCCGCCGCGGTCAGCAGCGCCGGCAGGCGCAAGCCTTCGGCGGGAACCACGATATCGCTGAGCGGAAGCGAAGAGGTATCGCCTTCGCCGCGCACCCCCGCGTGCCACCCGGCGATGGCTTTCCCGGCTTCGGCGGCACCGTGGAAGCGCACCGCCAGTTCGCGCGCGAGGCGCAATTTCGCATCGCGCGGATTCAGCGCGCCGCTCGCGACGTCGCACTTCATCGTCGCCAGTTCGTCCAGCGACACGTCGAAGCTCAGCAACTCGAACCAGCGCCACATCAACTCGTCGCCGATCTTCATGGTCTTGGTGACCATGTCGATCGCGGGCTCGTCGATGCCGATGTAGTTGCCGAGCGACTTCGACATCTTCTGAACGCCGTCGATACCTTCCAGCAGCGGCATCGTCAGCACGATCTGCGCCGGTTGGCCGAAGTGTTCCTGCAGGCCGCGACCCATCAACAGGTTGAAGCGCTGGTCGGTGCCCCCGAGTTCGACATCGGCCTTCAACGCGACCGAGTCGTAGCCCTGCACCAGCGGATACAGGAACTCGTGGATCGCGATCGGCTGCTGCGCGGCGTAGCGCCTGGCGAAATCGTCGCGCTCGAGCATCCGCGCCACGGTGTGTTGTGCAGCCAGCTTGATCATGTCGGCCGCATCCATCTTGCCGAACCATTCGGAATTGAAGCGCACCTCGGTGCGCCCGCGATCCAGCACCTTGAACACCTGCTTCGCGTAGGCGTCGGCGTTTGCCAGCACTTCCTCGCGCGCCAGCGGTTTGCGCGTGACGTTCTTGCCGGTGGGATCGCCGATCATCCCGGTGAAGTCGCCGATCAGGAAAATCGCGGTGTGTCCGAGATCCTGGAACTGGCGCATCTTGTTGAGCAGCACCGTGTGTCCGAGATGCAGGTCGGGCGCGGTGGGATCGAAGCCGGCCTTGATGCGCAAGGGACGGCCGAGCGCGAGCCGCGCTTCGAGTTCGTCATCCTTGATGATGTCGACCGCACCGCGATGGATCTGTGCAAGGGCTTGCTGGTTCGAGGACATCGATGGGTTCCGGGCGAGGCAGGCCGGATCGCGGTCCGCCAAAGGGCGGGTTGCGTCAAGCCGTGAAGGTGACGTGGCGGTTAATTATGTGTTAACTGCAAAAGCGGGTGCAAATCTTTGTGAAACAAAGCATTGACGCACGCTTTCCCACGGGGCTATGGTACGGCCCGTCGCGCGTTTCCGCCCGTTTGCTACTGGACTTCCGATGGATCGCCACCTCCGTCGCGTCACCTCTCATGTCGTGCGTCGTCAGGCGATCCGCCGCAAGACCCGTCGTTGCCACTCCCACTTCTATGCACGCTGCTCGCATTGGTCGTTCCATGCCGAGGCGCCGGCGAGCGCGTTTCGCTGGGCGCGCGAACGCTGGGTGCTGGGTGGCGGCGCGTGCCTGCTGGCGCTGCTGACGCTGCTCGGCATCCCCGCGTGGGCCAGTGTGATGCGGCATCGCGCGGTGCAGCCGGTCACACGCGAAACCCTGGCGCTGCAACTGCCCCCCGCACCGAAGGAGTCGCCGCTGGCGACGACTGCCTCCTGGAAGGCCGTGGAAGTCCAGCCGGGCGAGACGATGTCCGAAATCTTCCA
>Ga0066256_1002013_pt1 | contig 24191 bp, 27 predicted proteins | sample ThiBio_1000_biof_FD_87107 | JGI IMG/M metagenome (GOLD analysis project Ga0066256, IMG submission 87107) | Wastewater bioreactor microbial communities from Cape Town, South Africa - Thiocy_expt_1000_biof (version 2) | ecosystem: Engineered > Bioreactor > Thiocyanate-remediating >... | reverse complement strand
CCAGCTCGGCGGGGATTTCAGTGTCGACCACCGACGGGGTCTGAGTCTCGACCACGGTCGAATCCAGCGACCCCATGCGGATGTTGGAGAATTCTTCGATCGAGATGAGATCGACCGAGATGGACTCGACGGGCGTGGCTTCGAGCGGATGCGCCATGCCGATCCCCAGGATCGCCAGCGCGATCAGGGCCGCATGTCCGCCAGCCGATACGACGAGCCCTGCGCGCATGGAGCGCTACCTCTGCTCCTGGTCGGTGATCAGGCCGATCTTCGAGTACCCGGCGCCTGAAAGCCGGCCCATGACCTGCATGACCGTGCCGTAGCTCGCGGCGCTGTCGCCGCGCACATAGAGCCGGTCCTCGGTGCCGTTGACGGCAATCGTCCCCACCTGCTCGACCAGCGTTTCCAGCGTCGTCGGCTGGTCGCCGATGAAGATGGCGCCCTCCGGCGTAACCGAAACGGTGATCGGCTCGCTCTGCGCTTCCATCTGGCGCGCCTGGGTCTGCGGCAGGTCGATGGGCACGCCCACGGTCATCAGCGGCGCCGCCACCATGAACACGATCAGCAGCACCAGCATCACGTCGACCATCGGGGTGACGTTGATATCCGACATCGGGCGGTTGCCACCACCACCGCGGCGCCGGCCACGCCGCCCGCCGCGTCCGCCGCCACCTGCAACGGCCATTGCCATCTAGCGGGTCCCCCGCGCTTCGAGCTGGCGGCTGAGGATGGTGGAGAACTCATCGGCAAAACCTTCGAGCCGGCCGATCATCTTGTTCGCGTCACCCGACAGCTTGTTGTAGGCGATGACGGCCGGAATAGCCGCGAGCAGCCCCAGCGCGGTGGCGAACAGCGCCTCGGCAATCGGCCCGGCGACGACGGCGAGATTGGTGCTGGCAGCCTGCGAAATGGCGGTGAAGGCATTCATGATGCCCCATACCGTGCCAAAGAGGCCAATGAAGGGCGAGGCGGAGCCAACGGTGGCGAGGAAACCCAGATTCTTCTCGAGGTTCTCGCTTTCGCGGCTGATGGCCACGTCGAGCACCTTTTCGAGGCGGGCCTGCATACCGATGAAGCTCGCCGCGTTCTGCTCGTGGCTGCGCTTCCACTCCTTCATTGCGGCGACGAAGATGGCGCCGAGGCCACTGGTCTTGCGCTCGCTCATCTCCTGATAGAGCTCTTCGAGCGACTGCCCGGACCAGAAGGTGCGCTCGAAGCGGTTCATCTCGCGCCGAACGCGGCCGTACAGCAGCGACTTGTCGACGATGATCGACCAGCACCAGACGGAAGCGGCGAGCAGCCCGATCATCACGGATTTGACGATGAGGTCGGCCTGCATGAACAGGGCCCAGATCGACAAATCCGGAGCATGAGCGGCAGCACCCGCGGCGCCAATCGCGTCCATTGCTTCCATTGCGGTGAAGTCCTTTCGGTCCGGCCCCCGATGACCGGTCCCTGAGGAGTCGGTCGATGCGGTTCAAATTTGGCAAATTTAAGAGAAATGCCCGGAATCCCAGCGCTTGCGCCGGGCTGGCATTCCGCCTGCTCCGTTATGGTCAACGAATGGTTAACAAAGCGATTCCAGGCCGGCGGCGCTCAGCGGGCCAGCGCCTCGGTGATCGCCCGCGGCAGCCGCGCCGGCCGGCCCGCGGCGTTGATCGCTACCACCAGGACGCGAGCAGTGGTGAGCTGCGTGCCCTGCCGGGTGATCCGCTGCGCCAGCTGCAGGCGCGCCGGCGTCAGGGCTTCGACGCTGGTCTCGACCTCGAGCAGATCATCGATATGCGCCGCTGCCTCGAACTCGATCTGCATCGAGCGGACGGCGAACGCGATGCCGTCGCGGATCAAAACCGAGTGATGAACGCCGAGCGCCCGCAGGAACTCCGTCCGCGCCCGCTCGAAGAAGTGCAGATACGCTGAGTGGTAGACGTTGCCGGAAAAATCGGTGTCCTCGTAGTAGACGCGGACGCTGAAACGGTGCGTCTCGTTCATTCGCCCTGCCCCAGCTCGACCAGCACGATTTCCGGCGGTGCACCAACCCGCACCGGGAGAGTGGAAACGCCGAGCCCGGACGTGACGATGAGATGGCGCCCGTCTTCGACGACGTGGCCATAGGCATAGCGATTGCCGTAAGACGACGGCACGACCGGCGAATAGCCGAACAGCCGGATCTGCCCGCCATGGGTATGGCCCGAGAAGGTGAGGGCCACCCGCTCCGGCACGCGCGGGAAGATGTCGGGGACGTGGCACATGAGCAGCACCGGCTCGTCGGTGTCGATCTGCGCGAGCGTGCCCGGCAGGTCGTCCAGCCCTTCGGGGCCGTCGTAGTCCGAGCTGTGGCGCAGCGGCACGAAGGCGACCAGATCATCGAGCCCGGCGAGCCAGAAGCCGCGCCCGCCCTGCTCCAGCCGGACGGCGCGGTTCAGATAGACCGGAATGCCGGCCGCCTCGAGCCCAAGCTGCGCGGCCGTCGGCCCCATGCGCATGACCATCGCCTTGGTGTCGTCCCAGTAGTCGTGATTGCCCATGATGGCGTGGACGCCGAGCGGCGCCCGCAGTCCCGCCAGCGCCGACACCCAATCGGCAATGGGCACTTCGCGCAGCTTGAGCCGCATGCCGTTGCGATAGTCGCCCAGCAGCAGGATGATATCGGGCTCGAGTGCGTTGATGCGGGCGCAGATGCCGGCGAGCTTTTCGGCATCGAGCCAGGGCTCGGCGACGTGCAGGTCGCTGATGGCGGCGATCCGCAGCGGAAAATCGGCGGGCCAGGAACCGGGCCGGGGAGCATAGCGGGTGACGTTGAGCATGTTGGGCTCGATGCCGACGGCATAGGCCCCCGAGCCGGCCCCGACCGCGGCGGCGATCCCTGCCCCGGTGAGCAGCTTCCGCCGCGTGAGCTTCACGCGTCCTCCTCCGGTCCCTCGAACAGGCTGGCCTGCATGCCGACGAAACCCTGTGGCGTGGCGAGGCCCAGGTGCTGGAATGCCTGGCCGGTCAGCATGCGGCCGCGCGGCGTGCGCTGGAGGAAGCCCGGCGGGATGGGATCTGGCTCGACGATCTCCTCGAGCGCATCGCGCGGCTCGCTCAGCGCGGCGGCGAGCGTCTCGATGCCGACGGGGCCACCGCCATAGTGCTCTGCGATGGTCATCAGGTAGCGCCGATCCAATAGATCGAGGCCGCGCGCATCGACATCGAGGCGCAGCAGCGCCTTGTCGGCCATCGCCGGGGTGATCTCCTTGACGCGATCGACCAGCGCGAAATCGGTCACCCGGCGCAGCAGCCGGCCGGCGATACGGGGCGTTCCGCGCGAACGCCGGGCGATCTCCATGGCGCCGTCCCGGGTCATCCCGATACCGAGGAGCCGGGCGCCCCGCTCGACGATCAGCACCAGTTCCTCGGGCGTATAGAAATTGAGCCGGACCGGAATGCCGAAGCGGTCACGCAATGGCGTGGTGAGGAGGCCCGCGCGGGTGGTCGCCCCCACCAGCGTGAACCTCGCCAGATCGATGCGGACCGAGCGGGCGGCTGGCCCCTCGCCGATGATGAGATCGAGCTGGTAGTCCTCCATCGCCGGATAGAGGATTTCCTCCACCGCAGGATTCAGCCGGTGAATTTCGTCGATGAAGAGCACGTCGCGCTCTTCAAGGTTGGTCAACAGCGCGGCAAGATCGCCGGCCTTGGCGATCACCGGACCGGAGGTGGCGCGGAAGCCGACGCCGAGTTCGCGTGCCACGATCTGCGCCAGCGTGGTTTTGCCCAGCCCCGGCGGCCCGACGAAGAGCACATGGTCGAGCGCCTGCTTGCGCTGCTTCGCGGCCTCGATGAACACCTGCAGATTGGCCCGCGCGGCGGCCTGCCCGACGAACTCGGAGAAACCCGATGGCCGCAGCGACACATCCAGCGCATCGTCGCGGCCGGCAGCGGCGGACGTGAGGGTCGTCATGATCCGGCCGCCAGGTCGCGCATGGTGGGGAGCCGCTTGGCCTTGATGTCAAAGGTCACGGTCTCGCGAACTCCAGCCTCGTTGTTGATGCAGTCGATGAGCGCGTCGGCAAAGCCGCAACGGACCCTCCGGGCATTGTCGAGCGCCATCCTTGCGATCGACGCACGCTCGACGACAAATTCGCGCCCCTCCAGTACGCCCTCGATGGCCTCCAGGACCGTCGCCGCTTCAAACCTATAAGCGCGCCTGAGCACCCAGCTGAGTTCCGCCAGCACGACAAGGTTGACAAAGAGGCCCTCACGTCCGGCAGTGTCGAGCAGATGCTCTGCCTGCGAGGTCTGGAGCGGATCATCGCGCGTGACAAGCCGGACCAGAACGTTGGTGTCGATCCCGATCATCGCCTCGGCCGGTTGCGGTCCCAGGCCTCGTCCGCCATCGCCTGCTCCATGTCCTCAGCGCTGACCGGCGCTCCCTCATACCGAGGCAGCTTGGCAAAAAGCTCACGCGCGCTCTTCCTGCGAGTGAGGAGATAGCCATCGCCGTGCTTGGTGATATCGAGCCGATCTCCCGGGCCGATGTCGAGATCGTCGCGGACTTCCTTTGGCAACGTCATCTGGCCCTTCGAGGACAGAACAACCTGGCTCATCTTACTTTTCCTGCTTCCTTACAAATCAAGATAGTAAGGAGCCGCCGATGGCGCAACCCTAGCTGCTCAGTTCCCTGAGCCCGAGGCGGATCAGGGTTTCGGTGCTAATCCCATCGCCCTGCTTGGCGACGACGCGCGCCACCGCGGCCGAGGCCTGGGCCTGGGAATAGCCGAGATTGCTGAGCGCGGAGACGGCATCGGCCGCCGGGCCCCGCGCGACGCCTTCGCCGATGGCGGCCTGCAGGCCGAGCGCCGCTGCGTCGTCGGCCCCCAGCGCCGGGCCCTTACCCTTGAGCTCGGTGACAATGCGCAGCGCCAGCTTTGGCCCGACGCCATTGGCGCGCCCGACCATCGTCTTGTCCTGCAGCGCAATCGCGCTCGCCAGTTCGGACGGGGACAGCACCGAGAGGACAGACAGGGCGACGCGGGCGCCCACGCCCTGCACGGTCATCAGAATATTGAACCACTGCTTTTCAACATCGGTCGAGAAGCCGTAGAGCCGGATCATGTCCTCGCGGACCACCATTTCCGTATGGACAACGGCCGCCTGCCCGACCTGCGGCAAAGCCTGCAGGGTGCGGCTGGAGCAGAAGGCATCGTAGACCACGCCGTTGACATCGAGATGGACGACGTCCTCGCCGTAGCCGTCGATCAGTCCCTTGAGCTTGCCGATCATGCGCTGGCCGCCATCAGCGAACGGTGGCTGCGATGGTGCGCATGGCAGATGGCAATGGCGAGCGCGTCCGCCGCGTCCACCTTCGACACATCGGCCTGCGGCAGGAGGAGACGGACCATGGCCTGCACCTGGCTCTTGTCGGCATGGCCGGCACCGACCACCGACTTCTTGATGAGGGTGGCGGCATACTCGGCCACTGGAAGCCCCCTGGAAGCCGGCGTCACCAGCACGACGCCGCGGGCCTGGCCCAGCAGCAGCGCGGAACGTTCGCCCTGGTTGACGAAGGTCTCCTCGACCGCCGCCTCGTCCGGCGCCCATTCCCGCACCAGCGCACCGACAGCGGCGAACAGGTACGCCAGCCGCTCGGGCAGCGCCTCCTTCACCGGCGGCGAGACCACACCGCAAGCCAAGAAGCTCAACCGGTTGCCGGCCGCCTCGATCACACCCCAGCCGCAGCGCCGCAGCCCCGGGGCGATGCCGATGATTCGGACCTTTTCCACCATGCGATTCCTTTAGGCCACCGCCGGTCGCCTACCAAGGCAGCCGGCGAACAAAACGGCAACATAGACACAACTTGTTGCCGATACCTAAAGTTTTACCGATCAGCGGAACCCCCTCTTCAGGTGTGCGGCCTAGCGTCCGCCGCGGGAATACGGGGGACGGCCGGCCATGAACTTCGATGATCTGCCGGGTGCTGCATGGCAGCGCCTCTTCTGGCTCACGGCCGGGCTCACGGTGGCCGCAACGCTCATTTCGATAGGGCTTACGTGGCTGCTGATGAACACGCTGTCGACCGGCATCGACTCGGCGGGCCTCGCCACAGCCATCGCGGTTCCGATGCTGATCGGCGGGCCAATGACGTTCATCCACCTGTTGCGCCTGACCCAGTTGCGGCAGGCGAACCACAAACTGCAGATCCTCGCGTCAACCGACTGGCTGACCTCCTGCCTCAACCGCCGGGCCTTCACCACACAGGTCACCAGCCACCTGCACCAGTCCGGCGCTTTTCTCGTTATCGACGCGGACCGGTTCAAGGACATCAACGACCATTTCGGCCATGAGCGCGGCGACCAGGTGCTGCAGTTGATCGCCAAAGCCATCCGCTCCAACGTCCGCGAGAACGATATCGTCGGCCGTATCGGGGGCGAGGAGTTTGGCGTCTTCCTGCGCGATGCCAGCCTCGAGACGGCGCGGGTCGTGGCCGAGCGCATCCGCTCCGCGGTGCATGCCATCCACCATGCCGCCGAGGGCGAACGCGTGCCGCTCTCGGTCAGCGTCGGCGGCGCCTTCTACGATGGCGGCATCAGCTTCTCGCAGCTGTTCCGCATTGCCGACCAGCGCCTCTACGGCGTGAAGCAGACCGGTCGCAACCGGGTGGACATCGCGCACGCTTCCGACCACCCGGCGATCAACCTCGGCCCGACGGCCTTCGCGGCCTGACGATCAGCCGGCGACCTTGGCGTAGTCCTCGTCGCTCATCTCGAAGTTCGCATAGACGTTCTGCACGTCGTCGTCGTCCTCGAGAATGCCGATCAGCTTGACCAGCGTGGCGCCCCGGTCGGCATCGACAGCGACGCTGTTCTGCGGCTTCCAGATCGCCTTTACCGACTCGGCCTCGCCCAACGCCTTTTCCAGCGCCGCGGCAACTTCGCCCATGGCCTCGAACGAGGTGTAGACCCAGTGCCCTTCTTCGTCGCTCTCGACGTCGTCGGCACCGGCATCGATCGCTGCTTCCATCACCTTGTCGGCGTCACCGGCCTTGGCGGGATAGGCGATCTCGCCGACCCGATCGAACATGAACGACACGGAATTGGCCGAACCCAGCGCGCCGCCGTTCTTGTCGAAGGTGGAGCGGACGTTGGAGGCGGTGCGGTTGCGGTTGTCGGTCAGCGCCTCGACGATGATGGCGACGCCACCGGGGCCATAGCCCTCGTAGCGGATCTCGTCGTAGTTCTCGCCGTCGCTGCCGGCGGCCTTCTTGATCGCCCGCTCGATATTGTCCTTGGGCATCGATAGCGAGCGCGCATTGGTGACGGCCAGCCGCAGGCGGGCGTTGAACGCCGGATCCGGCACGCCGAGCTTGGCGGCGACGGTGATTTCACGCGCCAGCTTGGAAAACACCTTGGAGCGCGCCGCATCGGATTTTCCCTTGCGGTGCATAATGTTCTTGGCATGCGAATGGCCGGCCATTCGAAGCTCCCCGTAGATCGGATGTCTGATTTTCGGCGCGGTTTATAGTTGCCGGCGACGAAAATGTGAAGGCCGCGCGGCGCGAACCCAAGGATTGCTGGGGCCGCGACGTCGTACTAGCGTCGCTATCGGGGATGGATGGGGGTTACGATGAGCCACTGGGGCGCTGCCGCGTTCGCTGCAGCGGCGACGTTCGCGACCGGCGCGGCGGCGCTGGAGCCGGGTTATTCCGACCAGGTCTTCCCGCTGGCCGGACAGCTCAGGCTGGTCGAACGTTTCGTCGATGACGGCGCCTTCCTGTTCGTTGAAACCACCACAATGGGCCGCGTCGGCGATACCGCCTATGTGTGGACCGTGCTGCAACGGGCGCTTGCCGGCAGCACGCCGAGCGCCACGCGCCACGTCATCGACTGCGTCGGCGGGGTCGTGACGGACGACTGGACCACCTATTTCAGCGCAGACCTGCAGCCCGCCAGCCACGAGCAGGCGCTGAGCAGCTACGCCCCGAGCGATGGCGCCATGCTGGATGTCGTCGGCCTTGCGTGCGGCACCGCAACTGCCGGCGGCGAACCTTTCGGCCTCGTCGATGCCCTGCAATGGGCGGCGGCGTTGCCGGTCAACATCTACACCATGCCCCTCGACGAGATCGTCAACGTCACCGAGAGCGGCGCCGGCGGCACCTATCGGGCGACCTGGACGCTGCGGCCGGGGGCGCGCACCTATGCCGGCATCTGGGTGTTCGAAGCGACAGGCCAGCTGCTTGCCGACGCGGCGGAGGTCGGCGACACGGGCAACGGCCTCCTCACCATCCCGCGGCCATCGCTGGGCGCGGACCATGTCCCGTTTCACGGGGCCTTCCCGCAGCCCGGCACGGCAAGCTGGGTCACCGACGATCCTGGCTTCCGCATGGAGATGAGCCTGTGGGCCACCCGGCCGCTGGTGACGGCCGAGGGCATCGTGCCGGCCCAGGCCGTACCGCCGCCGGTCGACACGGACGAGCTTCCACCGGCCTTCAACAGCTTCGTCCAGGTGAACGAGGGCACCCTGCCGGTCCCGCTCAAAATCTACTACGACGAGAACTCCCCCAGCTTCCAGAACAGCGAGGGCGTCGCAACCGCGTGGCAGTTCTATGCATATGAGACGCCCTTCACGAGCGATCGCGGCGAGACCAATGTCGGCGCCTGGGTGAGGATGGACTACCAGTGCGACGCCGACCCGATCACCTGGCGGGCGGGAACGATCGTTCCGGTGGCCGGCGACTACACAAACCGACCGAACCTCAAGCCCAACGACAGCGTTCGCTCGGTCCCACCCTATACCGTGGAAGGCAACGTCGCCCGGCATGTATGCTTCAGCGAGGACATGCCGCTGATCCAGTTTCTCAACCGCTACGACACGGTCGAGGACGCCGTGGCTGCGGCCGGACGCGACGATGTCGTCCGCCCGGATGTCGATTTCGAGGAACTGCTGAAGTAGCGCCAGCGGCGCCGATTCAGAACGACGGCAGGACCTGCGCCAGCACCCCGCCCATGCGCAGCGGGCTGACCTGGCGGACGAGCCCGGTGGCATCGTCGGTCTCGATCGCGACCCCGCTCAGGGTGGCTTCGCCTTCCGCCGGGGTGAAGCGCCCCTGCGCCACGCCGGTAAGGAAGCGGTTGAGCGGCTCGTCGGCTTCGACGCCGATCACGGAATCGTAGTCGCCGCACATGCCGGCATCGGCCATCAAGGCGGTGCCGCCGCGCAGGATGCGATGATCGCTGGTCGGGATGTGGGTATGGGTGCCGACCACGAGGCTCACCTTGCCATCGAGGAAGAAGCCCATGGCCTGGATCTCGGAGGTCGCCTCAGTGTGGAAATCGACGATGATCGCATCGGCCTGTTCGGCGAGCGGCGCTGCCGCCACTGCCATTTCGACGGCGCGGAACGGATCGTCGATCGGCTCCATGAACACCCGGCCCTGCGCGTTGACCACCAGCACGCGGCGACCATCGCGCGCTTCGATGAGATTGGCGCCACGCCCGGGTGTGCCCTCCGCCATGTTGAGCGGGCGCAGCAGCGTCGGCTCGCGCGCGATGTAGCTGAGCGTGTCGCGCTGATCGAAGGCGTGGTCGCCCAGCGTCACCGCGTCGGCGCCGGCCGCCCGGATGTCGTTGAAATGCCCCTCGGTCAGCCCGCGCCCGTGGCTGGCGTTCTCGCCGTTGACGACGACGAAATCGAAGCGGAAGCGTTCGATGATCCCCGGCAGGCGCTCGGAAATCGCATCGCGGCCGGCACGGCCGACGACATCGCCCAGAAACAGAATGCGCATCAGGCCTCGCCCCGCTTGAAGGCGCGATAGCCGTTCTCGGTGATCACCGCATCGAGCGGGACGTCGTGGCGCTCGCGCGGCACCTGCTCCAGCTCCTGCGCAGCGAAGGCGAAGCCGATGAGGCGCGGCGCCCTGGGCAGGACTTCGAGGGTCCGGTCGTAAAAGCCGCCGCCGTAGCCAAGCCGGGTCCCAGTGCGGTCGAACCCCAGCAACGGAACGACGATGACGTCGGGGATGGCGAGCGGCGCATCCTCTGGCGGCGCCAGCGTGCCGAAGCCCGACGGATAGAGCGGCACGCCCTCCTGCCAGCGGCGCAATTCGAGCGGCAGGCCATCGCCGACCACGACCGGCAGACAGACCGGCTGGCCGGCATCCATCAGCCGCGTCAGCACCGGACGGCAATCGAGCTCGTCGCGGATCGGCCAGTAGAGCGCCACGACATCGTCCGCGCCCAGTTCGACGGCATCGAAGAAATGCTGCGCTGCGGCATTCGCCGCTTCCGTTCGCGCCCCGCTGTGAATCTCGGCCCGCTTCCGATGTGCCGCGGCCCGCAAACCGGCCTTGGCGTCCTCGATGGTGGCGTCGATCATGGGTCCCCGCACATGAACAATTAGGTGCCGCCCTGGCCGTGGGAGATTCGATCCCGGGAACCTACACAAGTAGGTGGGCGCCGTGTGTCCGAACCCACGGGTCCGGTCAGGGACAGCTCCCTTAAGGATCGATAAGGCCCCGGGGATAAGAAATTCCGCACGCACCGGGCAGCGCCGCGAATATAGGGTGCGTCGGCGGCTGGCGCAAAGCCCACTTTTCTTCGGCGGCCCAAGCTCCTATCTGTGTCGCCCTGGAGACCGCTCGATATGCTCTTTTCGCAGCTTCTGGTGGTGATGGTCGTCGCGATCGCGATCGCCATCTTCGCTGAACGAAGGAACATCCAGGCGCCCCTGCTCATCGCCCTCGTCGGCCTCGCCGCGTCCTCCCTGCCGTTCATGCCGCGCTTCGAGCTGGAGCCGCATGTGATCCTCTCCATCGTGCTGCCGCCGCTGCTCTATTCGGCCGCCAGCGAATTCTCGCTCGTGAGCTTCCTGCAGCGCCTGCGCTCCATCACCAATCTCGGCGTGCTGCTCGTCGTCGTGACCACGGGATTTGTCGGCGGCGTCGCCGCGATGGTCATTCCCGGCATGACGCTGCCGGTCGCGCTGGTGCTGGCGGCCGTGATCTCGCCGCCCGATGCGGTGACCGCAACCGCCATCGGCCGCAAGCTGCACCTGCCCAACCGGCTGATGACGGTGCTGAAGGGCGAAAGCCTGATCAACGACGCCGCCGCGCTGACCCTGTTCAGCTTCGCGGTGGGCGCGGTGACCGGAGCGCCGCTCTTTATCGGCAATGTCTGGCTCTACTTCCTCTACAGCGGGGTCGGCGGCATCCTGGTCGGCCTGCTGCTGGGCCGGCTGATCCACCTCATGCGTCGCCGCATGAGCAACCCCTCGCTCGCCACGGCGCTGACGGTGATTGTGCCCTTCGCCGCCTACCTCGTGGCCGAGGAACTCCATGCCTCCGGCGTGCTGGCGGTGGTTGCCGCCGGCTTCGCACTGGGGCATAGCGCGGGCGAGGCGAACTACGCCACCCGCATCCAGGAGCGGCAGACCTGGCGCACCATCGACACGCTGCTCGAAGCCTTCGTCTTCGCCTACATCGGCCTGCAGCTGCGCTTCGCCATCGAGGAATCGGTCTCATCCGGGTTCGACCTCTGGCAGGTGCTGGCGATCTCGGCCGTGGTGCTGGTCGCCGTCACCGCCATCCGTATCGTCTGGGTGTTTGGCAGCGCCGCCCTTGGCCGCTGGCGCTACCGCCGGCACCGGGCCCGCCTGAAGCAGCCCGAGACGATCGAGCGCCTGCGGCGGCAGGCCGCAACGGATGCCGAGCGGGCCGCGCTCGCCCCCAAGGCCCGCCGGCGCCGTCCCGCCGCCGTACCCGAACCCTTCAGCTGGCGGGAAAACCTGATCGTCGCCTGGACCGGCAGGCGCGGCGTCGTGACGCTCGCCGCCGCCGCCGGTATCCCGCTGACGCTGATGAACGGCGAGCCGTTTCCCGGCCGCGACATTATCCAGGCCGTGGCTTTTCTGGTTACCATCGGGACGCTGCTGATCCAGGGACTGACGCTGCCCTGGCTGATCGCCCGGCTGAAGGTGGTCGACCCCGGGCAGGCCGCCCGCGAGGCGCGCCAGCGTGAACGGGCGGAAAGCATCGCCCGCACCGCGTCGGAACAGGCCATCCGCGACTACCAGGCCACCACGACCGATCCGCTGTCCCAGCGCGCCGCGGAGGCCATGCCGAAGCGGGTTGGCGCGAGCCGCGAACCCGCGGCGGAACCGCAGAAATTCGGGCCCTTCATCGTCCTCGCCGGGGCAACGCTGGCGGCACGGCGCCGCGCCCTGATCGAAGCGCGCGACCGGGGCGACCTCGATGACGAGATCATGCGCGAAGCGCTCGAGCGCATGGACCTCGAGGAAGCGGCAATGGCCAACTGGCGCGCGCCGTAGGTGCTGACCGGCACCGCTGTCCGCATGCGCACGGGGTCCGCCGTTTACGCCCCCTTATCTTCGCCTGAATCGAAGCTGCATTTGCACACTGGACTTGGCTATAAGGCAGCCCATGAACGCTGAATTGTACCTGATTGCGCCCGCGGATGCGTCCCCGGCGCCCCTGCTCGCCGGATTGGACGCCGCGCTCGCGACGCCGGGCGTGGTGGCGCTGCTGCTGCCGCGCGGCAGCCGGAGCGAGAACGCCTACAAGGATTTCGTCAAAGCCGTGGCGCCGAAGGTGCAGGCCGCCGGCGTGGCGGTGCTGATCGAAGGCGAGGCGCGCCACGTCCGCCAGCTCGGCGCCGATGGACTGCATGTCACCGGCGGCATCGGGGCGGTGCGCGAGGCCGTGGAGGCCCTCAAGCCGGATATGATCGTGGGCATCGGCGACGTCAGGTCGCGCCACGACGCAATGCAGAAGGCCGAGCTGGGCATCGACTATGTGCTGTTCGGCGCGCTCGCCGGCCCGGTGGTGACCGAGCAGCGGGAACTGGCGCGCTGGTGGGCCCAGACGATGGAAATCCCGAGCGTCTTCTCCGATCCCGAGGCGACCCCGCAGACCTATGAGGATGAGGGCTGCGAGTTCGTGGGGATCGGCACCGCGGCCTGGGAGCCGGTGCGATGATCCGGCGCGCAGCGCTGCTGGCGGCTCTGCTGCTCGCGCCGCCCGCCCTGGCGCAGCAGCCGGGGTTCGAGGACCTGCGGCCCGAGGGCATGCGCATCGACGGGCTGGGCATGGAAGACCTGCCGATCGGCCTGACCCCCGAATCCGACGACATGGCCGGCATCGTGGTCGAGCCCTGGGATGAGGCGCTGTCGATCAGCGACGACATCTTCGGGCCGCGCATCCGCGTCGACGATGCCTATGGCGCCTTCCAGCGCGGCTATTTCCTCACCGCACTGGCGCTGGCGCTGCCGCGCGCGGAAAAGGGCGACGCGCCGGCACAGACGCTGATCGGCGAAATCTATGCCGACGGGCTGGGCGTGCCGCAGAACGTCGCCACCGCCTCGGGCTGGTATGCGCTCGCCAGCAAGAACGGCGACCGGCTGGCCAGCTTCAAGCTGGCGCTGATGTACCAGAACGGCAGCGGCGTGCCCAAGAGCCGCCAGCGCGCCGCCGAACTGTTCCAGCTCGCCGTCGACCAGGGCAGCCTGCCCGCCAAGTACAATCTCGCGCTCCTTCACATCGAAGGCATCTACGCCGAGCCGAACATGATCAAGGCCGCCGAACTGATGCGCGAGGCGGCCGAGGACGGCCTGCCCGAGGCGCAATACGACTACGGCACGATGCTGATTGAGGGCGCGGGCGTGGCTCCGGCGCCGATCGAGGGCGCGGGCTGGCTGAGGCAGGCGGCCGAGCAGGGCCTGACCGAGGCTCAGGTCGACTATGCCACCCTGCTCTATCTCGGCGGCACCATCGCGCAGGACCGCAAACGGGCCATCGAGTGGTATGCCCGCGCCGCCAGCGCCGGCAACGCCGTCGCGCAGAACCGCTACGCCAAGCTTCTCGCGGTGGGGGAAGGGATCGAGCTCAACCTCGAGCAGGCCGCGATGTGGCGGGCGCTGGCGCGCCGCCAGGGCCTGACCGACCCGCAGCTCGAAAAGCTGCTGGTCTCGATCCCGCCCGACGAGCTCGCCCGCGCCGAGGAACTGGCGCGCTACTGGCCGGGCTCGCCGCCCACGGCGGTCGCCCAGGCCGACCTGCCGGCCGGGACCGACGCGCCCCGCACGCCGTAGCCGGCGCCGGCTGCCCTTGAACCGGCCTGCGTTCTCGGGCAAGAAGCCCGCGCTCCCACACGCCCAGGTTCGCTCATGGCCCGCTCCGCGCTGCTCAACATCATGGTTCAGGCCGCCACCAAGGCCGGCCGGTCGCTGACCCGCGATTTCGGCGAGATCGAGAACCTGCAGGTCTCGCGCAAGGGCCCGGCAGACTTCGTGACCAATGCCGACCGCAAGGCCGAGGAGATCGTCTTCGAGGAACTGCGGAAGGCCCGGCCGACCTACGCCTTCCTGATGGAGGAAAGCGGCGAGGTGGCCGGCACCGACGGCCAGCACCGCTGGATCATCGATCCGCTCGACGGCACCACCAATTTCATGCACGGCATTCCGCTGTTCGCCGTTGCCATCGCGCTCGAACGCGCCGGCGAGATCGTCGCCTCGGTGATCTACAATCCCGTGATCGATGAACTCTACACCGCCGAAAAGGGCGGCGGCGCCTGGCTGAACGACCGCAGCCGCCTGCGGGTGGCCGGCCGCAAGCACCTTTCCGAATGCGTCGTCGCCACCGGCATCAACTCGCGCGGCAGCGCCGGCGACCTGCTGCAGCTACGCCAACTGGGCCAGATCACGCCCGCTGTCGCGGGCATCCGGCGCAGCGGATCGGCGTCGATCGACCTCTCCTGGCTGGCGACCGGCCGCTTCGATGCCTACTGGGAAAACCAGCTCCAGCCTTGGGATATCGCGCCCGGCTGGCTGCTGCTCCGGGAGGCCGGCGGCACCATGACGGACTTCAGCGGGACCCCGGGAAGCATCTGGAACGGCGAAGTGGTGGCCGGCAACGAGACCATTCAGGCGCAATTGCTCAAGGCGATCAAAGCGGTGAAGTGACCGGCCTCGGTCGGTTGCGCCATTGTCAGGCCGCAACGCTGTGACTATCCTCCGCCTGCTTCCATCGCAAAGGGGCCCGCATGTCGCAGTCCTACGACCCGTACCGGCTCGCGAGCCCGACCGTCTATCTCGTCAAGATCGTCATCTTCCTCGTGCTGATCGGGCTCGTGGCGGCGATCCTGTTCAACCAGCTCGTCATCTTCTTCTGGGCCAACCCCTTCATCAACGGGCTGATCCTGTTCGTTGCCTTCATCGGCATCGTGATGAGTTTCCGCCAGTTGCAGCGGCTCTACCCCGAGATCAAGTGGGTGAACTCGCTGCAGGCGGGGCAGATGCCCTCGACCAGTCCGGTGCTGCTCGCCCCCGTCGCCGGCCTCCTGCGCGAGCGAATCGGCGAAGCGGTGATCACCCCCTCCTCGATGCGCTCGATCCTCGATTCGGTCGGCAACCGGCTCGATGAGGCCAAGGACACCTCGCGCTACCTGACCGGCCTGCTGGTCTTCCTGGGCCTGCTCGGCACGTTCTACGGCCTGCTCGAAACGGTGACCAATGTCGCCGGCACCATCCAGGCCCTCGATGCCACGACCGGCGACACCGCAACGCTGTTCGGCAACCTCAAGGAAGGCCTGGCGGCCCCGCTCGGCGGCATGGGCACGGCGTTCTCCGCCTCCCTGCTCGGCCTTTCCGGCTCGCTGATCCTCGGCTTCCTCGACCTCCAGACCAGCCAGGCGCAGAACGCCTTCTATACGGACCTCGAGGACTGGATGACCTCGATGACCGAACTCGACCACCCCGTGACCGCCATGCAGGCGGCCGGCATGGGCGTTTCCGGCGGCGAGATGCAGGCCATGGTGGAAGCGCTCGGCTCGATGCAGAACACCTCGTCGAGCCAGAATGCCATCCGTGCCATGGCCGAACTGGCCCGCGGCATCGATGGGCTGGTCAAACACATCCGCGCCGAACAGGCGGACCTGCGCAACTACATCGAGGAGCAGGGTGAGACCAACAAGCGCCTGCGCGAGCTGATCGAGGCCATGCTGCGCGAAGGCGAAAGCGACCGGCGTTCGAACTAGATGGCCGCCTCCAGCCGCTCCCGCCGCGCCCAGGCCACCAACTACTGGCCCGGCTTTGTCGACGCCCTGTCGAGCCTGCTGCTCGTCATCATCTTCCTGCTGTCGCTGTTCATGCTGTCGCAGTTCTTCCTCGGCCAGGAAATCCTCGGCAAGGACACCGCCATGAGCCGGCTGAACTCGCAGATCGCCGAGCTCACGGAGTTGTTGCAGCTCGAACGCGCCAGCGGCGATGACCTCGAGGCACAGATCTCCACCCTGACCGCGACGCTGGCATCGGCGGAGGGCGAGCGGACGGCGCTGCAGACCCAGATCGCCGGGTTTGGAGCAGGCGACGACGGCAAGGACGCGCAGATCGCCGGCCTGCAATCGGAGCTCACCGACGCACAGGACCTGTCCAACGAGGCCGCCGCACAGGTGGCCCTGCTGAACCAGCAGCTTTCGGCCCTGCGCACGCAGATCGCCGCGCTCGAACAGGCGCTGGGCGCCTCCGAAGTGCGCGACACCGAGAGCCGCACGCAGATCGCCGACCTCGGCCGCCGCCTCAACCTGGCGCTCGCCCAGCGCGTCCAGGACCTGTCGCGCTATCGCTCCGACTTCTTCGGCCGGCTGCGCCAGATCCTCGAGGGCCGCGCCGATGTGCGCGTCGTCGGCGACCGCTTCGTGTTCCAGTCCGAAGTGCTGTTCGATCCCGGCCAGGCGGAAATCTCGGCGGAGGGCCGGCCGGAACTGCAGGGCCTCGCGCAGGCCATCCTGCAACTCGAGACCGAAATCCCGTCCGACGTGAACTGGGTGCTGCGCATCGACGGGCACACCGACAAGCGGCCGATCAGCAACGTGCGGTTCCCCTCCAACTGGGAACTGAGCGCCGCCCGCGCCATTTCGGTCGCCAACTACCTCGTGTCGCAGGGCGTCTCGCCGGCGCGGCTGGTAGCCGCCGGCTTCGGCGAATTCTCGCCGATCGATCCCGGCGACACCGAAGAAGCCTATCGGCGCAACCGGCGCATCGAGTTCAAGCTGACCGAGGGCTGATATCCTCATGCCTGCGGAGCCGGGCCTGGACCGCGTCTTTGCGCCCTACACCTTCGAGCAGCCACTTGCCGTCGATCGCCGCGACAACGGCACCCTCATCGCGCTCTGGCTCGATGCGGACGGGCAGCGGCTGACCGAGCTGGCCTGGCTGCCCGGACGAGAGATCGCCGCGTGGGAAACGCTGCCCGACGAGCCGCTGCAACGGCTCCCCCATCTTGCCAGCCTTACCGGCGACTACGTGCTGCTGGCCGGCACGAGCAGCCGCAAGGCGATCCGCCGGCCCTCTGGCGACGTGGTGGCCATGGCATTTTCGCTTGACCCCGCGGCCTTTTCGTCGGGCGACAGCGCAGTGATTTCCGTCGACCGGCACAACCTTGTCAGCCAGCAAGTGGTGCGGTCCGAGGGCGGCCGGCTGACGCTGCACGCCGCCAGCCCGCTGGCTGCCTGCGAAATCGACAGCCCGCGGTCGGTCGCCGTCATCCCCAAGAAGTCCCCCGCGCACTACCATGTCGTCGCCGGCGGCTATGGCTCTCTCGTCCACGTCACGGTCGACTGGCAGACTCCCGAGGTGCCGCAAGCGACGGCTGTCTCTGCCTCCACGGGTCGCCTGCCCTACGACCGGGTGTACATCGAGGGCCCGGTGCCTTTGGAAAGTGCGCCCGGTGCATACGTCTATGCGACCGAATGGGGGCGCGCCGCGCTGATTGCGCTCGATCTGACGACCACCGAGGTCGAGGACTGCCCGCTCGAAAGCCGCGACTACAATTCGGTGATCGAGGTAGTGCCCCGGCTCGATGGTGGCGCTTGCCTCGTGGTGGATCGGCTTGGCGCGTTGTGGCGGTGGGAGCCGGGGCGGCGTTTTGAGGCCATCGAGCTGCCCGGCTTCCCCCTGCTCTGGCACGAGGAGCGGGCGCTGGTCTTCAGCGACGGAAAGGTGCGCGAGATCGCGCTGCCCTGACCGGACGATCAGGCGTCTTCGAGCCGGAACTGCAGGCGGGCGAGCTCGGCATAGCGCCCCTCGCGGGCGATGAGCTCGCCGTGCGTGCCGCTGTCGATCAGCTGGCCCTTTTCGAGCACCAGGATGCGATCGGCATGGCGGATGGTTGCGAGCCGGTGCGCGATGACGAGGGTGGTGCGGCCTTCCATCAGGCGCTGCAGCGCCACCTGCACCAGCCGCTCGCTTTCGGCATCGAGCGCCGAGGTCGCCTCGTCGAGGAGCAGGATCGGCGCGTCCTTGAGCAGGGCGCGGGCGATGGCGATCCGCTGCTTCTGCCCGCCCGACAGCATGACCCCGCGTTCGCCCACGACCGTCTGGTAGCGCTCGGGCAGCTCGGTGACGAAATCGTGCACCAGCGCCGCCCGCGCCGCGGCCTCGACCGCGGCGTCATCGGCCTCGGGCTTGCCGAACCGGATGTTGTCCGCGATCGTGCCGGCGAAGATGATCGGCTCCTGCTCGACATAGGCGAAGCGCCGGCGCAGCGCGCGCGGATCGACCTCGCGAATGTCGACCCCGTCCACCAGGATACGCCCGGCGCTTGCCTCGTATAGCCGCTGCGCCAGCGCGAAGACGGTCGACTTGCCAGCACCCGAGGCCCCCACCAGCGCTACCGTCTCGCCGCGCGCCACCGCGAAGGACAGATCGCCGATGATCTTCTCGCTCTCGCGCGTCTCGTAGGTAAAGTGCACGTTCTCGAACGCCAGCGTGCCGAGCGGCGGCTCCGGAAACGGCGTCGGTACCGCCGGCCAGCGGATCGCGGGCCTGGTATCGAGGATTTCGATCAGCCGCTCGGTGGCGCCGGCAACCGTCTGGAAGGTGCCGAAGATCTCGGAGATCGAGGCCAGCGCATTGGCCGCCATCAGCGCATAGATCATGAACTGGGCGAGCTCGCCGGCCGTGACGGTGCCTTCGAACACCGACTTCGCCCCCCACCAGACGAGGCCCACGAGACACGCCGTGACGAGGAACATGATGAGCGCGATGAGCCCGGCGCGCGCGCCCAGCCGGTCGACTTCGGCGCGGAAGCTGTCTTCGGAGCGGCGACCGAATTCAGCGGCCTGCTCCGGCTCCTGGGTGAAGCTCTTGACCGTCTTGGTGGCGCTCAGCGTTTCGGTGGCCATCGCCGACAGATCGGCCAGCGCATCCTGGGTGCGCCGCGACATGCGCCGCAGCCGGCGCGCGAACCAGATCACCGGAATGATCAGCGCCGGCGCAATGATGACGACGGCAAGCGCCAGGTAGGGACTGGTCAGGAACATCAGCGCCACGGCGCCGATCATGGTGACGAAGCCGCGCAGCAGCATGGAAAGGCTGGAGCCCACGGCGCCGCGGATCGTCGCCACGTCGCCGTTGAGCCGCGACGTCAGCTCGCCGACCCGGTGCGTATCGAAATAGGCGACATCGAGGGTCAGCAGGTGGTCGAACACCGCCCGCCGCAGATCGGTCAGCACGCGCTCGCCGATGATGGAGATGAAATAGAACCGCGCACCGCTGGCGACAGCCATCACGATGCCGATGACGATGACGATCCAGCCGTAGCGCGTCACGTTGTCGAGGTTCTGCGCGATGAAGCCGTCGTCGACGATGCGGCCGGCCAGCGCCGGAACCGCGAGCGAAGCAATCGCCGCGATCAGCAGGAAGGCGACAGTGAGCGCCAAGCGTACCGGATAGCGCAGGAGAAAGGGCAGCAGGCGCCGCAGCGGCCGCATCGACCGGGAATCGAGCCGGTCCGTGCCCGGCTGCTTGCTGCCGGCGGATGCTCGGGCGTCGGGGATCTGTTGTGAAGCCATGGCCAAGGTGCGACCGATATAGGCGGCGCAACGCACGCGAGCAACCGAATTGGCCGCGACAGCCAGCCGCCCTTGCGCGGGGGGGGCTTTTTCTCTATGAACCCGGCCAATCCGAATTCATCTCAGCCGGCGCGTTGCGCGCCGATCTCATTTCGAGGCTTCGTCATGAAGAAAGAAGGCCATCCCGATTACCACATGATCAATGTGGTGATGACCGACGGCACGACCTACCAGACCCGTTCGACCTGGGGCAAGGAAGGCGAAACGCTGCAGCTCGACATCGACCCGACGACGCACCCGGCCTGGACCGGCGTCCAGGGCAACCTGATGGACCGCGGCGGCCGCGTCACCCGCTTCAAGGACAAGTTCAAGGGCCTCGGTTTCTGATCGAGCCCGATCGAAGAGAATGCAAAGCCCGGCCATCGTGCCGGGCTTTTTGTTGGCCGACGCTGCTGGACGATCAGTCGCGCAGGCGTCCGAACGCAGCCTTCAGCCGGGCGAGCTGATCGGAAATGCTGCCGGCAGCCTCGACCGGCATTTCGTCGGCACTGCCGCGCTCCAGCCGGTCGAGCTGGATGACCCGCTCGAACAGCCTGTCGCCCTTGCCGATATAGCCCCGCAGCCGTTCGGGCAGGTCGGAATAGCCGGGGCCGCCGCGCTCGGAAGGCGTCGCGGAGAACTTCACCTTCTCCTTTTCCGCCCGTGCGTTCTCGACGCTCAATTCGCCCTCGTTGACGGCCCGCTGCAACAGCAGCCAGGACGCAAGCTGCATCAGCCGGGTTGTGAGGCGCATGGATTCGGTGGCGTAGACGAAGGACGTTTCGCGCGGCAGGTTCCGGCTTTCGGAGCGGCCATCGCCATCGAGATAGGCGGCAACGTCCTCGATCAGGGTCATCCCCTCGCGATAGAGGCTGTCGAAACCGCCGGACGCGACAATGCGCGGACCGATGGGGACCGCCCTGCTGTGATTGCTGCTGTCGTCCACGCTCCACCTTGAGGTGCGGTTACCTAGCGGCTCGCCCGCGCTGCGTCATCTTTCATGACACACCGCTGCTTGCGATAGCTTTAACCGGGCGTCGGGACAAAAAAAGAGCCGTGAAACACGGCTCTCGAAAGTTAACAGGGAGGCGTCAACAGAGGGAGAAACCGCTCTGCAAATCCAGAAAACTGGATGAACACGAAGTTACTCCGAAGAGTTTAATCAACAGTTAAGCGGCAGCGGTCCCTTAACCTTGACGATTCCCGGTATCTCCGGGCGCATGTCTTTGCGGCGCGCGATCTAGAATTTGAAGATCGAGTCGGCAGCCTGCTTGGTGCGCTGCCGCGCCTCGATCGCCTGCCGCAGCCGGACAATCTCGCCCTCCAGCAGGCCGATCCGCTCCTCCAGTTCATCGACGCTCATGGTTTCGATCGGCATGCCGACCTCGTGCGGTTTCCGTCGCCGGGGCAGATCTTCATCGTCAGACATGGCTCACTCCATACTCATCCGCGAATTCTAGCGCAGAGGTCTTGCGAGACAAGCCGCCGGACGCCTAACTCGCCGCATGACACTGCCATCCGATATGCTCGCCATCCGCATCGCCAGCCCCGGCGGGCCGGAGGTGCTGACCCCAACTCGCCTGCCGCTGCCCGAGATCGGCGCCAACGACGTGCTGATCCGCGTCGCGGCGGCAGGCATCAATGCGCCCGACCTCAGCCAGCGCCGCGGCACCTATGATCCGCCGCCGGGCGCTTCCCCGCTGCCGGGGCTCGAAGTCTCGGGCGTTATCGCAGCCTTGGGTGCGGAGGTCGGCGGCTGGAAGATCGGCGACCGGGTCGTCGCCCTCGCCAATGGCGGCGGCTATGCGGAATATGCCGCCGTGCCGGCGGGACAGGTGCTGCCCCTGCCGCGCGGCTGGACGCTTGCCGCGGGTGCGGCGCTGCCCGAAACCTTCTTCACGGTGACCCAGACCCTGGTCATGCGCGCCGGCCTCGACGCCGGCATGACCGTCCTGATCCACGGCGCGGCCGGCGGCATCGGCGGTGCCGCGATTCAGATCACAAGGCTCCTGCGCGCGCGGCCCATCGCCGTCGTCTCCGACGACGACAAGGCGACCTATGTTGCCCGTCTCGGGGTGGCGCCGGGCGACGTCATCACCCATACCCGCGAGGATTTCGTGGCGCGCACGAGGGAGATGACTGGGGGCGACGGCGCCGACCGCATCCTCGACATGGCAGGCGGCGAAACACTGGCGCGCGATGTCGACGCCGCGGCGCGCTACGCTCACATCGTGCTGGTGGCCGCCCTGTCGGGCGACGTCTCCCCGATTGCGGCGGGCAAGCTGGTGCGCAGGCAGCTGACGCTCTCCGGCTCGACGCTGCGTCCGCAATCGTCGGCGACCAAGGCCGACATCGCCGGTCGGCTGCGGCGCGACATCTGGCCCGGGCTCGAGGATGGCCGCATCGTCGCGCCGCGTATCCGTGAATTCGCGCTGGAGGATGCCGCGGCGGCGCATGCGGAAATGGAGCGTCGCGACAACTACGGCAAGCTGATTCTGCTGACCGCCTTCGGCCGCGAGGCCGGCGAGCGTGGAGCAACGGCCGACGATTCCAATTGAATCGAACGGCCCGGACAATTATATTCGCGGCAACTTCCCCCTCAGCATGACGCAAAGAGGCGGGGCGGACCGGAAGCTCCCGGGCCGCACCACGAGAGAGACGTACCCATGGCCACTCCGCTCCTCATGCCCAAGGCGACCGCCGTCTGGCTGGTCGACAATACCGCGCTCAGCTTCGAGCAGATCGCCGCCTTCTGCAGCCTGCACCCGCTCGAGGTACAGGGCGTCGCCGATGGCGACGTGGCGGGCGGCATCATGGGCGTGAACCCGATCCAGAACGGCCAGCTGACGCGCGAGGAGATCGAGAAGGCCGAGGCCGACCCGAACTACCGCATGAAGATGTCGGACCCCAAGGTCCGCGTCCCCACCGCCAAACGCAAGGGCCCGCGCTACACCCCGATCTCGCGCCGCAACGAGCGGCCGGGCGCCATCAAGTGGCTGATCCGCAACCATCCCGAGCTCAAGGACGCGCAGATCATGCGGCTCGTGGGCACCACCAAGTCGACCATCGACTCGGTGCGCGAAGGCTCGCACTGGAACACCGCGAACATTACGGCGATGGACCCGGTGACTCTCGGCCTGTGCAGCCAGATCGACCCCGATCTCGAAGTGAAGCGCGCCAGCAAGGGCACGACGGCGCCGGACGAGATCGAGCAGGGGACCATGCTGCTCACCGCCGAGGAAGCGCTGGCCGCCGGCCGCGTCGCTCCGCCGGCCGCCGACCAGGCCGGATTTGACGCGGGCGAGACCCCCTCGCACCGCCCGGAGGCCGAGGAAGAGATCGACGCCGATTCCGTCTTCGCCAAGCTGAAGTCGCTGAAGATCAACAACAACGACGACGACGAGCGCTGAGGCGCTCAATCCCGCAGGGCGGGCGGGAGCCTATGGTTCCTGCCCGGCACTTCCGGTTTCGACCGCGCCGAACTTGACAACCTGCCGCTGAGAGCATCGGATCGCGCGTCTTCCCGCCTCCGACTGCTTCCCCCATGGACACCAGCATCACCTTCTGGCTGATCGCCGTTGCGGCGGTCCTCATCGTTGGCCTGAGCAAATCCGGCCTGCTCGGCAGCCTCGGGCTGGTCGGGGTGCCGCTGCTCAGCCTCGTCATGCCCGCACGTGACGCGGCCGGCATGATGCTGCCGCTGCTGCTGGTGATGGACGCCATCACCGTGTGGAACTACCGCCGGGACGCGGACTGGAGCATCCTCAGGATCATGCTGCCGGGCGCCGCCATCGGCACCCTGCTCGGCTGGGCCTTGTGGACCGTCGTATCGGACGCGATGGTGCTGCTGATGGTCGGCGTCATCACCCTGCTCTTCATCGCAGACGCGGTGCTGCCGCTGCGCAAGAAGCTCGAGGGGCTGCCGCCGTCGAAGCCGTGGGGAGCGTTCTGGGGCGGGGCTTCGGGCTTCGTCAGCTTCATCAGCCACACCGGCGGCCCGCCCTACCAGATCTATACCCTGCCCCGCCGCATGCCGCCGGTCACCTATGCCGGCACGTCGGCCTTCTTCTTTGCCATCGTCAACACCGCCAAGCTGATCCCTTATTTCTTCCTCGGCCAGTTGAACGTTGCGAACCTGACCCACGCCGCGATGCTGGTGCCGGTCGCCATCGTCGGCGTCATCGGCGGGGGGTGGCTGGGGCGCCGGATTTTCGTGGAGCCGGTCTACCCCATCGCCCAATTCCCGGGGGCGGTCCCCCCCGTCCAGGCCCGCCACCACGGCCGCCGCGGGGGCCTCCCGCGGCGGCCCGC